>Ga0115572_10003803_pt1 | contig 11865 bp, 14 predicted proteins | sample COGITO_mtgs_1206_FD_88681 | JGI IMG/M metagenome (GOLD analysis project Ga0115572, IMG submission 88681) | Pelagic marine microbial communities from North Sea - COGITO_mtgs_120607 | ecosystem: Environmental > Aquatic > Marine > Epipelagic | place: Germany:Helgoland, sampling site Kabeltonne... | reverse complement strand
CCGTCCTTGTGCTTCTTGTCGAGTATATTCAAACTCTGCCAAGTGCAAATAGTGTGAGTCTTACCTAACTGCTTTCTGTCGCCGAAGTACACCCCTACGTCTAACCCACAGTTAATATAGTCTTCTTCTGTTTGCTCAACCAAGGACTTATTAGGTACAATAACAATACTACGCCCATACGGTTCACTGATATGTGATAACGTAGCAGTTGTAATTGTTTTGCCTGCGCCTGTAGCAATTTGTTGTAGACTCTGTGGGTTAGCAATAAAGTTGTTGATTGCTTCAACTTGGTAATCTCGCAGAATAATTTCTTCACCTTCTGCAGGGTGTCCTTCCGGCCAACACACACCTTGGTCTGCCCAATAGCGTTCACTTACCGGATTAAAATCTAATTGAATTGGATGTCGACGATCTTCTATATCAACTATCTGTACATTATATTTTGCAAGTACTTCACTGATAGTGTCAAGATGATTAACGTATCCTGTGCCACCTAAGCCAAAGAAAGCAACTTTGCCATCCCAACGTCCTAGTTTATACTGTGGCATATAACGTGCATACGGTACTTCAAACTTTAGTGCATTACTAAGTTTGCGGCGAATATCTACATCAAGACCTTCTAGTTTAATGTTTACTTCATCTTCAATTATTAGTTTACATGTACTCATATTTTTTGTATAGATCCTGGCATAATATTGTTCCTATAAGATCCCATTTGTGATTCTATCTCGTCGTAATGCACAACTAAATCTCTAGTAAAATAAGGATCTAGTCTAGGATTTCTAATACTTTCTAAAAGCAATACTGATTCTGGTTGCCAGTCTGATTCAAAAAGTGGTTTAGGAAACTTTTTACTACTACTAATATACACTACTTCTGTATCTTTTGCAAGAGAATTATTAAGGTTATTTGCTTTTATGTAATCGTTAAAATCCCCACCAGTCTTATTATCTAATCTAAACATTGTAGAAATTTTATCTTTATGCACAAACCCTTTGATACTTTGATATGTATATGAAAGAAAATCTAAAGGATTAGATTCAGGAATAACAATCAGTAATGGAAATCTTTTCAGTTCAGTTAACGATGATATAACAGCATCTAACGACCATTCATTTTTTGAAATGAATACACTTGGTTCAGTTCTGTTGATAATGCGTTGTGTTAGTACTGAAGTTTTGTTTACGTAATCATGTATCTCGTCAAAATGATCTAACCCATAAAGTAAACTTCTATCTTTGTATAGGTGTATATTATGAATTGATAACTCACCTAAGTGCTTTGTCACTGATTTATTTAAAGACTCAGATGTATTTTTTAATTCAAAGTTATATACTCCAGGAACATACGCTTCGGGATTTTGTTTAATTTGTTTTACTTGTTCAGCATACGCTAACAGTTCTTGGTCAATGTTATAATCTTTATTTTTAAAAGTTTCAACAACATCATATACAGAATTTTCAGATAGTTTAAAATAATGAATATGTGTTCCTTTTTCGTGATAATAGCCTATTTTATGTTTATATGCTAACGATTCAATTATTTGAATCATGCGTTTACTAAACGGAAATCTAATAGCAATATGTGAATTTTTAGCAGGTTCGTTGTCTTTTTTGTTTTTACGTCTACTGCCCATTTGCGATGTAAACATCGGTGTGTTTCTTTTGGGTTCATCTACAATTTTAATCCATTGTGATCTATCAACATTACGTAACGGTGTACGTGTAACTTTCATGTTTAAAATATTTTGTAAATTAGTATAACCCAAGTCGGTAAATTGATCACTATAATAATTTAATTTTAGACAGACAACATCTAATTGTCTGTCGGTAAAAGACTTGCCTCTAAAGACTTGTCGAGCAATGCTATACATAATTGTACAGTCAGCACTATCAATTTTTATTTTATCGTTACCTTGTAGTCCTGCAAGAACTTCAAGATAATCCTCAACTGTTTCTAACTTCATGCTTACATTATACTATATTATAACTTAGAAGTCAAGTGTTTAAGTGGAATTCCTTCAGAAATTTCTTCAACTGTATATTCAGTGTGTGCGTAATCGTTAAGCCATTGTGTTCGATCGCCATACAGCGGGGTTTCAATATTACGTAAGTGTTGCTCTGCTACATCAAATGCAAGACTACTTGGACCAGTAAATGCAGGTACACCGTTAATTATACTATGTACTCCTGGGTTACTTGACCAACTTACTGTAGCCCATATGTCCTTAAAGCCCATATCAAAATCATCGTAAGTATTTGCAATATGGTTTGGTTCTTGTCTTTCTACATAACGTAATCCGCGTTCTATGTGTTCTAGTCTACATCGCGGATGTGGTCTAAAGATTATAGGACGATCAGTGTGTTTACGTATTTCATCGTACGTATTTAAGAACCAGTTACTCATTCGAGGCATGTCTTGCCATTGTAAACTTTTATCGTGCTGACCTGCTATAAGAATATATTTTCCGTTGTACTTCCACGGTTTTAATTTAAGTCCTAGTTCATTAGCACGAGTATTATCGTTGCCACTAGGACCAAAATAAGCATCTCTATTGATGCCATTTAGTCCAACTTTCCATGTGGTACCGCGTTTGATACCGCCAACTTCTAATACTATTGTTGGTTTTTTCTGTTCCCAAATTGCTTGGTTCGGAGCCATTCTACCGTTCCATAGTACGCTCCAAATAACATTAACGTCGGCATCATTATCATTATATACAACAGTATGCTTACGATCCAAAAGACTGCGCTCAAAAGCAGAAAAAATAGGCTTGCTATTAAGTGCGCCATAGTCGGTCCAAAGACTAAATTTCATTCCAATATGCTTCTTTCCGATGACTCATTAAGTCTCCGCGCTTACTATGACCATCATGTTTACGACCACCTTTCATGTGATCAATATATCTACCAAGTTCAGTATTAATTAATGGATGGCCGCCACCGCCTGTTTTAGCAGTCTTAACATAAATTGCCGCACTATAATCTAATACTCTTGGGTTATAATTTTTATGTTTATTAAGTATGTCGCCAAATACATAACTATCGTGCCATTCAGCAAGTTGGAATATACCGTTAGGTCCTTCGGCATCTTCGTATGCCTCTTCAAAGTCTGCTAAGAACTTACGACATTGCTTGTCAGTTAAGTTAAGTCCATAGAACCCACACTCGGGCCATGTTTGTGATCCTTGGCCTCTACCTACATAAGTTAACCAACTTTCTTTAGGTAATAGCCTTGCAAAGTTATCGTAACTCCAATCACTATGTACAAATGTATCGCCGTCAACCCATACTACCCAATCTGTATCTTCTGCTTCACATGCATCAAACACTGCATAAACTTTATTAGCAAAACGTACTGCGTCCCATTTAAATTCTTTATGATGATCTCTTGGACGCTTTTCTGGCCAAGGACATTTACCATTTGCTTTAGGCACATTACCCCAACGCTGTTTAAAAGCACTTAGTTTTGGCAACACAAATGTAGCATCTATAACTTCAACATTAGTGCCGTTAGTTTCTGGTTCACAATCTTCTGCATATACTATTAATTTAATTTTTGGATCTACACGCTGTTGCCAACTATCAATTAATCGTTGTCCATATGTTAACATGCCTTCTGCATGAAATGTTGTTACTGCTGTAATTTTCATATTAATCCTTTGTTGCCCATCTACGCAAATGGCGCCAGGCTTCTCCTGTTGCTAATTCGTCTAATGTCCAATGGCACTGTGCTAATTTATGTAACCACGGATCTCTGTCAAACATTTGTGGATTTTCAATTGCTTCAAAGTTTGTATGCACTACTTCCTTTGCTTGACTTCTGCTTGCATCTAATTGTATAGTTGGTATTCCTTCAATAGCACTTACAATAGCAGGACTACTGTTATAATTTACTACACATTTTGCAATAGCAAAATCCTGCATAATATTTTTATTTGAACTTATGCGTATTTTAGATATTTTATACTTGGCTAAATTGCGTACATGTTCTCTTTGCCTTTTATCGCCTGGATGAAATCTAATGATAATTTGTCTATCAGTATGATGTCTGATTTCATTAATAGTTTTTACTAACCAAGGAACAACATCTTGATTGTCCATACTCCAGCCGCCATCTCTTTGACAGCAAATTAATACAGTAGGGCCATTGTCGAGGTTCCAAGGTTTGACTTTAATGTTTAATTGAGTTTGCATTTTAGACCAGCGTCTTACATCAGGAGTATCATAACAATATTCTCCTGTAGTAGGAAAAATACCATCGTAACTGTAACGTAGATATCCGTGTGTATTGCCTGGATCAAATGCTAAAAATAAGTTTGCATCTACAATCATACAACGCTTGCCTCTATTAATTTGATTATCGTAAACTGCTTTACGTAAACGTAAGTGTCTAGAGTCTTTACTTCCAGGATGTACAAACCCTTGTATAACACCTACATCAGTATTCATAGGATGCCATCCTGTAACTACAGCACCTTTATCGCCACACGCATTTACTCCCTTAATAAAGTTATGGATAATTTTAGGCTTTTCAGGATTTGAATTACCTGGTGGAATACCCATTAAGTATGATGCAACTGATAACTGACTCATCGTATGTCCCACTTTTCGATTATATCTAATGCATGGCCTGATGACATTTCTTCAACTCTAAATTGACAATATGCTAACCAATGTTGCCACTTGCGTACTGTATATTCGTCTTCATAGCGCGGTGATTCAATCTTAGTAAGATCCTTTTCGCATAATATATCTGCCGCACCTGGTGCTGATGTAAATGCAGGAATACCATATCCTACTGCTTCAGTCGCCGCAATACTGTTGTAAGTAACTACTGCAAAAATATTATCTTCATCTAATTGGTTATATAAACTGCCATCACCAATGCGTTCTCTACGCAGTCCTTTATCTCTAATTATAATAGGACGATCTGTATTTTCTTTAATTGTTGCTACAGTTTCATTTACCCAATCATCTCTTTTAATTCCGTAAAACTTACACGGCTTTTCACTAGGTGTAACAATTAGTATTGCCTTGCCATCTCTTTTCCAACCAGGAAAATTAACGTCCATTGTCTTACTATCGTATTCTAATTTTTTCCAACGGTCATCTGGTACTTCAACAAAATTACTATGTTGCATACCGTTTAATACTACACGATGATATAACTTGCGTTTTTGTCTATTACCTAAATATCCTGTATCAATATAAAAATAATCACGTCCTGTCTTTACACACTCTGCAACTATTTTACGACCAGTCATACCTCTAAACGCTACTGGTCTATCAATAGGCCAGTTTCGCATTTGTTTCCAGTGATCTAACCAGTGTGCTTTTGTTCCTTGTTGCCAGCATAATACTATACCGTCATGTGGATCAATTGCTAAATGATTAATTACACTTCCATCATTGATTTTAGTTCTTGCTTCCATAATTCGTGAAATTCGCAGTTCCTGTAATTTTCGAACCACGGTCCTCCTTCTGTATAATGTATTAATTTTGGTTTTTCGATATCGTCATATACTCCGACTAGATAGTTCCAAGTATGTTCTAGTTTGCCAATTTCTTCGTCCTTCAACCAACTAAAGCGATGCAAGTACGCACCATTTATTTCAGGACTGTTTACAAGGTCTTGTGTTAATGCTTTATTACTAGGATGTCCACAGTTGAACAACATTACACTTGACCAATTCTTACGTGGGTAGATAGTTTGTTTCTGCCCATCCATTTTAAATTCTTCTTTAACTTTGTAATCATGTTGTACACACATAACAGCATACTTGTCATCTGCTTGATCAAACAGTTCTTTAATATCTGTTGTAAGTATCATGTCACAGTCCATGAACACTGCCCAACCTTTAAAATTAGTAAGTTCAGGAATAAGGAAACGTGTAAATGTAAATTCAGTTGATGCTAGTTTATCAATAGAACGAGTATACCAACCCGCATCACGCAACTCTTGTTGTTTCAAAGGACGTACATCTGCTGATGGTTGTTTGGTTAAAATACTATGCTTGCATACTTGATAAGCAATATCTTCTCGTGTGTCGTAACCTACAAATACTTTCATTAATCTCTTCTTTCTATATCTTCTTCAATGCACTCACTACCCCATTGTATTTCTAGTATGTGTGCATTTTCAGTTCCTCGATTGCTTGGCTTGTGCCAAACTTCTACGCCAATTTCGTATGGATTTGTATGAGGTTTTAGTGATAACGAGTCTTTCATACTATTATACTCTGTATCCATTTGTACTTCACCTTCTAAAACAATCCATTGTTCTGAACGTTTAAAATGTTTTTGATCACTTAAACTTTTTCCGGGATAGATTACAAGTTCTTTTACCTTATAACCCTTTTCTGGTTTATGATCTAACACTCTCCAATATCCCCATTGTCTTTCTGTTTTTTGTGTTTTCCATTCATCAAGTATCCAACTACTTGAATTCATTTTGTTTTCACCGCCAACTCCAAATACAAAATCACAGTAAGGCAAATCGCCATATGTTTTGTATTCAGGAGTAGTAGTATTTGTTCTATCACCGCCATTAGCGAAAATAACTTTTGTACCACTACCGTGTGTTGCTAGTGTTTTGTAGATTGCTCCACATGCACTATCATCACTATCGTCAAAACTAATAACATCGTCAACAATTCTTAGTTCTTTTATAATTGCAAGTCTATCTTTAAACTGCATAAAAGGTCTACCTTTTTTACGTGTTAGCCATTCATCACTATTTAAGCCAACAACTAATTTACCACCGAGTTTACGTGCTTCTTTGAAATACTCAATATGTCCCGAGTGTAGAGGGTCAAACCCTCCGGTAACTAATACTACGTCCATGTAGATATTTATGTGCGTATATAATTTATAAATAATATTATGGCACAGATTAAAAGTTTATACACAGGAAGTAAACATACAGTAGTCAGTTTTAGTGGTGCAGGTAATACATTACAAGGTACTAATTTAGAATTTTACAATTTAAAAAATAACGGATACAATGTTATTTGGGTGTTAGATGAAACTGTAAGTTGGTTCAATAATATTGATCATAAAGAAATTATTAAGCATATAAAGACTGAAAAAGTTTACGCTATTGGTAATAGTATGGGTGCTTACAATGCAACAATCTTTAGTACACTTTATAATGTAGATAAAGTTTTAGGTTTTGCACCGCAATATAGTGTTGATCCTACAATAGTACCTTGGGAAAAACGCTGGCATAGATATACAAAAGACATTAAAAAATATAAGTATCCGCATTTAAAGTTTACGCCTTGGACAGATTATACATTTATATTTGGTCACAAAGGCTACGAAACTAAACATATGGATCTTATTCCTAATGATAGTAACATCAACAAGTTAGTAACATACGGTGCTCATGACGTTGCAACAAAGTTTAAAGAGTCAAATAAGATGTATGATTTAATAAATTTATATTTTAAAGAAGATAAATCTATAGAACAAAGTTATGTAGATAGTATGTTTACTTAAAAAATTTAGCAACAAAGTTTTCAATAATAATTTTTACAATATCATTATTAACATGTCTTGTTGTGTTATCTTCAAACAATGTAGGTATGTCAGTATGTGCGCCTACCCAACGTACCATTTCAAAACTAGGCCAGTAGTAGATATTATTATGTTTGTTTTCGCTAAAGAATTGGTCTAAACTTACACGTAAAATACTTTTACTAACACAGTCGCTTACTATAGTTGGTCTATCACTAAAAGTAGCATTTAGTGGTACAGGACTTAATGTAAAGATAACAGTTTTGTCTTCACCTGCGTGTGCTTTAATAAGTTGAACAATACGTTTCATGTTGTCAACATTTTCTTGTACAGTACTAGATACACACTTATGTTTTGTAGGATCATAACTTTTAGCAGGTACACCTCTCCAAAATACATTGTTTGTTTCAACGTCTTTCCAAACTTCGCCTAGTCCAAAAGTTACAACAACTGCACTTACTTCTTTGAAATGTTGTAATAGTTTTTGTTGTTCTTGGTCTGGTTGCCATTGGAATGCTCCTAATGTTTTATCGTTGTCATACCAATATGCATCAGTACTTCTATCACCTGTTAGAGCCCATTCTAAATATTGTCTTACAGCAAAACTATTATTAAGTCCTTCTGGTACATTAATGTAACTTGTGCCTTTGCCGTTTGCATTTAACCAAGTACGTAGTCTGTCTGCAAAGCAACTTCCCATTGTTACTACAGTATCTGCATCACTAAACATTGGCGTGTTCGGCCCGTAGCCTTTGAATACAAACTCTTTTGCCATTGCATCTAAGTCTGCAAACTGTTCTTTTTTAGCAGGAAAATAATTTAAATTACCTTTGTGCCATGCACTTTTTTCTACTTTAAAATTTCCTGCACTAAGTTTAGCACTATTAGGATGTATTGTTAAATCTGCAAATTTATTTTTAGGCATATTTTTTCCTTAAATGTTCCCACGGCAATCCTGCCAGGCATTCATCTTCTCGCCATTGACAGTATGCTAAATTATTTAACCATTGTTGTCTTTCAAACATAATTGGATTTTCAATGTTTGCTAAATCTTTATTGCTACAGTCCCAAGCCATTGAACTAGGACACATACTAAATGTTGGAATGCCTTCCATTATACTTTCAGTAAGTCCATTTGAATTAAACCCTACTACACACCAAGCATTATCAAAGTCTTCTTGTAATCCTGCTCCGCCTGATAATAGCCCTGCTCCTTGTAAGTTTTCACTTACTTGTACATCAAAGGTTTCTAGTATTGCTCTTTGTCTATCTATTCTTGAAGGATGCATACGCACCCGTATAGGTCTATCAGTATATTTTTTTATTTCATTTAATGTAAATGTAACAAACCCTTCATAACTTCCGTGCTTCTTAAGTAGGTTTACTAAACTACTATCGCCCGGACGTTGTAACATTACTAATACGTATTCGCCTTTAGTACGCCAATCTTTGACAACTAAGTTTTGGTCTTTTTGAACTTGTTCCCATCTATCACTAGGACTATTTTCGTTACAATAATCTCCTTCATCTCTGAAATAACTTGTCCAACTATAACGATGATATGTTTTACCTGGCTTGCCTGGATCTGGGTCTGCCATATTTTTTCTAAAGACTGCACTTTCTGTTACAATATAAGGCTTGCCGCTATCTTTTACATAGTTGTATATGTGACCAAGTTTGCGTTCTTTTTTACTTCCTGATTGATTTGATTGTACAAGTACATCTGCATTTTGGATAGATTCTTTGTCAGCATAAGGAACAACCTTCCAAGTAGTAGGCAAAGGATGCCAACTCCATAATAGTTCTTTAATCGCTACTACGTTCATTTTTGAAAAGTAATCCTGTTCGTGCTAAAAATTTATGTTTCTTTTTAGTTCCCATTGTAGAATGTCTACGCATTTCTTCTGTTGCATCTTTTAAATATTTAAAACCGTAATTGGACATTTGTTCAATCCAATACTCTTGTGTGTTTTCATTTACATGATGATGGCCACCGTGACCAATTGGAGCATATGTCATAATTAAAAATTTACATTTTTGCATTGCTTGTACATAGTTAGGAATATATTCTTCGTATACATGTTCAACAAACTCAACACTCCATGCTAAGTCGTAACTTCCGCCTACTGGTGCTGGACCTTTAGTAAAGTCGTGTATAATAAATTTGCTTTCATTATAACGTTCAAGTGTATAATCGCCGTCAACTCCGTATGCATCAACACCTAAACTATTAGCAAGTTTGACCATACCGCCTGGACCACAACCAACGTCTAACATTGATTGTACACCTAGTTTATCTATCGCCCAGCGTAGTGTGCCTTCATCAGTGTGTGTTTTACCTTGGTGTCCGCCTAAGTGTGCTTCAAGTTCCATGTTGCTCTCGTTCTGCTCTTGCTTTCGCTAATGCAAATCTTTTTAAGAATTTTTGTTGTAATCGTTCTTTACTTTTACCTTTTGTATGTACCATATGACTGTTAATGCCACTGTTGTTGAAAGGACTTTTATTATCCTTTGGTGTAGGATTTAAATTTAGAAAAGGTGTTTGATCTTCGTATCCTAATCTTAATTGATAGAATACCCAACTGTCGTGTGTTTCTCTTAAATGCTCTAGACCACCTAAGTATTCGTTTTCAAATTTTGCAAGAAAATCTTTAGCAAACTGTGTGTTAAGATTATATCCCATTAATCCGCATTCGTCATATTCTGCAGGACGTCCTAAGTAACTAATTGCCTTATCGTCTGGTAATAAGTAATCTAACCATTTGTGATCAATCATATTATGCATAAGAACATCAGCATCTAACCAAAACAGTTTACCACTGTCATGTAGTTTTGCTTCTTCAAATATAGCAAAAGTTTTGTGTGCAAACTTAATACCTTGCCATTTAAAGGCCTTTCTATTGCCTTCTAATTTGCGTCCGATTTGTCCGTTGTAATGTGGATCTTGTTTGTGTTTAGCAATAAATTCTACTAAAGGTTTGCAGTCGTATAGTGGCTTTAAACTTACACGTGGCTCCGGAAAAATACCAATATCGATATTTTCTTCACTGTAAATTACAATGTTTACATCTTCTGGTAAACATTCTACCCAACTATTAATATTAATTTTGGAAGTACTATTCCAATATGCCTTGTTTAGGCTAGTAACAAATGTATACATTAAACAGACGCATCCTCCATGCCAGCAACTCTTAACTTTACAATATTAGTTATCTGCCACTGCTTTTGGTCAAGGCCTTTTAAGACTCCTAACCATTTGTTACGCATGAGGGCGAATTCGTTTATAATTTTTTCGTAGTCGACAACATCTGCTTCACCATCAACATACTTTTCAACATCTCTACTTGACAAAGAACGTTGATAGTTTTCAAGATATTTTTTGAAATACGAACTACGCAATCTACGTAGTTCGATATTCAAGTAATTTAAAATGGCTTCAATTTCTTGAAGTTGGTTAAATCGATGTTCAACCAATCCAGGCATAGCACTAGAAGCACGTTCAACATTACCAGTTAGTTTAACTTCTTTCTTTGCATCGAGCAATTCTGATTCAAAGTATGCAACTGCATCTGGTATTCTACTTATGTTTCTTGATACTTCACTATACCACATTATTCTTCCCAATCAAATCCATCTTCATCGTCAAATACTTCTTCTTCATCATCCAAATAATATTTTATTGCATTGTCAAGTATTTCACACGATCCCATTGCTTCAGTAAATGTGTTATCTTGTGTTCCCATATCTGCTAACAAATCAACAAAGCGTTCTGCCGCTGTACTGACATGTTTTTTATCTAGATATTCTTTAAATAACGTCCAAGTTTCTTGTATTTGATCTTCATTCATGTGTAGATAATTCCTCAATTTGATTTTCAGATAATGCTTCTTCGACATTGTCTTCTTCGGTATTTACCACAGGCTTTGTCTTTTCTGCATATTCCGACATAATCAAATCGAGTTTTTCACCTACCCATTGTTTACGATAGTCAATGTGCTCTTCTCCATTTAGATCGATATATTTAAGTCGATTGCCTTGTTTTTCTAACAAGCCTTTCTTCTCAAACAGTTCAACAAGACCACTGTAAGGATTCATACCTGTTTCGTATGGAATTTTAACTTGTACACCTTCAAACGGTTTTGCATAACGAGTCTTCATTACTTTACAACCTGCTCTAATACCGCGTACTTCGCTAATTTTATTACCACCTTCATCTTCTTTTAGTTTCATCTTTTTCATTGCAACAACAATACTTGATGCATAGATAAAGCCTTGTCCACCACTGATCTTGTCATCTGGATCAAACATATCTTGTGATGCATATGTATGGTTAGTACATACTAGT
>Ga0115572_10003798_pt1 | contig 11871 bp, 19 predicted proteins | sample COGITO_mtgs_1206_FD_88681 | JGI IMG/M metagenome (GOLD analysis project Ga0115572, IMG submission 88681) | Pelagic marine microbial communities from North Sea - COGITO_mtgs_120607 | ecosystem: Environmental > Aquatic > Marine > Epipelagic | place: Germany:Helgoland, sampling site Kabeltonne... | reverse complement strand
TGGAACCCATAACTCCAAAGAAACATAACCAACAAGCAATAAAAACAACTATAAACTCTACCATTACGCAACCTCCTTACGTGATACGTGGTATTCTGAACGATCGCCTTTAGGCATCATGACGAACGACTCCTTACTACCCCTTCGGAGTGGCGACTCCCTCTCAGCAACAAAGTTGCCATAGAAGTTACGAGTGATGAAGTACGGAGACTCCCACTCTTCCCAAGGAGTCTGGTCACGGTCTACAACAGACCAGTCGAGAAGATACTCCTCGAACAATTCGTTCTTGTCCTCAATCAGAGGGCGAAGTGCCTTAACAAGATCCTTCGCATTATCTTGCGAGTGATCAAAGTCAAGCACATAGGTGCTACCACCTTTACTCTTCCAACGCTGTGGACATTCACCCTGTCCGTCCCAATCATGGGCGCCATAGTTTTCACGACACTGGGTCTCGATTACTAAACGAAGTCTTGCCATATCAAATCTCTCTCTATCATTATTTAAGTAACTATTATATGCCATTGGGCAACAATTGTCAAGCGTTTATTTTAATAAACTTTCTACGTGACTTCGACCATTGCTTCTTAGGTTTCTTGAACATGATCTCTTCCGTAGTGTTCCGTTTGATGTAACCCGCCAGTTGTCCAGCTGAGTTAACAATGTATGTGTGATTGGGAATGTTATGGTCACCCCAATCGGTGACCTCTTGTAAGTATTCCATTATGATCTCTTCTTACGTGGTTTGAAACCAAGAGTTTCCATTGCACCAACTGGACTCTCTTTTTCACTCAGTTCTTTGTACTGTTCAATAGTCGCATTCTTGACTAGGAAGTTAACCCACGACTTCCAAGGTTTTGAACCATACTTGAATCGTGCGATGAACGTGCGTTCTGGCATACCGTGCCAAGATGGGTGACAGTTCGGAGACACTTCCTCCATAGTACGTGAACCTTCGAACGCACCTTGATACATCAGGTACATACCGTCCCAACTGAACTTCTCTTTATCAAATCTAGTCATAATCTTCTCTCTTCTCATTATCAATACAAGTATTATACATGATGAAACATCTTTTGTCAACACTTATTTTCATATAAATAAAGGGGTAAATTAGATAAAAGGTATAAATAACACTATGAGTAACGAACTATTCGATTTTGGGTTTACCCTAGTAGATGAGAACGAACTGGAGGTTGTGCAACAGGCGCAAGCAACAGTCACGTCTGCATCATCGTCCGTAGAAGAAACCCAAGCAAAACTAGACAAGTTGTACAATGCGATTCAACCATTGTTGAATAATCTCAAAGCAAACCCAGAGAAAGAATATATCCTGTGGCCTAATCGCACGGATAAGATTGAACAATTTGAAACACATATCCAAGGTATCTACAAAGGGTAATCCATGCGGATTGAAAAGATAATAACAAGATCTATGGCAACTTCATTCAGAAGTGAGTCTATGATTGAACGTGCGTTAGAACATACCTATAAATTACTTAATGGCCGAATAATTCGTCAAAGTGCCAATATGGGACATGATGTAACATTCAAAGACGAGTCTCAAGATTGTAATTTAGTGGAAGAGATACTATATCTCTGTCCTATGTACTGCAATTTTCTGATGTCTCGTAGATATAGCAATATTTTGTTTATTTCGCATATGGATATCAATGAAAGAAAATGGTATCTTGACGGTCGTCCTCGTGAAGATATAGATCCTCAAATATTTATCGATGGTTATCCTCCAGAAAAAATTGTCAATAAACCTTATCCCGATCTAGATAAGGTTATACATTTTATACCAACGATTCTTCGGACTTGGGACTTCGATACAGAAGCAACAGTAGCAAAACCTTCCCAACTTAGGTATTCAGGAACAATACACGAAGTTTATAAAAGATTTAATATAGAATCCCTTGATGTTAATACTCAATATGAACATGGCAATAAGGTTTGGCGTTCAGTTAAAGAGGAATCTCCTAGATACGATGCTGTTGTATTTCTACATGTTCCTTCAAAAGACGATAAAAGTTTCACCTTAGATCAGGTGAAAAATACATTTAGTGATTACGTAACTAATAATTGCGAATATGTTGACCTTTGGAATGGTGATAAATCTGGTAGATTCTTAGGTGAGAATGAGTTACCTATAATCAGTGATTTAATGCAAGTGATGGATCTTAAATTAGAATCGGGCGGGATTAATTTAAAAGAAGAAGAAAAGTTTTTGAAGAAACATATTAGTGTCTACAAATAACTAACGATTAGATCCAAGAAATGTGTTTAGGAACGTATGAGGATATCTTTGCTTTGATATCCTTTTCCATTTTGGCGACTGGTGTTGGTGGTTTACCAGATCGTTTTGCGTAGAAGTACTGTGCATCTTTCAAGAACGAACCACCCTTCCCAGATACTTTAAGATCAGCATCGACACCGACCTTGTTGAATGCGAATACAACATCCCCATCCATATATCTCTTCAGAGTCTTACCCATGTTAACGATGTCAGCCATAGTTTGTGATGCACCACGGTGTGTGTTAACTAGGATCTCAGCGGGAACGGTACGATCACGTGTAAGATTCTGTGCCTTAGCGACTTCGATGTCGTTCACTACCCATACAATGTGAATGTTCTTCTTGTCATAACCTACATCAGTCAACATGCGAGAAAGGTTACCTAACTTCTGTAGATCTTTCAGAGTCGTATCGAAAACAAGATTAGGTTTACGATCAGGTGCAGCACCAAGAATACCACGCATCAATACCTTTTGTTTACGTGTATCCAGTTGTAGAACGTTCGCAATGATGTCGTGTAACTTACCAACGTTCTCTGGATTCTTTAGATCAGATGCGATTTTTTCAATATCCATCCCAGTCTCCGCCTTGACTCTTTTACGAATCAACGGTGACTTTGAAGCGGCAGTCTTGAGTTCGTCAACATCCATGACTTTACCCTCAAGACCCACTAAGTTTGACAGGACAAATCCTTTACCAGAACCAGCACCCCCCGCCATGATAACTACGTTACCAAACTTAGGGTATGCTTTACCTCCGAACGTAATGAGTTTCTCTAATAGAAATTCACCATACTGTTGGAGTTCTTGTTCTTCTTTTAGGTGCTGGTTGAATGTTTTCATATAAGTTATTTATACAAAAAGACATCCCAAAGCAAAGAGTCCGAATAAAATAATTACGTTTGGTCTAAACTCCCAAACTGCAACAAAGTCGTCTGCGGTGTATCTGATAAACTCAATAATATTTTCTTGTACTTTATTCCAAAGATTTTTCACTTTACATATCCTTTTTTGATTTAACTATAACTTCAACGTTTTCTGGTAAGTCAACTTTAGACTTATCATGACTATGGTACAGATAGAACTTAACATCAGAATATTCTTTGAACAACTCAGGCCATATCGGTCTCCAGTTGTTTGCGATTCTGAACGAGTTGTTCTTAGACCGATCACTCTCAAGAATTAGATCTGTCGCACTTCTAAGATTTAAATCAAAGATAGAATCGAATCCATAAATGTGAACTTCACTCGCTCTCATCTTACCACAAGCGTAGTCAACCGCCATGTGACCACAACTAAAGTTCGTTGCATTGCCCGCATACTCAGGAACTCTTTGCCAGAATCCCCGAATGTTCTGCGAGTATTTTAGGTAGAAGTTTGGTTGCATCTCCATCCACTTACGAGGACGAGTACCCAGAACCCAATCATACTGATCAAGTCTAAAATGACCTTCGGTCAATGCAGCCATCATCTTGAAGTCCACCATACATGAGGCGTGTACTTCTTTGGGAGGTATTTCAAATGGTGGCATGTTGCAGATTAACAACTTGCCTTCAGTCCCTCTTTTATAGAGAAAACTGTGATCACCATTACCTAAAACATTTACTCTCATTTATTTTTTCCGAACCAATCATCAATCAAGTTTTTACCATAGTACATTATACCAATCCAAACCGAGAAAAGCAAGCCATCAAAGTAAGATAATTCATTCCAAATAGTTAAAGGTTCCATTATCGTTTACCACCGAAGTACTCTACAGCGTGACCTTCGTTGATCAACATCTGGTTTACATTATATACACCGTGTTCTTTGTCTACCACGATCTCACCAAGGATACGACCATACTTACCTTTCGCATCATATGTTTTAGTTACAAGAGTAATCACCGATCCAGCGGGCGCCATCTCGTTGACATACGCTTTCGCTGCGAGTCCTCTCGCCTTTTCTTCAAGGTCTCTGGTACGAGATTCTGGAGTATTGACCCCATATAACCGAACACGTTGTTTAGTAAGGACAACATCAAAACCAAGATCAATGTTAACATCCACAGTATCACCATCCACCCAGCGATCAACCGTTGCTTTATATTCATACATTATGCCAATTTTCCTTTATGTAATTTAAGTGTTCCAAATCATGCGGTTTGGGTCTTCCACCACAATCTACTATCTTGCATGACGATGGTAAGTATGTAGGAAATTTCCATTGACCAAATATCTTCTCACCAAGATGAAACTTTAAGTTTAATTTTAGATTCTTATTCTTTTCGTCCATGTAGAATATATCACTATTTTTTAATAGACGACCTGTCCAAACTTGATCGCCTCCATCGTAATCAAATAATCTCCAAGAGTTTTGTTGAAAAACGTCCCAGACATCTTGCATATTACCTTTCTTCAGAACCATCATGGATGAACTATACTTATTATCTTTCCAAAGTATAGCATCTGATACGACAGCGTTCTTGTATTTATCTAACGACTTAACTGCACGTTCTATGTCTTCATCAAAGTTCTTTATCAATACAGTATCAATATCTAGGTATAACGCAAAGTCCTCTTCATAGAAAGAATCATATACTTTCATCTTGTTCCACCAACCTTTCTTCTTGAAAGGTGGTTCTACTGGTGTAGCGATGTCCGAGATCTCGTCTGGACGATCAGTAATACAATATGCATTGACCTCAAGTTCTGTCAACTCAGTGAATCGTTTGATAATCTTACGTGCATACTCCATAGGATAGGCATCGGTACATACTGTAATAAACGCAATCTTCATGCTTTGATCAACTCTATACCTTTCTTGTAATTGTGTTTCGCAACACAACCCGCTTCTTCTTGAATGGTACTAAAAGAATCTTCAACACTCACAGGCCAAGGATAGAACTCCTGTAACCAAGGGAAATTGTCTGTGTGTAAGTACACATCGGTCGGACAACTATGATCAGATACCTTATCCAATAGTTTCTTAGCACCAGTCGGGTTGATGATATAGGCATGTGCGCCACCGAAGTACCTCTTTTGTATTAGAGGTTGAACACCCCAAGTTTGTGGTGTATTGAATCTACCATAACTAGGTTTACCAATGGTGACACACTTGTCAAACGGTATATAAGGAACACTATTAGTGAATACCGCATCATGTTCTAGAATCATCACGTCACACTTGTTTAGTATAGAATATTTCCATAGAGACATGTGTGATAGGAAACACGCCAATGCATTCTCTGGTCTAGACCACTTTGACGAGAACTGATCTATGTTTAGTTCAGCATTCTCTACCATGTCCATAAAACCTTTAGATCTCGGAGTAACAGCGTGATACTTCTCTACGACATGACCAACCTTTTTTGCGGACTTAATACATCTTTCCGCAACTTTAACGGATTGTGGATTGTCCATGATTGTGATTACAAAAGATTTCATCATCCTTGGGTACTCGACTCAACACCTTGCACTTTGGTATAGTAAGGATATACAACACGAAGAGATAAAAAGTTTGCACTACATAAGAACGCATCATTGGGCCACATACCAATCTCTTTGATCTTATTCAAGAACTGTTTTGCCATATATGGTTCTACCCAATACGCAGAACCTCCTGCCAATCCCTGTGCATAGTTTGGGCCTGTAGGATCATTAACATAAGGAGCGAACTTCACAGAGTTACTCTTAGAAACTTCCTCATGGAATACTTGCGCTCTCCGTGTTGCGCCACGAGGATCACATAGACCGACACAACCTAGACCCTTACGCATACCAGTAAACTTACGTGTAAGTAAGGCATCACTCTCAAAGATGACTGCGGCCTGATCGTTCATGATAATCTGTTCCCACGCTCTCATGTGAGATACAGCACAAGCAATAACCTTCAGTTGATTCTTTGCTCCGTATCGGTGTTTATAGATTCCTGTCTGAAGGTCGAGTCCCTCTTCGTCAGGTGACATAGGCCAGTTCCATCTAAAGTCTTTATAATTGAAACAGATCATATCCTTCAGATCTTGTTCCATAGTCTCTGGTGTAGATGCACGGAGTATCTCAGGTTTCAATTCACTTTCAGTGTCTTTGATACTCTTCTTTAGTTTTTTAACTGATTCTTGTTGTTGACCTTCAACATTAATAATATAGGAGTCTGCCATTTTATAACCTGTGACTTAAATTAGGATTTACCCTTTGAAACTTCATTGGACTTGGATATATGTATTGCATTGGTATCACACGATTATTGAAGGTAAAGTCTCCTTGTTCTATTCCATATTTCTCTACTTTGTCCAACAACATCTTAGCGCCCTTAACTGTCAGTATATAACCACTTAATCCAGGCGTGATACTTTGACCTTTCCAATCATTCTCTTTATTGTATCGTAATGGATAGTTTGAAGGAAAATCTTGAACTCCTAACCGATGACTATGACCCTTATACCAATCAACTAAGTGTGGGTAATTGGCTAGAACATTTGGTTTTTTAAATGCCCCATCTATGTTTAGAAAACAAAAATATTCGACTCCATCGTCTTTTGGTGGAGGAGATGTGACCACGACATCGTGTTCTAAGAAAATCATAGATTCGTTCCTCTCTATAACATCCTGTGCGAACTTGAGATTATTAAATAAACAAGACTTTTTAGTTCGGTACTTTCTCTTCTCTTCTGGGTTCTTATGATCCTTCATACTCGCCAGTCTACCATTAGTAAGATCTTTCCAAGGGAACTCATCTTCATCTAAAGTATCAGGAGTCACCCCCTCCACGACTTCATAGTCCCATTCGTACTTGACTAATGAGTCTACAGTCTTCCGCATACACTCTTCAGAAAGATCGTGACCTTTGACGTAGATGACTCTTGCTTTCATTATGCAATCAACTTTACGTGTTCCACATCAACAACCGCACACTTTAGACCGTCTAACTCAACCGCCATTGCCTTTGACCAGTCTAGATAGACTTTATCCTTTGGTGCCAGTGCAGCTGCAATGACTTCCTCACCATCACCTGTTGAGATAACTATTGCTGGTTTGGTTCCAGTCGCAATATCACCAGACAAGATAATACCACCAGAGGTAGTCTCGTCTGCTTTGTGTTCACTCACTAATACATTATTACCTAATACTCTCATAATATCCTAAACCTTGTTTGTGTATCGAACATAGTAAACCATACTATGATCATATGCGCCGTCAAACGGCATACCTTTAGCGAACGCTTTACCACGTCCTCTCCAACCATCTTTGAATCTTTGCCAGTATGTCATCTTACGAATGTTACCGTAGTAGTTGATATACACAAGTTCTCCATGATGTTTATAACCCATCAGTATCAACGGTACACTAGTCACGATGTCGTTGTTATTTACACATCTCGTATGTGGTACTTTTAGGTTCTTAACAAAAGAACACGTACCCACACGTGGACTACCGAATGTATACAGATGTTTTGTCTGTGGTAACCGTGAAGCGCAGATTGTTGCCATTGCACCACCTAACGAATGTCCACAGATATACAGATCTAACTTACTGTACTTGTTGACGTATTGTAACACATCTTCCCATACTTTGTCAAGTTCTGTTTTAAATCCAGAGTGTACCCAACCGTCAGTCTCACTCCGTGATGGCCATGCCTTCAAGTCAGCAAGGATGTCAGATATCTCTGATGGTTCAGTACCACGGAAACAGACTGCCATACTCTCCTTGTTGCGTACCAGATGAACCTGTGCGCCATCTATATCAACGAGTTTGTGTGATGTGTATCCGAGTTTCTTAAACCCCTTCTTTGCTTCCTTACTATCAAGATACGCAAGTTGCGCCATCTCTGATGATTTACCAATGTTCATTTTAAATTCCTCTTACATATCTTTCAATATGTGCGCCACCGTAGTAACACACGTGATTATCTTCGTATGGTTCACTGAGTATCTGATACCAACCATTCTCCGCATTTCTCAACTGTTTATTGTGGTGCAGATCCCAAACTCTTTTAGAATCCCACAACTTTCTTGGATGGATTATTAATGGATCCATCAAATAGTACGCCCAATCATTTGTGTTTGATATACCGTCTCCTTCAACTGGTCTGTCAATCGGTGGGTAAAATCTGGGTAATTCTTGTAACTTATTAATACCATGTGACCAACGAGAGTCTCTACAACCAAACCCAATAGCAACATTCTCCTCATACGATCTCTTTATCAAACTTGTCCAGTCGATCGATGGGTCTAACGAAATATAAGTGTCAAACCTCATACGAACACACATGTCGTACTCGTCACTAATTTCGTTCAAGAGTTTATCGTAACCCAAAATCTGCATTGTTCTATACTGAGCTTGCTTTCTTAAAATTGGGTTTGTTCCAAGTTCCATGTTCTTTTTATATTGTACGGACTTCCATTTAGGTACAGGTTCAGTATCTAAAGTTGGATGATAATCTATAGATGGTTGATCATGTACAAAGTCCACAATCTTATCATTGCCTTCGCCTGACCAAGTAGAGGTAAATACATCAGCATCAGGGAACCTCCCTTGCATTCTGGATATGTTTCTTTTCCATTTACCTCTAATTTGACCGTTTACTAATATTGCAATCTTCACAATTATTTCCTAAAATGTATAAATGTTTTCATGCTGTCACCATTTATGTTTATTTTAGAAACAACCTTATCCATAGGCAGTAGTTCGGCCGGAACGCATTTATATCCAAAACAACCTTTGTCCCAGTATTTGGCACCTTCGGGTAACTCTTTTCTAGTACCAAATCTTTCCGTTGGATCGTCAACCATATAGGCTTCTCTTTTAGGAATACGAGTTTCGTAACCTTGGTCTGTCGTAGAATGCATATAGAAAACATTTTCAAAATGATCAAACACATTTTCAAAGAACCATTTAATATCTTCGTCAAACCAATGAATCAGAACGTCCTTGACGACTAGCGCATCAACATCTTCATTTGGTATAGTGTTTAATTTGGCATATTCAAATCTAAGTTTGGGGTACTTCGTGCGAAGTGTATCAACAGCACCAACGTGGGCATCATATCCTACGTACTCAATTTCAGTCTCAGACCAGTCGATATTACCATTATATGTTTCATGGTTACCGCAACCATAATCGACAAATGATCTCACATCATTATTTCTCAATGTTTGTAGTAAGTGTTGGCAGTAACTTCTATTAATGTTGGGATAAGAACCCCTACCACACGCTTCTTCAAATTTTAATTTATCGTACCATGCACCGATTCCCGACTCGTATCCGATCTTCATAACTTTATCCTTCGAAGTTTTCTAGGAAGTATGTTAGATCTTCGGGTGTACCGAGACCCCACATCTTAGATGCATTGTGAGTGTAGATTCTTTTCTCACCCTCTATTGCTTGGTTGAATACTGGGCAAACATAGAACTCATTGTTTACTCGGACATCTCTTTCGATCATCTGTTCTGCATAGTGAACAAAATCCTTACCGTTCTTCCAGTAGTAGTAACCAACAGTCGCAAGGTTACTGATAGGATTCTTCTCTGCCACTTCAGTAACACAACCAGACTCATCTATCTTAGCGAAAGACCATTTTGGGTGTGTCGCCTCAAAGGTGACGATACCACCATCAGCGTCTTTCTCGTTCATCGCATACATGAACTCCATAACATCCCACTCAACATACTGGTCAGAGTTTGCGAAGAACAACGGATTGTCGTTATCGATATACTCTTTCGCAAGAAGTGCAGTACATGCAGCTCCTTCAGTTATACTATCGACCTCAACAATCTTACAGTCAGGTGCGATTAGATTCAACATGGTGTCAAGGTTGTATTGTTCACGGTGACTCTTCTGTACAACAAAGATATAGTTCGCATCAAAACCAAGATTCTCTACAACAGTTTGAATCATCGGTTTACCATTGACATCGATCAACGGTTTGGGGAAAGTGTAACCCGCTTCTGCGAATCGACTTCCAGCGCCTGCCATAGGAATAAGAACATTGAGTTTCTCGTTCTTCCATTTTTTCATAATAGGTTTACCTTCGATTTTTGGAATAATATTATCTATAGTTGTTTTATATGGGTTATCTACACGAATGTAGTTTGCCCGTGATCTCTGTGCAGACAACAATCCTGGCGGACTGTCTTCTACAATTATGGTCTCTTCAGGTAACACTCCCATCATTGACATCGCTTTCCAATAGATCTCAGGATGTGGTTTACTATTCTTCACGTCCTCGTTAGAAAGAATCACTGAACAGTGTTTTATGAGTTTAGCTTGTGCGAGTGACGTAACAACTGTTCGTCTAATAGAGTTAGAACATACACCAATTTTATAATCTTGATCCTCTAGTTCTTGGAACAGATCGCAAATGTGTTCTATGGGTTCTTGATTTGATAATAAGTCTCTTGTTATCTCTTGTTTCTTCTCACTGATCTCGGAGTGAAGTGTTGGGTCTAGTCCCTTTCTTTTGGTCAACATCTCCAACTTCTGTAGAGTCTTTAGACCGTCATATGTCGCTAGATGTTCTTCTTCCGTGATTGCGTACTCAGGGCCTAACGCCTCATTCAACGCAACGAAGTGTATATTCTTTGCATCAATTAAAACACCATCTAAATCAAAAAGGACTAACTTTATCACTATAGATCCCAACTTATGGAAGGACGTGAATCGCCCTTACCGTTCCAATGTATCGAACACCCACATTCTTCAATGATAGGAATGATCGCTTTTAAATTCTTTACGCCTTCTTTGTCACCGTTAAAACAGAAAGTCGATTCGTCTTGCATCTCTGGCGGGAAACAAACGAACGATCCCTCTCTAATTAATCCTTCAGGTTCATCCGTCAACACATAACCCATGCCGTTACAATGCTCGCAATCATCTTCTGTTTCATTGTCCCATCCTTCACCACAACAATGTTCACACTCTACACCTTCTTCGTGTACATCGTACTCACAATCCTGTGAATGATTGAATAACACTTTGGCAAGATCGACATCTTTGTATTCGATCGGATTACCGTCTTTGTCTTCACGAATCAGGTATCCGTCTTTGTCGTACTGCGGATCAAAGTAATCAGGTACATCCATCCACGCACAAGACTGGCAACAGTAGTGGTTCCATCCTACGTACCAACCTTCTTCTTTGAGTCTCTCTTGTAATTTTCTAAAACCGTTCATAATATATTCCTCTCATATTCAATGCGTATTATAACACATTAACTATCCTTTGTCAATCTGTTTCATCAGAGATTCGACATCTTCCCCTTTGTTAGGAAGTAAGTCTTTTAGGAAAAAGTGTACGAAATGACAATTCTTAATATTGTTAACTGCACTAAACAATCCATTCCATTTGCCATTAAGATTTTTGGTAGGAACTTTATATTTTTTCAGGAAGAAGTTCAATAGTGTTTGATCTGTACTCCACTTCCACGCACCTATGCCGTCAACAAAATCTTTGAACTCTAAACGATTTATAAAAGATTTGGCGTCATCACCCTTTAGGAAAGGAGTAAACTTTTCAACATTGATGACCATCATACCCATGTTATAGTATTCAAACCCTAGTTGATTCGGTTTGAAGTCTAGTTTCTGAGAATGCAGATTACT
>Ga0115572_10003797_pt1 | contig 11871 bp, 12 predicted proteins | sample COGITO_mtgs_1206_FD_88681 | JGI IMG/M metagenome (GOLD analysis project Ga0115572, IMG submission 88681) | Pelagic marine microbial communities from North Sea - COGITO_mtgs_120607 | ecosystem: Environmental > Aquatic > Marine > Epipelagic | place: Germany:Helgoland, sampling site Kabeltonne... | reverse complement strand
GTGGTGAACAACTCACGCGAGATCGACGCATTCCGGTTACGGGTGAAAGTCCGGTATCAGGCTTGTTCGGACACCGAGTGCTTCATCCCACAGACCCGGGAACTCAAGCTCGAGGTGCCTAGGTCGCCGCTCCTGCGGCCAGACACACCGTCAGGCTGAGCGGCAACGTAGATGGTTCTGGTGTCCGCACGCCCGTCTCCAGCTCCGACAGGTCCATCCACCTGTGAACACTCGTCGCGCCCACTTTGACGCAGATCTCGGTCTAGGTCATGTGGACTGAGGTCTGAGTGCCTCGAGCCATTTCCCAGCACCCCGACTCGCATCACGTCCCACGTATCCGTAGCGAGGCCAGAGAATCGTGTTCGAGCCGCACCGTCACCAGGCCCTCACTGTCCCAGGAGTGCACCGGTCCGGTAACGGACAGGCCGTCTCGCCATGGACGATGGCCTGATCCGAGTTGCGGCTACGGCGAGGCGCCGACCCTCGGCGAAGAGCTCTCGCATCGAGATATGGGCGGGGTCGTGGTCGTTGTGTGGACTCGTGTGAAGGGTCTGCACGATGTCGGGGACGCCGACGGGTGGCTCACGGAGCACAAGGCCGTACTGCTCGGCGAGCAGCACGGCGCCGCGTCGGCCATCAAGACCAACATGCCTGGGACCTCGAGGTAGGGCCGGCAACAAGGCGAAATCGCCCGTCGCCATGATCTGCACCGGCCGAATCCCGAGCGCACCGACGCGAACGAGCAGCGGTCGTTGAAGATCGCGCGCAGACGTCTGAGGTCGCGACTGCAGCTCCGGCTGAGAGATCCGGAGTCGTTTGACTGTGCAAGTGACGTTGCGTTCGACGACGACGGCGTCGAGGACCACGAGCAGATTCAAGTCGGCATCGGCCACACGCATGCTCGGACGCTACGCAGGGTCACCGGTGGGTCGCGCTCGGGTCAGTGCCGCAGCGGCGCTGGCTTCTTCTTGGGTGGCGGCACTCCGATCGCGGGTGCCGGGTCGGCGCGGTCGGGCCAGCGGCGACGGCTGACGATCGACAGCAGCCGCAGCAGCCGCATGGCGGTCTCGTCGGTCTGTGCGGGCTTGGCGATGATCGACCCGTCGGCGATCATCCGCTCGATGACCTCCTCGCCGAGCTCGGTGCGCACGATGGTGAGGGTCCAGTCGTTGTCCTCGCCGATCCCGCCGGTGGCCACGTCGGAGTGCTCGGCCGCGAAGTCCGGGCAGCTCTTGCAACCCTCGCGGGTCCAGGCGTGGCACTCCTTCAAGTTGACCTCGTGGTACGAGCCGTCCTTCATCCAGATCTGGAAGACGCCCTTGATGTTCATCTTCACCATGTCCTGCTTCTTCAGGCCGTACTTGGCCTCGAACAGTTCGGTGAAGATCGCATCGTCGAACGTCTTCGAACACAGCAGACCGATGTTGAACAGGAACGGCTTCGACACCTTGCCCGCCTTACGGTCCCACATGATCGGCGGCGACGACGTCTGGCAGCCCATGCCGACGAGCGCCAGCCGTTCCATGCCGCGTTCACGGGCCTCGGGCAAGGCCAGCGGGTTCGCGCAGTACGTGTAGCGCGACCCGGCGGTGGCCAGGATCTCGTCCTTCGACTCGACCACGACCGGCTTGGCCTTCCAGGCGTCGTCGTCCTCGACGCCCGACACCAGGGCACCGTCGATGTAGTCGTGGTCGCGGAGCCAGATGAGCATCGCCGACACGAGGCCACCGTCCTGGCCCATCTTGTGGACCATGTCGTCGCTCGCCCGCGTCAGGTAGAGCTGGCGCCAGATGCCCGCCATCTCGTCGGGTTCGCGGACCCGGCCGAACAGGTGCATGTCGGCCGACGGTTCCCACGCCCGGAATCTCGGGCACGCTCGGGTGCAGGTGGTGCACCCCTTCTCGCCGTGGATGCAGTTGTCGAGCCCGAGCTCTTCTTCGAGGTGGAACGGGATGTACTTGCCCTCCTCGTGCTCGTAGCCGATCACGTCGTGCGGGCAGGTGACCACGCAGCCCGCGCACCCGGTGCACAGGTCGTTGGTGATCACCTCGGCGTACAGCTCCTTCCACTGCGCGGTCCAGCGCTCGGGCTTGGCGGAGGGAGCCGACTCGGTGACGGTCATATTACGGCTCCGAAGATCGACTTGATCTCGAGAAACTCGTCGAAGCCAGCCTCCCCCCATTCTCGACCATTGCCCGACTGCTTGACGCCGCCGAATGGTGCTCGGACGTCCGGTGGGGCGCCGTTGACGTGCACCATCCCCGTGTGTAGTCGACGTGCGACCGCCACAGCGCGTTCGTGATCGGTCGACGACACGTAGCCGGCGAGGCCGTACGGGCTGTCGTTCGCGATTGTGATCGCCTCGTCGATCGAGTCGTAGGCGATGAGGGCGAGGACCGGTCCGAAGATCTCGTCGCGGGCGATCGCCATGTCGTTGGTGACGTTCGCGAAGACCGTCGGTCGCGTCCAGAAGCCTTCGTCGAAGCCGTCCGGTCGGCCGTTGCCTCCGGCGACGAGGTCGGCACCCTCCTCGATCCCGGCTCGGATGTACGCCTGGACCCGCTCGAACTGTCTCCTTGACACGATCGGCCCTATGGATCGGGGATCGTCGTCGTCGCCGATTCGGATCCGGGCCACCGCGGCGGCAGCGATTTCCGCTGCATCGCGCATCCGGGAGCGCGGCACGAGGATTCGTGTCCCGGCCGCACACGATTGACCGGCGTTCGCGCAGGCGCTGATGACATCGCGGGCGATGACGTCGTCGAGGTCGGCGTCGTCCAGCACGATGTTGGCCGACTTGCCGCCCAACTCCTGCACGACCCGCTTGATCGTCGGAGCGGCACGCAGGGCGACATCTGCGCCGGCCCCTGTCGAGCCGGTGATCGAGATCATGTCGATCGCTGGGTGTTCGGCGAGGGCGACGCCGACCGTGTGACCTTCGCCGTGCACGAGGTTGAACACGCCTGGGGGTGTGCCGGCAGCCGTCAGGATCTCGGCGAGCACGACGGCACTGATCGGTGCGAGCTCGGACGGCTTGTGGATCATGGTGCATCCGGTTGCGATCGCCGCTCCGATTTTGCTAGTGGCCTGGTTGAGGGGCCAGTTCCACGGCGTGATCAACGCGCATACGCCGATCGGGTCGCGACTGATCACCGTGGTTCGCTCTGTGTGCTCGAACTCGAAGGAAGGCAACGTCTTGCGAGCCACGACGAGGTGGCCGAGCCCGGCGGGAACCTGCGCCGCCGCCGCGAATGCACGGGGTGCGCCGATCTCGGTCACGACGGCGTCGACGAGGTCGTCGCTGCGGCGGCGATACTCGTCGATGACGGCATCGAGGAGCGCCAGCCGGTCCTCGACCGACGACATCCGGTAACTTCCGAAGGCGCCTCTGGCGGCCACGACGGCCCGGTCGACATCGGCATCCGTCCCGGCGGGCACGGTGCCGACCGCGCGCTCGGTGCGCGGGTCGATTACTTCGATGGTCTTGGTTCCCAGCGACGCCACCCATGCACCGTCGATCAGATGCATCCCGCTGTGCGATGCCTGGGGCGCGTCGTTGTTCATCGTCACGTCGGGTGGTTGTCGGCGTCGCCGATCTTCTCGACGAAGTGGAACAACGTTCCGTCAGGATCGATCGCGAAGAGGATCTTCCAGCCGCGGGTTCCATCGGGCGCCATCACCGTCGTCGGGGGTTTGACGAACTCGACGCCGAGGTCCGACAGCGTCGCGTATCGTTCGTCGCAGTCGTCGCACAGGATCGAGAATCGACACAGGCCCGGATCGCGCATCGAGCGGGGTTCTGCGTATCCCTCGGTCGGTGGGTTGACCCATTGGATCAGGTCGAGCATCGACTCGTTGGGCTCATTGGGATTGAGCCTCATGTGCGCGAATCGAACCGTGTCGCCGCCCTCGACGAAGAACGCCTCGCCAACCTGTGGGTTGGTGAAGCCGCCTTGGTCTTCGAGTTGGAAGCCGATCTTTTCGTAGAACGCGATCGTGCGGTCCATGTCGGTGACGTTGATGCCGACGTGCCAAAAGCGATAGGTCATGGTGCTGCTCCTCGTGGTTGGTGTGGGTGAGTTGAGTTCGTCGGGCTCAGGACGGCACGAAGACGGGAATCTGTTGGAAACCCGCGCATCGGCGGAAGGTGGCGTGCACCGCGATGTCGCAGCGAGCCGCTGTCGGATCGGGCTCGATGTCGATGAGGCCCATCATCCGAATTCCGTCACCGAGGTCGACGAGTGCCGTCACGAACGGGACGAACTCCCGTAGGTGCGGCAGCGAGGTGTGATGGTGGATGCAGAAGGCATGCACCGTCCCGGAGCCATGGTGTGGGTTCCATTCGATGTCGCGGGACCCGCAGGTCGGACAGAGGTTGCGTGGGTACCAGAACGGCGTATCGCAACGAATACAGCGCGGGATGACGAGTTGTCCGCGTTCGACTCCGTCCCAGAACGGCTGAGCGTCCGGGCTGGGTGAGATCGGGAACTCCACCGTCTGTAGGTCCGGGAGCGTCATGATTCGCTTCTCGCCAGAATCAGGGTTGCAGCGCTCGACAGGTAACCGCCGATGCCGTTCACGACACCGAGTTCAGCGCCGGCGACTTGACGGTCGCCGGCCTCACCACGGAGCTGGCGGACGGCCTCGATCATGAGAAACATGCCAAACATCCCGGGATGCGTGTACGACAGACCACCACCGCTCGTGTTGAGCGGGAACTCGCCACCTGGTGCGGTGCGTTGGCCGCTCACGAACTCGCCACCAGCGCCTTTCGCGCAGAAGCCGAGGTCCTCCAGGGTGACAAGAACCGTGTACGTGAACGAGTCGTAGAGTTCGGCGACGTCGATGTCGTCGGGGCTGACGCCTGCCTGTTCGAATGCCAGCCTGCCGGACACGGCAGCGGGTGTCACCGTCAGATCCGGCATGTTCGACACGCCGTAGTGGGTGTGGTGGACACCCGATCCGAGCACGTCGACGACCGGGACGCCGAGCGTGCGGGCACGGTCGGTCGACGTGAGTACCACCGCACCGCCGGCGTCGGTCACCAGGCAACAGTCGAGCACGTGGAACGGATAGACCAACCACGGGGAGGCCATCACGTCGTCGACCGTGAGCGGGTCGCGGTTCTTCGCCATTGGGTTGAGCGCCGCCCACGCCCGTGTCGCGACGGCGATCTCGGCCAACTGTTCCGAGGTGGTGCCGTACTCGTGCATGTGGCGCGTCGCAGCGAGTGCGTAGGCCGGCGGCGGGGTGCTGACGCCCCACGGTCGCTCCCACTGCCAGTCCGGGAACCACGGGTCGTCGTGCGCGGGTCGCGTCGTGACGCCGCGCCTCGCGTTCGATCGTCTGGTTTCGCCGTGCGTGATCAGGACGACCTCACAGGCTCCCGAGTGGATCGCTTGGATCGCCTCGTGGGCATGGGCGACGAACGATGACCCACCGATGGAGTTGCTCCCGCTCACCTTCGGCTGCAGCCCAAGATACTCCGCTACCAGCAGGCTCGGCATGAAGTCGAGGCCGCAGGTGAAGAATCCGTCGACGTCGCTGAGTTCGAGGTTCGCGTTGGTGAGCGCCGCGGTGGCAGCTTCGGCGTGCAGTTGGAGCGCACTCTTGTCCGGGACCGAACCGATCCTGTCGGCCTCACCGGCCCCGACGAAGGCGACGCCGGTGCTCATGTCGTGGTCGGCGCGACTTCGTAGCGGGCGATGTACTCATGGTCGAGTTCAAGGCCGAGCCCGGGGCCGCGGGGTACCCGGTAGATGCCGTCGACGAATTCCTGTCGGTTGGCGATGATGTTCCAGAACAGCGGGTCGCGTTCGGGGTCGAACGTCTCAAGGAACGTGCCGTGCGGGATCGCTGCGAGCAGGTGGGCAGAGATCTGAGGCTCCTCGTGGTGGGCCATGTCGACCTCGTACGCCGCTGCGATCGACGCCATGCGGAGCCATTCTGTGGGTCCGCCGATCCAGCTCGCATCGCAGTTGCAAACGTCGATGGCACCCGACACGATCAGGTCGCGGATGCCGGCGCGCGTCGACTCGCTCTGGCCGGCAGCGACGGACATGCCGGTGGACAGCCGAACGTCGCGCATCGAGAGCCGATCGTTGAACCACCGAACCGGTTCCTCGAACCACCGCAGGTTCAAGTCGTCAGTGAGACGGGCGAAGCGGATCGCCTCGGAGCGGGTGTATCCCTGGTTCGCGTCGACCATCAGCACGAAGTCGTCGCCGGCCGCCTCCCGGGCGAGTCGCGTCCGGACCGCGTCGTCTTCCGGGCTGAGCTTGCCGATCTTGAACTTGCAGCCGCCGAAACCCAACGCGCGGTACGAGTCGATCTGCCCGGCGATCTCGGAGAGGTGGTCGGTGTAGTAGCCGCCGATGCAGATGGCCGTCAACCTGTCGCGATAGCCGCCCCAGAGTTGGAAGAGGGGGACGCCGAGCCGTTTGCCGATGGCGTCCCAGATCGCGGAGTCGATGCACGCGATCGCCTGCATCGACAGAGCACGGTCGCGCAAGATGTTGTACGTCGGCGGCAGCATGGACTCCCACGCGGCCTCGACGCTGGTCGCAGTGGTTCCGACCACGAGTGGGGTGAGTTCGTCGCGGATGATCCCGACGATCTGCAACAGTTCGTCGTCGCTGTCGCCGTTGTACGACTCGCCGACGACTCCGTCGGAGGTGTGGACCCGCGTCACGATCGTGACGCGATTGTCCATCGAGTAGTAGCTCCCGGAGAAGCGTCGCGCGAGTGGCACTCGGACCGGAATCACCTCGATTCGCTCGATGGTCACGCTGGGAGATTCGGCCGACCGAATCGGTTCCGTGGTGGTCGTGTTCGTGGTCATGGTGTCCTCGTCGGTGGCGGCGTCGGGACACGGGGCGGCGAGTAGCACTCGAGGAGTTCGCAGCCGGCGTTCGAGGCGACCGCGCGATGCGCTTGATCGGCGGCGACGAAGAACGAACCTCCGGGGCCGACGTCGAACTCGTCATCGCCACACCACACGGTGATGCCGCCGGCGATCACGTACCCGAACTCTTCGTTGGGGTGGGAGTGCTCGGGAACGACTGCGCCGGGTTCGAGTGTGAACAACGTCGACGAGAGCTGCGCCCCGGAACGTGACCGGGCGGTTATGCCGGGGACCAGGTCGACGTCGGCAACGAGTGCCCAGTCGATGGGGCCGGAGGCTGGAGCGTTCTCGTCGGACGTCATGATGTGGTGAGCATCAGGTCGTCCGCGAGTCGAGCGATCTCGTCGAGCGCACCTTCGATGGAGTCGTGGTCGAACGATGTGTCCGCGATCAGTAGTTCGACGCCGAGGTCTTCGTACCATGCGATGGTTTCGGCATCGAGCGTGGCCTGGCTGACGGGCCGTGCTGAGAGGGTGATGTCGTCGATCGTGCGCCCGTGGTCGGCGAGGTAGCCCTTGAGGCGCTCGATCTTCTGCGCGAGTTCTTCCGGAGCGATGTAGAGCGGATGCCAACCGTCAGCAACCTCGGCCACTCGCCGCAATACCGCCTCGCTCTTACCCCCTGACCAAATTGGGATCGAGGGTTGTCGGGTCGGCTTGGGGTAGAACTTGAATCCGCTGTATTGGAAGTGTTCGCCCTGGAAGTCGATCGTGTCCTCGGTCCAGAGGTGCTTCATCAGTTTGATGAACTCGGTGGTGCGAGGACCGCGTGTGTCGAAGGGGTAGTGGAGCATCTCGAATTGTTCGCGCATCCAGCCGGTCCCGACGCCCATGATCGTGCGTCCGCCGTTGAGCGTGTCGAGCGTGGCGAACGCCTTGGCTGTGGCGACCGGGTCGTGCCAGCCGGCGACCAGTATCGAGGAGCCGACGTTGATCCGTTCGGTGGCGGCCGATGCCCACGTCAGCACCCCGACGATGTCGAGGTAGGGAGTTTCCGGTGGCCAGAAGAACTTCCCGTCCTCCCGGTAGGGGTATCGAGTCTCCTGCTCGACGGGCAGCGCAATGTGGTCGGTCATCCACAGGCTGTCGAAGCCGAGTTCCTCGGCCTTCTGTGCGAATGCAGTGATCTCGCGCGGCCCGGCGAACGGCCCGGCGCCGGGCAGTCGCAATCCGTATTTCATGATGACTCCTTTGGAGAGATTGGACGGTCAGAGGCGTGTCGAGTCGCGAGATCTTCTTCGAATCGTTCGAGGCTGACGTGGCCGATGACCATGCGCTGGACTTGGTCCACGTTGCGGGAACGCAGCGACGCCAAAATCGCGCGATGTTCGGCGAGCCACTCGTTGTGGCGGGCGACGCTGGATCGCAGGCCCTCCGACAGTGAGAGCCACGCCTCACGCAGCTGCATCTCGACCTCGTACAACCAGGTGTTGCCCGTCGTCTCGATGATGGCGAGCTCGAACGTGAGAGATTCCCACACGAAGCCCGGGTCATCGTGCAATGCCTGTTCGTAGTCGTCGAGGAGACGTTCGAGTCCATTGAAGTCCTCGTCCGTCGCACGTAGGGCCGCTGCGGTCGAGGCCGCGAGCTCGATGCCCAAACGGGTCTCTATGAGGTTGCGGAGCGCATGTTCCTCGGTGGCGTCGAACAGACGCCTTGCGTGATCACGTTGCGAGTTCGGCGGCTCGGCCACGTAGGTGCCATCGCCGTGTCGCACTTCGATCCGTCCGATTGTCGCGAGCACGCGAAGCGCCTCGCGAACTGACGACCGGCTGACACCGAGTTGCTCGATGAACACGCGCTCGGGGGGTAGCCGATGGCCGGCACGGAGCTCATTGTCGTGGATATAGCGCTCGATCTCGACAACGGCGAGATCCGCGATTCGGCCCCCGCCGATTCGTCGGATCGCGTTGAGATGGTCGACGGCGGCGGAGGACTCCGTCGTCGAGCCGACCGAGTGGTCTGAGCGCGCAGGCGTGGGTTGGTCAGTCATCAAGCCGAACGGTAGGGCGTCGCGCGGGATTGGTCGCTCGTGCCTCATCGGCTGCCACTCTAAAGATCAGACATCTGAGATGTCAAGAGGATAGATTGATCATCGATGGACGGGCCACGGCAGCGAAGTTCGGCGAACTAGATTGCGGCCATGCGCAGTGTGTACAGGGTTTATGGGGCAAGAGAATGGCTATCGGTCAAAAAACTGACGCTTGACGAATGGTCAGACAACTGCTAGACATCAGACAACTGACCGAAGGGGGACAGATGACATCCACTCAGCGAAACCGTGTACTCAGCCGGCGATCTCTCGCCGCAGTGTGCGCTCTCGGGCTCGTCGTCGCCGCATGTGGCGACGGCGACGAGGACGAGGTCACGGATACGGTTGGCGACAGCCCGGCCGAAGTCACCGACACGACGGCGGACACCACCAGCGGCGGGGCCGACTCGACGGAGGGTTCGTCGAACGGCACGGCACCGAGCACCGACGCAACGAACGACGCAACGTCCAACGACTCGATCCCGGCGACGGGTGAGCCCGTGCAGGTCGGGGTCATCAGCTCATATACAGGGAACTTCGGGCTCTATGGGGACCCGATGGAGCTGGCGCTGACACTGAGCCTGGAGAGCGCCGGCACCATCGCCGGCGATCGGCCGATCGAGGTGGTGTTCGAAGACGACGCGACTGACCCGGCGGTGGCCGTCGAACGTGCCACCAAACTTGTCGAGGACGGCGCCAGTGTCGTCGTCTGTTGCGTCAACGCCGGATCGACGTTCGCAGTCGCGCCGGTTCTTGCCGAGGCAGGCGTCCCACAGATCACCCCGATTGCCAACCCGCTTGGTCTCCACGAGAATCCGAATGCGTTCGTGGCTGCGCCGTCGGTGAACTACGACGCCGAACGGCTGGGAACGTACGCCGCCGAGACGCTCGGCTACAACACCGCCGTCGTGCTCGGCATGGACATGGCCTATGGCCAGGCAGTAGCGCAAGCCTTCTCCGACGGGTTCACCGCTGCCGGCGGCGAGGTGGTCTCGACCATACTACCGCCGTTCGGAACCCAGGATTTCGGGTCGTATCTGGCCGAGATCCCCGACGCGGACGTCGTGTTCGGCGGATTCGCCGGAGCTGACGGCATCGCATTCATCCAGCAGTACGACCAATTCGGGCTCAAGGATCGGATGCCGCTGCTCGCGCACGGCCCACTGATCACCGAACTGCTGCTCCAGGCCGAGGGACCCGCCGCGATCGGAACCACCGCCGGCTTCTACTACTCGTCACAACTCGACAACGCGGAGAACGATCGCTTCAAGGCGGCACTAGCAGATGCAAATCCGGATCTGCCACCGAGCCACTTCACGGCTGGCTCGTGGGCGACCGGCACCGTCCTGCTCGATGCGCTCGAGTCCGCGGGAACGGACGCGGAGGATGGCGACGTCATGCGGTCCGCGATCGCGAACACGACCGTCGACACACCGTGGGGTCGAATCTCCTTCGACGCCGACACGGGCTACGTCTTCGGCCCGACCTACGTCTACAGCGTGATCGACGACGACGGCATCCTCCGTCACCAGATCGACGCCACGATCGGGTGATCCTCCGATGGACGCGATGGGGAACAGCCACGTGGCCGTGCTCGCTGCGGTCACGCCCGACGGAGTGCTGCTGCACACGCTGATCGGCCTGTCATTCGGGCTGCTGCTGTTCCTGGTCGCGTCCGGATTCACCCTGACGTTCGGCCTCGCACGTTTCGTGAATCTCTCCCACGGCGCGACGTTCCTGATCGCTGCCCACGTCGCCGCCCAGGTTGACCGGCGCATCGAAGTGTTCGCATTGGCCGTGTTGGCAGCCGCCGTGACCGGCGTCCTCGTCGCGTTGGCCGTCTTCGGGTTGGCGCGGCTGCGGTGGCAGGCGATCACGGCCGACCCGACCCGTCAGGTGCTCTTCACGTTCGGATGCCTGCTCGTGATCGCCGACGTCGTCCGCAATCGCTGGGATGGGATCCCACAGTCCGTGCTGCTGCCGAGTGGCCTCGATGGGTCGTTCACGATCGGCAACGCGACGTTCCCGATCTACCGAGTGTTCGCGATGGGTGCCGCCATCGCCATCGCCATCGGGCTGTGGTGGCTGCAGGAACGCACGCGCTTCGGAGCGATGGTGCGAGCCGGGGCCGATGACCGTGAGCAGCTCGAAGCACTCGGCATTCGGACGGACCTCTTGTTTCTCGCCGTGTTCGCGCTCGCCGGTGGCCTCGCAGGTCTCGCGGGTGGCCTCGGCGTTCCCCTGTTGGGGGCATCGGTCGGACAGGAGTTCGACGTGCTCATTCTCGCGCTCGTCGCCGTCGTCGTCGGAGGGCTCGGGAGCCTCAAGGGTGCCTTCATCGCGAGCATCCTCGTCGGCCTCGTCGACGCCTACGGCAAGGCATGGCTGCCGACATTCGCCAGCTTCACGATCATGGCACTCGTCGTCTTGGTGTTGGCGGTTCGCCCGGCGGGTCTAGTGGACCGATTGTCCGGGGCTCGCTGATGCCACGCATCGGTACTGCCATTGTCTGCGCTGTGGGTGCAATCGTCGCCACGCTCACGCTCGACGGGTTCAACTTGCTGCTGCTGACGCGCGCGTACGCCTGGGCCATGCTCGCGCTGTCGACTTGGTTCCTGCTTCGGGTCAGCGGGCGAGCGTCGCTCGGCAACGCGGCTTTCCAAGGGGTCGCCGCCTATCTCGTCGGCATCAGCTCGACACGGTGGAACATCGACAACTTCTGGGTCACGCTCCTGATCGCGGTCAGCGCGGCAGCGACCGTCGGGCTCATCGTCGGGTGGGTGTCGTCGCGTCTCAGCGGGTTCCACTTCCTCCTCATCACGCTGGCGTTCGCGCAGATGTTGCGCGCCCTCGCGCTGCGCTGGCGCACCCTCGGTGGTGAGGACGGTATCTCCGGCGTCACGCGCCCGAGCGCGTGGCCCCTCCCTGTCGACCTC
>Ga0115572_10003792_pt1 | contig 11881 bp, 1 predicted proteins | sample COGITO_mtgs_1206_FD_88681 | JGI IMG/M metagenome (GOLD analysis project Ga0115572, IMG submission 88681) | Pelagic marine microbial communities from North Sea - COGITO_mtgs_120607 | ecosystem: Environmental > Aquatic > Marine > Epipelagic | place: Germany:Helgoland, sampling site Kabeltonne... | reverse complement strand
CGTGACAGCCATTGTCGATGGCATCAACCCGGAGTGGGTGCGCCTCGAACGGCCAGTGGTGAGCCTGTTCCCCGACGTCACCGATCATGTCGTTCTCGTCTTTGACATTCCACCGACCTGCCAGGCCGGCGACTACCTGATCGACGTTCGGATTCTTTCCTCGGTTGATCCGTCGATTGAGTCGGTACAAGACTTTTGGCTGACCGTCGCTCCGGTCGAAGAGATCAAGATTGATCTTCGACCGACTGTTGTCACGGGTGGTTCATCAGCCGAACTCACCGCCACGATTGTCAACTCCGGCAACTCTGACCTTGATGTACAGGTGTCGGTCAGTGAGGCGACTCGAGAAGTCGACTGCACCGTTGACGTTCCACGCCTGACGATTCCGTTTGGACACCAAGCTCCGCTTGAGGTCGGGTTGCGCAGTCGGCGACCGTGGTTCGGCCAACCGGTGCTTCGGCCGGTTCTCATTGAGGCGCGTTCGGAGGATTTTGTCGTCGAGCAACAGGCGACGTTCAAACAGAAGCCACGCATCCCGCAAGGGCTGATGACGATGTTGATCTTGGCCGGAATTGTGCTGCTGTGGGCGCTGATCTTCCTCTGGGCGATCGGCCTGCTGCGCGCCAGTGATCCATCGTCAAAGTCGATGGCCACCGAGATCGCAACCGGCGAAGCGAACATTCCGCTGGTGCTGATCAACGGCACCGTCGGCGGCGTCGTCGAAGCTGCGTCGAACGGCGACCCGATTCCGAATGCGACGGTCGAAGCATTACGAGTCGCGACCGAACCGGCAGTACCAGGCGAGCCATTGGGGCCCCCGGTGACGCGCCTCGTGCCGGTTGCTTCGGGCGCGTCCGACGATGACGGCGCCTACCTTCTTCAAACCCTGGTCCCGGGGACGTACGAACTGCGCTTCAGTGCGCCAGGTTTTGCCAACGTCGACCCCGGCACACGTCGAGCGATTGGTCCCAAAGATATCATCGCGCTGCCGGCGGTACAGATGACGGGCGGGACCGGGTCGGTCCAGGTAAAAGTCGACGTACCCGACGGTGTCGACGTCTCTCAGTTGACGGCAACGGTGTCGTCGGGGCTTGATACCGGTGGAGGAGCGTCTGGATTTGTTGCCCAGGCCGATTCGGGAACGTGCACGGTACAACCGGCGGTCGGTGGCGGGGCAAACATCCGCTGCACCAACCTCGTCACACCAGGAAAGCAGACGATCACGGTCAGCGGACCTGGATTTGAGACACAACGGATAGCTGTGGACCTCGGCGGCGGCTCTGACACCGTGCTGGACACTGTCAACTTGAGCGGCGAGCTGGGCACGATCACCGGCCGCGTGACTGACCAGGACGGGCTGCCACTCGGCGGTGTGGCGGTGACCATTAGCTCCGGACGATTTGTCACCAGGGTGTTCAGTCAGACCTCTGATGGCGGGTATCTCGTCGATCGCCTCGACACACCCAATGACTACGTCATCGACTTCAGCCTCGACGGCTACACGGGCGAGACCAGAGCGTTACGGCTTGATGCTGGTAGCAGCGGTGTTGCCGACGCCCGTCTCATTGGCGGTGACGGCACGGTCAGCGGGATTGTTCTCGATGAAGCCGGCGAGGCGTTTGGCGGCGTTCGCGTGACGGTGACCGGTGATGCATTCCGTGTCGAAACCGCAACGTTGACCAACGTCGGCTCCGCCGGGGGACTTGGCACGTACGAACTATCCGGGCTCCGCGTCCCTGGTGTGTACAGCCTCGAGTTCTCTGCCGACGGTTATCGGACTGAAACGCGGGCGGTCGAATTCTTGGGAGCGGCGGCGAAACCCGTTGAGCCCATCAACATGATCCGTACCGTTGCTACGATTCGGGGGCGTGTGATCGGCCCGAACGATGCTGGACTGGGAGGGGTGACCGTTCTACTCGGTGACGGTCTCAACACGCGTCAAACCCTCACGTCAACGGACCCGGCGGGCACATTCACCTTTCCGGACGTACCTCCGGGTTCGTATTCGGTCACGATGAGGTCGACGAACGCTGCGGGCGCTGTTGCGCGTCGAGTCGTTCAAGTCGACGTGCAATCCGGCGCCGGGATCGATCTGGGGACTCAGAAGCTCGACATCGTGGGGACTGGGTCGATCTTCGGATCGATCTTTGCGTCTGACGGCGGCAACGTTGGTGTCGCAACGATCTCGCTGACTGGCGAGAATCTTGACTTGGCCACTTTGTCGATTACTGATGGGGCAGGTGGCCAGTCAGGTAGATACACACTGGGCGGGCTGTTTGTGCCGGGCAATTACAACCTCACCTTCGATGCACCTGGGTTCGCCTCGACAACCCAGTCGGTCACGGTTTCGTCGAGCAGCCCAACCGACGTCGGGATCACCTCGATGGAGCCCCTTGCGGGGTCGGTCTCGGGAGTCGTGGTCCTTGGTACTGCGGGAGTAGGCGGGGCCACCGTTGAGATCACAGCCGCCGGTCTGCAGACCCAAACAGTCACCAGCGAAGCGTCTGGAGCCTTCGTGTTCCCCGACGTGCCGCGCGGTGCCTACGACTTGAGGGCGACAGCGTCGGCCGGAGAGTCTGGTACGCAGATTGTGGTCGTTCAAGCGGCGGTGACCAGCGCTGTCGGCAATGTGGAGATCATCGCTCAATGATCCGTGTATCCGCGCTCCCACAAACGTTGGAACTCGCTCCAGCCGCAGCCGGGCAGATTTCGGTGTCGATTACCAATACGTCTCAGGTGATCGACCAGTATTCGATTGCCGTCTTCGGTATCGATCCGGGATGGATCACCGCACAGAATGAATTGGTGTCGCTCTTTCCAGGCGAAACGGAGGCGGTCGTCTTGGATCTCCGGCTGCCGGTTGATTACCCGGCGTCGGTTCGCCCGATCACGGTAAGCGTCAGTTCTGCTGACAGTCCTGACCACTTCGAACTGGCACACGTTGAACTCGAGATTACTGAGGCGACAACAACGAGCGTCGCGGTCGACCCGACGATGGTCACTGCTGGCAAGTCGGCCACCTTCGGATTGGCGGTGACCAACAAGGGGAATGCGCCCGTGTTGGCGCGGCCGTTTGCCGTTGACCCAGAAGACCTCGCAGAGTTCGTGATCGAACCTGCTGATGTGCTGGTCGCTCCCGGTAGAACGCATATTGTCCAGATCGCTGCTTCGGGTGGACGCGCATGGTTTGGCATGCCGCAAGCGCGCACCTTTAACGTCGGTGTTGAGGCCGAGCGCCATGTCGAAACGATGGCAACGTTCATTCAACGGCCCCGAATATCACGGTGGATGCTTTCTCTATTGGGTTTGTTGTGCGCGGCGGCGGTGTTTGCGTTTGTGCTGAGCCGTACGTTCGACAGTGTCGTTGAAGAAGCAAAAGTCTCTGACGACGTGTTGAATGAGGCGCTGGGAACTGGGGCCGCCGGTGGCGCGAGGGTGCCGAGCAACCCCAGTTCGGTGACAGGACAGCTGACGTCGTCAACGAGTAGTGCGCTACCGAATGGGTTGGTTCGATCTGCGGCGCAGACTTCTGGTGGCGGAACTTTCGGTATTCCCGCAGTCCAAATTGAGTTGTATACGGTCTGCGACGACGACGACGATGATGAGGATCAATGTGATCCGACGATTCCCGTGGCAACCGCGGCCAGCCAGGAAGACGGTGTGTTCTTCTTGCCCAACTTGGGTGATGGCGAGTACAAGATGTTCCTTAGTGGCTCGGGCTACGACGACGCGTGGTACACCGATGATGGGCTTGGCGCGAAAACTTTTGCGGATGCGTCCCCAATCACCGTTGGGGCCGGTCAAGTAGAGGATCTGGGCGAACTGCGAGTGGGCGCGATTCCTGCCGTGGTTGCCGGTTCGGTCGGCGGCGACGCAGGCGGAGCGACGATCAAGCTCGTGCGGCCCGGTGTCGTTGATCCGGATACTCCGGCACTGTTGGCCGAGGTTGTCGTCGCTGCTGATGGGTCCTTCGAGATGCCTCCGGTGCCGTCTCCGGCGGACTACCAGATGATTGTCGAGAAACCTGGTTTTGCAACAGTCACACGCGATGTGACGCTCGCTCCTGGAGAAACACTCGACAACATCGGCATTGTCTTGACTCTGGCTGATGGCCGTGTTGAAGGCAAAGTGGTGTCTTCTGACGGCATCGCACTGGGAGGAATCTCGATCGCAGCAACGGACGGTTCGTACACAGTTAAAACGGTGTCGTACACGGAAGGGGATGTCGGCGGGTTCGCCCTGCGAAACCTTGCCACTCCCGGCCGTTTCACCGTGACGGCCAGCGCCCCGGGTTACGTCTCAGAATCGCAAAGCGTTGTGCTCGAACCCGATCAGACAATCGGCACACCGCTGTCGATGCGGCTCGTTCCGGCCACTGGCCGGATTGAAGGTTTCGTCACCCGCGAATCGGTGCCGACCGGTGATGTGGTGGTCACCATCAGCGGGGGCGACGTTGAACAAACCACGCGCCCAATCAGTGCCAGCGGAGTCCCAGCCGGTCAGTACGTCTTCCAAGGGCTTCCCGCTCCGGCAACGTACACGTTGGCATTCTCAGGTGGCGGCACACTGCCCCAAGTGCGTGTCGTGACCATTGATTCGTCGGTGAACCAAGGTACGACGGTTGTACCGAAGGTGGATCTTCGGGTGTCGAACCGCCGGCTCAGCGGAACGGTGTACGAGCTCGAGACTCCGCTCAGCGGTGCCGATGTCACGCTGACTGATGGAACGACCGTGCTGAGAACGGTCAGCGCAGACGAATCGACCGCGCCAGGAGCTGCCGACGGCGGTGCAGGTTCGTTTGCGTTCTCCGACGTACCCCCCGGCGTGTACACACTGACCGCCACCCGGGTCGGCTCCACTGACACCGTCGTGCTCGTCACCGTTGAGGCAGGGGTCGACCTTAAAGAAGTCGATCTACGTGTTGCGCCCCAAGCAAGCATTAATGGCACGGTGGCCAATGGCCAGGATTGCACGCTTGTTGCTCGGCTGTTCCTGTTCGAGAACTTTGGCAACAAGTGGGAACAGGAAGTGCCCGTCGATTCGCAAACTGGTGCATACAAATTTGTAGCGGTCGAAGCACCGCAGGATTACTTGATCGCTATCAGCACGACGAATTCGGACTTGGCACTCGGCACGACCTCGGCATCAAGCATCCCGAGTTCGGACGTGAGCGCTCCGTCGATTGATCTGAGTGCGATCCTGTGCGCGTCATCTGGCGGAGGAACCCCGTGACCAGCAACATTGAACTCCTCACGACAAGTCTGAACGCAGCACCGGGTGAGGTACTCGCTGCAATGGTACGAGTGCACAACACCTCGGCAGGGCCTGTCACCCATCGGGCAACACCGATTGGTCTCGGTGATGAGCTGGGCGACGTCTGGAAAGGGCAGGCGCTCGTCGTACCGGCGAATAGTGTGTTGGACCTACCAGTCCAAATTCCTGTGCCGCCGTCGTTTGGTATCGGGCATCATGCAGTGGCAATTGAAGTCGATACCGGCGCCGACGTGCCGGTGTTGCTGCCATTGACGTTGGCGATCGCCTCGGTCGAACGTGTCGAGTTGCGCGCCACGCCCACTCCGCTGCGCGGACGGCGCAAAGTGAAGTTTGTCTTGGATGTGGTAAATCGCGAACCCCACACCGTTGAACTGCTGCTCGAATCGGAAACACCCGACGTCGACGTGAGCTTCGAGATGCCGACGATGACACTCGGGCCAGGCCAGCAATCCTGGACTCGAGGTCGAGTCCGTGGTCCACGCAAACTCGTCGGTGACAGAACGCAGCACAACTTGAAGTTGGTCGCACGCGGTCGTGCCGCTTCGAGTTCCATAGCTGTTCCGTATATTCAACGACCGGTCTTTGCGTACCGCCTGCGCAGTGCCGTTGCGGTGGCTGCGGTGCTTGCGCTGTGGATGGGAGCCATGGTGCTGGTCTCGCAGCGTTACGTCTTCAACGAGACCAACGACGACGTGTCCGCTCCGACAACAAGCGTTGCCGAGCCAGCGGGTGACGATGGATCGGTACTAATCCCAGGTGCGGCCGACGCCGGGACAGGCGACGGGTCTGACGGCACGGCGGACTCCGGCGACAGTCCGGGAGAGGCCAGTGCGAGCGACGAGTCCGGTGCCGATAGTACGGGTGAGGCAGTCGGTGATGATGGTTCGGGTGATGCCGGTGGTGGCGATGTAGGCGGTGGTGATGGTTCGGGTGAAGCTGGTGACGGTGCAGATGAGGCTGGGTCGCCCGACGGTACGGAAGGTCCAACCGCTGACACTCCGGTCGAGGTGCGCGGCACAATTGATGTCGCAGGGGGCAGTATCGACGGTGTCACGATCACCCCGGCACCGATGTCGTTGAAGAACGTCGCAGAACTCGATCCCAATGTGACGTCGTTTGCTGCCACGTCGCGCCCGGAGCCCAGGAAGATCTGGTCGGCGCGGGGAATCATTGCCCCGGTTGAGCCCGTCCGGTTGGCGCAGACAGAACCGATTCCGGCCGGAGACTTCGCCCTTGGTGCTGACGGTATCTGGGCACTTCCTCTTGCCCAACGTCAGGCCTATGAGCTTGCATTTAGCAAGCCCGGTTTCCAGACGCAGGCATTTGTGATCACACCTGAGTTGGGGAATACGCCGGAATTGGCCGTTGAGCTCGAACCGGCAACCGGCAAACTTGGTGGAGTTGTCACCGGCGGTGGACGCCCGCTTGAGAACGTCGTGTTGCTGGTTACGACGGGCACGTTCGACTATGAAACCGTCACCGACGGCAACGGCCGCTGGGCGCTGACAGGACTCGACACCTCGGCGTACTATACGATCGTCGCGTCCCTTGATGGGTATGGCGCCGCCGTCAGGCGTGTTCGGCTTGCTCCTGGCGAGCCACAGACAAACGTGTCGATCGCATTGCCGTTCGGCCAGAGCGTCTTGCAGGGTGTGGTGACGGACACGTCCGGCGCCAAAATCAGGGGTGCGAAGGTGACCGCGAGCAACGGTGCCGAATCGCGTTCGACAACAACTCTGACTGACAAGGATGAGTCGTCTGGTGGCAGATATCAGTTGCCCCAGCTTGAAACGAACGCCACCTATTCGGTCACGATCGAATTCGACGGTTACGAGACCGCAACCACGAGGATTCGTGCGGGTTCGTTGACCCAAGTCGAGAACTTCACGCTCAAGGCGCTCGCCCCTCAGATTACTGGTCGAGTGATCAGCGACACCGGTGAGCCAATCGGCGGAGCAACCCTCACGCTTGACATCGACACGGTGTCGCAGCCGATTTCCTCGGTGCAAACCATTCGCGAAGGTAACCAGGGAGATTTTAGTCTCGGGCTGGTTCCGCCGGGTCGCTATCGGCTCACCGTTGTGCAGTGGGAACACGAGTCGGTCCGCGAGGAACTGGTGGTCACCAGCGCCATTGAATCAACACTGTTGGGAGAGTCAGGGCCGACATTCGAAATCGAGATGACTCGGCTGCCACCGCGCAACGCCGCTGATCGGCCGCTCGGTTCCATGGCCTTTGACGTTCTCGATTCAAACACCAATGTCACCTGTGCAGAAGGTGACTGTCGACGAATCAATAACACGGTGATCCGGATCACGACCACCGATCCCACGCTGTTCAACTCAGCACGCTTCGTCGACGGCGTGTTCCAATGTGGCACCGAGACCGGTGAATGCAACACCACGATCGAAACCGAATACAGGGTTACAGACATCCCGATCGGTTCCTACACCGTGACATTCGAGAACGCCGACTTCAACACCACGTCAACACTCATGACAGTGGTCCCCGGGAATGGGTCTGGCGCAGAAGAAATCCTGATGATTCGCAAGGGCGAGGCGAGCGGGGCGCTCCTAGCTTCGGACACTAACGAGTCGATCTACACCCCCAGTCTCGTCTGGGTGGTGCGCGCTGAATCTTCGGACCCCGACTGCGCACCCGGAGTGGTAGAAATAATACCGACGAGCTGCGAACGGATCCCGACCGAATATGTCGAGAACCCCTCTGGTGATCCCGCCATCCAACGTTTCCAGTCGACCTCGCAGAGTCTGTTAACGCCCGGGCGATACGGCCTGCAAGTCCTCAGACCAGAGGGTTACTTCATTCCCGATGATCAAGTTCTGGTGGCAGGCGAGGACCCGTTCACGTTTGTGATTGAGCAGATCGAAGGATCGTTAAATGCCGTTTCTCTCGATCCGATCTACGCCGACCTATACCCGACCGTCAGTGTCCGGCTCTTCAAACCGAACACCGCCGTTTCGCCGAGTGTGACGTTCCAAGACCTCAACGACAGCACTCTGTCGGCGACGTTGACCTGCGACGCAGCTACGATTGATGCCTCGGTCACAGCCTCGACTGCGTCTTTCGGCAGGATTCAAATTGAGCAGTTGGACCCCGACGGCGACGGTGACTTCGGCGTGTGTTCACTCGCGGCCAGCGCCGATGGCTTCGAAGACACGACCTATCCGTTTGGAGGCGCCCAGGTGGGAGGTGGCCCCGTGCCAGAACTGGCCCCGGGTACCGATCGATTCGTCGACATTGCGCTGTTGCGGACACCTCCGGCAGGCCGTCTCGACCTCGTTGGTTTGTTGTCATGGGACGACGAAGCGGGTCTGGTTTCGGTCATCGGTGTCGACGGCGCGAAGATCAAAGCAGAGCCGGTGATCACCGCACTTTTGGGCGCTGAGTACGACGTGGACCCCGGATCCGCCCCGACCGATGTGAGGACGGCAAATCCGGTTGCACTGGTCGAACAATTGTCACTCGCCTCATTCGATCCTGACGTGAAAGAGGCGACGTGGAACGCATGGCAAGACGCTGAGCAGATCATCGGCGAAACCGAGCTGACGTTCATAGCGGATGGTTTCCCCGACGGCAAACTCGTGGTAACCGTCGACGGTGACGGCGTCCAGACGGTTGACCCAATAACCGGCGTGACGCTTGATGTCAGCGCCGGAACACTCGACGTATTGCTCTCACCTAATCCCGGAGTGCTCGTCGCCGAAGTCGAGATCGTCACTGCCGACCCTGACCCCGCCGTCTTCGACGACATCACCTTTAGCTCGGTTCGGCCGGATGACACCCTCCCCGCCACCTGCGGTACGACGTTCAACCTCGATCTCACAGCGATCAACTGGCCAACCTACAACCAAGTTGCCGAGGCCGGGTCGTGGGTGACGAAGGTGTGTCCACCAACAAACCACCGGGTGATTGAGAACCTGACGGGAGAGCAGTTCGTGAACCCCGGAGAGAAGACGGTCCCTCCCTACATCTACGAACCGACGATATTGGAACTCGGCACGATCGATTTGACCGTTCTAGGCCCGACAGACATCGATCTGACCGTCACCGGCCCAGGCGACTACATGGTCAACGGCGACCCTATGAGCGGACAGTCGTTGACGTTGCTGACCGTGGATCCGATTACGGTTTCTGAGATCGATGTTCCCGTTTCTGTGATCGATGTTCCCGACGATGGAACATCGATCAACGTCCACACAATCCAGCTGTCACACGATACGAGTTACGACGTCGAAGAAGCCACTGTTGTCGTCCAGAGGCGGACGACAGAGAACGGTTTGGAGGATGTAAACATCGCCGACCAATTAAATGGTGACGGCAAAGTTGATCTCAAGGCGGGTCTGACGCTGCGGTTTGTTGCCGGAACAAAATACGACGTCAATGTGGTGCTTCAGGAATTCGGCAAGTTGGAGGGGACCGTGCTCGGGAAAAACAGCATTGGCGGATCCGTCCCGGTGTGCGACGGGTCGGCCAGTCAGGCAACAATCTCTGCGACGCCGATCACGGCCCCCGGCGGCACGCCGGACGCGGCCCGGGAAGAACCGGTGGTTGACGACACGTGTGACGCCTTCGCTATCTCGGGCGAAGCCGGGTTTTATCAGCTCGATATCTCGCATCCAAACTTCGGCGACTTAACCAGATATGTCACTGTGCCGAAGGTCGGAGTTGTCGATCAGATCGCCGTAGCAGAGACCACGCTCACGATCCGGCAGAGCGAAATAGACATCTCTGCCAAGGATATCAATCAAACTCAAATCACTAATGATCCGCTCATCGATCGCTTCGAAAATGATTATGTGTATTTCACCCTTGATACCGACGACGCGGATGGCAATACAGTGTGGGGCGACCCGATTGAGATGTTCACCGGCACCGGGCTGCTCAGCGTGGATCCGGGGAGTTACGAGCTGACAGTTCGCAGTTGCCCCGACGTGCTGGTCGCTGGCGACCGCGAAACGTTCGACGGTTGCGCCCATCGGTTCCCCGTGATTGTCCAAGTAGATGTAGCGCGCAGCACGGCCCTGTTGACCTCAACGGAAATAGTCGTCGTGTGGCTCTTGAAGGTGGGTGGCGAGATTAACCTTCAACTGAGCTTCGTGAACGGAATAGGTGAGGCCTTATGCCCGACAATTCCTAGCCCTGATCAACGGGACTTCACACGTCAGTACGATCCAGCGCAGGAGGTTGGCCTTGGTCAAGCAGAGGTCAATGGAACAATCGTCTCCCTTTCTGATGTTAGAAATGAAACAATCACTGGTGTGCCATGCGATTCGGCAACAGGGGCTGGCACGGTCGCCTTCACATCATTGGTTGCTTCGGGACTTCACACACTCCACTTTCCAGCAATTGATGGATTCTCGCCAACATTGTCGGACGGTGATCATTACACAATAATCAGCTTCGATCCTGACCCCGTCAATGGCGGCGCCGTCGCCGTCATTAACTACGCACCGGAGTCAACGTCAGCACTTCTCCAGCCGGCGAATATACCGGTAAAGTACGAAGCTCAACAGGTCCAAATGACCTTCTACATTTGCGGCATCGACGTCTCTAACAACAGAGACTGCATGCAAGAATTCCCAGACCTTCTCGACACTGGAGCGGTGCTTCTTCAGAACAATAGTCAGACCCCTATCACCACCAGTGTCACGGAGCTTTCCAACGACTCGCAATACAGGTATCTGGTGACGTCGTCACTACTTAACCCCCAGAATGGGAACTACGACGTCATAATCGATGACAGCTTTCACGCCCGACCGTCAAACAATACCTTGAGGGTGAATCCCGGAAATAACATGGATCCCCAGGTTGTAGAGTTTGAAGTAACTGCCATCCGGATTGTTGTCGCTGTGACGGAGAAAGATGTCAGCGACGCTGACGTCCACGTTTCGCCGACCCTAATTGGCAAGATTAAACTGATTCAAGAGATACCTGATTCCGGCACCCTTGTCGAATCGGGCCCCGTTATCACCAGTTGCTCCAGCGGCGGGGCGCCCGTAACGTGTTCTTTGGAGTTTTACGCTGAAGTGGGATACGAGTCCGACATCGAGGTCGCTTCTGACTCCAGATACATCGTTACCGTCAGTCAAAGTGACCTCAATAGTCCGCCAGCGATCGGTGGAGAACCAATTGCGTCTGTCGCCTTTGTACCTTCTCCGCCTGGTCCGCCGGCGATTGGTACGGTGACCCCGGGTGCTGGTGAGGCAACAGTGACGTGGACTGCGCCATCCTCGGTCGGTTTCGACGCGATCACGGGCTACAAGGTCGAGCAATCCGTTGATGCTGGCGGCACTTGGGTTGATTTGACTTGCACTCCGCCGGCGGGGACATCGACGTCGTGTCTAGCGACCGGTTTGATCAATGGGCAGGCATATACGTTCAGGGTGAGCGCGGAAAATACTGCTGGCTTCGGCAGTGCATCGCCGGCGTCGACCGCAGTGACGACGTGGTCTGTACCGGCGGCGCCGACGTTGCTCACGGCCTCGCCCGGTGACGGTTCGGTGGTGTTGTCCTGGTCTGCGCCAGATGACGGTGGGTCAGCGATCACGGGTTACAAAGTTCGCAATCCCGCTGACGGAGTCGGCGT
>Ga0115572_10003791_pt1 | contig 11882 bp, 10 predicted proteins | sample COGITO_mtgs_1206_FD_88681 | JGI IMG/M metagenome (GOLD analysis project Ga0115572, IMG submission 88681) | Pelagic marine microbial communities from North Sea - COGITO_mtgs_120607 | ecosystem: Environmental > Aquatic > Marine > Epipelagic | place: Germany:Helgoland, sampling site Kabeltonne... | reverse complement strand
TCTCGGCGCTCGACTCCGTCTTGATCCCGCCGCAGCGCGGCGCCTCGGGCTCGCGGTGCTCGTTGCCGGTCTGGTCGTCGCCAATCTCGGGCTTGCCGCGATGATGCGCCGTTTCGCCGGCGGCATCGCCGGAACGTTGGTGCCGTGGGAATGGGACACTTACGGCGCTCCAGTCCCACCCGTGGTCATGCTTGCGCTCCACCTCGCTGCGTCGGGCTTCATTGTGCGGTGGGCCGCTCGGCTGGCCAGCGAGTAGTTCGGCCGGGCGTTCGCGGCCCGCTGCCATCGATCGTGAGATTGATTGGGTCGAGCCCGTCATGGGCGCACTCCCACAGGGTTTGCGCTAGCGCCCGCCGGTGCCGTTGATCGGCGGCGACCAGGTCGGGCGCAGCGTGACGAGTCCGTGGATTTCCTTCGTCTCGCCCGCGATGACGTCGAAGGTCAGTGCGTTCTGCACATGGTCAAAGACGTGCTGGCGCCCCCACCCGGTGATCTCGGTGTGCAGCACGTATCGCGAAGCGACGAGAGGAATCGAATCGAACCGCACATCAACGTGGCCGGACCCGACCAGCGTGTCCGGGACCATTCCGACGTCTCGTGTCGACGGTTCGGTGACCACGGCACCGGCCAGGCTCGCAACGGTGATCGAAAAGACGGGTCTCGACACAGGGTCGGGCGCCTCGTAGTGCAACCGAACGGTGACGTCGTCACCGTTTCGGAAGCGGTCGACCGGAACATCGCCGACGAGCAACTCGGTACGAGTGACCTGAATCTGCCCGTCACCCCGGCGGCTGACCTCGGCCCCTTCAGAGGCCTCAGCGCCGAGCATGGTTTCGGTGTACTCGTCCACAACGTCGGCGGGATCGCCGTCGCGTCGAATGACACCACGGTCGAGCCAAATTGCCCGGTCGCAGAATTCGCGGACGGTGTAGGCGTCGTGGGTGACTAGCACCAGCGTGCGTCCCTGTGTGCGGAAGTCGACGAACTTCTCCATGCACTTCTTCTGGAACGTGACGTCACCCACAGCCAAGATCTCATCGATCAACAACAGTTCGGGGTCGACGTTGATCGCAACTGCGAAGGCAAGTCGCACGTACATCCCTGATGAGTAGGTCTTTACTGGAGATTCGATGAAGTCACCAAGGCCCGAGAATTCGACGATCTCATCAAATCGAGTAGCGATCTCCTTGCGGCCCATCCCGAGGATCGAGGCGTTGAGGAAGACGTTGTCGCGACCGCTGAGTTCGTGGTGGAAACCGGCGCCAAGTTCGAGTAGCGCAGCCATTTTCTTGTTGAGGGAGATTGACCCCTCGTTCGGAGTGAGGATCTGAGCCATGCACTTGAGAAGGGTAGATTTTCCCGAGCCGTTGTGCCCGATGATGCCAACGGCCTCACCCTCTTGGATGTCGAAGGACACGTTGCGGAGTGCAACGAAATTCTCGTAGCGGTTTCGTCCACCCGATGCGATGTATTGCTTCAGCGAGGATGCTCGTTCGTGATGAATGCGAAACGTCTTGGTGACATTATTGACGCTGAGGGCTGTGCCGGCTCGGGCCTGATCAGGCATCTCCGATCTCATCACTAGATCTCCTCCGCGAATCGTGGCGACATCCGGTTGAAGAACCAAGCACCGACTCCGATAAGAGTTAACGCCCAAGCGGCGATGTAGCCCCACAGCTGAATGCTTGGGAACTCGCCGTCGTACAGGATCTCATGCGATGCCGTCACGAACGCTGCCGTTGGAATCCATGGGGCGTACTCATTCACTGCAGGGCTCGGAACCTGCCCAATGACCCAGATGATGGGACTGGCATAGAACAGCACCTGGGCGACGATGCCCCACAGGTAGTTGACGTCATGGAAAAAGACGTTGGCTGCCGACAGCGCCAGGGCAATTCCAGTCGTGAAGATGGCGATCAGTACGAGCAGGCCAGCCATGGGAACCAGCCATTGGAACATGAAATGCCCGAAGACGAGGAACGTGACAGAGAGCACGAGCAACTCGATACAAACGGTGACGAGCTGGGCGAGCACGATCGACAACACGAGATGTTCGTGAGGAAACGCGACCTTTTTGATCAAGCCGGCTCCACCTTGCACAGAACCGATGCTTGCTGTCACTGAAACTACGAAGAACTGAAACGGAAGGAGGCCCGACAGGAAGTAAAGCGGGAAGTTCTCGAGGCCACTCGACGCACCACGCGGCGGGACACCACCGAACACCTTGAGAAAAATCACGCTGAAGATGATCATCTGACTGATCGGGTTGAGCAGGCTCCAAGCCCAACCGAGAATCGACTTGCGATATCGGGTTCGTAGTTCCTTGAGCGTGAAAAGGTAAAGAAGATTGCGGTGGACCACCGCCGACCGAATCGACATGCTGGGCAAAGCCTACTGGCCGTTGGAGTGGGGCCACGGCAGAGTCCGATACCGGGCGCGCATGCTCGCGATTGCATCATCGGTGGCCAGATTGGTGAGTGTGATCATCGACGAATTCTGCACCCGGTAGCGGCCGAGGATCTCCGTTCGCAGAACAGCCCGTCCACCGGTAGCTGCGAGTCTGAGCCACAGGTCCCAGTCCTCCCACCCGTAGACGTCTCGATCGTCGTTGCGGTAGCCGCCGAGGTCCTCCCACATCGAACGGCGCCACATTGCCTGGGCGTCGATGTAGTTCGCTGCGCACAACCGTGCTGGATCCCATGCAAGCGCGCTTCGAATGTTGCGCTCGGTACCGAAGTCTTCGAGGATTGAATAGGCAGCAGCCGCATCGGCCTGCTCGTCAAGCGTCTCGGCAAGCCGTGCAAGGCAGTTTGGGTAGACATGATTGTCGGCATCGATCACAAACACGTACTCGCCGTTGGCCGCGGCAAAGGCGTCATTTCGAGCAGCGGCGAGGCCTTCATTGGCGTGCTTGCCGAGCAGGAGCATGGGGACATCTGGGTGTTGCTCGAAGAACGCTGCAACCACGCTGCGGCCGTCGTCTGACGAATGATCGTCGACCACGATGACCTCGAAGTCAACATCGGTGGAGGCGATGAGGCTTGCCAACGTCTCGGCGACGACCGTGGCGTAGTCGTACAGCGTGACGATCGCTGTGACCCTGGGCCCGATGGTGCGGCTGTCGTAGGCCGGAGTCGTACGGCGCTCGACGTGCTGCGTGGTGCCGTGGCGGAGCAGACACCGTGTGGCCTCGATGCGTCTGATGATGTCGGTGTCGTCGAGGGCCAAGCGTTTGGCTGAGCGCTGCAGCCGAGCGTAGGGCCGGAATGCTCCGAGCCGAATCGGCGGCGGAACCTTCGATGCGCCGAGTCGCCAACTCTCCGAACGGGATTCCTCGGCGGCGACGTGACCAGCCAACCGGGGTAGCACGTTGCTGTCGAGTCGATCAAGAATCGGACCGAGTGCGGTGTGCAGCCCCAGGTCAGCGGTGACGGCGTGGAAGGCCCGTTCAGCGATCTCGGTCCGAGCCGCGTCATCGGCAAGAATCGCTCTGATCGTGTCGCTCATCGTTGCGATCGATGTAGCGACGAAATGGAGACCGTCGGTCAGTGGCGCTGAGGTGTCGGACGGCTCTGTGACGATCACACAGCGATTGGCCATGGTCTCGACCATGCGCGCCCACTCGAAATACGCCGCGGAGCTCTCACGCTCGCGGTGGACGTTGACGAGCAGCTTCGCGGACGCGAGCAGGTCGTACTTGTCGCGGCCGAATACGACTCCCGGCGTCGCGCCGTCGACCGGGCGATCGAACTTGAACACTCGGAGGTCGGAGTGCAGCGAGAACAGCGTCGGAGCGAGATCGGCAAGCGCCGCGCCGCGCCGGGCGTCGAGGCCACCCAAGAACAGCACATCGATTGGCCGATTGGCGGTCGAAGTCGCTGCCACCGGAGACGTCATCGCCGGAACGGCTCCGAGCTGTACATGGCTGGCAGTGAGGCCGGCCGCGCTCAGGGCTGCGACGCCGTGTGGATTGATGTCGAGACATTCGAGTCCGCGGCGGCACGCATCGAGGGTGAGGTCGAACCAGGGAGTGCCGGGCTGTTCGGTACCGACGCAGATTGATGCAGCTGCGGCTCGCTGCAAAGTGTCCGCTGAGGCATCGAACAGTTCGAAGAATTCGTGGGGCGCCACCACCAGGTTGATCGACCCATCGATGCTCGGGAGTGCATCGCTTACGAGCTCTGAGGTTCGGCCCGCCAGGCGTGCTGCATCGACAAACCACGAAGCGATGTCGCGCATGAACTCGTTGCCGTTGGCCGCAACGAACACTCGAACCGGCGCAGTCACGTTCGGTCGCGCACAAGCCGCACTGCTTTGCGCGGCGCTCGGCCGGCCTTGGCCAGGGCGCGCCGCACGACGCCGGCCTTGTCAGGGTGGTGGCAGGCGTCGCTCAGCATCTCGCGCAGCACAGCGTGGCGGCTCAACGCCGTCGGGAGCGTCTCGGCGAGAGCGCGGACTTCAGCCCTGCGCTGCAGCGCCTCGGCTCGAAGTTCATCGAGCGCGGCTTCGGCGAGCGTCAGACGACGCCGAAGTTCGGCGTTCTCGGTCTCGAGCTCACCGGCGGTCAGAGGTGAATTTGGTTCATGGGTCATGGTCATCGCTTCGCCGGCAGGATGCGTCGCCTGAGTCGCGCCGCATGGCGCTGGAGTGATTCGGCGTTGGCCCAGGAGTGTTCTCGGGCTCGGGCTCGGGCTCGGGCTCGGTCGCGTTCGGCGATCGCGTTGTCATAGTCGTGCTCGAGTTCCTGGTAAGCGTGGACGAGCGATGCCCAGTTCCGTTCGGCGACGGTTGCGCGCCGGAGCAACGCCGCTGTTCCCTGATCGAGGTCGTACAGCGCTCGTTCCTGCACGGCAGCCTGGTAGAGCCGGCTCGCTGTGCCGGCCGGCATCAGCAAGGGTCCGGCATCGAGTCGACTGACGACTTGCTGGATTGCGTGTTCCCAGACCTCGGGCGAGACGGTGTGTTCGGAGGCGAAACGATCCGTCCAGCGTCGATAGACCATGCCGAACGTGCCGGTGTCGACGACGCCACAGAGTCTTGTGGCCCGGAGGTAGAACTCGATGTCTTCGCACACGATCATCTCTTCGTCAAACCGGAGGCGGAATGTGTTGATCGCCTCGTATGGCACCGCGAGCGTCCCTTGAGGTGATTGGCCACCGGCGAGGTGGCTCGCCAGGTCGAACGTCGCGCGATAGGACGCTTCGAAACCTGACGCAGCGACGGCAGCGCCATCGGTCCCGATCGTGTCAATTCGTTGGTCGACAGCGCGACATCTAATCACTGCTCCGGGCTGCGCGTCGGCCGCCCGGTGGAACTGTTCGACCCAGTCGCCGAACACGAAGTCATCATCATCGAGAATGGCCACGTAACGGCCGTGGGCGAGCCCGAGTGCCCGGTTGAGCGGTGCGACCCGATGCATCTCGGTGCTGATGTCGACTCTAATGCGGTCGCGGAACGACTGATGGAATGACGCAATCAGGTCGACCACGAAATCGCGGGCGCCAGGGTCGTCAGTGTTGAGCATCAGGAGCACCTCGAAGTCGCCATCGGTCTGTCCCGACAGGCAGGCCAGGGTGTCGAGGAGTGTGCTGCGGTTGCCGACCGTCCGCGTGACCACCGTGAGGAATGGGCTTCTGCGCTCGACCACGGCCTCTGTTGTGAGCGCAGATGTTGTTGTCGGGCCGGGCCCGCCAGCGGATGCAGGCGCGTACAGGCGAACGAACCGGCTCGTCTCCGAATAGTCGTCGCTCGATTCGCGCAACTTACGGAGGTAGTGGCTGAGCATCGATCCAGATGACTGTGTGGGGTGATCAGGCGGCCAGGACTGATCACTCGAGGTCGATCGGACGTCGTCGCGCATGATTTCCGTGAATCCGGTGGCCACCATGAGGGTGTCGAGCGATTGATCGGTGAAGAATCTCAGCTGCGCTTCGCCGAGCAGTCCCGTTGGCGTGACGTCCCATCGTCCGCTGAGCAGCTTGGTTGCGAGGTCGACATGGCCGACGTTGGGCAACGTGAGGACGAGTACGGCGATGTCGCGGTCGCCCATCCATGCCTGCAGCGCACGCAGCACGTCGTCGGGGCGGGGGAGGTGCCCGATCACATCGATCGCTGTGATCGCACCGACGAGTTGCCCTTCTGCGATTTCTTCGAGGCTCGATGCCAATGCGACGACATCGGTCAGATCGATGGCAGAAGCATCAATGACGCGGTGGGCGAGGTCGGACATCGCCAGGTGCGCATCCCCGCCGAGATCGATGACGACGCCCGGTTCTGGGACGTGGTCCTTGAGCAGCCGGAGGATGTGGCTGCGGGTTGTGTCGTGGGCGTCTTCGGGTGGGTGGCTCATCAGCACATCGGGTCAGTAGTGGAATCGGCTCGGGCCGTAGTAGTCGGTGTCGAGGTCTGCGACGCCGGTGGGGTCAGGGAGTGCGTCCGGGACATCGCCATGGGCGAGGCGACCTCGGTAGGTCGCAACGGCGCGTCGGTGAGACTCGGTACCCCGCTCACCCACCCAGTCGAGGGTCGCCTGCACAACGTCGAGGCGGTTGTATCGGTGGGCAAGGAACAGACGCGAGAGCACGCCGGACTCCTGCTCGAAGTCCGATGCTGCCGGTTGCCCGTCCGAGGTGAGTCGCTTGTCGTGAAAGATCACCGCGTCGGGGGCATGGCGGACGCGCCATCCTGCGATTCGTAGGCGCCACGAGAGATCGACGTCATCGCAGTACATCGGGAAGAAGTGGGGGTCGAAGCCGCCAACGGCCGACACTGCGGTTCGTTTCATCAGTAGGCAAGAACCGGCGACCCACGCAGCGTCGCCGGTGGCGGGGTCGAAGCCTTTCGGGTTCTCGATCGGGACCTGACGAGCGTCGGCGGCTGCAACATCGTCGGGCTCGAGTGAGCCGATGAGTTCGGTGAGCGCGGTGGGAGTCGGCACGGTGTCAGGGTTGAGTACCCAGACCAGTTCGCTGTCAGACCGTTCGAACAGACGATTCGAACCGCCGCCGCTGCCGAGGTTGGCGTCGAAGAACTCGTAACTGATGGGCACTGCGTCGCCGCCGGACGCCAGATCAGTACCGAGATCCGACCGGAGTTGGTCGAGGTCGGCGTCGGTCAGCAGCCGACTCGGCGACGAATCGCCGAACGCAAGCTGAACCTGGTCGATCGTTGCTGCTGCACGGGCGTTCCGGATCGCTGCACCGACTCCACCCACGAGATTTCGCAGCTCGCCGAGGGAATTGTCGTACAGCACGACCTGGATACACAGTCTGGCGGTCACGACCCTCGCCCCGCGGTGAGCAGCCGTCCTTTAGCCCACCGCTGTGCGGGCATCTCGATGCTGCGATAGCTCACGTCGGCAAGTATGGCCGTGATCGCAAGGACAAAGACGATTCGCGCCCACCAGTGATTGAGTACCGGTGGCGCATAGGCGATTCCCCGTTCGTAGGCAACCAAGATGACGGGAAAGTGCCAGAGGTATAAGCCGTAGCTTCGCTGGCCAGCCCACTCTGCGAGCCGGTTGACCCGGCTCGGCGCCAGTGTTCCCGCCGCGGCAACGAGGAGAGCAGGAACGATCAACAGACCGATGATCGTGTCGAAGGTGGAGAACCAGACCCAGTGCGTGTAGAACGAGGAGCGCTCCACGAACACCAGGAATAGCACCCCCGGAAACAGCAATCCGAGGGCAAAGGGGAGGTTCATCGCGAACCCCCGATCCTCGAACCAGCTGCGCTTGTTCTCATAGACCCACCGCGCGGCCATGCCGATGGCGAACAGGGGGAGGTAGCCGACGAACTGCCGAGCGACGAACAGACTTTGCAGTGCGATCGGGACCGGGGTGTCGCCGAAGTACAGGCTGCGCAATCCGTCACCATTCAGCCCGATCAGAAGACGCCAACCGGTGCCGAGGGCCATCATCGTGACGAAGGTGGCGAATGGTGCCCGGCTGAACAGCCAACCAATCAGTGGCAACGACAGATACAGGAAGAACTCGACCGAGAGCGTCCACAACACGCCGTTGGCGCCAAATGACCCGATGGTCGAAGGAAAAAGTTGGTGTGTGAAGGTCAAGTTAGCAGCCACTTGCTTCAGCCCGACTCCGCTGAGCAGCGCTCCTGCCGGGACGAAGAACAGGAAGAGGATGAAGATGTTGGCGAGATACGCGGGCATGATCCGAGCCGCACGTCGCCCCCAGAACATACCGACGTCAGAGCGCGTGCGCAGCGACCACGAGGGTGGGCTCAGCAGGAATGCTGACAGGACGAAGAAGATATTGACGCCGAACGACCCGAAGCCCTCGACCATCCAATACCACCGGAACCTCGGCATCGTCGACAGCGACCACATGTGATGCACGACGACGACCAGCGCAGCGATGCCGCGAATGACCTCGATTCCCGGCATCCAGCTCTGGGCAGTCGACGTAACCGGTCGAACGGGGGTGGATGCGGTCATGTTCTTCGTTGGGTGAGTCTCACCGCTGGGTGACGCGCCGAACCAGTCGGACGGGGGCATGTAGTGCTTTGCCCACTCGCCACGTGGATGACTCATGGATGGCGGCGATCTCGGCGGCAAGCTCGCCTGCTCGATGCGTCGCCATCGCCGCCTCGTGACGAGCTTCAGCCAGGTCGAGCTTCGAATAATCGTCGAGCACGCCTGCGGGATAGCTGAGCTTGCGACGCAGTTCATCGTCGGCGTCGGTCGAGACGAAGAACCGGTTGAGACCGTCCCACAGGGTCTCGGTGTATCCCGCAGCTCGCAGCATCGTCGGGAACTCGTACGCCTGATGGCTGCCCTCTTCCGCGACGATGACGAGTGGCTGGTACTTGTCGAAGTCGAGGCCGCGCACGATGGGATCTTCGAGACCTTCGGCATCGATCTTGAGGAAGTCGATGCGTGGCAGCGGGTGTTCATCAAGCACGCTCGTGAGCGTGCGCACCTGTGTCGCCCGTTCTTCGATGCGGTAGCCGTCGGAGCGGTAGATCTCAGCCAGCGAGGCTGAGAGCGTGGTGCGTTGCATGTCGTCCACGACGACATGCAAGGTCAACTGACCTTCTTCGTCCGACATCGCGATTGGGAGATTGATGTCGTTGGGGCGGTCGGCGGCGAGCGCCTCGACCAGGTGGGGGAGTGGCTCGATGTTGATGCCACGCCAGCCGCGCTCGGAGAACAACTTCGTGATCGAGGTGATGACGGGATGACAGGCGCCGACGTCGACGAAAAACCCAGGTGTGAGGTGTTGGAGCGCGCGCCACAACACGATGTCCTCACCGTTGGGGGCGTATGAGATGAGTGGTTTCTCAGACACGAGCGGGATAGTTCCTGTGAGCGTGGATGTTGGTGGCGTCGGCACCGGCGACGGAGCGAGCGAACTGTTCAGCCGGAGCACCGATGTCGTAGACGTCGACGGACTCCGGGGCCCCGTGAGCGGACCGGATCATCTCGGCGGCCGCGGTTGCGGAGGTGCTGAACGATGACGCGAACCCGAAGACGCTGGTTGTGACATCGGCCATCGAGTTGCCGGGGCCGTGCAGCATCACATCGATGGCGACCTTGGAATCCGTCTTCGCGCTAGTGCGTGCGGGGCGCAGGCCGACGGAGAGTCGGTAGCCGCGTTCCCTGCTCGCCTGGCCGATGATCGCCTCGAGTGCTTGGCGGTGGAGTTCGGGCATGGTGCCGGCATCGAAGAACTCGTCGACAACAGTCCGAAAGTCGGGGTAGCGCATATCGATAATGCGTTCGTTGCCCGGCACTGTGGCCTGCCCGGGCTGGAGCACGCCAGCAGCCTCGGTCGATCCGCCTCCCGCGTGATAGACGAACGCGCCGACGCCGAGCGTCAACCGGAATCCGGCTTCGACGCTGCGACGCGACCAGTCGGTCTCCTCGCAGTACCCGCGGCCGAATACTGGATCCATGATGCCGACCACCCGCAGGACCGGCGTCGGGATCAGCATGGCAAATGAGATCCCGGCAGGAATGTCTACGGCGACGGGGCCGAACGTGTCGCGAAGTGCTGCGCCGACGTCGTTCGTGACGCTTTGGTGCTTGAGGTGCTCGTTGGGTGACACATTGGGGATCGAGTAGATCGACACGTTGGTGCTCCACGCCGTGACCGATCCGATCCGGGCGTCGCTCTGGGCAGTGAGCACGAGTTGGTCGACGGCCATCTTGCTGTAGATCACGTCTGAGTTGGAGATGATCACGTAGTCGTATCCGCTGTCGAGTGCAGCGAGCAGGCCGAGGTTCACGTTGCGCGGGATACCCAGGTTGCGCGGTGAACGGTAGTACTGGTGGCCGAGTCGGCTGCATTGACGTGCGACGTCATCGCTGAACCCCGGCTCGGGGCTGCAATCGTCGAGAATGAGGACGTCGATGTCCGCGACCTCCTCGGAGAGGCTGGCCACCGACGTCAGTGCAGCGGGCACCACCGATCGGCCGTTGTACACGGTGAGTGCAAGCAGCACCCGCGGGCGACTCATCCCAGGGCGCTGCGAAGACGAGTGCGCACGCTCAGCGGGAGCACGCGGCGAGCAACTGCCTTGATTGGGCCAACCACCAGTGCACGCAGGCCGCCGGTCGGTGCGTCCGACGCGCTGAATTTCAACACCTGCTGGCGGAGCTGTTGGGCCTCGAGGTGGGACTCGGCGAGGCGGCCGGTGAGGTCGATGACACGTGCATTGGCGACCTCCACGTCGATCAGTGCTTGTTCAAGCGAGAGCCGGTCGAGCGTCTCGGCCACCGTCGCTGTGCTGGCGTTGGATTCAGTGGTGGATTCGGTCGTCTGGGTCATGGGCGTGGCTCCTCAGCGGGTCGCGCGGGCGATGGGTGAGAGGCTAACGCTCGCCGGTAGAGGTGGACCAGCTTCTCGGCAGCGAGGTCCCACGTGAACGCCGTCCCGGCCTGCAATGTCGAGTCGATCGCGGCTGCCGTTGCATCAGGATTGTCGAGCAACTGGGAGATTGCATCTGCCAGGTCGGACGCACTCCACGACGCCGCAGTGACCGGAGGGTCGCTGTGGACCTCCGTGAGCGGGCCGAAGTTGACCGACACGGTGGGAGTGCCGAATCTGGCTGCCTCGAACGGCACCAGCCCAAACCCCTCGGCGCTGGTGGGGTAGATCACGACATCGGCGTGGCGCAGAAGCCAGTTGCGTTCTTCGGATGTCGCATCGAGGAGTGCGATCACACCGTCGTCGTCGAGCCCGAGCGCCTGGGCCTCGGCATGACGGGAACTCCCATACGGCACGTGTGCGCCGACCACCACGAGCTGGCGCTCGACACCACGGCGACGGAGTTCTTTCCAGGCCTGGATGGCGAGGTCGCGGTTCTTGTGGGCGTAGTTCGTGCCGAGAACAACGAGGAACCGGCTTGCTGCGATGTCGGGCTGGAGGAACGCTGCTGGCGGACGGGCGGCCTCCTGGCCGGTGAGGTGGTCGGTACCGCAGGGCACGGGACCAATTCGCGACACATCGATCGGCAATCGTTCGAGCACGATCTGGTCGGCCACGTCGTCGAGGAACACTGCGATGCCGTCGGCTTGGGCCATGGCCTCGGCCATGTTGGTGCGGTAGCCCAGCCACTGCTCGGGCGACGAGTGATACTGCCCGATGCGGTACGCGATGAGATCTTGCACGGTGATGACCACGCGGCGGGCGACCTTGCGCCACAGGCCCCAAGGCAGTGGCCGGTCGGGTTGGAATGGACGATGCACCAGGTCGAATTGGGCCCCGTCGGGGATTGATCCGTCAGGTGTGTTCAGCGGCTCGATCTTCGGCGAGGCAAACGCGGCTGCGGCGTACGGCGGCACTGGACCTGGCAGCGCCACGACGATGCGGTGCACGTCGTCACGCTCGGCGAGCGCAGCCACGATGCTCAACAGTTGGA
>Ga0115572_10003788_pt1 | contig 11888 bp, 12 predicted proteins | sample COGITO_mtgs_1206_FD_88681 | JGI IMG/M metagenome (GOLD analysis project Ga0115572, IMG submission 88681) | Pelagic marine microbial communities from North Sea - COGITO_mtgs_120607 | ecosystem: Environmental > Aquatic > Marine > Epipelagic | place: Germany:Helgoland, sampling site Kabeltonne... | reverse complement strand
TTAGGCAAATACTTTTTTCTTTGTTTATCATTACCATATGCAAATATTGGATGCATTACTAATGACGATTGAACTGACATGGCAGAGCGATACCCACTGTCAACGCGCTCAACTTCGCGAGCCATTAGACCATAAGATGTATAATTTGCGTCAACTCCACCAAATTCTTCAGGTATTGTTGAGCCAAGCAAACCAAGCTCACCCATTTCATTCATGATTTCTTTATGAAATATTTCATTGCGGTTGGCTTCAATGATTCTTGGCATTAACTTATCATGGCAATAAGCTTTTGCTGTATCACGAATCATACGCTCTTCTTCAGTAAGTTGATCTTCTAATGTAAAAGGGTCTTCCCAAATGAAGTTAGCAGGTTTGGATCTTGCTAATATTGGTGTGATTGAGTTCATGATATATTCTCTTATTTTTTATTTATGGTGCATCTTTTTAATTAAAGAGGCAATTCCGCTGGTATATATTTTTGAAAGGAGTTAATCAAATGTTAGATAACTGGAAAATAAATTAATGAACAGAAAAATCAAAAAAGCTGTATTCCCCGTAGCTGGATTTGGAACTAGATTTCTTCCTGCTACAAAAGCTATGCCAAAAGAGCTCCTACCAATTATTGATAAGCCATTAATACAATACGCAGTAGAAGAAGCTATTACGGCTGGTATAGATACACTGATATTTATTACTGGTCGGAATAAACGAGCGATCGAAGATCATTTTGATGCAAATTATGAACTTGAAAGCGCGTTACGTGCAAAGAACAAACACAAACAAGCCGAAATGGTTCGAAATATTTTACCTAAGGGTGTGGAGTGTATTTTTATTCGACAGGCAGAAGCGCTTGGCCTTGGTCATGCAGTATTGTGTGCTAGGCGAGTAGTTGGTAAAGAACCTTTTGCTGTTTTATTAGCTGATGACTTTATATGCTATGAAAGCGATGGTGTTATTTCTCATCTACTAAATGCTTTTGAAGGTTCAGGAAAATCACAACTTTCTACAATGGTTATTAATGGCCCAGAAATATCACAGTATGGGGTTTTAGAAATGGATAAACCTTTAGAAAAAGTGACTGGGATAATTGAAAAACCTAAATATAATGATGCACCATCAAATTTAGCCAGTATTGGAAGATATATATTTACACCTGATATATTTGATATATTAGAAAATCAAAAGCCAGAAACTAATGGAGAAATTCAATTAACTGGTGCAATAAATAAACAAGCTAAATTAGGGCGGGTTGAAAAAGTAATGCTTAATGGTACTAGGTTTGATTGTGGTTCAGTATCTGGTTATTTGTCCGCTATAAAGTACTCTGCAGATAAATTAGATTTAAAATAGCAATTTGCAATAAAGGTATAAATTTACGATGAAAACTAATAAAGCTATAATTCCTGTAATACTAGCTAGTGGAGCTGGAACGAGGCTTTAGCCATTATCACGAAAAAGTCATCCAAAGTAATTTTCTAACCATTTGGGAGAGGATCGTTTTTGATGACATTTATTCAAGGAATTAAATGTATTAATATCAATATATATATGTATATTTATTTTAATAACATCTTGAGAGTAAAATATAATGAAGGTATGCAAAGCACTCTTGCTAATTTCCACGATTTTTATAATCACAGCGACAAAAGTAATTGCTGACATAAGCAGTATTGGTGTCTATGGAATTTCTACTCACAATGATGACAATAATGGAAAAGGGTATAATGAGAAGAATATAGGTTTATCAGTATATTATGATCATTTTAAATATCAATCGATTGACATATCATCCGAATATGGAATGTTTAGGAATAGTTTTTATGATGATGCATATTTCGTAGGTATTGAAAGTGTATACAACCTAAATGACTTTTTATCATTTGGTTTTACAATCCGCCATTGGGAGACAGTAAATAATACTTATGCTAAAAGAATTGCAACAGTATATCCTAGAGTAAGATTAAGATTAACACCTTCAATAAGTCTAGATTATATAATGAGAAAATCAGGGCAAATTTATTCCTTAAAAATTGATCTTAAATGAGCATTTTTGATGCAAAACAGATTTTTTTATTATGGAGAAAAAAATGATAAAAAATAAGATATTGCATTTAAACACGCATGCTTCCAAAGGCGCCATTCCAAAAATCATAGAAGATATTATCAATTATAGTACTTCTGGCGAACATTTTTTTGCATTTGCATATGGGAACTCATCATTATTACATTCCCATATTAAAAAGTTATTAAAAGATTATATGCACCCTATTATAGCATTCAAGTGTAGATTTTTAGATTGTGATGGGTTTAATAAAACAAATGCAAACAAAAAAATTGAAGATTTTATTGTTGAAAAGGAAATTAAAATTGTCCACTTTCATAATATTCATGGTTATTGGGTAGATTTAGAAAGATTATTAAATTTTTGTGCTTTAAAGAAAATTAAAATTATTTGGACATTTCATGATTTTTGGCCAGTGACCGGACGATGTGCATCTCCAGGTATTTGTAATAAATTTAATACAGGTTGTGGTAAATGTGAATTTACTAATTCTTATCCTGCAACGTATTTTGATCAATCTGAGAGAAATATTAATAAAAAGAAAAAATTATTTAACAAATCAGAGATAATATATGTTGCTGTATCTGAATATTTAAAATCTGAAATAGCTTCATCATATGTTGGATTGAACAATATAAAGGTTATTTATAATGGTATTGATTTCTCTGGACTAGAAAAAACTAAAATTCCCAAATTCCCAAATTCTTATTCAAATGTTAATTTAGGTTTTATTGCTAATAAATGGGATGAGCGTAAAGGCTTTAATGAGCTTAAAGAATTTATAATTTATAGCCAAGATAAACATCCAAACTGGAAAATAAGAATTGTTGGATTGACTAAGGAACAAGCAAAAATAGTAAATTTTCCAAATGTTGTAAATATAGGCTACATAACCGAAAGAAAACTACTTTCAAAGTTCTATACTGATAATGATATTGTGATTAACCTATCCAAGATTGATACCTTTGGATTGGTAAATGTTGAAACTTTAGTACATGGTACAAAATTGGTTGCACTTAGTTCAAGATTATTCAAAGAAATATTAAAAGATCAAAATAATGTATATTTAATAAATAATATAAAGCCTCAAACAATTTCAAGTGCTGTTTTGATGTTGCTAAAAGACAGTACAAAAAATAACTTTTTATCTGATTTAGAAATGTTTAAAAGAAAATTTAGCTCAAAAAGAATGGCGCAAGCTTACGATGAAATATATTTAAACTTATAATAATTATAACAAAGGTTAGGTTATGGATTTTTCTAATTTAGACGGAAGAACTTTATTAGTAACGGGAGGTACAGGATCGTTTGGAAATGTTTTCGTAGAAAACGCTATAAAAAATAAAAATATAGCCAAGATAATAATTTATTCTCGTGATGAAATGAAACAATGGCATATGTCTAAAAAGTTTCAAGACTCAAGATTAAGATTCTTTATTGGCGATATTCGGGATAAACCAAGACTCACACGTAGCTTCGAAGGTGTTGATTATGTAATTCATGCTGCAGCAACAAAAATTGTACCAACTGCTGAATATAATCCATTTGAATGTATAAAAACAAATATTAACGGAGCGATGAATGTGATTGATGCTGCATTAGATTCTGGTGTGAAAAAAGTTGTCGCTTTATCAACAGATAAAGCCAGTAGCCCAATAAATCTATATGGAGCTACTAAATTAATTAGTGATAAAGTTTTTGTAGCTGCTAATGCTTATTCAGGTAAAAAAGGTTGTAAGTTTAGTGTGGTTAGATATGGAAATGTTATGGGATCAAGAGGATCAGTGATACCATTTTTTAATAATTTTGATAAAGATAAACCATTACCTATTACACATCCAGAAATGACACGGTTTATGATATCATTAGAAGATGGCATTGATTTAGTTTTAAAAGCATTCGAAGTATCATTTGGAGGTGAGATCTTTGTTAAGAAAATTCCTTCAATGAAAATTTTAGAAGTTGCTGATGCTATCAGGCCATCTGGAGAAATCGATATCGTCGGCATCCGTGAGGGAGAAAAGCTTCATGAACAGATGATATCAGTTGAAGATGCCGCGTATACATTTGATTACGATGATCATTACAGAATACTTCCCATTATTCATGAGTGGTATCTTGACAAGAGGCGAATACAAGGTGGGAAAAAAGTACCAGAAAACTTTTCATATACATCAAAAAATAATACAAATTGGATGTCCAAAGATTTCTTACAGGCTTGGATAATAAAAAATAAAGACAGATTAGGTAAAATATGATTTGTAATGCTGTAATACTGGCGCGTGGAGGTAGTAAGCGAATTCCAAAAAAGAATATTAAGATGTTTCTTGGCAAGCCTCTTATTTCGTATCCAATAGATACTTGTGTTGAAAGTAATGCATTTGACAATATTTTTGTATCATCTGATAGCATGGATATAATCAACGTTGGTTTAAAATTTGGTGCTAATAATTTCATAAAACGAAAAAATGCTTTTTCAAATGATATGGTATCTGCTTTTGAAACAGCTCAAGAAAGTGCTAGAATTTTGTCAGGGGAATATCCTGATGATAGCTTACTTACGATTATGTACGGCACATCAATATTTGTTAAACCGTATATGGTTAAGCAATCAGTTGAAGCTTTAAGGCAGTTTAATTGCGAAATGGTATTTGCAGCAACAAAATTTAATTTTCCTCCTCAAAGAGGATTTAAGATTGTCGATGAGAGAGCAGTTGCTATTAACCCTGAACACTTTCTTAGCCGGTCACAAGATCTTGAACAATTATATCATGATGTAGGTCAAATTTATACAGCTTCATTAAAATATTGGAAATCTGCTAAAAATATATTTTCTAAAAATAGTAAAGTTTTATTAATACCTGAATATGAAGTGCAAGATATTGATACTTTAGACGATTGGAAAAATGCTGAAATAAAATATCGAGAGATGTTATGAAAGTATTAGTTTTAGGTGCGAATGGTCTTCTTGGACAATCATTTAAAAGAAAATATAAGAAAAATAGTAAATTTGATTTTTGGCCATCAAGCAAAAATCAAAGAATAGATGTAGCAAATAATTTTAATGAATTTTTTGTGAATTCTAAAATTCAAGATTATGATGTAATAATTAATTGCATCGCCATGACAGATTTAGAAGCGCAAGAGTTGGATCCAGTATCATGTTATAATATAAACACTATATTTCCAATCAAATTGGCTCAAAAGCTTAATCAAGATCAACTCTTGTTACAGTATTCCACTGATCAATTCTATTCTTCAAAGCCTGGATTTCTATCAAAAGAAACAAGTACAATAAGATTAACAAATACTTACTCAAAGTCTAAATACTTAGCTGAAGATATTTTGAACATTCATGATAATACTATTATTATCCGTACAAATTTTATTTCAGGAAATATTTTACGTGAAAAACATTTTATAAGCTGGCTATATATGAGTGCATTGATGAAAAAGGATATAATACTTTTTACTGATTACTATACTTCAAGCATTGATATTTTTAGTTTATTGTCAATTTCAATAAAATTAATAGACAAACAATCCGTTGGAATTTTTAATGTTGGATCCAATATTGGCTACTCAAAATTTGAGTATGGATCATTGTTACTTCAAAGATTAAAATTGTGTAATACGTGTATAAAACCTGGATCGTTGTTGGATTTAAACGAAAATAAGATATCTGCTGATAGAAATACCAATTTGAGTATGGATTGCTCTAAGTTAAAAGAAATTATACGAGTGGATTTACCTGATTTAAGTCAAATTATAGAAAACGTAATCAAAGAAAAAAAATTGGTGGAAAAACATGTTTAATACTAAATTTAACCAGATAAATAAAGAGAAAGCTTATTTTATTGCTGACATTGGCTCAAATCATGAAGGAAGCTTTGAAAGGGCTAAAGAATTATGTAGATTAGTAAAAGAAGCAGGTGGTCACGCAGTAAAATTCCAGCATTTCAAGGCAGAAAATATAGTAAGTGACGTGGGGTTTAAAGAATTAGGTGGTAAGTTCTCTCATCAAAAAAATTGGGATAAATCTGTTTTTGAAATTTATAAAAAATATGAATACAATCGTGATTGGGATGATCGCCTCTTAGAATTATGTAATGAACTAGAATTAGATTATTTATCAACTCCATATGATATGGAAGCAGTCTCTTCTTTAGAAAAAAAAATAGATATAATAAAAATAGGTTCTGGAGACACAAGTTGGATTGATATTATCGAAAAGGTTGCAAAAATCAGAAAACCTGTGTTGCTTGCAACAGGTGCGACAACCTTAGAAGAAGTAGAAAATGCTGTATCAATAATTAAATCAAATAATTGTCCGCTGTGTTTAATGCAATGTAACACAAATTACACTGGATCCGAATGTAATTTTGATTATGTCAATTTAAAAGTACTGTCTCTTTATCAAAAAATTTTTCCGGATATAATATTAGGCTTGTCCGACCATACGCCTGGATATTCAACTGTTTTAGGTGCGATATCTTTAGGTGCTTCTGTAATTGAAAAACATTTTACTGATGACAATTTAAGAAACGGACCTGATCATCACTTTGCTATGAATCCTAAAAGTTGGGCGCTAATGGTTAAAGAAAGTTCACGTTTATGTCGTGCACTTGGAGATGGTGTTAAGCGAATAGAGAATAATGAAAAAGAATCTCTGATTGTTCAGAGGCGATCTATTTGTGCATCATCTGATCTGTTAGCGGGAACAATATTAACCGAAAATATGTTTGATTATTTACGGCCATATCCCGAGGATTCATTTGCACCATATGAAAAAAACAAATTAGTGGGTATGACCATACGTAAATCAGTTAAAAAAGGAAAACCGTTCTTAAAGGATGATTTGGCATGATTTGTAACAAAAATGTTTGTTTGCGAGCAATTGAAAAGAAAGATTTAAGTCAATTGCAGGAATGGAGGAATATGCCTAAATACCGCAAATTTTTCCGTGAATTTAAAGAAATCAGTAGTGACCACCAAAACGATTGGTATAAAAAAATAGTTCAGAACTCAAACAATCATTTTATGTTTTCTATTATACAAGATGATGAACTTGTTGGGTGTGGTGGATTGGTTTATGTTGATTGGGTGAATCGAAATGCTGACCTATCCCTTTATATTGGAAAGGATAATTCATATATTGATGTTACTATCGCTCCAATTGCAGCAAAACTTATTATTAACTATGCCTTCGAAGAATTAAATCTGCATAAACTATGGGCAGAAATATATTCGATTGATAAAATAAAGCAGAACTTTTTTTCTAACATCTTAAAGTTTAAAGAAGAGGGAAGGCACAGACAAAGTCATTGGACAGAAGGCAGTTGGGTTGACTCAATCTATTATGGTCTGATTTCTAGCGAATATTTAAAATGACGAAAGCCCTATATAAAGATAAATATTTTGAAAATAGAGATGGTTCAGATCTAAAAAGACAAAAGGCAATGCATCAAGAATTTGAGTGGATTGCGAATCTTGATATTGGTACAGTTAATAGAATTTGTGATATTGGATGTGCACAAGGTGAATTTATTGTTCATTGGGATCAAGATATTGAATATTATGGTATGGAAGTGAATAAAGATGCGATACATAATGCAGAAAAAAGAGGAGTACGATTTAATAAAAATATACTTACTGAAAATAATTTTTTTGATTTAGTTATTTTTCGTGGAACTATTCAGCATATTGATGAACCATTTAAATATATTGAAGCATCTTATAGAGCGCTTAGACCGGGCGGAATGATAGTATTTTTAGCTACTCCCAATATAGGCTCCATATGTTTCAGAATTTTCCAAGATTTGCCTATGTTGGATAATGAGTTAAACCTTTACTTGCCAAGTGAAGAAAATTTAAAATCCATTTTAAGATTGTACAATTTTACAGATTTTAAAATTGAACGTCCTTATTTGTTAAGTCCATATTGTGCGTTTTTTAGTGACCATCTTAAGTTTATTTTTTCAATATTTATCAGACCAAATAAGGTTAACTTTGCATTTTGGGGAAATTCTATAAACTTGGCTGCAAAGAAATGAAAGTAAAGCAGGTTTTAGAGATTTTTGCAGATATACCCAAAAAGAAGCATCTTATCTATACAATCATTATTATATCTCTTTTTTATGCAATTTTTGAGTTTTTATTTGTTATTTCAATTGGCTTTTTGCTAAATCCTAACATAAACCCAATAAGCGAAATTTCTTCTAATTTAAACATTAATTATATAATTTCTTTTGTATTTATAATGACTTTCGTACTCAAATTTGCGCACCAAGTAATAACTTTAAAAGTGGGTGTAGATTTAAGTAATGGTATTGGTGCAAAAATTATTGAAAATTTGGCATATACCAAACCTCAAATTATAAAGAAAATACCACTTAACGACTGGATAAATAATATATTAGTAAAGAGCAATATAGTAATATATGATTTAATTTTGCCTGCGATATCAATTGTGCATTCTGCGACTACATTATTATTAGTTTCATGTGGGATTCTATATCTCAATGGATTTACAGGATTAGGGCTATTGATACCATTAATTTTATGTTATTTTTGTATTTCAAATTTGCTAAAAAATAACATAAAAAATAATGCAGAAGTTATAGCTATTAATAATTCGAAACTGATTAAAATCGTACGAGATATTTATTCCAATAAAGAGTTTATTTGGCTTTCTAACAAAGGACATAATTTTAGTAATACTTTTAAATTTATAAATTTAGAGCTCAAAACAGCTCAAGGAATGAATTTATTTTACTATCAGGCACCAAGATTATTTATTGAACCAATATTATATTTTTTCTTATTTATTTTTATTTTAGGTTCAGTTGAGATTGATACTAATGAAATACTTATAGTACTTTTAGGTTTAACTAGATTAGTTGGGCCACTGCAATCTATTATATCTTCTATCTCAACTATGCGATCTTCGATTCCATCTGTAAAAGGCATTTCATCCGTATTTTATAAAATAACAAATTCCGATCAATTAAAAATAGATAATCCAAGCTTAACTGCAAATATTAAAACAGGTAAATTGAATTTTTTATTCAGTGCAAATGTTAATGGATATGAATTTATAGAAAATGGTAAAACTAGCCAATCATTTATTATAAAGCCTTCTGAATGGATTGGATTAATTGGTGCAAGTGGCGTTGGTAAAACAACCTTTATTGAAACAATATTGGGAATGCGAAATCAAGCCAAAATATATTCACAAATTGATAGAAATAAAAAAATAAATATTGAAGATTTGTCAAAATATGCATCATACGCAAGGCAAAATTCTACATTATATGAAGGAAATGTAATAGAAAATATAACACTATTTGAGGATATTCCTGACGCTAAAAAAGCAAATCTTGCATTGAAAACTGTTGGACTTATGGGGCAACCATTAGGTGAATTTTATTATAATTTGAAAGACATTGGGGAAAATATTTCAGGTGGCCAATTACAAAGGCTTATTGTAGCGAGAGCTCTATATCTGGATAGAATTATAATGTTTTTAGATGAAGCAACTGGGGCGCTTGATGCAACAAGTGAAAAGAATATCTATGAAGCAATAAAAAGAAATTACCCTGATTTAGCAGTGATTTTAATAACACATAATAAAGAAAATAACCAACATTGCGATACATTAATACATTTAAAAAGAAAATTTTAGTAATGAAGTTAATACAAACAATTCATATTGATACTTATTTAAATAAGTATATTAAGTTTCAATAACATAATTAGCGAGAAATTTCAATTTGGAGAAGTAGGGTTTTCTATGCATTCCATTATTATTCCAACATTTGGTAGATTTGAATGTTTAAAAAAACTTTTGGACAATTTACCTAAAAATTTACAAAATTCATTAGATACAGAAATACTAATAATTGATAATAACTCTGATAGTGATTTATCTGAAAAACTTAGTTCTTACATTGACGGTAGGCAGAGATCTTTGAAGGTTTTATACTATTTTAAAGCTAAACATCCTGGTCTTTCGGGTGCAAGGCATTTGGGTGTAAAATTGGCAAAAGGTGATATTCTATCCTTTTTGGATGATGATGTTATTATATCCGAAACATGGGCTGACACAGTTTTATCTAACTTTGAGAATGACAAAAATGTACATGTGACCGGTGGCCCTTGCTTGCCATATTTTGAAACTTCAATTCCATTTTGGTTTTGGAAATTAAATACAGAAATAGATAATGGCTGGTTTAACCCATGGTATTCATTAATTGATTTTCCAAAAGATATTATTGACTGCCCTCCAGATTTTATTTTTGGGCTTAACCTTTCAATAAGAAAAAAAACATTAATTGACCTTAAAGGGTTTAACCCAGACCTAGTGCCCTTAGATAGGCAAATGTTTCAAGGGGATGGAGAAACCGGTCTTAGCTATAAATTAAAGAAAAGTTTTCTGCGCTCTGATTTTTTGTGTGGAGCTTTAGTTTATCATCAAGTGGGTATTGACAGGCTAACAATAGAATATGTTCAAAAGCGCGCATATTATCAAGGTGTGTGTGACTCATTTTTTGATTTAAGAGAACTAAGTAAATTGAGTCAATTATATAAAAAAACATTTGTACACGCTCGCCATATACTATTTAAAATATACAACAAGTTTAGTGATAAGAAAAGTTTGAATACTGTGCACCACTATTCTTCAGGATATTATTTTCACCAAAATCAATACTATAACTCTGAAATAGTAAGAAATTGGGTGCATTTGGATAATTATTTTGATGAACAATGTTAGGTTAATGGCATTTAATTTAAATTAAAATCTAAAGATGGAAACTAGAATGACAAAAACAGCTATTGTTACAGGTGGAACTGGGTACATTGGGTCTAATTTTATTAATTTTGTTTTAGAAAAAAAGTTTTTTGATAAGATTATTATACTAGATGATTGTGTGCGTGGAAAAAATGAGACTTATTTGTTATCAAAATGGGGTTTGAAAGTAACTCTATTAAAATACAAAATAGAGGAGTTTAATGATTTTTATAAGCTACTAGATCTAAATCTTAGGTTTTCACCAATTTTCCATTTTGCTGGTTTAGCATATGTTGGAGAAAGTTATTCTGATCCAGAAACATACTATCGTAGAAATATTGATAGTACATTAAAAATTTGTGAAATAGCAAAGTATTTAGAAACAAAAAAGTTGATATTCTCTTCAAGTTGCGCTGTGTACGGCAACCAAGATAATATTATTTCTGAAGAAACAGATTTATTTCCAGTCAGCCCATATGGTTGGAGCAAGTTATTTTGTGAAAATGTTCTTAAAAAATTTTCTATAATAAATAATATAGATATAATCGCTCTCAGGTATTTCAATGTAGCTGGCGCAAACCCAAAGTTCGAAAGTGGTGAAAGGCATAACCCTGAAACCCATCTTATTCCACTAATTGTTGAAGCAGCTACTGAAAGTAAAATATTTTTTCTGTTTGGCGATAATTATAATACAAACGATGGAACTTGTGAGCGTGAATATGTTCATATTACTGATTTAGTTGAAGCCCATTATCTTGCTTACATGATGGGAGCGATAGGATATAGAGTTTATAATCTGGGTACGGGAAATCCAGTCTCTAATAAAGAATTAATAAACTTAGTTTCTAAAAAACTAGATACTATTATTGACATTGTTGTCAAAGAAAAAAGAGCTGGTGATGCAACAAGATTGTTTAGTAGTTCAGCGCTTGCAAAAAAAGAATTAGGATGGATTCCAAAAAGATCTCAAATTGACATAATAATTAATGATTATATATTATGGTACAATAAATATATTATATAAATACAAATACA
>Ga0115572_10003786_pt1 | contig 11889 bp, 8 predicted proteins | sample COGITO_mtgs_1206_FD_88681 | JGI IMG/M metagenome (GOLD analysis project Ga0115572, IMG submission 88681) | Pelagic marine microbial communities from North Sea - COGITO_mtgs_120607 | ecosystem: Environmental > Aquatic > Marine > Epipelagic | place: Germany:Helgoland, sampling site Kabeltonne... | reverse complement strand
GCGACGCGTTCGACGAGGCGCGGAAGACGGTCGGTGAGGGGTACTTTGACGAATCCAGCGACGACGACGACGAAGGCGGGATCGCGCTCGTCAACACCACGCGCCGGAAGTCGTCGGCGCTCGGCGCGGGCGAGAAGGGCAAGGCGCGGAAGAAGCTCAAGGAGGTGGCGGCGAAGCGCCGGCGGAAGAAGAAAGAGCCAACACCCGAGCCCGAGCCCGAGCCCGAGGCTGCCGAGGAGGAACCCGAACCCGAACCCGCTCGCAAGAAACTGCGAAGGCGAGCTCGCGATTCCGATGACGATGACGACGAGGACGACGACGATGACGAGGAGGAGGAGGCCGGCGCGAACCGCCGCGCGCGCCGCCGCGTCGTCAAGCGGGGTATCGAGAGCGACAGCGACGACGACTTACCCATACCGCAGCATCTCGGCGGGACCATGCTCGCGCCGTCTCCCGCCAAGCCGCTCATCCCCAGTTTCCTGTACGAGTCCGACGACGAGAAGAAGACGGAGACGAAGGAGTGAAGACGACGACGAAGAGTAGACGAATGGGGAAACGGCCGATGTGTTCGTTTAGCAACTCGATATGCCCGTGGTATTAAAAGTCTCACGCACCGGCAAAGAGGGAAAGAATCGTCGCGTGCAATCAGTCGGTGTTTACGCCAATCAGAGCTTGGACGCGCTCTGCTTGGCGGGTACCCGCGAGTTGAGCACCCTCACCGTCTCTCCGTCAATCTCAATCACCTCCGGGTCCGCACCCACCACGCCGAACGACATCCCGACGTCGATCCTCCAGATCCGCCCGTCGCACTCCCCGTTGCAGCCGCCCAGCTGCGGGGTATGACCCACCACCAGCCGAGTCGCGGGTCCGTACTTGTCGGTGATGGCATCCAGCGTGTTACCGAGCACCTCGCACGCCCTGTCCCTGTCGCTGTCCGTGACGAAGTTCTCCGTCCCGAACGTGCGGTTCCACACCACGCTGTCCTTCACGCTTCCGATGGCCATGCCCAGCGCGGTGCGATCCTCCTCCGAGGAAATCTCCGCGCCGCGCATCCAGTCCGCCACGGCGTTGTTCAAACGCTCCAAACCAAACTCCACGTGCCGGGGCATCAAGCCGCCGTGCGCAAAGACGGTGTCGTTGACGATCAGCACCGTGCTGTTCATCGCGAGCTGCTGCGCCAGGGGCCCGCCGGGGGAGAACAGACCCACGCGCGCCTTGACCTGCTTCTTCCGCGGGTCATCCTCGCCGCCGCCGAAAGCCTCTTTAAACGCGGATCCGAATAGGTTCACGAGGTGCTCACCGAACCTCATGGACTCCTGAAACGCACCTTGCGTGACGTACCTGAAGTCCCCGGAGACGTTGAGGACCTCGTGGTTACCGTTGAGGATGTACACCGCGCCGCCCTGCGCCTCGGCCTGCTTGTGGAGCTTCTGGAGGAGGATGAGGATGGCGATCTCGTCGTCGCCCCGATCGAGGACGTCGCCAACCTGCACCACGACGGTGTCTCCACCGGTCCACTCGGGATTCACCGCGTCGCCGCCGTCGCCGAGGACGCCGGCGATGGAGAGGGCGCGCCTGGCCTGGCCGATGTCGCCGTGGACGTCGCCGAGGGCGACGACGCGGCCGGGCGCGGTCACCTTGAGGGGCGGGTAGGGCGCCTTGGCGTCGCCGCCCGCGGGGGTCGCGGGGCCCTTCGCGGCAGCCTCGGAGGCGGCGCAGAGGGGGGACGCGACGGCGCGGCGCGCGAGCGGGGCGAGCGAACCGGGCGCGTAGCGGGTCACATGCGTGGGGAACCTCGCCCTGCGCAGCGCGAACGCGCTCATCGAGCGAGCCGCGGCGAGCATCCTTCCCGCGCGTCCCTCCGACCCGGTGTGAGATGTGCGACCTTTTGAAGCGCAAAGGTCGAACTCGCCGTGAGTGGCGAAATCCCAAGATAAGCTCCGCCCGCGCACTGGCCGCCGGTGCCCTTCAACAGTGACCGATCGTCGCCGTTGAGACTACGAGACTCGTGTGCGCGTGTGCTGACGCGTGAATAACAACGCGCGCGTCGACCCAATCCCCGTCGGCGCCGCTTTCAGTGCGGAGAGGGCGGAGAGGTCGTGACGTCGACAGAGCTTCGCGGGTTATTTGTCACAGTGATCTGCACGGGACTCGCTCAGAGCCACAAGCCACTCCGTATGGGAACGTTACTGGAGAGACTAAATACGGTTAACGGGATGCTATTTCTATTTCAAGAGGGTATCTCAGATACAGAGACGTGAGAGGTCACTGTTCCGATGCACGACGCGTGCGCCCTGGGGCGCGCGGGAGCATCGCTGGCCGCCGCGCGCGTAGCATCCTCAAGGACCGCGACCACTTCCCTCTCTTCAGCGCGTCACGCGTGCGCGTCAGGTCCCGCGACTCGCGCGCCGCGCCGCGCGAATCAGATGGGGGCAACCACCGCCGCCGAAATCGAGCCGTCGACCTCGGCGCGGGCGCGCGTCCACTTCGAGGACGTCATCGTGACCAACAGCCGCACGACCGACATGGCGCACACGCTATGGCGTGCGGTCATGCGCCCGGGTGACACCGCCGTCGACGCCACCATGGGCAACGGCTGGGACACCGTCGCGCTCGCCCTCATGCTCGCAGACCTCGAGTCTACCTCGGACCCGGCAGTCGAGTCCAAGCCCGGCAGGGTCGTCGCGTTCGACATCCAGGAGGACGCGCTCACGAGCACGCGGACCAGGATGGACAAAGATCTCACACCCGAGCAGGCATCGCGCGTGGACCTCGTGCTGAAGAGCCACGACATGATGGAGGAACACGTGAGAGAACACGATTCAGTGGGTGTCGTGTGCTTCAACTGCGGGTATCTGCCCGGTCCCGACGGAAACAAGGAGGTCCGAACGGCGACCACCACCACAGTCAGCGCGGTGGCGGCCGGCGTGAAGACGCTCAGGCCGGGCGGAGTGCTCACGGTGGTTGGGTACACCGGGCACCCGGGAGGATGGGACGAAGTCGAGGCGGTGATGGAGCTGGTGTCGTCGTTGGACCCGCGGGAGTTCACGGCGACGAACCACTCGGTGGTGAATCGCGATAACTGCCCGCAGCTCATAGCGGTGCACAGGAAGGTGACGCAGTGAGTGACGACGCAGTGACGGTGAGTGCGCCGCCCGCCCACGTTTCCCCCCACGACTTTTTGGTTTTGGAGCGATGACGAGAAATCATTTGAAACTCAAATGGAACTGAACACTGAAAAGTGTCTTGAACGAGACAACCAACCTCCTACTCATTCCGAGCTTCCAACCCCGACCCGTCTTTCACCTCCTTTCCCGCGTTGCACCGTCACGGACCCACCGATGACCCCCGCTCTTCCTCTCGTCGCAGGTGTCTCTTAGCTAGCTAGCTCGTATTTTAGAGAAGAATCTTTTAAGCTACACTACTCGACCCTCAGCAGGGGTCTATCCAACTCGTCCTCACCCTCCGGCGCGTCTCCGTCACCCTCGCCGTTCACGCTCGCCACCCTCCTCATCCGTTGCGCGCGCTTCGTGTAGTACCTGGCCTGCGCCAAGATGGTCGAGTCCAGCGCCACCGTTCCGAGCGATCCGAGCAGCCACGGTATCGAGTTGACTAGGTACGTCGGGTTACCGCCACCCCTCAGCAAGATCGCCAGCCCGTACGCGATGTTCGCGCACGCCGCGGTGAAGAACATGCTCATCGCCAAACCCTCGCAACTCCGCCGGCTGTGGTTCTTGTAAATCTGCGACAGCCTCGAGCCGAGGTAGAACACGGACGACGCGTACCCGACGGCTCGACCGACGACAACCTCCCACTCGGGGTTACTGGACGCGCCGCATATCGGCAGCCCGGCATCCGCGTGATGCCTCCGCCGGTCGTCGTTGTTGTCGTGGTCATCGTTGTTGTCGCCGTTGGACCTGTACAGCTGTGTGTGTACAGCTGTGTTTCCATAAAGCTTTGCCGTGGGCGGCTGCAGGTTGACGCCGCCGGTGCGCGACGCGGTGGTCAGCCCGAGCGCGAGCGCGATTGCGACGGCGACCACCGCCGCGACGCCCGTCGCCGCCGCGAGTCCCACCGCGGCGCGCGCCTCGCGTCGTGCCCGTCGCCGACGGTCCGCGCCTCCAAGGGCCTCGTTCGTCGTTCGAGCGCGGTTCCCATTCCCGCCGTTCCCGCCGACCCGCCTCGAGTACCACTCGCCGGGACCCGCGGGCGGCGGCGACGATACCCTGTCCGTTCCGGGCTGACCCGTCTCTCGCCCGCTCTCTACCGCGTCTCCACCGCCGTTGCCGTCACCGCCGCGTCCCCCTTCACCCCCGTCCCTGTTGTCGGGATCGATCCGAGCGTACGCCACGTCCGGGTCCCTCATGTCCGCGGTGATCAAGCTCACCGCGTCTCTGTTGAGCAGGGTGTAGTAGACGAACTGGAATATCATGGCCATGTCGATTGCGATGAAGTACACGGCGGTGTACGTCTGCGATGGGAGCTGGTCGCCGGTCATGAGGCACCCGAGCAGGTTCAGGGTGTCGCCCATGAGCCACTCGGCGAGGAACCATGGGGACAGGCCGTCCGCGGACTTGCGCCTGAAGTTGCGGACGAGCTGGGGAAACTGCGCGACGAGCCAGGATCCTATGGAGGCGAGGCCGAGGTAGAACCCAACCTCCGCGGACGGGTTGTCGATGCAGTCCTTGAACCACAGCCGAATCTGTGAAGAGACGAAGACGCGGGGAAGGCGGGACGTCAGCATCCCTACTCGGAAGGATCTCGAGAAAATAAACGCCGAGTGGGGAGAAGATGGGGAGATGGGGACTCGACTCGCGCGGGAACGTGTGGGCACGTACCCACTCCTTGGAGCCCTCCTGCGCGCACGCGCATGTACTCGACATCGCGTCCACTTTCGGATCGCCCCCCTTCGCTCCACCGAAAAGCACAGCGCACCCGCGCCCTCCGTGTGTGCACGAGGAGGGTCACATTCAAAGCAACTGAGAGCCACGGATTTGACGCGTGACTGGGCAGACAGGAGGTGTCCGGGTTCGTCCCGCCCTGCCAAGTTTTGTCGGGTTGCAATTTGTCGAGCGGGCAGAAGCTCTGGCCGCGCAGCCGGACGCGATCGATCGCATCTGAGCGGTCCCGCACGCCTTTAACGAGGTATCGATCGAGCGCACGTCTCGAAACCACGTAACCCGCCTTCAAAGCGGGTCCGGGAACGCGGCTCGGTTCCGGTTTCTGATACATACGATTGCCAAATTTGGGGCTCACAAAGGGAGGATTTAGGAGCTCGCGCGCGCGTGGGGGTCATCACGTCGAGGTCGTCACCGTAGGAAGGGTTCGCCATGCCGTCCAAGATTTTGAAACTGGGGGAGAAGAACGAGGACCCCGGGCCGTGGCCCACGAACATCCTCGAGATCGGCACCGTGGGGACGCGGAAGAAGCCCTGCCCCCTGTGCGGGCTGTGGTTCGCCGAAGAGAATCTCACCGGGATGTCGTCGCTCAAGACGGTGCTGACGCTCAAGGTGAAGTGGGGGGTGAAGGGCGCGAACGAGAAGCTCACGGACAGCAGGATGACCGCGTCCAGGCTCTACACCGGCGTGAACATGTGCGCCTTCTGCGCGCAGCTCACCATGCCGGACCCGGAGGACGAAGACGACGCCGAGATCTTCGCCAACTCGCCGCAGAAGACCCCGAAGAAGAGCTCGAAGAAGCAGGAGGTGGAGATACAGGCCTCAACCTTCCTCCAGACCTTCCTCTCGCCCGAGGCAAAGGCAAAGTACAAGTGATGAGAGAGTAACTTTTGCAAACGACGAACCGATCGATCCATTGCCAAAAAAAAAACACCAAAACCAAAACCGACGCGTAGAACGTCACGTCGCTCACGCCTTCCGACCCGCCGCGTCACGCAGCGCGGCGTAGTATTTGTCCTCGAAGTGGTCCCCCACCGCTGATGCACTCACCAGCGTCGCCAGCGCGTTCGCCGCGTCCGCCGCGGTCTCCTCGTCCACCCCGAGCGCCGTACCGACCCCCAGCGCATCCGCGAGCTCCACAATCTTACTTGCGCCTTTATTCTGAATCTCCAACCGGACGGACTCGGCGGCGGCGGTGACGTCCCCGCGCATCGCCGCCCTGAGCGCCGCGTTACCCATCCACCCGGCGGAATCACCACCTGACGGAATCATCGCCTCCACGTCGGCACCCGGGTCGGCACCCTCCTTTGAATCTCCGTTTGGTTCGTTCGACCCGAAAGCGTCGGAACATCCCGCCAGTCCGTTCGAGTCGATCCTCACGCCGTGATCCACGTGTCTGTACCCCAGCAGCGCCGGTAACGTGGGCACTAAGTCGTCGCCGTTCACCACCCGTATACTGTCGGGCACCAGGTCGTTGTACATCGCCACGAACGCGCGGTTACCCACGCGCGGGGACCCGAAGTTGTAAGCGGTGACGGTGCATTTCCGTCCGCTCGCGCCGAGGTCCGCCGCGAGCAGCGTGCACAGCGCGCCGCCCAGGCTGTGACCCGTCACGAACACGTGCCACCCGTCGTTCCCCCCGTCCGAACGAAGCGCGCGATCGCCCTCAATCTCTACACCTTCGCCCTCAATGGTACCTTCGTCTTCATACCCGGCTTGCACGACGTCATCCACGGCATTCAATATCCTTCTCTTCACGCTGTCGTACGCCGCCAGGAACCCCCCGTGCACCCTCGGCGACTCCTCCCCGTCTTCCACCTCGACGCGTTCGGGGGTGAACGCCGCGGGTGCCAGGTTAACATCCGTGAGCACGTCCATCGGTTTCGACATCTCAGTCCCGCGGAAAGACACGACGCATACCCTATCTTGAACGCATCGCCAGACAGCCGCCTGCGTGTCCGTCCGCGTGGACTCCACGAAACATACCTTTTCGAAATCGTGCGGCGACGCGTCCTTACCGCGTACCACCAAACGCTTCGTCGTCGCGAGCGTGGCCCACTCGCCGTCGGGTTTGACCGCCCACAGCCCGCCCTCTCGTTCTCCACGGTTCAACTCCGCTGTGACGAACGCGAGCCCGCCGGCGACGGCGCCCGTCGCCTTGGCCGCCAGACGCATCGACTCCGACCCGTCCTTCTCGCCCTTACGCTCCATGAGCCGCGCGGCGCGTCGCAAGCCCTGCCCCACCACGGCGTCCGCGCGGGGATTGAACGGGACGAAGCGAAGCCGGGCGACGATCGAGCCGCCCCCCTTGCCGCCGCCCTCGGCCGTCAACGTCGCCGTCACCTCCTCCTCGACCGCCAGCCCGATCTTACCGGTGAGCGGGATCTTCACCAAACTGCCGTCGATGAGTGCGCGCAGGGGCAGCCTCGTGACGCCGAGTAAGTCGTCGGATTTGCCGCCGTCCTCATCGAGCACGCGCACCGTCAGCGTCTGGTTGGCGGCGTTGGCGAACGTCGAGTCTCCCGGGCGAGTTCGTTTGACTAGGAGCCTCATCGGCGCCTCGTCGTCCCACTTGGGATCCAGCGTGAACCGTTTGGTCCCGGTCCTCGCGCTGGACCCTCCGCCGACGGACACGACGCAGTACGGGTCGGAGAGGCCGAGTGTATCGCCCCTCGGAAGCCCTTCCGCTCGTACCATCGTCACCTCCAAGACGCCGAGGTACACTTCTCGGACAAAGTCGGAGAGGTACGCGGTGCTGCCGCCCTGGACGTCGGCGTCGACGACGCCGCCCTCGGGGGTGGAGTAGGACTCGAACGCGAAGCCGCCGAGGAGGACGGCGGTGTCCAGGTCGAAGTTCGGAGGCAGCGGACGCGGCGTTCCCGAAGTTCGACGCGTCGCAGATTCCAAGATTCTTTTTTCCGCGTCCGCCTCAGACGACGCGCGGGTCGTGCGGCGGACGACGGGGGATCGACTCACCCGGCGACGGTCGAGCCGCGGACGAGCGACCGCCCGAGGCGCGACGCACGCCGCCATCGCCGCCTGCCGCCGTGCTCTCCACCGCGTGCGTGCGGACGCGCGTGTGCCACTGCCGACGACGACGTTTCACAACGAAAATATATTATCGGAAAATGTTTGGTGCGACGACGTCATCGATCAGAACTCGAGGCGCGTCCGGCTGGACCGCGCGAGATGATGACCGCGACCGCGACGCTTTCGCTGGTACCCCGCGCGGCTCCCGCGCCCCGGGCCCGCGTGCCGGCGACCCCCAAAGGTTGGGGAGGCGGTGGAGGATCGTGGCGTAAGAAGAGGATAGGCCAACCAACTCGCGTCCAGGGCGACGGCGACGCTCCAACCCCGCCCCCAAAAGACAACAGCGACCTGGAGCCCGAGCAGCGCGACTACACCGGCACGCTCAAACAGTTCGACGAACCAGTCTCCGTCCCGAAGAAGCTGCCCGCCATGCTCTTCCCCGCGGAGGAGGTCTTACTCCCCGGAAGCTCGCAGGTGCTGCACCTGTTCGAAGCACGTTTCTTATCGCTGCTCGACGAGGTGACGAACGAAACCGGCGGGCTCTTCGCGCACGTCACATTCCTCCCGCCCGCGCAGGGCGAGGCGGACGACGGCGGGCTTCGCGTCAGCCAGGTCGCCACCTTGGTCCGCGTCGAAGAGGTCCAGCGCGAAGAGGTGGGCGCCAAGGTGACCATCATCGGAGAATCGCGAATTCAACTGCAGGAACTGGAGGAAAAGTCCCAACGCGGGTATCTCGTCGGAACGTTCGTGTCCATACCCGTCATGCAGAACGACGGGAGCGCCGCGTACAAGCCGAGCACCGCGGAACTCGACGAGGTGGAACACATCACGGATTTCATCGACGACGCCGTCAACGACTGCGTCGCGCTGGTCGATCGATTAATGGACGGCGACGTGAACGAAGAGCTGTGGGACGTGAGCAACGCGGCGGTGAGTTCATCTTTTATTTACAAGTACGTATGTGCAATTTGAATGCTGACGTCGTGTTTATCATATGTAACAGGATGAGGTCGAGTGGGGCCACGGGGAGGTTGGCAACTTGAAGCGCGCCATGGCGTGGATCGATGGACCGTACGTTACCCTCGACATGCTACCACCCGGGCCGTGCAGCATGAGCCAGTGCGACTGGCTTAAAGACGCGGTGGAGGAGAAGGTGAAACACTCGGAGTTGCAGCTGGCGGAGAGGTTGTCGTTCGCGTGCCTGCAGGTGGCGCCCGCGAGCACGGAGGCGGACTACGCCAGGCTGGTGAGCTGTAGGAACGTGGCGATGAGCGCGCAGCACGGGCTCATGGACAGGTTGAAGCTGGGGAAGATTTTGCTGGAGGAGCAGCGGTCGGCGCTCCGGGCGAAGGTGGCGCTCAAGAGCGCGTTTGGCTCTGTTGACGAGTCCCCTGCCGGTGAGGAGGACTCTGCCGGTGGTGATGAGGACTCTCGAGACTGACATTGCTGAGACTGATTATTCGTTGAACACGAGCGCAATTAGTTGGTAATTACGTATTGGACCAAATATGACTGGCCACCTGTGCCAACATTTCATCCTTTTTTTTGGTTTTCTCCCGCCAAAGTCGCGACGACGCCGAGGTTTGACCCGAGACGCCTAGCAATTTTGAATTCGCGCTCTTCCAAGTGCAACGAGGACTGGGGCGACGCCGTGGGCTCGTCACTCTGCTTCGCGCCCGTTTGAGCGCGTGTTTTTTGAATTCCCGTTCCCCTCGCGGCGACCGGGTCTTACCGCGCCGACTCTCAGAGCCGAAGCACACGCACGCGTCATCTCCCAGGCGGAGTCGCGAGCGCACGTTCAGCGGCGCACCCACCCACGCGCGTTACCATCGCCCGCGCGTTCATCCACCCGTGGACGACTTTGAAACTCACTCACCTCGTGAGATCCACATAGCGGGCGTATCCAAACAGAACAGCGAAAGATGAGCGCCATCAACGTGACGCAGGTTCAAGTGCTGGTGAGTACTCGCGCGCTTACGTCCCTCCCAGCCGTCGCCCCCGCCGCGGATCACCACGCGCCACGCGCGAGCGTGGACCACAATCGGGCTTGTTACGCACGGCGCTCGCCCAGAACCACATCTCGATCCTCACGCGCTAACCCTACCCGTTCCCCCCCCCGCGTTCCCCTCGCAGAACAATCCCCAGATGTTCATGACCCCACTCCAGTTCGAGATCCAGTACGAGTGCCTCCAGCCCTTGGCGAACGGTGCGCGAACCCCCGAGTCCAGATCCCGACCACAGACCCACCCTTTGAATAAAATCCCACGCGGGGTGCCAAGATCGGGTGCCAACCGAACATTCGCCGACTCACCATCCCCTCTCATCCTCCCCCATACGCAGATCTCGAGTGGAAGCTGACGTACGTCGGCAGCGCCGAGAGCGACGCGCACGATCAGGTCCTGGACACCGTTTTGGTGGGCCCCGTCGCGGTTGGCTCGTACAAGTTTGTCTTCCAGGCGGATCCCCCCGACATCAGCCGCATTCCCCAGAGCGACATCCTCGGCGTCACCGTGCTGCTGCTCACGTGCAGCTACGACGACGTGGAGTTCATCCGCGTGGGATACTACGTCAACAACGACTACCACGATCAGTTCGAGGAGCTCCGCGAGAACCCCCCCGCGACGGTCCAGATCGACAAGGTGGTGCGGAACATCTTGGAGGAGAAGCCCAGAGTCACGCGATTTCCGTGCGAGTTCGACACCCCGTCCATACCGACCCGGAGCGGCATGGAGGGCGACGGCGGCGTGGCGATGGGCGAGGAGATGGAGAACGTTCAGCCGGGGTTCGGCGGAGGCGGATTCGAGGAGAAGATCGGGTTCGATCAGGCTGCAACCGCGGCGCAAGGGTTCGGTTTCAACGCGGGGCACGGGCCGACCGAAGTTCAGTACTGATCATCCGTGAACCTCAGATGAGGGTGTGTCGCTCCTAGAGAGTCAAGTTAGTCCTCGACGCGTTCGACGATCGGAGTTTTAAAGAATCATGTTGAAGAATTACAGACAAAAATAATGTTGATGTTGATACGCACGCGGATACGTGAGCCCGCTTGGTCACTTCTCCGCGAGATCAGCTGGGTCCTCCCAGAGGTCGCCCACGTCGCAATACTCATCCTCGCCGATGGCCACCCTCATGAAGCACGGGAGCTTCTCTAAGGGCGCCAGGAAATCCCTGGTCCACTGCCCACCCACGAACACCTTACCCGTCGGGTCACTCGCCTCCACCCACAGCCCCTCGGTCAGGTACACGTCGCGTTTGGTCACGCCCTTCGTGACGACGGGCGCGACGATGACGTCGTTTCCCACCGCGAATTGGTCTTGGATCCTGTACGTGTTCTCATCCTCGGGCGCGAGCCACCACATCGGCCTGCACATGGGCTCCAGCGAGTGCGCCGCGGCTTCCGTTAAGTTCACCAACGTCTCGACAACCTTCTCGCGAATCTCCAGAGACTTTCTGGTAAGATCCGCGGCTTCCGCGCCCACGTCCCACGGCGCCAACGAAAACTGCAGCGCCGGCATCAACGCGTTCGCCTGCGCCCACCGCACCATCAGCTCCCGGTCGGGGAACTTCCCAAAGTACGCGTTACCCCCGATCATGTCCGGAAGACAAAACGGGTACCCGGTGATCCCGCTGGTGAGCAGCGTGGGGATGATGGACCGAAGGCCGTTACCCGTGCCCCAGTCGCTGAACCTGTCGCCCATTCGCGTCAGCGTCGACGTGCCGGTGGTGTGGTGCCCGGTGCGAACCTCCGCGAGCTCGAACCGGGCGGCGACGTTCTGGACCCAACACCGGGTGTACTCGCTCGGGTGCGTCAGGGAGGTGTGGGTGCGAAAGTGTCGAGGCAGGAAACACGGTTCACCCGCGTCGAATTTGTACCCGTCGATCCCGTATCGCGTTTGAAGAGACTCCAACCTACCAACGAACCACTCAACCGCGGCGGGGTTGGTCACGTCGAGCGCGACGACGG
>Ga0115572_10003784_pt1 | contig 11894 bp, 4 predicted proteins | sample COGITO_mtgs_1206_FD_88681 | JGI IMG/M metagenome (GOLD analysis project Ga0115572, IMG submission 88681) | Pelagic marine microbial communities from North Sea - COGITO_mtgs_120607 | ecosystem: Environmental > Aquatic > Marine > Epipelagic | place: Germany:Helgoland, sampling site Kabeltonne... | reverse complement strand
TAGTGCGCCAACAGGAACAGCAAACGGAGTAGACAGTTTTTCATTCACAATATTAAACGATGGCGGAACATATGTTGTGCTAGGACAAATGGTAGCATTTGGTGGAGTATAATAGATGCCTTTGATATCTACAGTGACAGGCAGTTTTACAGCAGGACGTAGAGCAAATGCTTTTGGTAGTGCACCTTGGTCACCTGCTTCAGACATCACTGCCGCGGCTTGGTTTGATGCTTCAGACACTGGCAGTTATACACTAAGTGGATCAAATGTAACAGCAGTAACAGACAAAGCAGGCAATGCCACTGTTACAGTAAATGGCACGCCTAATGTGTCAACTACACTAAACAGCAAGAATACATTTACATTTGTTCCAATCGAAGATTTCACAACCAACGAGTTTACACAAGCCAGCAGTGGCAATCACTGGGCAATAGGAGTTATGCAATGGAACACTCGCAACGACTCACAAGATAGTTTCTGGAGTACTGAGACAACTAGTAGTCCAAAAAGAGACTATGCAATCAGTGCCGGTACCAGTAACTTTGATGGTGAGTTAGATTTGGATGGATTAAGTTCAAACAGGATCTCATCAACTATAGGAAACAAACAGGATTTTGATTCAGGAATAGCACAAAACACTTGGGTGATTCTAGTTGCTATATTCAACAAGACAGGCAATCAGATTGCTGTGAGAGTAGATGGTGATAATGCATTTACACCTGTGAATGACTATGACAATAGTCTGCAATCAAATATGGATTTGAGATTCTTTAGAAACAGAGCCAACGAAAGAATGGGCGGTAAAATGGCAGAGTTTTTCTCAGTAGCAAGTATTCCTGGCACAGGCGGCACAGACATTACAGATGTACAAAAAGCAGAAGGCTACCTTGCCCACAAGTGGGGTTTAGCGGGAAATCTACCCAGTGGCCACCCATACAAGAATAGCGCACCATAAGGATAAGAAATGGAAAAAGAATATATTGTAACACTTAAAAAAGGTATAGATCCTGTAGCATTCAGACAAGATATGGTCGCTGACAATATGCTTCCATATGTTCCTAGCAAAGCAGTAACAGTTGCAAATGAAAGACCTGCAAGTATTAGAAATACTCATTACATGCTTACTGATGAAGAAGCAACTCAGTTACAAGGTGACACTAGAGTAGAAGCAGTTGAACTAAGACCAGACTTGCGTGATGATATTGGTATTGAAAGAGCCACAGTACAAGTAGGAAATTTTAATAAGTCAACAGCATCTAGCGGTGACAATATAAACTGGGGATTGCGTAGAATGAGTGCATTGTCTAATCCTTATAACTCAAGTGGAGCAGTTGTTGGTGGATATACACATACGCTTACAGGAACAGGTGTTGACTTTATTGTACAAGATTCAGGAATACAAGCAGACCATCCAGAGTTTCAAGATTCATTTGGTAATAGCAGAGTACAAGAAATTGATTGGTATCAAGCACAATCGGTTGTAAGTGGAACATTACCCACAGGATTTTATACAGACTATGACGGACACGGTACACATGTAGCAGGTATTGCCGCAGGTAAAACATATGGCTGGGCAAAGAATTCAAAAATTTATTCAATTAAAATAGCAGGCTTACAAGGTTCTAATGATCCAAACAGCGGTATGCCTATTAGTGATATTTTTGATGTCGTTAAAGAATGGCACAAAGCAAAGACTCCGGATGTATTAACAGGAGTAAAACGTCCAACAGTAATAAACATGAGTTGGGGGTACTTTAGCAGATATTTAAGCATTAATGGTGGTAACTATAGAGGAACATCTTGGTCTGGTAATTCTAAACTTACAGCATATGGAATGACTGGAGCGTTTGATGGAACTGGTTACAGACATCCTACAAGAATTGCGTCAGTTGATGCTGACGTAGAAGAATTAATTGAAGCAGGTGTAACAGTTGTTATTGCGGCAGGAAACAACTTTCATAAAATTGCAACAACAACAGATGCAGATTACAACAACTATTATACAACTACCTTTGGACAAACAAAATACTATCATAGAGGATCATCACCTTTTAGTTCAAATGCTATTATGGTAGGTAATATTGATAGTGCATTAGATACAGATGGTAATGAACAAATAGCAGAAAGTTCTGAGAAAGGTCCTGGAGTTGATATATATGCTCCTGGTACAAATATCTTTAGTGCCACAAGTACAACAAATAGATTCACTGATGCTCAATACAACAGTACTGCATTTAGAATTGCTAACATAGGTGGAACATCTATGGCGGCTCCACAAATTGCAGGACTACTTGCAACTTATGGAGAAATACAACCTAGTTCAACTCCGGCACAACAAAAAGCATGGCTTACCACTAATGCTAAAACACAATTAGATGTCAATGGTAATACTGGAACAGATTATACAAACAATAGAAGTTTACAAGGCGGAACAAATGCCTACGCACATCAACCATATAACGATGAAAACGTATTAACTATTGCTGGCGGTGAAACTATTGTTAGTGATGCTGGTGCAGTAGAAGCAACTTATGCATTAACAGCAAGTGCTTCAAGTGTAGACGAAGGACAAAGTTTTACAGTTACACTAACTACAACAGGTCTTGTTAACGGAACTATTGTTCCATATACAATTACCGGTGTATCAAGTTCAGATATTTCAGATGCAAGTTTAACTGGATCATTTATTGTAGGAACTTCACAGATATTAACAGTAGCAACAACAGCAGATAACTTCTTTGATGATGGCAATGAAACTTTTGTGTTAACACTAAATGAAATTGCAGGCAAAACTGTAAGTGTAACAATTAACGATACTAGTAAACCAGACCCAACATATTCACTTACAACTTCAAGAGATAGTTTAGGTGAAGGCGAATCATTTACAGTCACACTTAATGCATCAAACGTTTTGACAGGTACAGTTGTTCCTTACACAATCACAGGCATCGAGTCTGCAGATATTAGTGGCGAACCATTAACTGGAACATTTACAGTTGGTACTGATATAACTAGAACATATGTTGTAGCCGCAGATGGTCTTTTAGAAGGTTCAGAAACTGTAACTTTTACAGCCGCAAGTCAAACTATTACAGTACAAATTAATGACACAAGTAATTCACCAATTACATATAACTTAGTTGCAACAACAGCCGCAGTTAATGAAGGTGGAAGTTTTGATATTGACTTAGTTGTTGAAAATGGTATTCCAGGAGTAACATTACCTTATACAATTACAGGTATTAGTGCAAACGATTTAACTACGGGAAGTTTAACTGGTAATTATGTAACTGGATCTGTAACAAGACAAAGTTTTGTAGTTTCAGAAGATTTTTCAACAGAAGGTGCAGAAACATTTTTAATGACACTAACTTCAGTATCAGGTGTAACTGCATCTGTTACAATTAATGATACTAGTACAACACTAGTTGCAGGCGATGAAGTTATTACTGCTACAGGTGCAGGAACATTTACTATTCCGGCTGATGTAACAAGTATAAGTATTATGGCCGTAGGTGCTGGCGCAGGATCAGGAACAACAGCCGCATTAGGTGCAGGTCAAGTTACTGGCGGTGGTGGAGCAGGTGCAGTTGGTATTCTTAATAATCTTTCAGTTGTTCCCGGACAGACACTTACATATAATATAGGTGCGGGCGGTGCTGGTAACAACAACGGTGGCGACACAACAGTATCATATGGCGGCACTACATATACAGCAGGCGGCGGACAAGCAAGTTCAGCAGTTGCATTAAGCAGTTTAAATATTTGGGAGCGTAAAGCAGGCGGTGCTGGTGGTACCGCAACAGGTGCTTGGACAAACTCAAAAGCAGGCGGTGCTGGCGGTTATTCTATGAGATTCCAATTAGGTTCAGCAATAGTAGGAGGCGGTGGTGGCGGTGCTGGTGCTGGCTCAGTTGGTGGACCTGGTCAACCATTTGGAACTAGTACTCCATTATTAGATCCTAATAATGCACAAACATCTCCATACAATTGGACTACAAGTACAACAGGAACAGTTTTATGTTCAGATATAAGTTATCAAATTTCAGGAAGCACTGGAAATCCTGGTATTAGGGTTATACTAGATGTTATAGAAAATGGAACAGAAGGTTATGCAAGCGAGTATGCACATATTTTGCAAAAGAAACTTGCTGACAAATTATTTAACTCACAGGCAAACTGGGGTACTTATGATGCATATTATATGCTCGTAAGAAACGGCACTGGTACACCTAAAATGGTTTATAAAAATGATAGTGCAGATTTTGGTAATGTAGAACCACCAACACTTAACGTAGGTGCTGGAACTGCATCATATCAAATTGGTACTGTTACTCCTTCTACTACTACTGAATATGAAGGTACTACATATACTAGAAGTACAGGTTACAATGCAAACGAAGCAGTAACAATAATTGAATTTAGAGGCGGTGTTGCAACAGGTGCAACAGATTTAAACACAACAGTACTTGATACAATAAATGTTTATGCTGAAGGTAATGCTAAAACAAGACCACAACAAACTGGTGGTACTGGCGGCGGGCATGGATACGTTGAAAATTGGCAAAGTGGTACAGGGATTACATATGGAGCAATTGGTGGAGGTACAACTTTAACTAGAGAAGTTACATCTTTAAGAGGAGACAATGCTTCAACTACAGTTCCTACACTAACAATAACTGGAGCAGGTACTGTTACTACAGGAGTTGCAGGACAAAAAGGTAATAGTGCTGACACTGTTACTCCAGCAGTTACTAGTCACGAAGTTGGTGCAGGTGCAGGTGGTGTTCTTGTAATGGGCCTTGCAACTTCAGGTAATACAACTAGAGCAGAAACAGGACAAGATGGCGGCATATGGATTATGTATCCTGGTAGTAGAGATAAATTTGAACCACCAATATATACATTAACAAGTAATAAAACTACAGCAAATGAAGGTAGTACATTTACAGTTGCAGTAACTAATAATCTTAGTACAACAGATCCGCAAGTGTTGTTACCGTATGAAATTACAGGCGTAGGTACAACCGATATTGACATGTCTGGATTGATTACAACCTACGGAAATATTAGAGGATCATTTACACAAGTTGCAAACAGTAAAACATTCTCAATCTCAGCAGATAATACCTTTGACGGTGTAGAAACATTTAACCTTAAACTAATTGAAGATTTAACAGCAACTACACAAGTTAATGATGATTACTATCTTCCATTTATGTCTGATAATGCACAAACTAAATCAGTTACAGTTAATGACACTAGTGATGGTACACAATTATCATTTAGTGGTCAAGTAACTAATAGTGGTGCAAGTGGATATGTTTGGAACTCAGGTAGTGATAGAAATGGAACAATCAGTGGAGCAAATCCAGGAGTAGTATACGATAAAGGTGATACAATAAACTGGACTCTTAATGCTTCAGGACATCCTTTTTATATTAAAGACGTACAAGGTAGCGGAACACTAAATCAAACTAACGCAGTTACTGGTCAAGGTACTGTAAACAGTATCATAAGTTATTCCCCAACAGTTGGTGGTCGTAAATATTACCAATGTAGTATACACAATGATATGAATGGAGAGATTTATATTGCAGATAAGCATTGGGCAACTTCGCATTATGGTCCAAGTTCGTCACGTTCTGATAATACAACTTTCCAATATGTTGCACACGCAGGAAGTGGAAACTCTATTGTAATTGAACAATTAGATAGCGGTTCAAACAAAACTTGTGCATTAATAAAATACACAAACAGAGGATCACCTATTTGGAGACGTTTACTAAGTTCAAATTATATAGCGACAAGTGCTATTATTGATAGTGCAGAAAATGTTTATGTTGGGTACAGTGGATCATGGAACTGGGAAACTAATACTCCTAGTGCAGACTATCCTGGTGATGCATATATTACAAAATTAAATGCAAGCGGCACAGTACAATGGCAACGTAATTATTCAGACTCAGACGGAAATGCTCTTGCAATCAAAGCAATGGCATTTACTAGCGATGGTAATATTGTTGCTGTAGGTGCAAATTACTTACAAAACTTGAATAGTGGTGTATGGATATTAAAAATTAATATCACACAAGGAGATGTTTTAATTGTTAGAAAAGCAAGTCCAACTGCTAAGAAAGGTGAAGCACAAGATGTTGTAGTTGATAGTGACGGAAATATTTATGTATACGGAACAGAGATCAAATCGGATAGTACAGAAACAGCAATTCGATTATGGAAATTTACAAGTGCATTTACACTTGCATGGAATAGAGGATGGTATGTTCCAACTGCTTCAGGCACAGGGTTTGAGCCTGCAGGCGTAACTGTTGATCAAAATAATAATCCAATAATTGGTTTAGGTTATGTTACTAGTCCGCAAGCAGGATATGAACAATCACATATACTCAAAGTTAATCCAAGTACAGGTATTATTGAAACTGATTGGGTTTTAAATGATATAGGCACAGCAACTATTGAAATGGATTATAGACAAACTAAACCAAAATTAAGAGACATTGATTTTGATACAGTAAACAATAAAATTATTGCTGTTGGCGAGCAAAATAAAGATAACGTAAATTCAAACAAACGAGGTATGGTTATATCATTTAGTGAAAGCCTTGGTAATACTAAGTTTAGAAATTTACATACAAGTGCTAGTGCTAATTTAAATGTAGGACTTCACAAATGTAGTTTAGATAATACACTTAATCCAAACGATAGACTTTGGGTAAGTGGTTATGGAGTTTCAAGTACACAAACAAGTATTGGTCGAATTGCTGGCATAATTGCTAGTGTTCCAATTAACAATTCTGATACTAATACTGATACACTAACGGTAGAAGATTGGTCATACGAAGTACACGGAACTGTTAGTGTAGATGGTAACTCACCGTTACAAACACATGACACTGCAATGGTAGTCGACGATACTACAGCAACCGCAGGTGGATTAGTTAACGGTACTACAAGCCTATCAGTTTCAGGATTTGTAGAATATAAAATGGTACTTGATATAAGTGTACAAGCAGAACCAGAAGTGCAGTCACCAACATACTCATTATCAACAAGTCAATCTACAGTAAACGAGGGACAAAGTTTTACAATTACATTAGATACAACAAATGTAGCAAATGGTACAAATGTGCCGTATACAATTACAGGAGTATCAAGTGCAGACATCGGTGGCGTAAGTCTAACAGGAGTGTTTACAATATTAAACAATAGTGCAACAATTACGATTAATGTTACAGCAGATAATTTAACAGACTAAGAGGATTAATAAATGGCAAATGAAACTTTGACCCTAACAATAGATGGTACCAGCACTTCAACTAGTGTAACTATAAATGATACTAGTCAAACTCCAGTAGTTGGAGAACAAATATTTACTACAGTAAGCACTGGCACTTCTAATTCAGATTTACAATATTGGACTATTCCTGCCGGAGTAACAAGTATAACCATTGACGCAGTAGGTGGCGGTGGTGGCGGTGGTTCAGGACGTTATTCATCTGGGTCAGGTGGCGGAGGAGGTGGCGGAGGATATGTCAGAGTTACCGGCTTAACAGTCACACCTGGAGAACAACTAGTTTTTTTAATTGGCAGTGGAGGCTTAGGAGGTACAGTAAGTACAAATTCTCCTTTTGAAACAGTAAACGGATCAAGCCAAAAATATATACAAGCAGGAACTCAAACACCAGGACAATCCGGCGGTGCTACACAAATATGGTACACGGGAGATCCTGCATGGAATTCTAGTTATTCGTCATTAGCAACAAATGATGAAATTATTCTTTGCGGTGCTACAGGAGCCACCTCGACTGGCTCAAATGGGAGTACAGGTGGAACGGCGGCAGTTGATGAGGGCTTATGTACTTATGTTGCTGATAATGCAGTTAATTGGACAACAATCGCAGGTAAAAATGGTGAAGATGACACCGGTGGCTCATTTGGTGCTGTAAGTGCTGGTGGCGGTGGCGGCGCAGGCTATGGCGGAATAGGTGGCAAGGGCAGAGGTCAGTTTCATAGAAGTTCAGGTGGATATAATTATTATAAAGCATCTGAGGGCGGCGATGGCGGCGGCACGTATTTGTACGGCGGTATTGTTAGTGGTAGTAATGGAGTTGATGCACCACAATTAGGAACAGGTCCTTATAATTACACAAGTGCAACAGCAGGCGGTAATGGTGGCACAGCAACAGGTACAGCATATGGTGCTGGCGGTGGTGGCGGGTGTGGCAATCAAATTAGAAATCAAACTATAATAAGAAGTGGTTATAACTATGTATATCGTTGGTTCTTAGCAGACAATGGCAGAAATGGTACGCAAGGAGCAATCCGTGTTTCATATGGTAGTTAATAATAAATACAATATAAGGAAAAGATTATGACAATACAAAACATTAATATTGGTAATATTGCTAACGATGGAACCGGTGATGATCTAAGAGAAGCATTTCGCAAAGTAAACGAAAACTTTGATGAACTAGATTTACGTCAACCAGAATCAACTACAGGTGCAGGAGTTGGTACAGGTGTTTCGGTGTTTAACGGCAAAGTAGGGGACCAATTAACATTTAAAAACTTTACAGCAGGCACAGGTATAAGTGTTGCAGGGGTTGCTGGAAACGACATCCAAATCAGCACAAACCTACAAGGAATGTTAGTAGTTACTGACAGTGGTAGCATAAACGTTGATGACGGTGAAACATTAAGAATTATTGGTGGAGCAGGTATTTCAACTAATTTAAGTGGAAATACAATAACTATTACTGATACATCAAGCGAAGGCAGTGAAGTATTTACAACACAATTAGAGTTTGGTGCTATTGTTCCAGATATTCAAAGTCATGCACAGTATTTGCAACTTACACTTGACGTTGATTATGGAACTATTACAACTCCGGTTGGATTCACAAGCGATATAGGGACTATAGTATAACATGTCAAATTGGACGCAACCATCGGGTACCGTACTCGTTACATCTAACGAAGAAGAAACTATTTCTTTAGGATTACCTCTTGTAGCCAGTCCAGACAGTTTAACAATTATTGCAGGAAGTTTACCTCCAGGATTAAGAATATATCAAAACAACATTGTAGGAACACCTAAACAAGTTGAACGTAGTACTACATTTACATTTGTGTTAAGATCAACTGTTGGTACTGTTATTGAAGATAGAACATTTAAAATTGTAATTAACGGTCCAGATGATCCATTATGGAAAACTAAAGAAGGAAGATTATCTGTAGGTAATTCTCCTATTAATAATAGATATTTTATTCTAGATAACGAAATTATTGATTTTCAACTAGTAGCAACCGATGTTGATCTACCAGAAGATAAAACTTTAGAATTTTGGATTGACAAGGGCGATGGTGAATTACCGCCGGGTATTAGTATGAGTAAGACGGGTAAACTATCAGGTGTTGTCGAACCTTTACTTGCATTAGATAAAAGATCAAAAGCAGGACAATATGACACAGCAAACTACGATATGTACTTACATGACTTTTCAAATAAAAGCAGTTTGTTTTATCAAGGCCAACTTATTCAGAATTATGTATATAACCCACCAAAAAAATTAAACAGACACTATGATTTTAAAGTAAGTGTAAGTGATGGATTTGCTGTTGTAAAAAGAAACTTTACTATCTATGTAGTAGGCGAGGATTTTTTACGTGCAGATAATATTGTTGTACAAGTTGCAACAGGCGTGTTTACTGCTGATAACACATATATTAGAACACCAGTTTGGATTACTCCAGGTGACTTTGGTTACCGTAGAGCAAACAATTACATTACATTATTTTTAGAAGTACTGAAAAACGAAAACCAAGAAGGTGCTGTTAGATATAAATTAATGCCAACTAACGATGATAATACTAATAGTAAAATTCCAGCCGGAATGACCATAGATACTAACACTGGCGAAATAGCAGGTAGAGTTGCATACCAACCAGCAATTACTACAGAATATAAATTTACAGTAAGAGCAGAACTTTTATTAACTCAAAATAATGTTGTTAGTGTTGCTACATTTAAAGATAAAACATTTACAGTTAAACTATTAGGTGACGTAGATAGTAGTATCGCCTGGACTAGTAAAACAAAATTAGGATCTATTCCAGCAAATCAAATTAGTGTATTTAGAGTACAAGGTACTACAACAGTTCCAGATGCACCTTTATTTTATACACTTACAGCAGGAAGATTACCTCCAGGATTAAGTTTAGAATATAACGGGGAAATCATGGGCACGGTAGTACAATTTGGGCAAACATCGCCTACAGTAATTACAGGCCTTACTTTCTTTGACAATGATAATATGACATTCGATAATGATACAACAAGTATAGATAGAATCTATACATTTACTGTTGAAGCAAAAGATAGATTTGGATTTAGTTCAACAACTAAACAATTTACAATTGAAGTTATAGATGATGACGATACACAATATAGTAATTTATATATGAAGCCTTTCCTTAAGGAAGGAAAGCGTGAAGCATATAGTGACTTTATAAGTAACCCTGCTAACTTTCCGCCTACTTCTATATACAGACCAAATGATCCAAACTTTGGTATTCAGCGTGATATTAAAATATTAGCATATGCAGGTATTGAAACTAAAACTATAAGTGAATTTGCAATAGCAAGTCAAAAATGGCACAAGAAGCGAAGATTTAACGTAGGTGCATTAAAAAGTGCAGTAGCAAAAACGCCAGGAACACAAGACGTTGTATATGAAGTAGTTTACGTAGAACTAATTGATCCAGCAAAAGCAAAAGTTGGTGAGACAAAGAAATCATTTGTACAACAAGGTTCAATGCAATTAAAAGCAGACTTAGCACAGCGTAATAACCATCCTCAAGGTACACCAACATTACTTGATAGTAACGGTGTAAATAGAAACGACGAAAAATATATATTTACAGGCGAAGATACACAACTAGACTTAGGCGATGAAGTACTTAGACCTGTTGCAACAGAAACAGATTATGTACAAGGTCCATTAATTGCTGAGAACAACGGTACAGTGTTTGATCGAAGTTTAACTGTAAACGGATTAAAATTAGTTGTTGCAGGCGAAGTCGGTGGCGCACCAAGAGTACCTGATGAATGGGCTAAGAAAACAGCAAGAGTAGTTGACTTAATTACTGATCCTAACGGCTCTGGTATTAACACCACACATCAACGCAATTTTATTAAAACACTAAAAGGTGATACTGGGACGAAACATGCAGGAATACCCACAGTACAAAGAATTGGGTACGGTGGCGGATCAAGTTATACACCTAACTGGTTAGAAGATGCTAACATTGCAAGTTATGCAGGACTGCAAGCATTCAACAACAGTGTTGCTCAAAAGGATATGGTATGGTATAGAAATACCAACGGTAACAATCCTCCAACACAGCGTAGAGATATCGAAGAAATTATGGAACACGTATTCCACACCATACACGCATTTGGTATTCCGGGTGCAGTGCCTGGTAGTTCAGACGCAGTAGAAATGAATCCAGATATTAGAATTGGTAATGAACCAAGTTTTGACTGGCAGAACACAGCATTACATTTAGCAATGAAACAAGCAATTGATAACGGACAATATGACCCAAGTGGTTATTCTACTGATTGGGCTACAGATCCAGAAGCGGCGGCAGTTGCATACACAGAATATACCTACTTGTTAAACTGGTCAATGTGGGAAATGAGTGAGTTTTGGGAGAACGGAAGTCTTAGTCCTGAGTGGGCAGACGATATGCGTACACCAGCAGGCTTACTTGCAAATAATCCACTAGGTTATGCATTGTTTAACACATACTTTGCTCCAGTACTAAGCAAACCAGATTTTGCAGTATTAAGAACTATCTTTGGAGAAGGC
>Ga0115572_10003781_pt1 | contig 11898 bp, 4 predicted proteins | sample COGITO_mtgs_1206_FD_88681 | JGI IMG/M metagenome (GOLD analysis project Ga0115572, IMG submission 88681) | Pelagic marine microbial communities from North Sea - COGITO_mtgs_120607 | ecosystem: Environmental > Aquatic > Marine > Epipelagic | place: Germany:Helgoland, sampling site Kabeltonne... | reverse complement strand
CGGCGTCCAGGTCCACGATCTCAACCGCCATCCCGTCCCTCGACGCCGTCGCCACAGCGTCCCCGCCGCGTCGCCACGCCACCGACGACAGCGATCGGTGGATCGACGGGTTACCCAACGCGCCCCGCCTCTGGAACCTGGGCTCGTACAGTAAACCCTCGCTGCGTCGCATCGTGTCCCAGGACTGCACCGTGAGGAGGCCGCCCGCGGTGGCCGCCGCGAGGTACGAGCCCGTCGGATCGAATGACATCGACAGCACCGGGTCACCCGCCGCGGACACCGCCGCGCCCTCGTTCGGGTTGGATGGGAGCGTGCATGTGCCAACCTCGGTGAGGCGGTCGACGTTCAGCGACGTCCCCGCGTTCTCCAGCGTCCGCTTGCGCCCGCCGAGGTCGCCGCCGTGTTGCCTCGCTCGAAGCGATCTGGTCCACCGCGGCGCACCGCGAGATTCCCGCTGCGTCTCGATGCGGTGCCGATACGCCTCCACCCTGAGGGTTCTTGTGCACTCCGCGGTCCTCACGGCGCGCGCGGATTCGTCCGTCGCCAGCTCGTCCCCTCGCGCGCGTTCGTGCGAGGCGAAGAGCCTCTCCCAAGAATTTATCGCTCGCTCGATGCGCATCAGCGCGTCGGCCATCCTGAGTGGCGGTCGTTGCGATGCGTGCGTCCTGAGTGCGTCGTCGTTCGGGGCGATCGTAGAGTCGTCCCCCGCGCGGTCCTCGCTCGAGGCCAAGGCCGTCGTCGCATCGACAGCCTCTACAGAAGGACCCGTCGGAAGGACATCATCGTCATTCGCCCGTTCGCCGTCGATGGCTTCAATAGGCTTGGAAGGCGCCGCGGTGGGATCCCTCTGCGTCGCGTTGGTTTCGTCGCCGAGTGGTTTCCTGAAGAACCCGAGCAATGATTTCTGCCGGGAGTCTTGCTCGCTCTTCTTCACGAGACGACCCATGGCTTGCGCCCCTCCGACGCCAACAGCTCTGATTTGAATGGGCTGTGAAAGCCTCTGAAATATTGACGATGTTTGGGCTCACTTTGTCACTTTTCTAACTGCTATTCACTCACATTTCTCGTTATTTCACATTAAGCCTTTACCTTTAAATAGTCCAGTCGTGACTGAAGACCATACAGGATCGGCCAAATCTATCACCGCCGCCAAGTCCTGCCTCGATTTTGGCTCGTCTCCCGCCCGACTTAAGCCGAGGCTCGCCCATCGCTCAGCCCTCTTCTCTCGTGCACCGCAGCGTGCGTGTCAGTTGTACGCCGTCGACCGGCACCTTCAGTCACCATGGCTGATGATGACAACGCCGAGGAGATCGAGAGTGAGTTGAAAAGACCCGTCCTCGCCCCCAATCGTTTTTTTTCCTTCAAGTCGCGCCGATTGCTGGAGGGAGGGAGGCCACCGCGCCCCCTCTTGAGCCCCCTCGCGGCGACGCGGACGTATCGCGCCCGTGGCTTTCACGATACCGAGCCGTACTGACCATCTCTTTCCCGTCCGCGTGTTATTCTTCACCGCAGTGTGGAAGGTCCGCAGGGTGAGTACCCCCTCCACGCGCGCCTCGCCCCACTCCCGAGCGTATCCAGAGAGCCAAAACCCCGAGAACGATCGCGCGCCAGGCACCGACGCTGACCTCCACCCCCCCTTTTTCTCCCTCTCATCTTCCCAACAGCTCGTCAAGGGTCTCCAGGAGGCTCGCGGCAACGGAACCTCCATGATTTCGCTCGTCATCCCTCCCAAGGGCCAGATCAACCTCACCTCCAAGATGCTCGCCGACGAGATTGGGACCGCCTCGAACATCAAGTCGCGCGTCAACAGGCAGTCCGTGCTGGCCGCCATCGGAAGCGCGCAGCAGCGCCTTAAGCTGTACAACCACGTTCCCCCCAACGGCCTCGTCATCTACTGCGGGACCGTGCTGACGGACGAGGGCAAGGAGAAGAAGCTGAACATGGACTTTGAGCCGTTCAAGCCCATCAACACCTCGCTGTACATGTGCGACAACAGGTTCCACGTCGAGGCGCTGTCGGACCTGCTTCAGTGCGACAGCAAGTACGGCTTCGTGGTGATGGACGGCCACGGTACGTTGTTCGGGACCCTCGCGGGCAACCACAGGGAGGTGCTGCACAAGGTGAGCGTCGACCTGCCCAAGAAGCACGGCCGCGGCGGTCAGTCGGCGTTGCGTTTCGCGCGCCTCCGCCTCGAGAAGCGCCAAAACTACGTGAGGAAGATCGCCGAGCTCACCACCCAGCTGTTCATCACCGACGACCGTCCGAACGTCAACGGCCTGATCATGGCCGGTTCCGCGGATTTCAAGAACCAGCTCCTCGGGTCCGACTTATTTGACCAGCGCCTGCAGCCGCACATTCTCATGATTGTGGACGTCTCCTACGGCGGCGAGAACGGGTTCAACCAGGCCATCGAGCTCTCCGCCGAGACGCTCGGCAACATCAAGTTCATCAAGGAGAAGAAGCTCATCAGCAAGTACTTCGACGAGATCAGCCAGGACAGCGGCAAGTACTGCTTCGGGGTGAATGACACCCTGTCGTGTCTGGAGATGGGGGCTATCGAGACGCTCATCGTGTGGGAGGATCTGGCGGTCGAGAGGTGCGTCTTGCTCAACAGCCAGACGCAGGAGGAGCACATCCACTTCTTCACCCAGGAGCAGCAGGCGGATGATAAGAACATGAAGGACCCCGAGACCGGCGTGGACCTGGAGCTGACGGAGAAGATCCCCATGATGGAGTGGCTGGCGAACGAGTACAAGAACTTTGGCTGCAGCCTCGAGTTCATCACCGACCGCTCCGAGGAGGGCTCGCAGTTCGTCCGGGGCTTCGGAGGCATCGGCGGTATCCTTCGCTACCAGGTGAACCTCGCGGACTTCGAGGTGGCTAGCGACCACGACGACGACTCCGACGAGTACTCCTCCGACGGCGAGGGCTACATCTAATCTAGTCTCAGGGGGCAGATTTTGGGGGGTTGCTGGGTGGCTATGCGTAACCCGAGCCCCGACGTTAGAAAGACTGTCAATAGCGGGTTGGTGTATCTAAATAAGAACGCGAGTCTCGTTGAGTGAATCGTAATACGTGATTGAATTTTATTACAGTGCCCGAGGGCACTCAAAACATTATTGAATGGAAACCGACGCCTCGGCGCAACGTTTAGTGGCGGGGAAGATCGAACAGACCCTTTCCGTCGTTGATCGAGATGAAAAAGTCGGCGAAGACGAGGGCGAGGATGGCCATGAGCTTCATGACGATGTTGAGCGCGGGGCCGGAGGTATCCTTGAGGGGATCGCCGACGGTGTCACCGACGACGGCAGCCTTGTGGATCTCGGAGCCCTTGCGCTGGACCACGCCGTCGATGATGAGGGCACCCTTCTCGACGTACTTCTTGGCGTTGTCCCAGGCGCCGCCGGTGTTGGAGGCGGAGATGGCCATCTGGATGGAGGAGGAGATGGCACCCGCGAGGAGACCTGCGACGGCGTCGACGCCGAGGAAGATGCCGAAGAGGAGCGGGGTGGACATGACGAGCACGGCGGGCGCGACCATCTCGCGGAGAGACGCGTCGGTGGAGATGGCGATGCACCTGGCGTGGTCGGGGGGGCCGTGGCCGGGGGTACCCTCGAGGAGGCCGGGGATCTCGCGGAACTGCCTGGCGACCTCCCTGACCATCTCGTTCGCGGCCTGGCCGACGGACTTCATGGTCATGGCGGAGAACCAGTAGGGGATCATCGCGCCGAAGACGAGGGACGCGAAGATGAGGGGCGACACGAGGGACACCGACGCGAGTTCGAGGTGCGCGCGGGTGACGAACGCGCCGAAGAGGGCGAGGCCGACGAGGCAGGCGGAGCCGATGGCGAAGCCCTTGCCGATGGCGGCGGTGGTGTTACCCGCGGCGTCGAGGGCGTCGGTCTTCTCGCGGACAGTCTCGGGGAGCTCGGACATCTCGGCGATGCCACCCGCGTTGTCGCAGATGGGGCCGTAGACGTCGATGGCGAGGCAGGTGGCGAGGTTGGAGAGCATGCCGAGCGCGGCGAGGGCGACGCCGTACATGTCACCGAGGTAGAAGGAGAGGTAGATCACGATGGAGAGGAGGGTGACGGGGAGGATGGTGGACTTGTAGCCGAGCGCGAGGCCGTAGATGATGTTGGTGGCGGCGCCAGTCTCGCACGACGCCGCAACCTCGCGGACGGGCTTGTAGGAGTGGGAGGTGTAGTACTCGGTGATGAAGCCGATCATGCAGCCGGACCAGAGACCCGCGACGGTGCAGCCCCAGGCCTTGGTGGGGGTGAAGGTCAGCACGGTGCCGGAAACAGCCTTGAGCGCGAACTTGGAGGGGAGGAAGAGGTAGGCGAGGATGTAGACAACCCCGGTGAGCATGATGGTGGTGGCGCCGAGCTGAACCTTGAGGACCTTCTCGATGTCAGACTCCTTCTTCACGGGCTGGATGTGAGTGGCGAGGAAGGAGCAGATCATGCACACGAGGATACCACCGCCGGAGATGGCGACGGGGAACATGAGGCCGGCCCAGCCACCGTAGTGGATGAGCTCGGCGGACTGAGAGGCGACGACGAGCGCGGCGCAGGTGGCCTCGGCGAAGGAGCCGAAGAGATCGGAGCCCATACCGGCGACGTCACCGACGTTGTCACCGACGTTGTCCGCGATGGTGGCGGGGTTCCTTGGGTCGTCCTCGGGGATACCCGCGACCACCTTACCGGCGAGGTCGGCGCCGACGTCGGCAGCCTTGGTGTAGATGCCGCCGCCGACGCGGCCGAAGAGCGCGATGGAGGATCCACCGAGACCGTAGCCGGCGAGGGCCTCCATGAGGTGGAGGGCGTCCTTGTGGGCGCACCCGTCGGAGCAGTCGGCCTCGTCAACAAGGATGGTGTCCCAGTCCTTGAAGTGGACGGCGAAGAGGTGCGCGAGGACGTAGAGCACGAGCATGGAGAGGCCGCAGAGGGAGAATCCCATGACGGATCCGGCGCGGAAGGCGGTGTTGAAGGCGTCGGTCCAGGGGTTGGGGCCGGCGGCCATGACGGTGGTGCGCGCGTTGGCGAAAACGGCGACCTTCATGCCGATGAGACCGGAGACGATGGAGGTGAGGCCGCCCGCCACGAAGGAAATCGCGGTGAGACCGCCCTGATCGATTTGGAACTTCTTCTCGACGTACGAGGTCATCAGGAGCACGACGACGCCGAAGGAGGCGATGAAGTACGCGCAGATGGTGTACTCGGCGCGGAGGAAAGAGTCGGCTCCTTCCCTGATGGCATCGTAGATGCCGATCAGCTTGGAGGTGTCCAGGCCGGAGTTTGAGAGGGTGTCGCTGCCGCCGGTCAGGGAGACCCTGGCGACGAGCTTGTACTGGAACCAAGCGAAGATCATGCCGATGATGGCGGTGATGAAGATGAAGGCATCGGCGCCCTCAGCGGACATGATGGACGAAGCCATGTTTGTCGGGTTTTCTTCCCTTGCGCGCGAGCGTAGGTGAAGCCGGAACGTGCAAACGCGCCGCGTGGAGTGCCGCCGATCTGGTTAGTTGCAAATTCCCTAAAACCCGTCTGCGCCGACACGTCTTGGCGAGTTATAACCCTGGTTTTTAAATGCGGGAAAAAGGGGGATATTTAGTTGGTTAAACGCGCCGCAAAATAGCTTCAAACCGAAAACGTGGATTCTCAACGAGCATTCTCTGCCACCAGTGCTGCGAAACAGGTCACGGACCGTTTCTGAATCCTTGAATAAGGAGGGGGGTTCGGGAGAACGTCGACGACTTTCGCGCTAATCGCGTATTTCCGAGTCATCATCGGACCTTTTTGCAGTTGGAATCGTGAGAAATGCGGGGAATCCTTTCGAAAAATGTATGAAGCCGGTCAGGAATTATGGCGCTGTTTTTCCCGCCCAAATATAATTCTACTGATACCCACTCTGAACACGTTGGAAATTGCGAATAACGCGATATTCCAATCGCACGATAAAGGGTTTTTCAGTGGTCAGTCCGAAATCACCAGTCCGAAATCCCGATAAATGCACAGCTCGCGTGTCAGGAAAACCCCAGACAATTAGCACGTGCCGTGAAACATTTTGACTGAAACGGCGACAGCTTTTTCTTCAACCGAGCGAAACGGAACGTACCCCCGTTCGGCGGGCTCGAGACGCACGCATTGCGCAGCGCAGCGCTCCACGCGTCGAGTGTCCGCGTCGTTTTCACGATCGCGACGCTTGGATTGACACAGATATCGCCGACCGCGCGACGTCCCGTGCACCCGCGCTCGCCATGAGCGCTCCCAGGGCGGCGCTCGCGCCCCGAGACGACAACAACAACATGCGCCACGACCCGTTCTTCTCCGCGGCGCCCGCGAAGGCTGGGCGCGTGGTCAAGGGCGGCAACGCGGGGGTCATCACGTTCTCGCGCAGGAGGGCGAAGAACATAGCCGCGAAGCAGAAGACGGACGCGGATAAGCTGGCGAGCGACATGGCGACCCTCGCGGTGAAGGGGAAGGATGCGTTGTCGGATGAGGAGGAGGAGGAGGAGGACTCGACCGAGACGTTCGACGGCCCGTACAGCTCCGACAGCGACTGCGGCGGACCCGGGACGGCCGTCAAGAAGGCGGAGGAGCGCAAGAAGGCCTTCCTCAGCCGCGCGGAGAGGGTCGCGCGCGACGCCGCCAAGGACAAGGACGACGCCGCGCACAAGGTCAAGCTCGCGGAGCAGCGAGTGTTCTTCGAGCGCGTCGACCAGATCTCCCTCGCGTCCGAGTCCGCGTCGCCGTCCGTCGCCTCTGTGCACAGGCGCCGCGTGTTCGAGAACGGCGACAAAACGCAGGAGCTCATGGCGTCGGCGGCGGCGATCGATGCGGTGGTTGCGGCCGAGCGGGTCGACGCGGATGAGCCGGCGGATCCGCACAGGCCGGCGCCGACGACGCCCGGCACGAAGCGGATGCTCACCAGCGAGTGGCTCAACGCCATGCCCGCCACGTTCTCCCCGGCGATGAGCGACGCGGGCATGAGCTACGCCGCGTCACCGGCCGCGGGTGTGCCGGCGTCCGTCCCGGAGGAGCCCGAGGTGGAGGCTGCCGCGGAGGAGGAAGCCGCGGTGTTCAACCTCGACGAAGCAGACGAGGACGCCGCCACCGTGGAGGTCGCCACCACCAGGGCCCCGTCCATCGCCCCCTCGGACGAGGAGGACGAGGAGGACGAGGACGAGGAACCGGGTCCCGTCCCTGCCGCGCGGGCACCTTCCGTCGCCCGCAGCACCAGGAGGTCCAGCGCCGCGACCACCCTCGCGACGCTCCGCGAGGAGGACGCGGCGGCGGAGGACGACGAGGTCGAGGTTGAGGTTGAGGTTGAGGTTGAGGCGGTGCCGACGCAGGACACCGTCGGGGATCTGCCCCCGCGCAGGTCGTCCGCGTCTGTCCACCCGATGGTCCGCCGCAAGTCCTCCCTCGCGATGGCGCGCAGGGTATCCTCGGCGCTCGTGCCCCTCGGGCGCCGGTCCGGGTCTGGCTCGATGGACCGCCGCAACCGACCCTCGCTCGCCGCCGCGCGCGCGTCCGTCGGCAGGCAGTCGTCCGTGCCGGATATCATGCACGCGACGCTCGAGGAGGAAGAAGAGGAGGAGGAGGACGTCGAGGTTGTCATCGAGGAGGAGTTCCTGGAGACTGAGGAGGAGATCGACTCCGAGGATGACGAGGTTGAGGTCACCGCGCCGGAGAAGGAGGCCGAGGCGGAGGATTCCGACGACGAGGTTGAGGTGGTGGAGCCTGAGCCCGCGCCCGAGCCGGAAGCGATCGTCCTCCTGGACTCCGACGACGAAGAGACGGTGGCCGCGCCCACTCCCAAGACTGCAGTCAAGGCTCACGTCAGGGTCAAGACGGAGCACGACGTGGAGGCTATCACGCAGGCCATCGCGGCGGTTGCGATCAAGACGGAACCCGTCTCAAAGTCGCAGTTTCCCGAGTTTGTCAAGGCGGAGCCCTTGGAGGGAGAGGTCAAGGTGGAGATCAAGCAGGAGGAGGACGAGGTCTCACCGTTGGCGGCGCTGCTCCGGGAGTGCGGGCAGAGCGAGAGGGACGTCCTGCCCATGGAGGAGGTCATCTCGAGGTTCACCTCCTCTGGGGCTCTCAAGATTGGCGAGGGTACCTACGGAGAGGCGTTCAAGTGCGGCGGGAACGTGCTCAAGATTGTGCCCATGGGCGGCGACGTGCTCATCAACGGCGAGCCCCAGATGGGCCCGGGCCAGATTCGTGCCGAGGCTGCCATCGCCAAGAGGCTCACCAGGCTGCGACCGGACTACCAGGCGGCGGAGGCTGCCGAGTTCAAGGCTATGACGGGCGTGAAGTGCGAGCTCCCGCCGCACTCCACGGAGGGTTTCATCAACACCGCCGCGGTCACCGTGTGCCGCGGCCCGTACGCCCCGCCCCTTCTCAACGCCTGGAAGAAGTACGACAAGGAGAGGGAGTCCGAGAACGAGAACCCGGAGGGATTCCCCGCGGACCAGCTCTACATCGTCTTTGCGTGCGCCGACGGAGGCGCGGACCTGGAGCACATCCAGCTCAACAACGCGGCGGAGGCGACCGCCATGCTGCTGCAGGTGACCGTCGCCCTCGCCGTCGCGGAGGAGGCTATGAAGTTTGAGCACCGCGACTTGCACTGGGGTAACGTGCTGCTGCAGAGGTGCGGGGTGGACGAGACGAGGCGGGCGCGGCTCAACGGCGTGGAGCTCACCTACCCGACCAACGGCTTGGCGGTCAACATCATCGACTTTACCCTGTCGAGGCTGGACATGGGCGACGGGAAGGAGGACGTGGCGTTCTGCGACCTGGAGGCGGACCCGGAGTTATTCGAGGGACCCGCGGGGCACTGCCAGAGCGACACCTACAGGCGCATGCGCAAGGCGACCAAGGGGACGTGGGAGCGCCACTGCCCCAAGACGAACGCGCTCTGGCTGCACTACCTCGCGGACTGCCTCCTGTCGGACAAGGAGTTCCCGATGACCGCCGGGCAGAAGGCGGACCTCAAGGGATTCAAGAAGAGGGCCATGGGATACAAGAGCGCGAACGAGGCTCTGTGGGACAACATGTTCGTCGGGGTCTGGAGCAGCTCCCGCGCGTAAACTTAAACTTAGACAAAAAAGTCATTGTAACGAACGAAACGCTGCTGTCAACGCTTGTTCTTGTTCCACTTGTCGCCCCAGTCGTCGAGCTCCCCGTCCCGCCCGGACATCTTGGTCTGGTCCGCGTCCGTGAATCGCATGTCCGGCATCGCCTGCTTCACCTCGTCGACGTTGCTCGCGTCCTGCGGCGGCCGCCACTCGTAACCCCTGAACCACCTCAACGCCGCGGTGTCTATCCTCGGGTGCCCATCCTCGGCGACGAGGCAGTCCCACTGCTCCGCCGGATCGTAGCTCACCACGTCCCTCACCCTCTTCTCCATCGTTATGAACAACTCCTTACCCCCGCCGTCCTCGCGCTCGCGCAACTCCCACTCGAAGTCCCCGTCCTCGCCGCAGACCACCTCGCCGCCGAGCGCGCCCGCCACGGCGACAACCCCGGCGAACGAGATCTCCAACCTCCTCGGCTTGACCGTCACCGATACCTGCCTTGGGGTGGTATCCGGTGGCGCGGGGACCGTCACCTCAACCTCCGTCGGGGTCTGGTCCCACGTGTAGACGCCGTCCGGTCCCGTCCCGCCGCACTTCGTCGGCACCTGTCGCGTCCTCGCGGATACCTCCACCCAACCCGACGCTCCCGCGGCGTTCTCGCAGCGCACCCTGACGGCGAACTCCTGCTCGGAGCCGAGCTTATCGAAGCTGAACTTGTTCTCCGGCCCGCGGTGGAACTCCGCGAACCCCGAAAACGCCGGTCCCAGCGCCTCCACCACCTTCGGGCTCCTCGGCGCCAGCTCGACGACGTAGACATCGGAGTTGTACCTCGACGTCGGCGCGCCTGAAGCCCATCGCACCTCCAACCCGTCGCACCTCTCGACCACCTTCACTCCATTCGGGGCGCTCGGGGGCTTTCCGAGAACGCCCCCGAGGAAGAGCTTGGCGAGTTTGTGACACGTATCCATCGCGACTCGCCTCCTCCGCGCGCCCCGGTGTGTCGGAGCCCGAGAGTTCTGGGAAGACTCATCAGGAAGGTTTTGGCTACGTAACTGAATGCGCCACGACGTTCAGCTCGCGTGGCGCGCGGCACGAGTGCGGTCGACATGACGCTTCGAACCAGGGCCGCGTGGGGGTTCGTGGCGGGTATATCCCGTCGCTGGCGGGGTCATCGCGTCGCTCCGGCCGCATCCTCGCCCGTCTCGCTGAGCGGACTTCGCGGCCTCGCGGTCGCGTCGAGCTCGAGGGCTGACGACGGGGCCGGATGGGGCGGGGCGGGGCCCGTCGCACTGGGCGCGGTCGCCGGGCTCTTCGGCCTCGCCGCATCCGTGGCCACCACGGGAACCGCGTCAGCCGCGAGATGCGACGCCGGGGGCGGCCCGAACGAGGTGGCGAACGACAGCATCGTCTCCGCCAGGAGGATGCTGAGGGAGGCCAGGGTGGAGGAGCGCATGCGGAGGGAGAGCGCGGGCGAGACCCGTCCTCCGCGGCTTCCCGAGCCCGCGGTATTCCTTCGTGACGGTCAGCTCGTGGTGCGGTTCACGGCTCCGGCCCCCGCGCCTTTCCCCGCCGCGGACCTGGCGCCTCTCGCCGTGGAGACCATCGCGACGCTGGAGAAGTGCGCGACGCCGATGAAGTCCGCGGGTGCTCAACACGAAGCCGCGAGTGGACACGACGCCAAGAGGGAGTACTCCGTCCAGGCGCACTGCTCCGACGTCGCGTACCAGCTCCTGGTCACGCCGAAGGGAACTGGGAAGCGGGGGTGGATCGGGCGCGGCGGCGGCGACGCCCGGGACGACTCTGCGCTGTCGGCGCTCTTCGTCGCGCCCAAGGTAGGCGGAGCCCCGTCCGAGGTTGAGTTCTCCAAGCGCGGGTCACTCACCCCGACGGAGGCTAACGCGATAGTCAGCGCGGTGAGCGGGGGTTGGCTTCGCGCGGGCATGAACGCGGGCATGAAGGTGAATGTGCCGGGCGGCGGGGCGGCCAGTGCGGGCGCGGAACCCGAGTCGGAGGACGTGGACAAGCTGGTCACCGCTCTCGAAGGGATGGGCGCGAGGGTGTACCTCAACGACCACGGAGAGACGGACGGTGGTACCACCACGGGTTCATCCGTGTGGGGGTCGCTGATGGGATACGAGGCACAGAAGAGGGAGATTGAGGACACGCTTCTCCTTGCGTTGTTAAGACCTGAGGTGTACGACGCCGTCGCCGCCGGGACGAGGAAGGACGCCAAGGACGCGACGAACCGACCGAGGGCCTTGCTGTTCGAGGGACCGCCTGGTACCGGTAAGACGAGCGCGGCCAAGGCGATCGCCGCACACGCGAGCGTCGCGCTCATCTACGTGCCTCTCGAAGCCGTCGCTTCCAAGTACTACGGCGAGTCTGAGCGTTTATTAGCGCAGGTGTTTCAATTGTGCGACAGGCTGGAGGGTGCCGTGGTGTTCCTGGACGAGGTGGACGCGTTGGCGCAGACCAGGGGCGGTGAGATGCACGAGGCGACGCGGCGGCTACTCTCCGTGTTGCTCAGGCGCATAGACGGCCTGGACAGCCGCGGGCGAACCGTCGTAGTTGCCGCCACGAACAGAAAGCAAGACCTGGACCCGGCTCTGGTCTCCAGGTTCGACGCGGCGATTGAGTTTGGTTTGCCCACCGAGCCGTGCAGGGGGGACATCATGGGATGCTACGCGAAGCACCTCACGGTGGAGGAGCTCGCGGCGGTGGCGCGTGCGACGGGTGGGATGTCGGGCCGCGATCTGAGAGACGTAGCGGAGGCAACCGAGCGGCGATGGGCATCTAAGATAATTCGGGGG
>Ga0115572_10003774_pt1 | contig 11917 bp, 10 predicted proteins | sample COGITO_mtgs_1206_FD_88681 | JGI IMG/M metagenome (GOLD analysis project Ga0115572, IMG submission 88681) | Pelagic marine microbial communities from North Sea - COGITO_mtgs_120607 | ecosystem: Environmental > Aquatic > Marine > Epipelagic | place: Germany:Helgoland, sampling site Kabeltonne... | reverse complement strand
CGGGTAAATCAACTTCTCTTGCCTCTTTGATTGATCATAGAAATAGCACCTCCGCTGGGCATATTATTACAATTGAAGACCCAGTTGAATTTGTGCATAGTCACAAAAAATCCATCATCAATCAACGGGAAGTCGGGGTTGATACCAAGTCTTTCCAAGCCGCGCTAAAAAACACACTGCGCCAAGCCCCAGATGTTATTTTGATTGGTGAAATCCGTGATGCGGAAACTATGGAGCATGCTTTAGCCTTTGCTGAAACAGGACACTTAGCTATTTCCACATTGCACGCGAATAATGCCAACCAAGCGTTAGATCGTATTATCAACTTCTTTCCTTCTGAGCGTCATGCACAGGTCTTACAAGACCTTGGTTTGAACGTACAGGCGATTGTTTCTCAGCGTCTGGTGCCAACTGTGGATAACAAACGTGTTGCGGCAGTTGAGGTGCTGTTAGGCACTAAAACCATTCAGGACTTAATCTATAAGGGTGATATCGATTCTATTAAAGAAATTATGGCCAAGTCGGAAACCCTAGGTATGCAGACCTTTGATGCAGCGCTTTTTAAACTGTATCAAAGTGGAAAAATCACTTTAGAAGAAGCATTAAAGAATTCAGATTCTGCGAACAATTTGCGTCTACGTATTAAGCTGGCCGAAGGTGGTAGTGCAGGTGAAGACAGTTCAGCTGATGGTGGAAAATCGGCTTCTGCTTTTGAGGGGCTTTCTTTGGAGAAAACAGATTCAGAAAAAGAAGAAGACGAAAGGAAAGCATTTGAAGATGCTGAGCTGGAACGTTTTCGTGCCTCTATAAAAAAAGATTGATTCAAAAATTACGACTGGATCACACCGCTGGCTAATGGCTTTTAAGTTATAACAAAACGAGTGATAAACTCTTGTTCATTATAACTATTAAGTAAAATTAGCATGCCGATCAGAAAATATTTAGAAGTACTCGCCAAACATGACGGTTCCGATTTATATCTTAGTACCGGAGCTCCTCCAAGTGCTAAGTTTCAGGGTACGTTAAAGCAACTTAGTAAAGAGCCGCTAAAGCCTGGCCAGATAGAAAAGATGATTGAGCAGGTAATGGATGCTGATCAGAAGCAGGAGTTTGAGCAAGAGCTTGAACTGAATATGGCGATTAGCTTACCTGCTGGTGGCCGCTTTCGTTTAAATATGTTCCGCCAGCGCAATGAGGTTTCTCTTGTTGCGCGTAATATCGTAACCGATATCCCTCGTTTTGATGATCTTGGTTTGCCACCTATTTTAAAGAAAGTCATTACGGCTAAGCGTGGCTTGATTTTGTTTGTAGGTGGAACAGGCTCGGGCAAATCGACGTCTCTTGCATCTTTGATTGATCATCGAAACAGTACTTCAGCGGGTCACATTATCACGATTGAAGATCCTATCGAATTTGTTCATACGCATAAAAAATCGATTATCAATCAGCGCGAAGTGGGTGTCGATACTAAGTCGTTTCATGCTGCTCTTAAAAATACATTACGCCAAGCCCCTGATGTTATTTTGATTGGTGAGATTCGTGATCGCGAAACCATGGAGCACGCATTAGCCTTTGCTGAAACAGGACACCTTGCGATTTCTACCTTGCATGCGAATAACGCGAACCAAGCATTAGACCGTATTATTAATTTTTTCCCACAAGAACGTCATGCTCAGCTATTGCAGGACATGGGATTAAATATGCAGGCGATTGTTTCTCAGCGCTTAATTCCAACTGTGGATAATAAACGTGTTGCCGCTGTTGAAGTTTTACTGGGCAATAAAACCATTCAAGATTTGGTTTATAAAGGTGACACTGATTCGATCAAAGAGATCATGGAAAAATCAGAGAATTTGGGTATGCAAACGTTTGATGCTGCTTTATTTAAATTACATCAAGCTGGAAGAATCTCGTTGGAAGAAGCCTTGAAGAATGCTGACTCTGAAAACAATTTACGTCTTCGAATTAAATTGGCAGAAACAGGAAGCGAACAGTCTGTTCAATCGCCATCAGGATTATCGGGTTTATCACTAGAAAAAACCCATGAAGAGAGAGCATATGAAGCTCGCGTTGCGAGAGAAGAAGCTGAATTGGCAGAGCTGATGGGGGCTTAGGTTTGGCGCGATATTAGTTCAAAGTTCAAGCCGGTCCGCAGGTGTATTGGGGGAAGTGTGGGTGTAGTATTTTCTGAGCAGTGACAGGATGTCACGGTAGCTTAGCGGGGCAAGGATGCCCCATCTAAGCGGCGGGGAAAAGAGCTGCCCCGCGATTTGCCGAGATTGCTTTCTAATCTAGAAAGTATTAAACGTTAAAACGGTAGTGCATTACATCGCCGTCTTTAATCAAATACTCTTTACCTTCTAAGCGCCATTTACCGGCATCTTTAGCACCTGCTTCACCTTTATATTCAATGAAGTCTTCATAGGCAATAACTTCTGCACGAATAAAGCCTTTTTCGAAATCGGTGTGAATAACACCAGCGCCATTAGGAGCCGTTGCGCCTACTGGTACAGTCCAAGCACGAACTTCTTTAACGCCTGCTGTAAAGTATGTTTGTAAACCTAGTAACTCGTAGCCTGCACGAATTACACGATCTAGACCCGCTTCTTCCATACCCATGTCGTCTAAGAATTCTTTTTTCTCATCGTCATCTAGTTCAGAAATTTCAGCTTCAATCTGGTTACATACAACAACTACTACTGCATTGTCAGCCGCGGCAATTTCGTTAACGACGTCAAGATGTGGATTATTTTCAAAACCATCTTCACTGACGTTCGCAATGTACATAACAGGCTTTAAAGTGATCAAATGGAATTGATCATAAAGCGCGTAGTCGCCATCTTCTTTCACGAGTGTGCGTGCAGGTAGGCCATCGCTTAAGTGTGCGACTAAGGTTTCTAATAACCCTTTTTGTTGAACCGCATCTTTAGCGCCGCCTTTAGCAACACGAGTAACACGCTGCAGTTGCTTTTCACACGATTCAAGGTCAGCCAATACCAGCTCAGTATTGATGATATCAACATCGTCAGCTGGTGAAATTTTATTGGCAACGTGGATAACGTTTTCATCTTCAAAGCAGCGTACAACGTGAGCAATTGCATCAGTTTCACGAATGTTAGCTAAAAACTGATTACCAAGGCCTTCACCTTTAGAGGCGCCTTCAACCAAGCCGGCAATATCAACGAATTCCATCGTTGTTGCTAATACTTTCTCTGGCTTAACAATTTCAGCTAAGGCATCAAGGCGAGCATCTGGCATAGGAACCATACCTGAGTTTGGTTCGATTGTGCAGAAAGGGAAGTTCTCTGCGCCGATGCCGGCTTTCGTCAGAGCGTTAAAAAGAGTCGATTTACCAACGTTGGGTAAGCCAACGATTCCACATTTAAAACCCATCGTGATGTCCTATATTAAAAAATTATTGTGCTTTAAAAGAGTGAAGTCTGTTCATTGCTTTGCCCAAGTCGCCTTTAATGGCATCAGGGAGAACGCGACAAGCTTCATCAATTGTTTCGTCTAACTGTTTCTTTTCTGTTGCGCTGGGGCGACCTAATACGTGCCCAGTCACTCGACTTTTATCACCCGGGTGGCCAATGCCAATTCGTAGACGATGAAAGTCTTTATTATTGCCTAAACAAGCAATGATATCACGTAAGCCATTTTGACCACCGTGACCACCACCTTGTTTCAATTTAGCCACACCGCATGGTAAGTCTAACTCATCATGGGCAACCAAAATCTCATCGGCATTAATTTTATAAAAATTTGCTAAAGCTTGTACTGCCTGACCACTTTTATTCATAAAAGTCGTTGGAAATAGCAACCATACATCTTGACCATCGATACGGCCTTGACCGCTAAGGCCAAAAAACTTCTTATCCGCTTTTAATGAAATATTGTACGCGCGGGCAACTTCTGAGATAAACCAAGCACCAGCATTATGGCGAGTCGCTTCGTATTCAGAACCTGGATTGCCTAAGCCGACTATGAGTTTAATTTTGCTCATCTTTTATTGTCTATCTAATCTTGTTGATACAAAAAAGGGCTCATAAATGAGCCCTTTTTACTGTTTTCTCTTGGACTACTGCCTTAATGGCTTAGTATCAGAGAGAACGATTACTCACCAGCTTCTTCGCCAGCTTCTTCTTCGTCTTCAGCTACGCCCTTAGGAGTAAACAAAGATACAACAGCAGTGTCGTGATCAGCGCCGTGAGACAATGCTAAAGACTGAACGCCTTTAGGGAATTTAATGTCTGACAAGTGAATTACTTCACCCGCTTCTGTTGTAGCAAGATCGATTTCGATGAACTCAGGAAGATCGCCAGCTGCACAGATAATATCGATACTAGTCATCTGGTGATTGATCTTAGCGCCGCCAGTTTTAACAGCAGGGCAAACATCTTCATTGATGAAGTGAATAGGAAGTTGCTGCTTGATGATTGTAGACTTACTTACGCGTAAGAAATCAGCATGCATAACGTGCTCACGAGCAGGGTGACGCTGCATATCTTTCAATACAACTTGCTCAGTTTTTTCACCAAGGTTCAAAGTGATGATGCTGCTGTAGTAAGCTTCGTTTTCTAAAGCTTTCTTCAACTCATTTTCTTTCAACGTGATGTTGGTTGGCTTACGAGCGTTGCCGCCAGTTTTTCCGCCATAGATAATTGCTGGAACTAGACCTTCTAAACGACGTAGGCGGCGGCTCGCACCTTTCCCTACTACTTCGCGAAGTTCTGCGTTCAATGATAAATCGGACATAATGTCTACCTTTCTATATTTAAAAAGTCGCTATCAAGTATGAAGCGACTAAGTGCAGAAAACCCCAAATGCAAAAAAGCATCTGAGGTTCTCTTGTTTGCTAGAGGTTTTGCGACCAAACCCCTAACGTGAAACTGTTTTAGCTAGTTTCTTATCGAAACATAGCACTGATCGATTCTTCGTTGTTAACACGACGAATAGATTCAGCTAATAAGCCTGCGATAGTCAGTTGACGAACGCGACCAGATTTTTGAGCAGCCGTAGACAGTGGAATCGTATCAGTTACAACTAACTCATCTAGAGCAGAAGCTTTCAAACGATCAATGGCTGGGCCGGATAGAACGGGGTGAGTACAGTAAGCAACAACGGCTTTAGCACCACGTTCTTTTAATGCAGTTGCAGCGTGGCATAAAGTGCCCGCAGTATCGACCATGTCATCTACTAAGACACAAGTACGACCTTCAACATCACCGATAATGTTCATGATTTCGGCAACGTTGGCTTCTGGGCGACGCTTATCAATAATCGCTAGATCAACATTTAACTGTTTAGCGATAGCGCGTGCGCGAACAACACCACCAACGTCTGGAGAAACAACGATTAAGTCTTCGTATTTCTGACGAGCGATGTCATCTAATAAAATTGGAGAGCCGTATACGTTATCAACAGGGACACTGAAGAAGCCCTGGATTTGGTCGGCGTGTAAATCAACCGTTAATACGCGGTCGATACCTGAACCTACCATCATGTCAGCAACTGCGCGGGCACTAATTGGCACACGAGCACTACGAGGACGACGATCTTGGCGTGCATAACCGAAATATGGAACAACAGCTGTAATTCGAGTTGCAGAAGCACGACGTAAACCATCTGCCATTAGCAGAAGTTCCATCAAGTTATCGTTGGTTGGTGTACAGGTTGGTTGAATAATAAAAACGTCTTTACCACGAACATTTTCATTAATTTCAACTGTGATCTCACCATCACTGAATTTACCAACGGACATTTCGCCCAGTGGAATATCTAAACGTTCAACGACTAGCTTGGCTAACTTAGGATTGGCGTTGCCGGTAAATACCATCAGTTTGGACACTATGGGTCACCTTTAGATTTTTTCAATAATGGATAAAAAAGAAGTTGGCTGGGATGGCAGGATTTGAACCTGCGCATGACGGGATCAAAACCCGTTGCCTTACCGCTTGGCGACATCCCAACTTTTTAAAACCCGTTTTTTCAAACGGAGCCGAATAATACCTTATGTGCAGAAGAAAGGTTAGTACCTTTCGCAATAAATGCATTTAATTCAGCTGGAAGCTTACTCACAACTTTCGTTGCTTTATTCTCTGAAGCTACGCTTAAGAAAACACAAGCTCCAGTCCCAGTCATCTTAGCAGAACCGAATTTGTTTAGCAAATTCAATGTCTTACCAATTTCAGGGTTGAGTTTCGAGGCAACTAACTGACAGTCATTACGACCTTCGTTTGCTGCTTGTCCCTCAAGTGCGTGGCGCATATTAATGATCTGACTATCCCTTGTCAACTCTTTGTGCGAAAAAATTTCTTTTGTATCTGAATGTGCGTTTGGGCAAGCGATGACGAACCAATTTTCGACTAAATCAGGTAGTGGGACGATCTTTTCGCCAACGCCTTCTGCCCAGCATGCTTGGCCTTTTATAAATACAGGTACATCAGCACCTAAGTTGAGCCCAATAGCCGCAAGTTCATCCAGTGATAAATTAAGATTCCATAATTTATTCAGTGCTAACAGGGTTGTTGCAGCATTCGAACTGCCGCCGCCCAAGCCGCCACCCATGGGAAGGACTTTTTTTAATTGAATATTCGCACCGCATGTTTTGTTTGAAGCGTAATGATGATTTTGCAGGGCTCGAGCGGCTTTAATAATTAAATTATCTTCGAAATTGACGCCTTCAATCTCTGGGGAAAGTGTTATTTCATTATCATCACGCAGCTGATAACTAAGTTCATCACCATAATCTACAAACTGGAAAATAGTTTGCAGTTCATGGTAGCCATCTTCGCGCTGGCCGGTAATATGAAGCATTAAGTTGAGTTTGGCTGGTGCTGGTACGGTTAACCAAGATGAAGAGGGTTGGCTTTGCTTATCCACTGAAGGTCCATTCTTTAATTACGAAGGTAAATTTTAATTGATGGCCGCTGATTTTTATTCGCCCAGGTAGCCATGTATCGCCTTGACGCTGATAGCGTGAGAAATTAACCTGCCAGCCATGCTGTTTTAGACTTTCCATTAACCCCATGTCATCTTTCTTAAAATCGGCTTCAGAGTGTGGGCTTGCCTGACCCTTAACCCAATAGCGAATATCCAATACCGGAAATTGCCAGCCCAATTGTTGATACATCAGTTGCTCAGCAGATTCAGCCAATACGGGTTTTTTACCACCAATAGAAAGGCTGGCGTATTGATCATTACCAATTAAGTGGCTAGCACCTTGACCAAAAGGCCCTGATAAAAATAGATCGTAGTTATCTTCTTCTTGAATCCAAGTTAAGTAACCTGTTGCAGATTCCTGCTGGCTGATTACGGATAGCTTGCCACGAACCTGCCAAGATTCTATTTGGTTTAGTTGGTTTGTTAGTTCTGAGCTGTTTTGCTGCAAGCTAAAAATACTGCAGCCTTGTAAGCTCATGCCAATGATTAGCATGAGTGTCGTAAATAAAAATTTCATTGTTATGGTGCGTCTGTATTAAGTCGTTTTTGAGTTTCTTTAATGATAGAGCTTTCAGGGTTGGCTTCTAAGCCTTGTTGCCAAATATCTTGGGCTTCATCATTTCGATCTAATTGCCAGAGTACTTCACCAAGATGGGCTGCTACTTCATGATCTGGAAATTCACTATAAGCGCTTTGCAGCAATACTAATGCTTTATCTAGGTTTCCTAATCGGTAATGAATCCAGCCTAAGCTATCAATGATCGCAGGGGTGTTCGGCGCTAGTTTGTTGGCTTGCTCGACCAAGGCTTGTGCTTCATCTAAACGATTTGTTTTATCCGCTAGTGTATAGCCTAACGCATTCATTGCTTCTGCATCATTAGGGTTCAGCTGTATGATTCTTCGCAAATCTGTTTCTAGTTGCTCGATATTATCAAGCTTTTCTGCGAGCAACCCACGGCTATAAAGAAAATCTGTATTATCAGGCTCTTCATTAAGCGCTAAGTTGGCCACGTTATAGGCTTCTGGAATATCATCTTCTTGAATCAGTAGCTCGATTTCTAATTGCACTAACTTCGTATTGAAATTAGGGTGCTGGCTTCGAGTTCGGCTTAAATAGTCTCTTGCTGCATTAATGCCTTCTTCTTGCATCAGGATGCGCAGGGTTTGTAATTGAGCAGGTAAAAACTGGCGCCCTTGTTGTACTTGATTCAAGCTTAATAGAGCTCTCGGGTAGTCTTCTTGTATTTCTGCAATACGCGCTAGGTAAAAATACGCTTCATTGGCAATTGGGCGAGATAGGGTGAGGGGAGTCAATGTTGCAATAGCTTCATCGTATTCCTGCAGTTCTATATTGAGTAACCCTAGGGATAACTTGATAGATTGATCGTCTGGAAACTGTTGATTTAAATGTTGAAAAGCAGCACGTGCCTCGCTGTAGCGAGCAAGGTCGATTAAGATGCGCGCCCGTAAGACTCCAATCCCTTTGTGCTTAGGCTGCTGATCGTGCAATTCATCAAGCCATGCTAATGCTTCTTCAGTTTTCTCTAATTTATGAAGTGCTCGTGCTTTACTGATGGATGCCGCTGTATAGTGAGGGCGCAAAGAAAGGGCTTGTTCAAAGCTAATCAGTGCGTCTGAGTAATTTTCTAATTGTAGTAATAAGGTGCCTTTTGCCATCCATAGTTGTGAATATTCTGAGTGTTTTTGGATTAAAGCTTCGAATTGTTGCAATAAACTATATTTTTCATTAGCGCTTAATTCTTGGGCGTTAAGGGCTAAATAATCAAACTGACTGTCCCCAACAAGATTAAATACCGCTTCCATGTGCTTAAGCGCGTTAGAAAAATCACCCTCTATCATGAATGCTTGAGCTAAAGCCTGGTGTGCTTGAGGGTTTTCAGGATCGCTATTCGCCCAAATTTTTGCTGCGTGTAACGTATATTTGGTTGCGCCCATATACTGAGCAATGTGAGTTGCGCGCTCGGCAATGTTTGGATCTTGGGTTTTTTCTGCCTGATCTAAATAATTGACAAGTGAAATATCAAATTGTTGTCGCTGACCTGCGATTTCTGCAACTAATAAAGAGTAAAGCGTTGGGGCAGGGAAGGGGCGATCGGGCGTAATGGATGTATTTGAAGGTGCTATATTGGAGTTATTGCCATTAACCATCAAACTTTTGCTGTCTTCTATAACATCTAGATTATTGCTTGCTTGGTTTGTAGGCAGGAGCGAGCAGGCAGTTATTGTACTGCTGGCAATTAATAAACTAATAATCCGTAAAAACATATCTACCTTTATCCATCTACTCTATAAATAGCATACGCTGAAAATTAACTAAAAGTCAGGCTTATGTCTTTATTATGGGCTAAATAATGGTAGACAATGCAATGTGGAAAAGATTTCATCATTATTTATCGTTATACTACCGCTTTACACTCATCGCATTATTGCGATTGAACACATTATAAGGTCAGATTTAGTCTCAAATGGGAATCCTAGCGCTCGGCATTAATCACAAAACAGCTCCAGTAGCAGTGCGTGAGAAAGTTTCGTTTGATCCAGCAACTATGCAGGATGTTCTTCAGCAGGTGCTGCAGACGTTATCGCTTGTGACGGAAGTATCTATCTTATCGACGTGTAATCGAACCGAAGTATATTGTTCTCATAGTGATGATTGTGAAGACGCAGGTAAAGTAGCAGGAAGCGCGATACTGTCTTGGCTAAGCCAACATCATGGGATCGATGAGCAAGTACTTATCGATTCTTCGTATACTCATCATGATAATGATGCCGTACAGCATATGATGCGAGTTGCCAGTGGCTTGGATTCTTTAGTGTTGGGTGAGCCTCAGATATTAGGTCAGTTTAAATCTGCTTTTGCTGTTTCTCAGCAAGCAGGTACAACAGGTAGTAATCTTGGCCGTTTATTTCGCCAAACCTTTTCCGTCGCAAAAGACGTTAGAACCAATACGGCTATTGGGCAGAACCCAGTGTCTGTTGCTTTTGCTGCTGTTAGTATGGCTAAGCATATATTCTCTGATTTTAGTAAAAGCACGGCATTATTGATTGGCGCGGGAGAGACGATTGATCTTGTGGCGAAGCATTTAAAAGATGCGGGTATACAACAAATTATCGTTGCCAATCGCACCTTAGCGCGAGCGCAAAAGCTGGCAGAGCAATTTCACGCTGAAGCCGTTTTGCTAGAAGATATTGCGCAAGAATTACCTCGAGCTGACATTGTTATCTCGTCAACTGCAAGCCCGCTGCCGATACTCGGTAAAGGTACTGTAGAAAGGGCATTGAAAAAACGTCGTCACTCTCCGATATTTATGGTGGATATCGCAGTCCCTAGAGATATAGAGGAAGAAGTTGGCGATTTGAATGACGTTTTCCTTTATACCGTTGATGATTTAAAAGATATTATTGAAGAAAATGTAAAGTCGCGCCAAGACGCTGCGAAACAAGCTGAGCAATTGATTGTTTCGGGTGTAGAGCGTTTTATGCGAGAATTACGTTCTTTAGACGTAGTTTCAACCGTAACATCATTGCGCGGGCATGTTGAGTCACTGCGCGACGAATGTTTGACCAAGGCTCGTAAGCAGTTAGCTAATGGTGATGATCCAGCGAAAGTATTACAGCAGTTCGCTCACACCTATACCAATAAAATATTGCACACTCCTACAAAACAGATGCGACAAGCCGGAGCCGAAGGGCAGCTTGAAGTAATGGATTGGGTACAAGAATTATTTCAACTCTCAAGTAGTGAAGAAACTAATACTAATGAGACTGAGAAAAAAGAGAAGAATAAAGCAACATGAAACAATCATTAGTACATAAGTTACAACACCTAAGTGAACGATACGAAGAAATTGGTCACTTACTTGGGGATAATGAAATTATCTCTGATCAGGATAAGTATCGCGCATTATCAAAAGAGTATGCAGAACTTGAGCCTGTTGTTCAGGCTTACGAAGCATTTACTCAAGCACAGGATGATTTGTCTGAAGCAGAGATGCTATTGAAAGATGAAGATCCTGATATGCGCGAAATGGGTCAGGAAGAATTCAAGTCGGCGAAAGCAACGCTTGAACGTTTAGAAGATGAATTGCAAATTCTTCTATTGCCAAAAGATCCAAACGATAGCCGTAACGTTATTCTTGAAATTAGAGCAGGTACGGGTGGTGATGAAGCTGCTATCTTCTCGGGTGATTTATACCGCATGTATTCTCGCTACGCTGAAACCCAAGGTTTTCGCGTAGAAATCTTGAGTACTAATGACGGTGATCATGGTGGTTATAAAGAGATCATTGCACGAATTTCAGGAACTGATGTTTATTCTCAGCTGAAATTTGAGTCTGGTGCTCATCGTGTACAGCGTGTACCAGAAACGGAATCTCAAGGCCGTGTTCATACCTCTGCGTGTACAGTTGCTGTTATGCCAGAAGTTGAAGGCGAAGGCGATATCGAAATTAAGAAAGCAGATTTACGTGTTGATACGTTTAGGGCTTCTGGTTCTGGTGGTCAGCACGTTAACAAAACCGATTCTGCGATTCGTTTAACGCACATTCCGACAGGCTTTGTTGTTGAATGTCAGGATGAGCGTTCTCAGCATAAAAACCGTGCTAAAGCGATGACGGTTCTTGCGAGCCGAATTAATGATGCTGTTTTACAGAAGCAACAAGCAGAACAAGCGGCTGAACGTAAAAGTTTAGTGGGTAGTGGTGATCGCTCAGAGCGAATTCGTACTTATAACTATCCACAGGGTCGAGTTACCGACCACAGAATCAATCTAACCTTGTATAAGTTGGATGAAGTAATGCAGGGTGATTTAGGCTCTGTATTAAAGCCGCTAATTTCTGAGCATCAGACTGAGCAGCTAACGTCACTGGGTTCGCAAGAATAGTATCAAAATAGTATCAAAAAAAGGAATAATGAATGGAATCGATACTGTTGGATTCGTGGCCTGTTTTGTTAT
>Ga0115572_10003771_pt1 | contig 11923 bp, 6 predicted proteins | sample COGITO_mtgs_1206_FD_88681 | JGI IMG/M metagenome (GOLD analysis project Ga0115572, IMG submission 88681) | Pelagic marine microbial communities from North Sea - COGITO_mtgs_120607 | ecosystem: Environmental > Aquatic > Marine > Epipelagic | place: Germany:Helgoland, sampling site Kabeltonne... | reverse complement strand
CGAGCTGCTGAACGAGCTCCCGAAGCCCGCGTACAAGGACGATTGGATGCACGCCACGGTCAGAGCTGCGAGGGGTGGTAAAATCGATAATCTGATTTGGCTGTCGTCGTCGCTGGCGAAGGAGGAGTACGCCAGCGAATTCTACAGCACATTCTGGGAGCACAGCGAAAGAGCCATTTGGGAGTGTGCGGTCCAATACGGACATGTACACGTCCTCGAGTGGTTCATGGAGAGCATACTGCGGGGTGAGAAACGACGACTCGATGGCAAAATCGTATCGGCAATTATGAATGCGACGACCAATGGACACGTCGAAGTGTTGAGGTGGATTCACCTCACATTCGATCCAATCGGTGAACCGGTGTTGGCGGAGGAACTGTCCCATCTGATCCCTACCATGCTCGAAAACCAAGTCGTGAGAGATGGACAAATGGACGTGGCGCGGTGGTTTTTGGAGACTTACGGACCGGTGGCGCTCAAGAATAACTGGCAGCCGCTGCTGAACGCGAAATTGACGATGGTAGCCGCAGAAGCAGGTGAGTTCGATATGTTGCGCTGGCTGTTGGCTCAGGGCTGCCCCGAACATTCAATGTACTTGGAGCGCTTAGTGACCTCCACACCATGTCCTCTAAATAAGAAACGTATATATAGAAAGATAGATGTCGGGTGCGTGAAGTGGGCGCATGAGCGAGGGCTACAGCTGAGCGAGCAAGTGATGGAAGCAGCTATCAAACGCTATGACCTGGACTCCGTGCGTTGGCTTCATGACAATGGGTGCCCCGTCTCCAGGGATGCAGTTAAACGCTTGATGCAAAACCAAAATATTGACATGCTTCGATTGCTCGTGGAAGAGTGCGGGGCTCATTTCGATGCCAGTGAAATCAAATGCAGTGATTTAATGGAGTTCAAGTCTGCACCTTACACCTTAATCTGGGACAAGGGCTGCATCGAGGTGGTCGAGTATCTGCGCCATCGCGGCTGCGAGTGGGGTTCGATCATGACCCAAGCTGTTCGTGAGAACAACCTTGAGTTGATGAAATGGCTGCACGAAAATGGGTGTCCGGGTTTGGAATGGGATCAGACGTTGGAACGGTGTAACGGAACACCAGATATGTATCTGTGGATGCTGAGCGTCTTGGGCCCGAAGGAACGTGAGGAGCTTTGGATACAGGCTACCAAATATGATGAGGCTGAGGATGGACCTCAGTCGGTGAAGGAGTGGGAGGACCGCCTTCGAGGGGAAGGGAATGAGATCCCGGAACGCCGACGCGGAGACCCGAGGTTGTGGTAGCATCGTTTAGGAATCGATTAACATCGTACTACGTATTCTCATCATCGAGTATCGCTCAGTTCCCATCCTCCGGGGGCGTGCCCGGTCCCTCGGTGCCGTCTTCCTCGTCGTCGAGCTCGGGCACAACCTCGAACCTCCACACGATTCCGGGCCCGAAACACGCGTGCACGTGCCTGCAGTCCCTGCTCACCCCCGCGGCGCGCACCAGGTTCAGGTGCTTGAAGTCCCGGTCCTGATCCACGGTGTTGATCACCTGGCCCGTGGACACGTCGTAGGTGGACACCTCGCCCTCGCCGTTGCCAACCGCCAAAAACTCACCCGCCGGGTCCACGCCGAAGCTGGTCAACCCGTCCAGCAGATCCTTAGCGCCCGGCTTGGCGCAGTCCTCAACCTTCCACGTCGTGACCGTCTTGCCGCTCTCCAGGTCGAGCACGGACACGGTCCCGTCCACGGACTTGGAGAAGAGCTTACCGGCGGTCACCTTGACGCAGTCCACGGGGTTCTTGCCGTGGCACACCACGCCGAGGGCGGTACCCGCGAGTTTCGACAAGGCGGACTTTGCGAGCTTCTCCGGGATGGTCCACTCCTTGACGAAGCCGCCCTTGTGGCCGGTGTACACGCCGCACCCGTCGGGCTTGACCGCGAGGGAGATGGCATCGCCGACGTTGAACTCGCCGAGCTTGGCCTGCGTCCGCCAGTTCCACACGACGGCGACTCCGTTCGCGTCGAGCGACACGAGCCGCTCGGGGCGGCTGCCGTCGGAGCCGGAGTGGCCCGCGGCGACGGCGAGGATGGCGGCGGAGTGGCCCTTCATGAGGGAGACCACGCGCCCGTCCGCGACGCTGATGACCTGCACCGCGTTGTCGTCACCGCCCGCGACCGCGAGGGTGGCGTCGCCGAGCTCGTGGGTGGTGTACCCAACGGGATCGACCCAGCACGTGGCGGTCAGATCGCCACCCTTCGTGTGCGCCGTGGCCTCGTTCTTGAACTGGCACACCACCGCGACGTGGTCGCCGAAGTGCTCGTCGTCGTACACGGTGGCGAAGTCGCCGCCGACGGTGGCGAAGAGGTTGCCGCAGTCGCCCGGCAGGTGGTTGAACGCGAGAGCGCGGACGGAGCGCTCCAACTTGGTGGTCGGGTTGCACTGCTCGCGGACGATCGTCTTCGTGATGACCTTCTGGAGGAAGGAGGTCTTGAGGCGCTTGAGGTCGGTGGCGGCCTGCTCCTCGGCCTCGCGAACGCGCCTGAGGTGACGCTGCGGGGAGTTCATCGTGGACGACACGCGGTGGCGGGGTGCGCTGGACGTCGAGAGTTGTGATCTACGTCGCCTGGCCCGATGATTTCAAAAGTGCCGATTTCAAATCGAAAATCTTCCCTGTTGCTTTTCGCGGGTAGTGACCTGACTGTTTGCTCGTGTGATATGGCGTATCTAGTGTTAGATTCGTATGAACCCCAGTCAGATATAAAACGATTGCCAAAAAGTCAAATCCCTAACAATCGGCCCCGACCACTGCCGCCACTGTTCATCGCGCGCCACCTCAGGTGAGAGAGACGAGCGCCATGGCGGATCCTAACGCGGATCCTAACGCGGCGGTGGTGCGCACGTCCGGCATCGGGCACAGGGGCTACGGCGACGGGGACGGGATGGGCCTGGCCCTCCTCCCCGGCATCTCGATGCCCGGCCAGGAAGAGGACCTCGCCGTCGTCAAGCCGGGCGAGACGGGCGGGCTCATCGAGAGCGCGGACTTCGACCAGGACAACGATCGCGTGGCGTGGCACATCAAGAAGATCAGGGAGCGGCAGGCCAACCTGGACGCCGCGGACCAACTCGCCAAATCCCTGGCTGACAAGATCGTCACTGCGGCGACGGGGGAGGGTGGTAAATCCCTCGGTCCCGCCCCGGACGAAGAGGCGCTTACGAAACCCCTCGCGTTCGGCCCGAGCTTCGTCGACATCGCCGTCAGGCACTACAGGGACACCCCCGCGCCCGCGCCGGATCCCGTCGACGGCGAGCGCGAGGGCCGACCGCGGAAGCGCAAGTCACGATGGGAAAAAACCGAAGATGACAAACCCACCGTCGGCTCCGCGCTCGCCGTGGTACAAGGAGGACAGGCCGCGATCAAGGCCCACCTCGCCAGCATAGCCGCCAAGCTCCAGGGCGAGAAGTCCGGCGGGGACCCGTACGGCATCGGAGCCGCGGACGGCGGACCGTCCCCCGCGGAGAGCGACGACCCGGAGGTTGTCAAGATGTACGCTAAATACGTCGACATCACCGACAGGGTTCGGTCGGGGTACTTTGCGGATGAGCGCCCGGAGCACGCCAGGTCGCCGTCGCCGCCGCCCCAGTACGACAAACACGGCGTACGTACCAACACCCGGGAGCTGCGGATCAAGGGTAGGCTGGAGGATGAGCGGTCGGAGCTGGTCGGGTGGCTGGTGGCGAGGTGCCCGCACCTTTTCCGGCCGCCGGCGGATTGGAGACCCAAGAAGAAGACGCGGAAGATCTTCGTGCCCCTGAAGGAGTACCCGGGGTATAACTTCATCGGGATCATCATCGGACCGAGAGGGAACACGCAGAAGCGCATGCAGCGCGAGACGAACACGCGCATCGCCATTCGCGGCAAAGGGAGCGTGAAGGACGGCGTGTCGAGGTGAGTCTATTTTTATTATCGTATGGGTGGGCAATCAAACTGACGTCGTGTTTTGTGTACAGGGAACCCGGGTCGGATTACCAGGAGGACGAGGACCTGCACGTGGTGATCACTGGGGACACCGAGGAGGAGGTGGATCGTGCCGCGGTGATGGTGCAGAGCCTGTTAAAGCCCGTGGATGACGACTACAACGAGCACAAGCGCGCGCAGCTCCGGGAGTTGGCGCTCATCAACGGAACTCTTCGCAACCCTCTCGGCGACGGCGCCACCGCCGCAGGCATGGCGCTCGCGGAGATTGACAACGCGGGCACCGGGTACAGGGCCCCGGCGGAGCTGGTGACGTGCAAGATCTGCGGCGACGGCGGGCACCCCACGGTGGACTGCCCCTTCAAGAACGACCCGGCGGCTGCCGCTGGCGCGCACAAGCAGATGACGTCGGAATACCACAACTTTCTCAGCGAGCTCGGCGTGAACCAGGAGTCCGGGGGTCCGGGCCCGCGACCGGGTTTGGGATCCGGAGGCGGCGGCGGCGGCCGCGACAGGAACGAGATCAACCCGTGCAAGCTGTTCGTGGGTTCCTTAGCGGACCACGTCACGGACGACTCGCTCCGCGCGTTGTTTGACCGGTTCGGGGAAGTGCGGCGGGCGCAGGCTGTGCGGCACACGAGCGACGGAAGCGCCCGGGGGTTCGGGTTCGTCGAGTTCGTCTCGGAGGACCAGGCGGCCAAGGCGAAGGCTGGCTTGCACCGGACGATGTTCGAGGGGAAGACGATCGTGGTGAAGATCGCGGGCGACCGGAGCAGGGACCCGGATGGGCCGCCGCGGGGAGGCGGACGGGGTGGACCGATGGGTGGACCTATGGGCGGACCTATGATGGGTGGACACATGATGGGCGGACACATGATGGGCGGACCCCCAGGTCCGCCGGGAATGGGTGGGTACGGCATGCCCCCCGGTCCTCCCGGGATGGGAGCGTACGGAATGCCTCCGGGCGCTCCGTATGGGCAAATGCCGCCGGGTCCGCCGGGAATGGGCTCGTACCCGCCGCCGCCGCCGCCGCCCGCCGGCATGGGTGGCGTGCCGCCGCCGCCACCACCGCCGCCCATGTACGGGGACGTGCCGCCGCCGCCTCCCTCGTACGGAGATGCGCCAGCGCCGCCGCCGCCGCCGCCCGACGGCGGCGTCCCTCCTCCACCGCCGCCGCCCGGGGGCTACGTCGATCCGTATTACCAGCAGCAGATGGGGGGGTACCCGGGCGGCTACGGTGGATACCAGGCGCCGCCGCCGCCGCCGCCCGGGATGGGGGGTGTACCGCCGCCGCCGGGGATGGGAGTTGTACCGCCGCCGCCGCCTCCACCGGGCGCGCAGCAGCCGCCGCCGCCGCCGCCGGTGGATCCTACCGAGGAGGCGTATAAAAATTTCATGGCTGACATGGAGCATTAGACACGGAGCATTAGCCGTCGCTTAACGTAGGTCTATGAAAAGGTACTAACGCTAGTCGCCACACACTTGGTCGTCATCGCCCGCGGTGAGCAGCTCCACCATCCGCCTCGCCTTTGGCCCCCGATCGTTCCCCACGTGCGGAAGCACCGCTCGAGGTTTCAGAAACTTGACAAACTCTCGGAGCTCCTCAAAGCTGGAGTGCTCGCTGTACGGGACGCTGTACTGGATCATGGACCCGCGCTGCGTGCGCTTAGTGGCCCTCGCGTGTTTCCTCGCCGCCTCGAACGTCCACCCCGTGGGCTTGAACGCCACCACCGTGTCGTACCTGTTCTTGTAGTAACGCAAAATGGTCTTCATGCGGCCAAAGCCGGTGCTTCCCATGGGCACCACGTGCAGGTTCGTGGCCTGGTCGTCGGTGGTGACCAGGTCCATGTCGGTTTTATCGATGGCGGACCCGAGCGCGTCCAGCACCGCCCTCTTCTGCTTCCCCACGTACACCTTCTTCCCCAACGCCCGCGCAGCTTCGAAGAACACCCTTTCTTTCCCGATGGTATATGTACCAAAGAGGAATAACACCCTCGGGTTGAACGACTCAGCCTTGACCGAATCCCTCACCGCCGCCAAAACCTCGCACTGCGGAGGGAACACGTGATTCGGGGAGCAGTACGTGGTGTCCAGCATCACCGCCGGCCGTTGAGACGCGAGTGAGACCAGGTGTGGGTCAGTTTTCATGTCCGGGTGGAACCTGCAGTCGCCAGTCGCCAGCACCGGGCCGGTCCCGCCGGGGATCCCGTCGAACACGATCATGACCGCGCCCGGGCAGTGGTTCGCGTCGATGAACGTGCACCGCACGCCGTCCACCACGATGGTCCTCCCGACGTCCACCGCGCGGAGCCTGTCGCGCTGGATCCCGAGCCGCGCGGCGCAGAGCGCGGCTGTCGGCCGGCTACACCACACGAGGCACCCTGGCGGCGGGGTGGACTTGGTCAGCCCGCGGTAGTGGTCCGCGTGGAAGTGCGTCAGGAACCAGTGCTTACACCACCACCCGCCGTGCGACTTGCCGTACCCTTGGAACCCGTCCACGATGAACCTGGTGCCGGGGACGCGGATCCACGGCGGCGGCGGCGGGGGCGGCTCGGCGGGGGGCACGTACACGCCGGGCCTCGAGGGAGCGTTCTCCGCGCCGGTCCTGCGCCGCTTCTGGACGTGTCTGGACACTTCTGGACGACGCGCGGGTGGTTCCTTCCGTGCCGGGGCCCGGGCTGGGGGTTCGGTGAGTTCGCCCCGGGCGCGTGCGAACACGGGCGCGACGCCGGCCGCGACCCGCGTGGGGTGCCAACCTTTTCTCGAGGTGCCAACATTCTCCCCTCGGTCGTCCTCGCCGCCGCCCGGTGCTTCATCCCGCTCTGGAGCGCCTCCCGGTTGTATCGCCTCCACGCCTGGTATCGCCTCCCTCGGTCGTCGTGCGGCGACGGCGGCGAGCAGCGCGCGTCGTCTCGCCCGGTCCCCGACGTGCCCCAGCGACGCGAGGTCGTCCTCGTCGACGCATCCGTCCAGCGATTCGAACGTGAGCCTCAGGCGCACGGCGGCTTCGGCGAAGTCACCGTGGTCGACGGCGTGGAGCCACGCGGCGACGTCGTGCCACTCGCCCTCGCCGCCCTCGTCCCACGTCGCGCCGAACGTGTCGTCGGTGTCCGTCCGCACGAGGTCCACGACGTCAGTGGACTCGTCGTGGATACCACCACCTGAACCTCCGTCTAAACACGCGTTGACGTGCGCGAGTCTCGCGGGCTGGGTGTCCGCGAGGTCCCGCAGGAGCCGGAAGCACACAGGGCACGTCGTCGCATCCTCCCCGTCGGCATCCCCCGCATCGTCGGCCCGCGGTCCATCCGCGTCGTCCGCCCCGGACACCACCGCGTCGCCGTCACGATAGAGCGCATCGAGCGTGAGTGGGATCTGAGCCTCGTCGTCTTCATCCTCGACCAACTCCAGTGGCGTCCCCTCACCCTCGCCCTCTCCGTCCCAGCCCGCGAGCGCGAGGACATCGCCGTCGACGGGTGTCGCCCATTCCCCGTCTTCCTCGTCCCATCCCGCGGCCATCCGGCCACCCGTTATGACTCGCCGTCTCGAGCGATGTTTGAAGATGATTGTCTCGTGTTTGGTTTTACAACTTTTGCTGAACCGCGGCGTCCTCGCGCCGGCTACTCGCCCTCCTCGTCTTCCTCCTCGAGGAGCGCCCTACCCTTCGCCATCACCCCCCTGAATGTGCACTGGTGACTCTTCCGTTGAGCTTCGAACAACCGAGCTCGCAGCATCCGGTCGTACTCGTCCAGCGGCCCTTCGTCGATGATGTCGTCGTCGTTTTCGTCGGATCCCCCGCCGGTGGTTGGGTCGGAGAGCGCCCCGGGGTCCAGCGCGACGCGGCCGCCCTTCGATCCTCCCTCCCCTTCGTCGTCGCTGGACTCCCACTCGTCATCCTTCTTCGCGGATATCGACGCATCCGGCGGCGGCGCGTCCGCCCCCGCCGACGAAGGGCGCCCGTCCCCCGCCGCCCGGGGTCCCTCGACGTGCTTGAGCCTCTCCGCGACGTCGTCCATGGCGACGTCGTTCTCCTGCTCGGCCGGGTCCTCGAAGAGCTCCTTGGGCGGGCTCGCCCACGGCGTATCAGGCTCGTCGATCTTCATCTTAGCCTGCGTTCGGAGGACGGACGGGTCATGGACGGCACGCGACGGGGGGGAGGTGATCGGGGCGTCGGGGAGAAAAGGTGGGGCGGGTGCACGAATTGGGGCTGCCGGGTCCGGCGGGCGCGGCGACGCACTCACCGACTTGTTGGCCTCGTTGTAGCTGAGGTTATCCTCGTTCCATACGATGTGCTTGCGCTTGTGCTCGGCGGAGTCCACCGAGCCCGGGCTGCGCACGTCCACGTCGGTCATGGCGCGCGCGCTGCTTGTGTGGGGAGGGTTCTCTGACTTGACTGCCCCTCGCCGAGGTCGTTCCGAGACGCCGCAGCAGAAACTACCGCGCGCCGCGCGCCAAACTCGCTTTTCAGAATGCGAACGGACGTGTCCTCAGCATTGGCCTCGGTTGTGACACATGCGCATGACGAAACGTTCCTTTTTGCGTTTTTCTTATCACTTCACGCACACGCGCTTACCACCGCCTCCCTCATCATGACCACCATCTGCGCCCTCACCGTTCCCTCCGTCGTCCGCCCCGCGACTGCCAAGCGCGACGTCTCCGCGCGCGCGTTCGGCGCCAAGAAGGCTGGCGGCGTCGCCGCCGCGGTCCCCCGCGCCGGCCAGACGTACGCCGACGTTGGCGCCGCGGTGGATGCGGGACTCCTCCAGGCGAGCGCCCCCTTCGAGGATGGCATCGACCTCTTCGGCTTCTTCAAGAACATCGACCAGGCGGAGGCGCAGAGGTACGCGGACGTCGAGATCACGCACGGCCGCCTCGCGATGCTCGCCTCCGTGGGCTTCATCGTCGGCGAGCAGGTTGAGGGATCCTCCTTCCTCTTCGACGCGCAAGTCACCGGACCGGCCGTCAACCACTTCCAGCAGGTGCCCCTCCCGTTCTGGATCGGACTCGGCGCGCTCATCTTCTTCGTGGAAACCACCCGCGTGCAGATCGCGTGGCAGAGCCCCTTCGACGCCTCACGCCTCGGCCTCATGAAGGACGACCACACCCCCGGCGACTACGGCGGATTCGACCCGCTCGGACTTTCCAAGGGAAAAGATGACGAGTGGCTCGACATCCACCGCCTCCGCGAGCTCAACAACGGCCGCCTGGCCATGGTCGCCATCACCGCCATGGTCGCGCAGGAGCTCAACACCGGCTTGAACCTGATCCTCTCCGACGAGGTGCTCGAGATGAAGGGAGGCGGCGCTCTCAAGGCGATGGAGGCGCAGTGCGCCGGAGCCGTCGACGAGAACGCGTGCGCCAAGGCGTTCGAAGCCGCCGTCGCCGCCGGCACAGCCGCGCTTTAAGCAACGCCGTGAGTCTCTCTACACGTATCGATTCTTTTCCCTCCCCTGCTAAGGTCTTAGAATGTGTTTTTAAGATCTCACACGAGGCCGCTCCACCTGGGGTAGTATCATATGATAATCACAGTTACGCACGCGCCTAAGAAAACTCGCTTAAGAAAACTCCGCCGTGAACTCCTCTTCGTCGTCCTCTTCTCCGACGCTCGTGTCGCATCCCGTCGCCACGCCACTGGCGCCGTTCGTCTTGAACACCCTGTCCACCACGTCGAACAGGTGGGACGTGGCGCTGTCCGCCTGGGACGTGAGCAGCACCGTCCCGCGCGGCAGCGACCGCAGCAACGCCGCCACCCTGGCGATCCCTTCACCGTCCAGGTGCTGTAACACCTCGTCGAGCACCAGGAGGTCGCAGCCCACGCCCCCGCGCGCGCTCGCGAGGTCGGCGTGCGCCAACGCCAGCGCGAGCGCCGCGCGTCGACGCTCGCCGCCGCTGAGCTGACGGAGGGATCGCTGGACGCGTTCGCCGTCGTGCGACCGCGCGAAGATCACTTTTTCAATCTTCTCGGCGGCGGCGGAGGACGGCTCCGCAGTGGACGCAGCCTCCGACTCGTCCTCGTCCTTCTTGCTCCGTCGTTTCCGTCTCGTCGCGGGAACATCCCCGGCCGCCGCGGGTCGAAGTTCCATGGCCAACGCCCCGCCGGTGAGCGCGTCCATGTAGTTACCCACCCTGGCGCTGAGTTCACCCAGCGCGCCTTCAAAGAGGTAGCTCTGGATCCCCCTCGTTCCGAAAGCCGAGTCCGCGCGCTGCGCCGTGGCCAGCGCGCCCTCCGCCTTGGCCACCTCCGCCTGCCTCGCCTTGACCTCGGCGCTCTCGGACTCCACCTGGGATTCGAGGGAGGCGACTTCGCGTTCGTGGGGATTGGCGGCGGCGGCGGCGGCGGCGGAGGCTCGGTCCTGAACGCGTTCGTTGAGGTTACGGAACAGGCGCTCAGCCTCGGACGTCGCCGACTCCACCAGCGACACGAGCACGGGTCCCGCGGTGGGAATACGCGGTGTTTGGTCACCGCGGTGGGGCGGCACGGGGCTCGACGCGAGCACGGCGTCGGCCCTCGCCAGCGCGGCGGCGACGACGTGAGCGTTCACCCTGCCCTCGCGGACAGCCCTGAGCCGCGCCTGCGCATCCCTGACGCGCTGCTGGGCGGCAGCCGCGTTCGTTCTGGCGTCCGCGCGGGCCCTGTTCGCGGCGGCGGCGTCCTCGCGGCGGCGGCGGTCCACCGCGGCCACCTCAGCCTCGGCGGCTCGCAGCGCGGCGGCCGCCTCGACGTGTTCAACCCGGGTCGCCTCCGCGTCTTTTTTGAGCTGGTCGAGGGTGTCGGTGTGGTGCCTAGGGTCTATGGGCTGTAAGCACGTGGTGCACACCCCGACGCCGCCCTCGTCCTCGGTGTGTACGTGCCCGGGCGTGGACCCGGTGGACCCTAAACCCGTGCGGGACGCGCCCGCGAACTTACCCACAGCCTGGTGCGCCTGCGCCGCGAGCGCTCGAGCCGCAGCCTCCTTCCCTTGAAGCTCCCACGCGTACTCACGCGCGCGCTCGGCATCCTCCTCCAGCGACGCCGCCTTCATGGCGATGGCCGCCTCGTCCACCTCGAACACGTTGGCCCCACCCCGGTCCATTGTGTCATCGCCCCCCGCGGGAAACATGGCGGCGTCCGCGGCGGCTGACGCCGCCGCCTCCTCGGCGTCCCATCGAGCGCTCGCGGCTCTCAGCGCGTCGGACGACACCGCGCACTGACCGAGCGCGAGCCCGAGCGAACTCGCCGCCCTTCGCTCGTCGTCCTCGAGCCGCGCGATGTTTCGCTCAACCTCGGCGGCCCAGTCATTCGCCGCATTCCGCGCGAGTGAGAGCCGGGATTCGGTTCTTCTGACGTAGTCGGACCGAGCCGACGCATCCGCTCCGAGCGCCGCCGCGTGTTTCCTCGCCTCGCTCACCCGCTTCCTGCTCAACGCCTTGGCCTCCGCCCACGTGTCCGCGTCGACGAGCTCGCCCAGCGCGGCTTTCAGGGTGGCGTCGTTGGCATCCAGGAGTTGCCCGACGGTGTGCTGTCCGTGAAACGCGATCCGGGCAGCTACGCTCGCGCCCAGGTCCCGTTCCATCGCCGCCTGCGTGAGCCTCGAGTCCGCCATGGTCCTCTCCTCGTCCCCTACGCCGTACCGTAAGCTGAGCAGTTTGCTCCGGCTCACCCTGCGCTCCACCCAGAACGGAACGCCGTCCGCGGTTCCCTCCAGTTTGACCCGAGCTGACTTACTGAAATCGTTCACGACGTCAGTCTTGGTCAAAGCCTTTCCCGCGCCGCCTTCCACGCGCAGGTCGGACGTACCGGTGAGCGCCCACATCGGCGCCATCACGAGCGTCGTCTTACCGGCGCCGTTGCTATCCGCGCACCTGTCGTCTTTGTTATCTCCCACCACGGCGCACACGCCGCGGTCGTGAAGCGGGTAAAACACGGCATCGGTGAAGGCGCCTGTGAACAAAACACGACGTCAATCAAATTGCACAT
>Ga0115572_10003766_pt1 | contig 11931 bp, 3 predicted proteins | sample COGITO_mtgs_1206_FD_88681 | JGI IMG/M metagenome (GOLD analysis project Ga0115572, IMG submission 88681) | Pelagic marine microbial communities from North Sea - COGITO_mtgs_120607 | ecosystem: Environmental > Aquatic > Marine > Epipelagic | place: Germany:Helgoland, sampling site Kabeltonne... | reverse complement strand
TGCTCTGGCTGAGAAGGAACTCGGCTGGGTCCCCGGTACCTCGTTTGAGGAACTTGTGCAAATGATGGTTGACTTCGATGTCGCCATTGTGGAAGAGGCAGTGAAAGGTGGCTACGCCCCACCTATTCCACCTGAATGAACCGACCTCAATCCTTTTGGGGTGTCGCAAATCACAACAGACTAATGCGTAAGACCGTTTTTCTCTGTTTCTTGCTCTTTGCAAGCACTTTTTCCAGTGTGGATGCATCAGCAATGAGGCTCACTTGGGACGGAAATGATTACGACTCCACACAATCTTCGGGGACAAAGAAAATTATTGCTTGTACTCCAAGCTCCTCTAGCCCTTGTGATGATGCAGCTTCTGTTGTTTTGGGGCAAAGCAGTTTCAAAGGAGGAAATAATGCCGTTATCTATGATCTGACCCTCAATCAGCGCGCCGAATGTATGGATGGCGACCTGAAGTTACGGCTTGACCTTCAAACGAATGGGCCAAGCACCTACACATACAACAATGTGGCTGGTAATATGAAAAACTACGGTTGGGCCAACGGATATGAAGTCCCAGAGAATAATGATAGATTTTCCGATATGAGCAAAGTAGTCGTGTACGCTTATGATTGGGATGGGAACCCCACCCCCGCCACTTCTGATTGGGATGTTATAGATGCAAATACGAAGGTCAAGTTCAACACAAATAACGTCGGAACGATCAACACAGTAAATCGTGGTACTTCATTCGCTGTTGAAGTGATAGATTTTCCAGTTGATGGAAACGTCACCCTTACAGGCAGAACGGGCACATATGTCGAGACGGATGCCGTTACCGGAGGTGGCACCCCAACGACCTCAAGTTTGAAAATAAGAGTGCTCAACGACCCACAAATCGATTGGCCAGCCTCCAGTGGCCATCTTCGTACTGAGATTCGCTCAATTGCAGTGGATTACGAAAATGAAACAGTAGCGCCCATAAACCCAAGCGGTAATTGGAGCACATCTCAAAGACCAAATTATCCATTCATTCCAAATGCTTGGACCCAAGTTAGGAATTTCCAATTTGAAAAAAATACTTCTGCCAATGACACTTGTGAATTCGACTCTCTTGATTATGTGGTTCTGGCAAACGGCGTCAATCCGAACAATGTTCAACCTCTTTCCTATTCAACGACATCAAATGGAAGAGTGGTATCGAGCGTATGGGTCCCTTCTTCCTCCACGCCAGGTGTCTACAAATTTTGGTACAGAGCTGTCGATGGTTTTGGCAATACTGCTGCGTGGGCCACTGATGCAAGTTTCGAGATCCTTTACGATAACGAAAGCCCTGTTGCAGGAACCACGACCGTGAATTATTCCTCAGTAGTTCCATGGTTTAGTGACACATCACCGCCTTCGCTGGATTGGAGTGGATGGAGTGATGCACATGCTACAATCAAAAACTTCAATTTGTCTTATGATGGAAGTGCTCCACATGCTACAGGCATTTCGAACACCACCACGACTTGGACGGCTGCATCAACTGCAGGGCTAACATGCGGAGCACATTCGTTCAAGTTGAAGGCTTTCGATCATGCGGTACCAGTTTCCAACACGCGCTTAGTTTCCGTGCCCTTTAATTTCGACAATTGTGCCCCAAATTCGGCAGCGATCTCATTACCCAATTCAAACTGGTACTCCTCTAATACACCAGCAATCTCATTTTCTTCCGCATCTGAAACGACTTCGGTTCAAAGTGGAATTGATCACTGCGAACTCTTTGTCAACGGGCAGAGCCAGGGGGTCATGTCTGCAAACCTTTGCACCAGCCAAACCGGCTCCACAAGCGTGAATCTTCTCGATGGAAGCTACACCGGTCACATGCGAACATGCGATGTTGCTGGGAACTGCGCAAACAGCACGCAAGAGTTCCTCAAGGTTGATACAATTGCACCGTCATTACAAGCAACCTCAATCCGTTCACCCACAGGAGATGTTTGGGGCACGGATTCATCCCTCAACCTTTCTCTGTCATTCACAGATACTAACCCCGGAAACACAACAATTTCACAGATGGATCGAGCCTATGCAATGGTTGTCCCTTCCTCCCAAGTTCCAACGGTTGGCCAAATCAAAAATGGTACGCATTACCTCCAGTGTCAAACAAACTCATGTACCCTTGATATCGCTCAAACGCTTACGGATGGCAATTGGAGTGTATGGTACCTCGCTTACGATGGGGCAGGTAATGTCCTCGGCCCGAACAAGGTTCAATCTCATTTCTTAGTTGACACCACTTCTCCATCTTCAACAACGCCTTACTTTGCGGCAAATCTCACCAATAAATCATCCATGACCGTTCTTTGGACACCGTCCTATGATGCTGGAAGTTTAGTCGTAAATTATTACCTTAACTTGACCAATCTTGGCACCTCAGTAGAAACCTCATTCTTCATCGGGCCTAATTCGTCTTATCCTTTGTCGGGTTTGGTCGACGGAAATTACTCCGCTTGCTTAGTACCAGTAGACGGCGCTGGAAACTATGGTAGCCGTGAATGCACCACTACAAATCTCTGGGTGGACACAACAGCGCCGACTCTACAAGCCTGGAGCGATGTCGTCGGTTGGACCTCTTCGAATCAGGCCACAATTTTCTGGGTTGCGGAGGATGATAGTTTTACGACTCAAGTAAGGTATTCATTAGACAATGGCTCTCTTTCACAGGCGTTCCCTGCAAACCATTCAATCGTTCTTTCAAGTTTATCTTCGGGTATCCGTCAAGTGCTCGTCGTCGCAAATGATTCTGCAGGCAATTCAATTGACGTTCTTGTTTCCTTTGGAATTGACCCGACGCCTCCGGTGATCCAAGCACACCACCTGCCGGGCCAGTCATGGACCAATCAGTCCACACATACAATTACCTGGAACGTCACTGATTCGCTGAGTGGAGTGTCTAATGTCAATCTGATGTATAACGGTGCGCTGCTCCAAGAAAACATACCTTTCAACGGCAGTTGGGTGTTTAATCTTACATCCGGAACGCACAATCTCACCATTGTAGCAACGAATGATGTTGGCCTGAATACGACATGGACTTCTTTGGCTCGTGTTGATTTGGCCACCCCCTCGCTGACCTGCTCAGTTTCACCTGCCAGTTGGACTCCAACATCACCGAGTTTTTACTTTGATGTTCAACTGAATGGCTCAGTTTCAAACGTAGTTTACACCGTCAAATACGATGGTAGTCTTTTGAATGTCCAAATGCCTGGCACGGTGAATTTACCTTCATCTTTGGACGGCTATCACAATGTCTCAGTTCTAGCTTCGAATCAAGGAGGAAATACCGTAACATGCAAAGAGCAAGTATACATCGATTCAACCGCTCCTTCTCTTCTAACGTACCCTCAATTCCCAAATGTGTTGAATACGAGTCAATTCGACCTCAACCTTGATCTGTTTGATACTCATTCTGGGGTTTCAGAAGTTAGCATTTCAATTGGCGGCGTGCTCCTTTCTGATTCCACGGAATTAAATTCTTATCCCCTTAATTTTTCAACGTTCCAGGACGGAGAGCACGATCTTCAGGTACGCGCCGTTGACCATGCTGCAAATGTACTTCATTGGAATCGGACATTTATTTTGGATCGAGTCGCCCCCGTAATAGGACCATTCACACTCGAAACACCTGCGTTAAATGGATGGTTGAATCAAAGTACTGCGAAGGTAGATGTCTCGTTTTCTGACATGATCGATTCAGGACCTACAGGAGTCTTTGTGGTCAATGGGGCTGCATACCCAGCCTCTGAAGGTGCGAACTACATTCCGATGATAAACGGTCTGAATTTGATTCAATTAATAGTCACCGATCATGCTGGTTTTACGTCTACCACCAGCTTGGAGGTCAAGGTCGATACCATCGTCCCACAATGTTTGTTGACGGGAGATACAGCGTCAAATGCATGGTCAAATACGCTCACACGTACGTTGAGCAATGAGGTTTCTTCTGGACCTTCGGGTTACACGACTTCTTTGGAGATTAATGGTCTCGAGCAAGGCGAAATCAGTGATTCTGTTGTTGTTGAGTTGGAGAACGGTACGAACCATATCTCGGCTCTTGTTGTTTCAGAAGCCGGGCTTTCCTCAACCTGTGCAATACAGCAACTTGTGGACGCTCAGCCAGATCCCCTCGAGTTAGAAATTTCCCCTTCAAACGGCCAATACGGAGACGGTTTTGTGGACATAAGACTGCACGGAAGTTTGGGCGAATTGTCACCAGGAGTAGCCAAACTTTTCGTGGATGGGGAAGAGACTGAGACTTTTTCTTACACCTCAATCTTGGACGAGTCCTACGTACTCGACCTTGACACTGGAAGTTATACCATTTCCTTAGAAACAACCGACGAGGCAGGAAATACCTGGTCCTCATCATCACAAATCGTCTCTGTCCTCATTGACAACTTACCCCCAGAGGTCGGGTGCAGGTTCCAAACAAATGGGGGGACGACAATACTCGATAAGAGTGCAGAGATGAATGCCCTTCTCTTTGCAAGCGGTAGTAAACAAATTCAATGCTTCGTGGAAGACTTCCAAGGGAACCCAATTGATTTCCAAAATGACATTGGTGAACTCACAGTTCGTTATGATGGCTTACCAATGAGTTCGTTGTCAACGCTTGATGTAACACAAAATGGATTCGACCTCTCACTCGCAGATGTGGACCTTGATGTTACAAAACCGCACGAACTTTCCATCATTGCTCGAGACATGTGGGGCAACGCGGAAACCCAAATTTACAATCTGATGTTCATGCGCGCTGACCGAAGTGTTGAGATTATTTGCGTTGATGAACTGAATGATGATGGTGTCTGTCAAGTGAGTTACCCACTGATTAGTGAAGCATCTGATGTTCGATTGACTTTCCAAGCAAAACAGTTCATCCACATTGAGCCTGGATTTGAATGGGAACTCCTTTCAAATTCACAAGCACTATCATTTTCCACCGATCCTGTGTTCGAAGGAACGGTCCAAGCCACTTCAAATAACATCATCCAAATTTATGTGCTTGAGTTGCTAAAGGGAAATAACCTTTCATTTGAACAACAAAACAGAATTGTCATTCAACTCCGGGCAACCACTTCTTACGGGCAGACCTACATCACTTCTCAGGTACTTGAGTTCGGGCAATGCCCTACGGGTTACATGCCAAATCATGGGAATATGACCTGTGAAGCCAATGAATACCTCGGGCCAGATTTTACTTGGGCTGCGCCTGAAGATCCGTTGCCTCGAAATACGACCCAACTGCAGTTTGATATTATCCGTAATGCCAACGCAAAAACAGAAATAGCTTCGACATGCCTCCTTGGTGAAAAGGAAATTCTCATACCGAACGAAGCTTCCAGGTTACCCGTAACAGTGAACGCTACGGTGGCAGTAGTTCAACTCGTATGCACGGATCAAAATGGTTTCGTAAAGTCAACAGAAACTTATGAGTTAAGTTTCGAACCACCCCAAGTCGATGATCAAGGTTTCTTGGGGTCAATACCTTCTGAGGCTTTGGCAGGTGGAGGTGGAATTGCGTTGCTGTTGCTGGTGTTAGGCTTCATGTTCACTCGAAAGAAAGACCGAATCGAACAAGGAACATTATCACAGCCAGGAATTTCTGAACCTCAAACACCTCCAGAGGTCAAACAAATCGAGCTTCCTGCACCGCTTCCTGATGCTCTTCAACCACCAACTTCTCTGGCCAAAGAAGAGGATTTTGAAAGCCTGCTCTTAGAGGCAGAGAGCGACACATCGGGTGAGCCAGAGCGATTGAATCTAGTGAAGGGGGATTGAATGATGAGCCGTGAACATCAATCAGCACCTCGAGTTGCCTTGTTCATTGTCGCCGTGATGTGCTGTGTGCATCTGCAAACCTTTGTTGCCCAAGCCAATGAGTTGGAAGAACTAGAATTTGTTACCTTTGGAGCAGTAAATGGGGAGTGTCCCGATGTGGCACCCCCAATCCTCACCCTTCAGCGGGGAGAATGGAACGACTTATGCCTTCAACTCTCTGGTGTGGTTGAAGAAAACATCATTCTTGATATTTCTCTCATACTATCGAGCGAACACCATGAACATCAACTCGCTCAAACTCAAATGGTTGTTAAGTCCGGTGTTGAGACGGATGCTGCATTTGAATTTCAAGTCTATGTGCCCGCTGATTTTGATGCGTACGACAACACCTATCTTTCTATTCAAACCGTACAGACTTCGATCGCAGACGAAACAGAAATCTCAAGATCTTCTCTTCCACCAATACCGGTTTTGCTTCCTGAACTCGAGCACGAATTCTTCATTTCCCTCCCCACAAACGAACATTCCATCTCTCAAGGCTCAACCCTAATGGTCGATGGGCTTGCACTTAACAGCGGGACTACATTTGGGGTCATGAAGACAACAATCTTTGATGATGGGCGTGAAATCTTAGGTCGGTCATTGACACAACTCAGTTCTCAACAAGCGTCCACTTTTTCAGTACTTGTTAACACCTCAACTCTTGAAATTGGGACCTCAAACCTGACACTCGAATCCTCAATGAACGGTTCAACCGACCAGCCTTTTTCACAGCAACTTACCATTGCAGTTGGGCCTGCTTCTGATGAGATTGAAGTCCATTCGACAGCATGGAACGAATCAGACACCGGCCTCCCAGTTCACCCTGGCCAAACCATTCAAGTTTCCACAAATGTGTCGAACACTGGAGCCCTCTCAGGTGTTGCAGAATTCATACTTGCTTGTGACGGGTTTGACTCCTTTAATCTGTCAAACTTCACAGAAGTGTTACCGCAAACAAACTCAGAGATTGATGTCCGATTTACCCTTCCTTCTTCTGATGATTTTGGCCTTCTTTACTGCGACTTTAGCCATGCCACGTACCATGATGCTTTACCCCTTCGACAATTCGCCCCATGGCCAGTTCATGTGGCCCTCCAATTGCTTGAATTGAACAGTTCCTTTTCCGAGGGTGCTGAACAAGTGGAACTCCACTCTGATGATGAGCAGTTATTCATTTTAGGCAAGGTTCAAAATTTAGGCAATGGCGTTGAACCCTTGGATTGGAGAATCGAAGCTTCACACAGAGACAATGGACAGCGAATTGTCCTCTCCAGTGGCCGAACAACTCTGGCGCCATCGGCATCGCAACTCTTCTCCTACAATGGAACTTTCCTGACTTGTGATTCGGTTCATTGGGACATTTATTTTGTTGTCAATGATCGTGTAGGCGAAGATCACACCTTACGTGTTTCAAATGCATTTCAAACGATTCGCTCTATGCTTGATGCAGAGATATCGCACAATTCTATTGGAACTCTTTCCACGGTTCAATCCGGTGACAGCGTCCCTATGACCATCACCGTTGAGGCTCTTGGTCAATTGTCAGAATGTTCACAAAACCGAACGGTACAGATTGGTGTTGGGTACGACGGAACAGATTACGCAGTCTTTGAACATCAAGTGACATTGAGAGCGGGCATCTCTTCGACCATTCAGGTTCAAATTGATACCGGTCAATTGCCGGAAGCCACAACATACTCCATTGAATCAAGGTTACTTGGTAACGACACATACAGTCGAAACGATGATCAATACACCATCAATAAATTAGAATTTACTCTTGAAATCAAGGAAGCAGTCATGGATCTGTCCTGCCAGACTTCATCGATGATCAATGTGAGCCAAACGAAAATCACCTGCTCAATGAGCCATGATTTAGGCCGAAACATACCATACAAGATGACCATGAGCGGCGACTCCATTTCCACTCAAAACCTCTCAGGGTGGATCTCACCAGGCGAAACATTGGACAAACAACTGTTTGTTATTTTTGATCGCTGGGGCCAACACACAGTGAACATTACCTCATCCGTACTTCACAAAGGTGAATACATCGATCAGGTGGGTGTTGAACAGTTGTTCATTAACGCAGTCCATCCCCTTGATGGTACAGATTTCATTTCGGGCTGGGACGTAAGTCCAGATGTACCGGTGCCTGGCCAGTCAGTCACCGTAACTATCGATGTGGTTGGAAGTTCGAGCATGAACAACGGCTACCTCCATCTCATCATGCCCGATGGCGGGGGCGAGGTGGACCTTCAAGCCAAAGTGAACCTTGAGTCGCTCGAGATTGGCGTAATGGAAACGATTACTGTGAAGATGAATTGGCCGATTGATGCGTGTGAGAACACATACGGAATTGTTTTGCAAGCCTTCAATCAACAAGAAGTGAGAGTTCCACTGCCTGATGGCATTGACGAGGAAATTAAACGCGTATCGTGTCCAAAAATTCTTGCTAATTTAGAACTTCAAAATACAATGATTCTTGAAAATGGGAACCTTTCGGTTCAGGTTGTGAATTCAGGGGCAAGCGGAACAGTTCCGTTTACCACCTCTGTGTATCTGAATGGGGCGTTTTCAGAGGTGCTGTCGTTCCCATCGCTCCCTGCTGGAGCCAACGCTTCGGTGGACTTTGCGCCCATTTCTGAATTTAGTTCACTGACCATCGTTGTCGATCAGTCCTCTAGGGTTACCGAAAGTCAAGAGGGTTCCTCAAATCTTTATTCATTCGATATGAACTATGAATTCCCTACTTTTGCAGAACTTGACTGGAACCATGATGGAGAACTGAACTCAGAAGAGCGTGGTTTTGGTTACCTTGCCGACTCCGATGGAGATGGTCTGACGGATCAGATTGAAAATGAGGGTTGGGAGGTTGCCTACATTTCTCATGTGGATCAACTCTCAGCGCTTAATGAATTCCTTCAAGAACAAAACGAAAATCCCGATGACACCCCTCCGCCAATGATTTCGACGAGGTGGGTGTATCCATCATCAACTTCCCTTGACAGTGATGGGGATGGTCTTACCGACCTTGGAGAGTTCATACAAGGGACAGACCCACATGACAGTGACACTGACGGGGATGGTTTTTCTGATCTGTTCGAATCGGAGCATGATGGCCAAGATCCATTGATGGTTGAACTGGATGCTCCTGTCATCGAAGCAATCAAACCCAAAGTTGTGGGACAACCCTTCCTAAAAACAACGTACGAACTCTTTTTCACGGTGGATGAACCAAATTTAGAATCAATCGAAGTCGTCATCGAAAAAGGTTCTGAACGGAACATCATCATACCCACGCCAGTGTCGAAACTCAGTGATGGTGAACTTGAAGCGAACACTGGGCAAACTTTCGTGGTTCAATACACCTTGAAGGACATCAACTTGTTTTCGAACGTGGAAGTATTTGTCAAAACAACGGATGCTTTTGGCATGGTTCATGAGACTTCAGTTGCGAATTACAGCAGTTTGAAATCAAGGGTCACGACATCGCTGGCCAACTTCGCAATGGACTTGCACCCTGCGCTAAAAACAGCAAGTGCGACGGTGGTTGGCTTCATTTATTCAATTTTTACAGTGCTTCAAGAAGCATTTGATATGGTGATTTCGATTGGTAAACTGATCATCACCCTTCTTTTCGATTTCATCGACACTGTGACTGGAGTGGCTGCAGCTATTGGTTCATTGATTGATTCATTTAGCTTTAGTGCAATTAAAGAGACTGTCAAGAAAGTCGGTAAGTCGCTTTGGGATATGGCGATGAGTCTTTCCCCGTTCCAGGATAACCTCTCAAACGCCTCCTTCTTGGGTGCCTTTTTGATTGGTTACATTGCGCTTACTCTTGTTGTTGAAACGATGGGGCCCGCTGCCTTCAAGACGGTGAGAGCCCTTCAAAAAGGCGAGGATGGGGCCTCATTAGCAAATTTCTTTGGCCATGTCACAGATTCTCTTGGAGACATGAAAAACAGTGCGGCCAAGTTTGCAAAAAACCCTCTGTTGACCATGGGTGGTTGGATCAAGAGTCTCGTTTCTCTTCCAAAGAAGTTACTTCTTGGTGCAGATTTCTTGGCATCCTCAGTCCTTTTGCGCGGTGCTGTGAGCACCTCTAATTTCAAAGGGATTTTCCAAGTCATAGGGAAAGGATACTCCTGGTTTGGTAAAAAGCTGGACGCTCCGGGGGCTCATCGACTCTCCCGGGGGTTGGATTTCATGGATGGGCTCCAAAAGAGTGGAAAATTGAGTAAAGTGCCGCTTAAGGAGGCGAAAGAAGGATTACGCCTTGCGAGGGGCGCTATCTCAGACCCGTCCATGTTCAAACAAATGGACGGATTCAAGCACTTAGAGAATGGCGCAGATATGCAGAAGGCACACATGAACCAACTTGGGGACACCATCTTTACTAAAGGAGGTGGTTTGAATAAAAACTCTAACAAAATACAGGGTACATTGGATGAATTGAGCCAAGTTGGTCACGTTGTCGGCCCTGACGGTTCGTCAATGACAACAATCGCTCCTGGTTCCTGTAAGCAAACAGTGGCTAAGTGTGATGTCGAATATGACCAAGATCTCGTTCGTATTAAGAAAGACGCCAATGGAGAGGTTGTTAGTGCTGAAATCATCGATCGTAAGAGTTACAAAGACCCAACAGCCGTAAGGGATGAAATGGCAGAAGCCGCAAAAAGACATGGCAAATCTTATGATGAGTATCAAAAAGAACGTTTTACTCAAAATTACCTCAACCCCGAATCTCTTGAAAACCGTCAAAAGTACATTGATTTCATCAGGGACACCACTGGTGTGAGTGCCGAAGATGCTGCGAAGTTGTATGATACTCAGAGGGATTGGGCAAGGGGTTTGCACAATCCACCGAAAGTCACATCCAAGTATGAGCCAGTTGTCCATAATGGCAAAGGTAGAATGAAGCAATCTCCTCATGAAATCGGGGCAATACAGCGACTCTCACCAGATGAAACCAAGGCCTTCATGCGTGACAAATATTTTGGCCCTGTTAGCCAATGTGCACCTTGTAAATCCCTGACACCTGATCAGCAAGACGCATTTATCCAAAACATGTTCGATGCTCAATATGGAGTGCAAGGCATTACACCGAATTTAGGTAAGTCCATACCAGATTGGGATCGTATTGCGATGGGTGAATTACCAGCGCCTAGCGATCCGGTTTCCGAACTTCTGAACAACCTCTATCCTAAGGGAGAGCAAAATATCGACGCTTTATCTGGCTCGGCCTCGGTGCTCGCGACTGAGAAGTTCTTGGACCCAATAAGGGTCATGGGAGCGATGATTTTCTTTTCTCTAGCGACCCTGATTTTTATCTCAAAACTTAGAGGAAAACGTGTTCGGCATGGATGAACTTCCAATTCTCTACTCGTTTCGTAGGTGCCCATACGCCATGCGCGCCCGCATGCCGATCGTTCGAACCAACTTTGAGGTGGAACTGCGGGAAGTCATCTTGAGGGATCGTCCCGAACACATGATGGAAATCTCACCCAAAGGCACCGTTCCAGTGTTGTTGCTGGAAGACGGTACGGTGATTGAAGAGAGCCTCGAAATCATGCAGCACGTCTTGGATTGGACGCTGAGCGAAGAAGAACAGCATTGGATTTCACGCAACGATGATGAATTCAAGTTCCATCTTGACCGATACAAGTATCCCAACCGCTACAAAGACGTTGACGAAATCGAACAACGCATTCTTGCCTCGGCCTACCTGATGGATTTGAACCAGCGATTGGCTACTGAACCCTCGATCAATGAAGCATTGAGCGATGCGTTGTTCCCATTTGTTCGGCAATTTGCCAATCACAATCGAGATTGGTTTGATGTACAGCCGTGGGCCAGCGTGCTTGAATGGTTGAACGAAAACCTCGAAAGTGAGGCGTTCAAATTGTGCATGAAGAAGCATAAGCAGTGGGTTGAGGGAGATGCAACCATTGCGTTCCCAGAAGATTCGGCTTGAATTAGATTCTTTGAATTTGGACCAATTAACCGTGTACTTCGGGAGGTTCAATTCCGCCTAAGTATGCCCCACGTGCGGGCGCGATAATGTTACTTTCCGCG
>Ga0115572_10003764_pt1 | contig 11937 bp, 10 predicted proteins | sample COGITO_mtgs_1206_FD_88681 | JGI IMG/M metagenome (GOLD analysis project Ga0115572, IMG submission 88681) | Pelagic marine microbial communities from North Sea - COGITO_mtgs_120607 | ecosystem: Environmental > Aquatic > Marine > Epipelagic | place: Germany:Helgoland, sampling site Kabeltonne... | reverse complement strand
GTGTGTAAAACGCTTGAAGCGGCAAAACAGTGCGAGCAATGGCTACAAAGCAATTATATAAACGAACAAGGCTTTTGCCATATCTGTAAGCTTGATAACGCCGGCACGCGTCAGTTATAAGAATTTAAGGAACTAATAATGCAATTACATAATTTAAAAGACGACACGCAAAAAGTGTCGTTTGTTGAAGCCGTTAAAACAGGTCTTGGCCGTAATCAAGGGGTGTTTTTTCCAGAATCATTAGCGCCCATGGCAGATATTGATGCCTTGCTTGATATGGATTTTGTCAGCCGTAGCTCGGCTATTTTATCGCACTTGATTGGCGATGAGCTCCCAGCAGATACCGTGGCACAAATGGTGCAAAATGCTTTTAACTTTCCCGTTAAATTAGTGGAAGTAGAAGAAAATGTATATTGCCTAGAGCTGTTTCATGGTCCAACTCTTGCGTTTAAAGACTTTGGCGGGCGTTTTATGGCGGAGTGCTTGGCGCAGTTTAGCCAAGGCGAAAAAACGACTATTTTAACTGCGACCTCAGGAGATACTGGCGCAGCTGTGGCACATGCTTTTTATGATAAGCCCAATATCGACGTGGTCATTTTATACCCTAAAGGCAAAATATCACTGGCCCAGCAAAAGCTCTTTACTACCCTTGGCAATAACATTCATTGCTATGCTGTAGAGGGCAGTTTTGATGATTGCCAAAGCATGGTAAAAAATGCCTTTTTAGATGATGAAGTAAAAACACGCTTAGGCTTGAACTCGGCGAACTCAATCAATATTAGCCGTTTAGTGGCACAAGTATGCTATTACTTTGAGGCCATCGCACAGCTACCAAAAGAAAAACGTGCAACGGCGCATGTTTCAGTGCCAAGTGGTAACTTTGGTAACGTATGTGCTGCGATGATCGGCGCCGTAATTGGCTTACCCGTTGCTAAGCTCAGCGCCACAACCAATCAAAATGATACTGTGCCGCGTTTTATTGCAGATAAAAACTGGGCACCTAATATAACTATCGAGTCACTTTCAAATGCAATGGACGTGAGTAAACCTAATAACTGGCCTCGCGTGCAAACCATGCTTGATAACAACTGGTTTAGTTATGATAACTTTTATTCAACCAGTGTTGACGAAAATGACACCCAAGCAGTAATGAAAGCAATTCAAACAAAAGGGTATGTTGCAGAGCCACACACGGCGATTGCTTATCAAGGCTTAAAAGCTGATTTAGCGCCAGGGAGTGCCGGTATCTTTTTAGCAACCGCACATCCGGCTAAGTTTAAAGAAAGCGTAGAAGAGATTTTAGAAATTGAACTTGATATGCCAAAACCACTTGCAGATGCCCTTGCTAAGCCGTGTTTAGCACAAGAAATTAAAGATGATTATGAAGAGTTACGAAACATTATCTTAGAAAAGCTAGGTTAGACCTAAAGTGCAACAGCAGCGAGATGAGCAATGCTGTTGCACTCTAAGCTAGAGCCGTAATTAAAATACTCTTACTAGTGAAGTTGTTAATCACACTATTGAGCGTGAGCGCCTGTTTAATACTCTCAGCAATATTATCAGCATCGCGATTAAACACAGTATTAAACCTGCAATTGTCACTATTTGATAAGGAGCCCACCTAATCAAAAGTAGTGCGCAAGTTAATAAAAGAAAGGGTTTAAACTCATAGTAATAATAGTATTTCTTTACTTTTTTGCGATTAACTTTGTGATCAACCCGTCGAGCGTTAGAGCGTAACCGCCAAATGTTAGCACCATTTAAAAACACTAGAATACCAATCATGGTTGGGATAATAGAGCTTGCGATAAGTAAGCAGCTTGCACCAAAGGTGAAGTAAAAATAGGGAATCGATTCGTATATAGGTTTTGCGAGCATAGCGGTTAAAGTATCATCCTTGATCACATTTCATTAAATTGTAGTTTAAATAGAAACGTATGCAATAAGTAGGTATATTATAATTGTAAATGCTTAGGTGGTATGTTTATTAATAATACTTATGCTTCTATAAAAAAATATCATTACAAAAACACTGTGAATTAAATTCAATCCCTGTTTAAATATGTTCATCTTTAGACCATAGGCAAATTGACGTTTTCAGCGTATAATTCAGCCTTCAAAATACCATACACGTTGCCCTAGGAGCCCCCATGTTAGAACGTAGCATGAATATTTCGGATTTCGATCCAGAGTTATTTGCAGCAATCAATAAAGAGACTGCTCGTCAAGAAGAACACATTGAGCTTATTGCATCTGAAAACTACTGTAGCCCACGCGTATTAGAAGCACAGGGATCACAGCTTACAAATAAGTATGCAGAAGGCTACCCTGGCAAACGTTATTACGGTGGTTGTGAGCATGTTGACGTAGTTGAGCAATTGGCTATCGACCGTGCTAATGAGTTGTTTGGTTCTGAATACGCAAACGTTCAGCCACATGCTGGTTCACAAGCTAATGCGGCCGTTTTTTTAGCGCTTTTAGAAGCTGGCGATACAGTGCTAGGTATGAGCTTAGCTCATGGTGGTCACTTAACTCACGGTTCTCACGTAAGCTTCTCTGGTAAACTTTATAATGCGATTCAATACGGGCTTGATGAAGTAACAGGCGAAATTGATTACGCACAAGTTGAAGCGTTAGCGCTTGAGCATAAGCCAAAAATGATCATCGGTGGTTTCTCAGCATACTCAGGTATTGTTGATTGGGCTAAATTCCGTGAAATTGCAGATAAAGTAGGTGCTTACTTATTTGTTGATATGGCTCACGTTGCAGGTCTTATCGCGGCGGGTGTTTATCCTAACCCAGTACCACATGCACACGTTGTTACTACAACAACACATAAAACACTTGCTGGTCCTCGTGGTGGTTTAATTATTTCAGCATGTGGCGACGAAGCTATTTATAAAAAGCTTAACAGCGCTGTATTCCCAGGTGGCCAAGGTGGTCCTTTATGCCACATTATTGCTGCAAAAGCAGTGGCATTTAAAGAAGCACTACAACCTGAGTTTAAAGAATACCAAACACAGGTTGTTAAAAACGCACAAGCAATGGTTGCGGTAATGCAAGAGCGCGGCTATAAAATCGTTTCTGACAAAACTGAAAACCACTTGTTCTTACTTGATCTAATCGATAAAGACATCACTGGTAAAGATGCTGATGCAGCATTAGGTAATGCGAATATCACAGTAAACAAAAATTCAGTACCAAATGATCCACGTTCTCCGTTCGTTACGTCTGGTTTACGTATTGGCTCACCTGCAATCACGCGTCGTGGCTTTAAAGAAGCTGAGTCAAAAGAGCTAGCAGGCTGGATTTGTGATGTTTTAGACAACATTAACGATGAGTCAGTACAAGTACAAGTAAAAGAGAAAGTACAAGCTATCTGTAAAAAATTACCTGTGTACGCTTAATCACAGTAATTTAGATAACAACAGCAATGTTTTTTGCTATCATAAAGGCCGCCCTAGAGCGGCCTTTTTGTTTTTAGTTATGGAATTTACACTATATGCATTGCCCTTTTTGCTCTGAGAAAGATACCAAGGTAATTGATTCGCGTTTAGTTGGTGGTGGTCATCAAGTAAGACGCCGTCGTGAATGTAACGAATGCCATGAGCGTTTTACCACTTTTGAAGGTGCTGAGTTGGTTATGCCGCGAGTTATTAAACAAGATGGCAGTCGCGAACCTTTCAACGAAGACAAACTCCTTAACGGTTTACACCGTGCCTTAGAAAAACGCCCAGTAAGCACCGAGCAAGTTGATGAGGTGGTAAACATTATCAAATCTCAATTGCGTGCGACCGGTGAACGAGAGATCTCCAGTCATCTCGTTGGCGAATGCATCATGGAGTCATTAAAAAAACTCGATAAAGTGGCCTATGTTCGGTTTGCTTCGGTTTATCGTTCATTCGAAGATATCCGAGAGTTTGGTGAAGAAATAGCACGCTTAGGGGAGTAGTATGAGCGCTCAAATGTTCACTGAGCAAGATCATCACTATATGGCTCGTGCCATAGAATTAGCTAGTTTAGGTCGATTTACCACAACACCCAACCCTAATGTAGGCTGTGTATTAGTTAAAGACAATGTAGTGATAGGTGAAGGTTTTCATCAGGTTGCGGGCCAAGGGCATGCTGAAGTAAACGCCCTTGCTATAGCCGGTGAAAAAGCGAGAGGGGCTACGGCCTATGTGACCCTTGAACCCTGTAGCCACTTTGGTAAAACCCCGCCTTGCGCTCAAGCATTAAAAGAAGTCGGCGTCAGTAAGGTAATTGCTGCTATGGTTGACCCAAATCCTCAGGTAGCAGGAAAGGGATTGGCAATATTAGCTAGTGCCGGCATCGAAGTTGCCTCAGGATTACTTGAGCAACAGGCTCGATTGTTAAACCGGGGCTTTTTAAAGCGTATGGAACAAGGCTTGCCTTTTGTGACATGTAAAATGGCTGCTAGTTTAGATGGTAAAACAGCCCTAAAAAATGGCCAAAGTAAATGGATTACTGGTACACAAGCTCGCCAAGATGTGCAGTTATTTAGAGCGCAAAGTTGTGCCATTTTAACGGGTGCAGATACTGTATTAATTGACGATGCTAAGCTCAATGTACGTATTAATGAGCTGCCTCAAGCGTTACCAACAAATTTACCTCTTCGCCAACCAATACGCGTTATTATTGACTCTCAAAACCGTTTAACACCTGATCTTGCTTTATTCAGTATTGAAAGCGAGATCATTATTCTTACGACTAAGCTTGATAAATCGATTCAATGGCCTCATTACGTTAGCCATGTTGAAGTGCCCGAAAAATCTCAAAAAGTAGATTTGCTCGCTGCATTGCAAATTTTAGCTAAAAGACAAATAAATACAGTATGGCTTGAAGCCGGCGCGACATTGGCCGGTGAGATGGCACAGCAAAATTTAATTGATGAATTTATCGTGTATGTTGCACCTAAACTACTAGGAAATGATGCAAAAAGCTTACTAAACTTTGCAACTCTAACCAGTATGCAAGATACTATTAACCTAACAATTAGTGACTGTACGCTAATTGGCGGTGATATTCGTATCACAGCTAGTGTGGCGGCCACCAAATCGTCTTAATTTATTTTTGAGAGTAAACTTTATGTTCACTGGTATTATTGAAGCAACAGGCATTATAAGTGATTTGCGCAAAACTCAAGGTGATTTGGCTATTCGTATTCAAAGCCATGATTTGAATATGGCAGATGTAAAACTAGGTGATAGCATTGCCACTAATGGTGTTTGCTTAACCGTTGTTGCTAAGCATGATGATGGGTTTAGTGCTGATTTATCAAATGAAACAATTGATTTGACGGGATTTGCACATTACAAACAAGGGCAAAAAGTTAACCTTGAAAAAGCAATGCAGCCAGTATCGCGATTAGGTGGGCATTTAGTGTCAGGTCATGTTGATGGTATGGCAACAATTACCGCAATCACAGCTAACGCACGCGCAACTGAATATTGGTTATCGACCGATGCGGCGTTGATGAAGTACATTCCATACAAAGGTTCAGTATGTGTAGATGGTATTAGTTTAACCGTAAATGCGGTTGAAGATAATAAATTCAAACTCACCATCGTGCCTCACACATCAGAACAAACCACGATTGCTGACTTTAAAGTTGGCACTTCAGTAAACTTAGAAGTTGACCAAATAGCCCGTTACCTTGAGCGTTTGATCAAAGGTGCAGAGCAACCAGCAAGCTCAGATATTTCAATGAGCTTATTAGCTCAAGCTGGTTTTATAAAATAAACTCCACAAATTAATTATGAGTAGACTATGAATTTACACAGCGCGCAAGAAATTATTGATGACATTAAAGCCGGTAAAATGGTTATTTTAATGGATGACGAAGACAGAGAAAATGAAGGTGATTTAATTATTGCTGCTGAGCATATTAGTGCTGAAGCAATTAACTTTATGGCTACTCATGGCCGCGGCCTTATCTGTTTAACTATGACCCAAGAACGCTGTGAACAGCTTGACTTGCCGTTAATGGTTAAAAACAACGGTGCTGCATTTTCTACTAATTTCACTATGTCGATTGAAGCATCGAAAGGCGTAACAACCGGTATTTCTGCTGCCGATCGCGCACGTACAGTACAAGCTGCCATTGCAAAAGGCGCGGAACCATCAGATATTGTTCAGCCTGGGCATATTTTCCCAATTATGGCCCAACCAGGTGGCGTACTAACACGTGCTGGCCATACTGAAGCTGGATGTGATTTAGCACGTTTAGCAGGCCTTGAGCCGTCTTCTGTAATCGTAGAAATCCTCAATGCAGATGGCACAATGGCCCGTCGTCCTGATTTAGAAATATTTGCTAAAGAGCACAATATTAAGATTGGTACTATTGCGGATTTAATTGAGTATCGCAACATAAACGAAACGACTATTGAGCAGGTTGCTAAGTGTAAGTTACCCACTCAGCATGGTGAGTTTGACCTAGTAACGTATAAAGACACCATTGATGGCCAACTGCACTACGCATTATTAAATGGTGAGATTAAAGCTGATGAACCAACGTTAGTACGTGTTCACTTACAAAGCACATTCAACGATATTTTACTATCAGATCGTAGTGCCGACAGAAGCTGGGGCTTGTCTGAAGCAATGGCCTACATTGCACAGCACCAAGGCGCACTTGTGATCTTAGGAAAGCAAGAGCATACAGAAGAGTTAGAGGCGACAGTTAAAGCATTTGCCGCTGAAGATGCGGGCGAAAATGTGAGTCATCGTAAATTTCAAGGCACATCACGTACCGTTGGTGTGGGCTCACAAATTTTAGCGGATCTAGGTATTGAGAAAATGCGCCTTATGAGTCGACCTAAAAAGTATCACGCACTTTCTGGTTTTCACCTTGAAGTGGTTGACTACGTAGAGCCGCAATAAGCTAGGCTATTTTTTTATTTTTGTGCTATGATGCGCAGCAATTTTTGCGCAATCGCTTAAACTTATTTTTAGGGTTATCGAATGAAAATTATCGAAGGTAATAAATACGCTCCGGGCAAGAAATTTGCCATTGTCATTTCTCGCTTTAATGATTTTATTGGTAGCAGCCTTTTAGCAGGTGCTGTTGATGAACTAAAGCGTACTGGTGGTGTATCTGAAGATGATATCACTGTTATTTATGTACCAGGTGCGGTTGAGTTACCTTTGGCAGCGAAACGCGTTGCGGCAAAGAAAGAGTATGATGCAATCATCGCTTTAGGCGTTGTGATCAGAGGTGGTACACCACACTTTGACCTCGTTGCTGGCGAATCAAATAAAGGCTTGGCGCAAGTGTCGCTTGAGTATGATATCCCGGTTGCATTTGGCGTATTAACCACAGAAAGCATTGAGCAAGCGATTGAACGCGCTGGCACCAAGATGGGCAACAAAGGTGGCGAAGCTGCTTTAGGTGCACTTGAAATGGTTAATGTGTTAGATAAAATTTAAGTTTAAGGAATTTTTGTGAAACCAGCAGCAAGACGTAAAGCACGTATCTTAGCACTTCAAGCCGTTTATTCTTGGCAACTAAGTGGCAATGCAATTGCCGATATCGAACAACAAATGTTGATCGAAAACGACGTGACTAAAATCGACGTTGAATATTTTAAAGATCTCGCTCGTGGCGTTGCTGTAAATAAGACGCAACTTGACGAAGCTGTATCTCCTCATTTAACTCGTCCTTTTGATGAGTTAGATATGGTTGAAAAGGCGATTTTACGTCTGAGCGCATATGAGCTGAAGTTCCGTGAAGATGTACCTTACAAAGTAGCAATCAATGAAGGTATTGAGCTTGCTAAAATATTTGGCGCTGAAGACAGCCATAAATTTGTAAATGGTGTACTTGATAAAGCAGTTAAAGAATTACGTAAGTAACTTTACTGCAAAAAGGAGAGCCGGCATAGGCCGGCTTTTTTGTGTATGAAGGAATTTGAATTAATAAATCGTTACTTTAAGGGGCGTGGAGTAACTCGCCGCGATGTAAACCTTGGTATTGGTGATGATTGTGCTTTAGTAACTGTCCCTGCGAACTGCCAATTAGCAGTCACCACAGACACACTTGTGGCAGGCGTCCATTTTTTTGACGACATTTCACCTCGTGCTTTAGGGCATCGTGTATTAGCTGTAAATTTAAGTGATTTAGCTGCAATGGGTGCAGAACCTACTTGGGTATCTGTTGCTCTGACGTTACCTAATATAGATGTTGAATGGCTTGAAGAGTTCACTGAGGGTATGCATGAAATTGCAGAGTACTATAATGTGCAAATCATTGGTGGTGATACAACTCAAGGCCCATTAACAATCACTATTTGTGCTAAAGGCACTGTCCCTGAAGGCAAAGCTCTGCGACGAGGTGGTGCAAAAGTAGGTGATTGGATTTATGTTACTGGACCATTGGGAGATGCAGGTCTTGCTATTGAGTCTCGCAAGCAAGAATTTAAAATTGCTCCAGAGCACCTTCGCTATGTGAACCAGCGCTTTGATTATCCTGCTCCTCGGGTTGCGGCAGGCCAAGTACTTAGAGGTTTGGCATCATCTGCTATTGATGTTTCTGATGGTTTACTTGCAGATCTCGGTCATATTTTGGCTATGTCGCAAGTCAGTGCTCAAATCCATGTTGAAAAAGTGCCAACATCTGATGCAATGCAAGACACATTAGATAAATCTCAGCAGTTACCTTTTATTCTCAATTATGGCGATGACTATGAGTTATTGTTTACTGTGCCTGATGATAATAAGAGTATGTTGGAACTTAAATTACGCCAATATGGCGTAGAAGCGACCTGTATCGGTCAGATAAAAAGTGGTGAAGGACAAATTGAGCTATCGCTTGATGGTGAAAAACTCGATTTTCATGACACCGGCTTTGAACATTTCTCCAAGGAGCCGGTTTGAATAACCCCTCAAAATTTAACTTAAAGCGCCCACACCAATTTTTTGGTCTGGGCTTTGGCTTGGGTTTAGCGCCTAAAGCACCGGGCACTTTTGGCACATTTGCCGCTTTACCATTTATTTTTATTACCATGCATTACCCGCTCTGGCTACAAATTGTATTTGCTGTCGTTATTAGTATATTTGGTGTTTGGGCTTGTGGTAAAACAGCCGATGATTTGGGTGTACATGATCACCCTGCAATTGTGTGGGATGAGGTTGCTGGCTTTTATATAACAATGATTGGTGCGGCGTTAAGCTGGCAATCACTGTTAGTAGGGTTCTTGTTATTTCGCTTTTTTGATATTGCTAAACCAGGCCCAATCCGTATATTAGATAAGCGCCTACATGGTGGTATAGGGATTATGGCAGATGATGTTTTAGCGGGAATATTCTCACTAATTTGTTTACAAGCTCTATTTAAAATGGGTTATTTACCTTTTTAACCTTAGTTTTTCAACGAGGTATTGACGTTATGATGCGGTTTTTATTGGTTTATATTTTATTGTTTTGCAGTTTACCAAGCAGTGCGTCAATTACTGATTATGTTGTTAAACAGTGGAATATAAAGAACGGTTTACCTTCGCAATCATTAAAAAGCGTCGTTCAAGATGAACAAGGCTATATGTGGCTAGGCACTCAGTTTGGCCTTAGCCGTTTTGATGGTAATACTTTCACAAATTATAATACGCTAAATACCCCTTTTTTACCGAGTAACGGTATTAATAAACTTATCATCGATAGTGAGGGGTATTTATGGGTAGGCACAAAAAAAGGTATTGTCGTTGTTGATCCACAAACAATGGCTGCTCAAGAGTACATAGTTAAAGGCCCTGTTCGCGATGTTATTGAAGATTCTCGCGGCAGTATTTGGATTGCAGCAAATGGTTTGTATTTTGTTCCTCGCAATCAAATAGACCTCAAATTAAATACCAATACATCGAATAACACAGTGAAAGCCAGTTCTGTTAAGCAAATTACAGGCACGGTAAGTCAATTAGCTTTATCACCTGAGGGTATTTGGCTTGTTAATGAAAGACAGCTATTACGTTTGACTAACTCCTCATCTGACTTTGCAAAGTTACGATTAGAGCTAACCGCAAAAGTATCGTTACCTGAGCGTGTTGCACAAACAATTATTCATGACCTAACCTTTCTTGAAGGAAACCTCTATCTTGCTTCTGAGTTGGGTGCATATTTTCTTGATTTAGATGATGAGCTTCGTCCTTTCCCATTACCTAATGCTAATAACTCTGCTGTTTATAAGTTTATGAGCGACTCTGATGGCGCATTATGGATTTCAACCTATGGGCGATTGTTGGTTAGGGATAATTCAGGTGATTGGCAATGGGTTGAGCCAAGTCAGCTAGATCAAAATATCTGGTTCGCTGACTTGTATCGTGATAACGATAATAACGTTTGGTTAGCCAGCTTTAGCGAAGGGTTATGGCTTGCTCACGAGGGGCGTATAGAGCGTCATTCAGCTATTTCCCAAATGACTGAAGCTGTAATGGCAATTACCAAAGCGCCTGACGGTAAGTTGTGGGTTGCCAATAGAAGTGGTGTTGGTTATTTCGATTTAAACAAAAACTTCATCAATCAGATCCCAAGCAATCAATACGGCCGAGCCGTTGTAAATGATTTACACTTTGATAGTGGTCGTTTATACATTGCTACAGGTCGAGGTGTGTACTTTTATGAAAATAAAACCTTATTTACTGTACCTGGGCGTGCTTTAAGAGATAACCCTGTGTTTGCTATTAGCAACTCAAGTAAAGATGGCTTATGGCTGGGCACTGGCCGGGGTATGTACCGTTTAAGTTATGGCGGCATAACACCTTTTGCATACAATGCATTTTTAGGCAGTAAATTTATTACTTATGTATTGGAGCAACAAAATTTTGGTCTTATTGGTACCAGTAAAGGTGCTTATTACTTTACTGACCGCGGTATTGAAAAGGTGGGTGATCAAACGTCATTAGAAAGTGCTTATGTAACAAGCATTTTATACCTGGATGGCGGAGCAATTTTAATTGGTTCATTAAATGATGGCTTGTTCTATAGAAGCACACAAGGTCAGTGGCGCCAGTTAGACGCATCAAACGGTTTGCCTTACGGATCTATCTTTAGCCTGCGTTATGATGCGTCATTAAAGCGCATTTGGGTCAGTACAATGAAAGGTGTTTACCGTATGCCGGTAGAACAATTTAGTGCTGACATAGAAAGTTTAAAGGTTGAACAGGTAATTTCTTCTTTTGACCGTCAACTAGATGGTAAAGCGAGCCAATGTTGCACAGGACTTGGTCACGATGCAGTTGCAGAGCACAACAACTCTATGTGGTATCCAAGTTTGCAAGGAGTTGTGGAAATTCCAAAAGACATTGAGTTGTTTGGAGTGAAAAAATTACGACCTAAAGTAGAAAGTGTAACAACGGGCATGCGTTCTGTTTCGGTTGCTTCTTTAGGAGATAACCCTTCATTTAATACAGACGAACGTGACTTCACAATTAAGTACACGGCAATAGATTATTATGCTCCAAGCAGTATTGAATTTCGCTACCGACTGAGTGGGTTAGATGACGATTGGCGCTACGCAAACTCACGTCGTGAAGCGATATATACTAATTTACCTCCGGGAGCATTTTTGTTTCAACTTGAAGCAAAACGTCAAGGTGAGGGGTGGCAAAATGCAAAAAATGCAGAGTATTCATTTATTGTCCCTAAACGATTTGATGAAACGGTTTACTTTAGGTTGTTAATTACCAGCACATTTATTTTACTGTTTTATCTTGTTTTTTGGGTGTTTAGAAAACAGGAACGTCGTAAGCAAGCGGCTTTAGAAAGTTTAGTTACAGAGCGTACAGGAGAGCTTCGTCAAGCTAACGACAAGTTGAATCAGGTTAACTCACAACTCAAACTTGTCAGCCATTCAGATGAACTAACAGGCCTCAGAAGTCGTCGCTTTTTGTTTGATCAACTGCCGAAAGATATAGAGCACTTCCAGCG
>Ga0115572_10003762_pt1 | contig 11940 bp, 9 predicted proteins | sample COGITO_mtgs_1206_FD_88681 | JGI IMG/M metagenome (GOLD analysis project Ga0115572, IMG submission 88681) | Pelagic marine microbial communities from North Sea - COGITO_mtgs_120607 | ecosystem: Environmental > Aquatic > Marine > Epipelagic | place: Germany:Helgoland, sampling site Kabeltonne... | reverse complement strand
TACTGGCCAGCGATCCGACACGACGGTTATTCTGCCGCTGTAGCGTGCCCCGCGGAAAGTCCGTCGACTCCGCCGCCTCCGTCGCCCACACACCCTCCTTCTGCGTCTCCATCGCCGCCGCCACACCCGTCTCCGACGAGCCCGTCCTCGCCGTCGGTGTCCTCACCCCCCTCAGCAACGCCTACGGCATCTCCACCGCCGACGGTCCCCGCTTCATCGCCGACGGCTTCTCCACCACCGACGGCTAGTCCCAGTCCCCCACCATCGCCTCACCCGCCCGGGCACCCGCCCGGGCACCCGCCGCCGCACCCGCCGCCGTCTCCGCCCCCTAAGGAAGACGCCGAGTATGTCGTGCGATTCAATGCCGTCATATCGGGCGACGAGGTGTCGTTCGACCGCGCAGCGTACAAGGCCAGGGTCGCAAACGCAACCGCTACAAACGTGTCACAAATCACCCTGGTTGTGACGGCCGGAAGCATCAACGTGGAGACCCAGATCAAAACTCAGACCTACTCACAGGCCACATCCGTGGAGACAGTTTTGGCCCCGCTTGCGGGAAACGCTTCCAGTGCGAGCGCGCTTCTGGGCGTCACGGTCGAGTCGGTCGACCCTGTGGTCGTCTTGGACGCCTCGCCTCCGCCATCTCCAGTCATGCCGCCTCCGGGAACGCCACCTCCCTCTCCTTCCTCACCCGGTACAAACACAGGCAGTGACATGGTGGTGCTGTCGATTTTTGTGGTGGCCGGTGTGGTTGCACTGTTGGCGCTCGGCGTTCTGGGCTACATGTGGTACCTGAGAAACTCTAAGAACACTTCCTACGGCAAAGTCGACGCAAAGTCATACGTGGGATTAAGTGGAGCACCACTATTAAGATTAAAAGCTTAATACACACAACATGCAGGACCGGTCTACGACTGTGCTTCATCGCCGGCCGATTCCAACAACTCCGCCTTGTCTACATCTGAGGTGGCAGGCAACTTGGCTGAGGACCCACTACTGTACGCTGCCACCGTCTTTGCAATACTCGGTCCAAAGTACGTGGCCAACCCGCCTATGCCTACGAGTCCAATTGCAACCGAGCCCACCACAACCGCAACTGGAACACCTTCACCCCCTTCTGAGGCGGGAGGCGGCTGTGGGACCGGAGGCGGCGGCGGTGGAGGATATGGTGGTGTGTGAGGGTCACTCGTGGGAGGTGGTGGTTGGTGGGGTGGAGGCGGTGGGGCCTGTGGCATGCTTTGTGGTATTCCTGGCGGGAAGTGTGGATGTGGAGGCGGCGAGTGCGGAGAGGGAGGCTTTGGCGATGGAGGAGGCTGCGGAGGCGGACGAGGCAGTGGAGGAGGATATGGCTCAAAACAGGCCGTCTGTGCCTCCGAGTCTCTGTAGCACTCGTACACGTTTGCCTGTTGGTCTATCCGACAACGTCCATTGTCTTCGTAGCACGTTCTGTCAGATGGGACCGCAAACACAAAGTCTCCCATGGCTGTCGTGATCTTGTAGTGAGAGCAGCCAAAGGCGCACGGGTTGTGACTCGACGCAAAGTTAACGACCAATGGACTTGAGTATGTACTGATCAAAGCGTCGTCCTGCATTATAAAAGTGTAGTCCGACGTGCGGACCGCACCGGTTGTGTGCTCGTAATACTTGAAGAAAATGCGTTCTCCAACTGTTCCAAGTATGCCTATGTTCCAGCCCTGGGTCACGTTTGTACCGATTCCTTGCACAATTCCGTTCGGCCCAACCGCAGCGAACTGGTCGCAAGGGTGGTGCACGCCAGAAGGCCATCCATACGCGTTACCGTCCAATGTCAGCCGGATGCCGGACGCGGTTGCACTGGCATCGTACCCACTCAACTGTCCGTCCTCTATGGTGAAGTGATTGTCACAACACGCGCAAAGCGATACCAACCCCAGCGCTACAAGCAAGCGCACTCTCCTTCCATTCATGTCGAGTCCACAACCCTACCACACACTCTCTGTGTTATCGCATCCGCCCTCGCTTCCATTAGCGGAGGTGCGTACGCTGGGTCTCGGAGCGACCTCACTGCTCTCTGCCTCGCCGCGCAACTACTCAGAGGCTATCGTAGTTGAGCTCGCCGTCGACAGCAAGCTTGCGCACCTTCATGTACATGGCGTATGCGTCCATGTAGTTGTTGGTCAGGCGCTCGACGCTCTGCTTGTTGGTCGCCTGCGCGGCCGTTGCGAGTTTGGTGGCGATGGACCGAGCGCGAGAGGCGGCGGCCTCCGTGAGCTCTCCGCGGAGCGCAAAGCCACGCGGTCCATCCATGAGCTCCTTGATGGCGCGTGGGTACTTTGCGGCAGCGCCGTCGCTGTTCTTGCCGTGGAAGTAGAGAGCCTTCATCATGAGCACCTTGCAGTCAGCGGCGATGGCGGCGGAGTCCGTCTCGTCGTCGTCGCCCAGGTCCGGGTACTTTGTCAGCAGGTCGTTGATCTTATTCTTGGACCAGTCGTCGAGGAAGGGAACCTTGCGCGGCTCGGAGCCCATGCAGCGGCTGACGGGCTTGCCGTTGCTCGGGCGCTTCTTCGTGCCAGATGAGGCGGGCGCGGCGGCCACGACGGTGGAGACCGCAGTGGACACAGCGGCCTGCACCGTAGGCTGGCTGGTGCGGATGATCTGGTCCTTGCGCGCACCGCTGGACTTCTTCATGATGCTCTTCTTGGGACCACCGACGCGAGGGCGAACCGGTGGGCTCGAGGCAGCGGCCAGGCGAGTGTCAACCACGCCAGCATCATCGCCAACTACCGAGTCGTCGTCGGAGTCGAACTCCTCGTCGGAGTCGTCGGCCACGCGGCGGCCAGATGGGACGTAGCTCGGGTCGTTGGCATCGGCACGCTGATCGTCCAGTTCCGCAAGGACGTCGTCCATGCCGCCGTCGTCCTCGATGAGCACAGTGGCGGGCCGTGCTGGCTGGGTAAGCTGCACCGACATCGGCATTGCCATGGGAAGCGCCACTGGGGCGGGCACGTTGCCGGACACCGGGACGGCGACGGCAGGGGCAGCATTCACTATGACGGGCTGCTGGACGAGGGATGCGTGCTCGAGCTGCACCAGGTCGCCCTGAACGCCGCCGCACGACGGGAGCCGCATGGCGGTCCACTGGACGCGGCAGGTCGGGCACTTGCACCCCTCCATGGTCTCACCGCTGCGGTCGACGATGGTGTAGACGCAGAGCGCGCAGGTGCGGTTGCCAACGGAAGGGCACGCGCACGCAGGCAGCATGGTATGTGGGAACTGTGTGGCCGGCTTGCGCTCGTTGCACACGACACACTCGTGCCATGGCATGGAAGGCGGAAGGGCGTCCCACTCCGGAGGGTGGTCGTTGTAAAGCACGCGGCATAAGTTGCAGTACCAATTGCCAGCCGTGGGCTGGTTCTTCTTGTCCACGCAGTGCCAGTGCTTCCACTCTTGGCAGAAAGAGCACTGAGTGAGCATGCCCGTGCCGTTGCATGTAGTGCAGGTCTCGCAGTCCATTGTTGTTGGTTGGTCGGTTGGTTGGTTGTACCTGCGGGCAACGGGCGGGAGTAGGAGTGGTCAGCCGTTGGCGGGCAGGGTCAGGCGCCAGAATGACCCGGGTGGGCTTTCACGGGGTAACGGCTGAGAGGCAGTTTGAAACGCACAGGATTGGGTTCGCGCGCGAATTTGGATTGGGTAGGTTGGGTGGTATTGCAAGCAGCCGTTGGCCAAGGGAGAGGATCCGGCGCCAGATGGTCCGGTGCCAGAAGGACCCAGGTGGGCTTTCACGGGGTAACGGCTGAGAGGCAGTTTCAAACGCACAGGCTTGGGGTCGCGCGCGAATTTGGATTTGGGGAGGTTGGGCGAGATTGCGAGCAGCCGTTGGGCCAGAGGGAGGATCCGGCGCCAGATTGTCCGGTGCCAGAAGGACCCGGGCTGGCTTTCACGGGGTAACGGCCACAGGGCAGTTGGGCGCGCACCGGATGAATTCGAGTTTCGATTGAGTTTGTGACACATGCCGTTACCGTTGACACACTATGGGCAACCTGACTGGAGCGGCCACGTGGCCAACAATCTGGCGCCGGGATTTGATTCACAGCCACACACGCACTGGGAGTCCCGGCGCCAGACGTATGAACGCTATGTTGCCCATTGAACATAATAGGTAACGAACTGAATACTCCTACTAAGGATCGAGGCGCTTCTTGCGTCTGTCTAAGTCGGGGTACGAGTCCGTAAAAGCCAGCCACGAAACTATGTCCTGGCGCCGGATCGAAGTTGGCAGGGAGGCGGCAATGCCGTTGGGCGGTGGCAGGAAGCCTCCAAGCTCATCGATGGGAGGCGACAGTGGCTCTGCCAGGTATCGCATTTCGAAGCGAGCTACATGTACGGCTCCGGAGCCCAGGAGGATGACAGACGATGAGCTTGCGGCAGCAAAGAAGAGCCACGAGGAAAATGTTGCTCGCGCCCAAGAGGTCGCCAAGCAAGATCAAGAGAGACAGCGATCCCGACAGGAAGCGCAAGCAAAGCGCGATCAACAAGAGCGCAAGCAACGCAAGGCGTCCCACGAGGCAAACATGGCGTTGGCAACTGCACGTCTGTCGTCTCCTGCTCCAGAGCCAAGCTCGCGGCAGCCGGTGGCGCGTCCATCAAAGCGGCCTATCGACACCATCGGCACAGTGTCGGGGAGCCGTACTCTATCGCCTTCTATCAAGAAGCCTGCACACGCCGCAAGGGAGTTTGTCATGGTATGGAGCGAGGACAGCGCTTTCGGTCCACCTCAGTGCGAGAGTCTGGTAGACCGCGCGCTCCGGGAAGGCCCGTGCACGCCAAGCGTGGTGGACATGGAGATGGTCACATCTAGCCTGCGCGACGGCATTTGCATCACCAGCCACGACAACGGCAAGACATTCGGCATGTCTGCAATGGACCCCGATCCCTGGTACAAGAGCATCAAATGGAAGATGTTCATTGCGCCGATAGAGGTCAAGGATGACGGCGTCACGTGCAAGCTGGTATCCAGTGGGGGCACCGGCTGCCGACGCATCGGATGTGGCACGTTCAACTTTGTCGTATCATTTCCTTCATTCGCACTGCCGTCGTGGATGCCATCTGAGTCAGTGCACCGCTTCACGCGACCCGACAAAGGCGAGAACGGCAACGACCCCAAGTACCAGAATGATTACACTACCAAGAACGAGATGAAGAACGCCATCTTTGCGTCGTGCAACGACATTGGTGTCCCCGTGTACAACGTTGCATGCTTCAGCGCTCCCAGGGAGGGGCGCACGCTTAGGTACGGCCTGGTCATGTCCTTGGAGCGTGCAGAGTGCGACCTGCTGCGTGCCATGGACAAGATGGACAGCGAACGCGACGGGATGGACATAGCCGACAAGTGCATTGATCTGCTCTACAAGGTGTCGAGGTGTGGCGTCGCCTTTTTTGACATCAAGCCCGCCAACATCCTTGTGTTCAAGCGCGATGGTGCAGAGACGTCGCTCCGCATCACCGACTACGACCCCGCCTTCTTCCTGCAACTTCCCGACGAGGACTGGCGCGTGCTGTTGTTGCTGAATCTGAGTCTGCTGTCGACACACATTCACAATTTCGACTTTGGTCCGGTTGGCCGTGGCTTTGCAAAGGCAGTCGCCCCTACCATGCGCCAGCTCCTACGACGCCGCGGAGATTACAACGGGGGTTGGCTGTTTGCAACGCGCTGCGTAAAGGTGAAGTTTGAGGAGCCAAAGAGCCACTCACACTTTGAGCTTCAGAAGCTGTTTGCCGCCATCTGCACGTCGTACTTTTTCAACTCCAAACGGGCCGGCCCCGCAAAGGATTACGCATGGAAGAACACGGACGACAACCAGCGTGTCCTTAATGCGCATTGGGATACCCTGCTCAACCGCGATCGCTGGCCGGATTGCTGGGTCAGAGACGACGAGGAGCCGCTTGTGAAGCAGCTGGTGGATTTCTCTTTGAAATACGCTTAGTTAATACATGCTTCATGCGTTAATGGACCTATGCTACCTAAGCTAAGACGACACGGACATGGACATGGAGACTTCACGGACATGCAAGGTACGACAGGATGGAGGGTCCGATGTGAGCGGGGCTGTTGCACTCAGATGTCCCACTTTGAGAAGGTTGCGTTGGAGAACTGCGAGGCGATGCGTGCCACATCGGCAAACGCAATCGACTGTTGGTCGCGCGGGACGCTTGCGATGCAGCGAGACAGAGTGCACATTCCCCTGTGAGAACTCGAGTGCAGAGTTTTAGCAATCGTGTTTCCCCCGGTTCCGCGTAGAACGGGAAGCGCGTCTGCCAGCTGTGGACACTTTGGTACGAGTATGGTGCCGTTGTCCAAAGAGACCCCTCGTTTGAAAGCGTAAAGAACTCCGCACACAAACGGTCTGTATGCGTCGGAGCCTCGGCGAGCGCTCTCAATGTAGGGCGTGCGACAAGCCGCGGACCAAAGAGATACGATGAGCGACGAGCAAAGCAGTCTAAACTTTGCGGTGCGGATGCTGTCCGTCTCCAACGAGTTGTCTCTCTGCTCGCGCGCCTTTGAGCTGACAGTCTGGGCCATCAACGAGAGGTTGTGAATGGTGTCCAAGCTGGGCGCAACGCCTGATACCGTGCAGTTTTTCAAGTATTTTTGCAGCGACTTGTTGAAGACAAACTTCTCGTCGCACATGCGCGGATCGGCAGGGGCGCACTTGCGATCGACGCGCCCGGCGGGAGCCTTGCTCTTGAAGCTTGCTGTTCGCTTGTGGTTGACCATTTTACACAGAACCGACTCGGCCTCTGCGTGCAGGTGCGAACGCGTGTTGCAGTTGTCTATGTTGCGCTTGCTGCAGCGCAGCTTCTTCGACGCCTGTGAATCGTCTGGATGCTCTCCTACACACAGAGCTCCACGCTTCTGTGTTCGTTTCACTGGAACCGCGGAGTGCGCCGGTGGGACATACCCCACGCATTCAGAGTCGTCAAAGAAGCGAGATGCATTGAATGCCATCTTAGATGCAACCACAGGATCCGCGCGCTTGTACTTGCCATGCAATAGTTCGCCGCAGTTTTGGTCGGGGTCGCCGCTCTTCTTGCCAGTGCCACCATTGAGATCAAAGTACTCGTCCGTGTGCTCCGGTCCGTGCTCCACGCCCGTGTACTTGCACACCATCAACCGGTCGTCGTTTGACACGAGATAGGGACAAGGCTTGCCAAACTTACACAGGTGAATGTCGCCGCAAGGCAACACGGCCATCGCTGGACGCGACACGGAAGTCCGACCGTAGTTCTCGGGATCGTCGTCCGAGTCTGACGGGTTGTCGTAGCCCTCGCACTGACCCGTGTTGCAAGGAATGCAGGCTGACAGCTCATCGACCTCACTCCATATTTGACTCAGTAGCCTTTCCTCCGGGTCGACGGCCGCCGGCGGAGCCTCAGGCTCGGTGGTATCAGACGGGGAGGCGGGGTCTGACTTCCCGAGCGACTCGGACCACGTGTCGTCCGAGTAGAGCACTGCGGCGGGCAGTGCAAACTTGCAGGGAGATTCTATTTGTGTGGCTCGTAATCGACCGCTGCAGGGAGGAGTCGCAAGAGAATGCCCCATCTCCCCTCCCTAAGGCTACCATGTTTGGAAAAGTAACATTGGTTTAGCGGTGGCAAACATCAAGTTTCAAGCCTCTGTACAGACACTACTACACACCAGGCTCCCTGCAGCTCTCTCTCTATAACCCCGTTTATATCAAGGGCACGCATGGACCGGCTCACAGAGCACGGCTGCCACTCCATAATCGATCCCTCTGTTGTCGGTGCGTTTACTTTACCCACCTCCTGGTAGCTTAGAAGCCGCGCATCGCAGAGGCGATCTCGCCCTCGAGCGTGCCCGACGAGGCACCCAGGTGAGAGTGGCCGGTGGCGCTCTGGAAGAGCTTGGACGAGCCCATGCCCGATGCGCTTCCGCGGACGAACGACATGAGCTCGTCCTCCATGGTGACGGCCGGGCCACGGGAAGCGTTTGAAGTCACGGCCATGAGGCCCGAGTCGCCGCCGGTGGCCGACTCCTCCGCGGCAGATGCGTCCTTCTTGACTACCTCACGAGACGACAGCTTCGAGAAGTCAAACTTGTCCTTGAGCACACCGGCCTTGGCGAGCTCCTCCTGGAGCTTCTCGGCGGCCTCCTGGCGGTCGGTGCAGAGCTGCTCGAGCTCGGCAATGCGCTGTGTCTTGGCACCGTTGTCGGCCTTGATGTCCTCCAGCTCCTTCATGGTGGCTCCGAGGGTGCCGGCCTTCTCGGAAGCAACCGACGCCTCCTCGCGCGTCCGCTTGAACTGAGCGGATGCGCACGACATGACACGGGCCAGCGGCATGGCCGTCTCGAGTGAGTTGCTCTCGTGGCACGACCGCGACCACTCGACGAGCGGCTTCATGTCCTCGGCGTGGTCAGTGTTCTCCTTCACAAGGTTCTCGACAAATGTCTGAATGTCTGGCTGCAACTTTGAGATGAGCTCGCGCTGCTTCTGATCGTGGGTGGACTTGAACGCCTTGAGTTTGGCGGCCTCCTCGGCCTTGGCAGCCAGGTCAGCCTTCAGCTTCTCGACGTACTCCTTGGAGTACTGATCACCTGTTTCCATGGGGGTGGTCGTCTCGTCAGCCATGTCGTAGGTTGTCTATCTGTTGGCGGTGCTTGCTGGTTTATCAATGCGGGGCAATGGGTGTGGCTTAGCGGGGCGGGGGGGGCAACGCACCTGCGGAAAATCGGCGACTTTTTCGCACATTCTTGCCGTCAACTGTGTCGATGTAGCACCCAGGGCGTCTTGGCTCTATGCATACCGACAGCTCTTGCTGCTCCTTGTACAGGGCCCGGCCAGAGGTGTCTTGCACCACATCGGTGCCCAGGGACAGGCCCTGGTTGCTGCCGTTTCTGATCGTTCGCTCTATATTTGGATCCGTTACCACGCCTGCAACACGAAGCTCACCGTTGCGCCCCTCCCAGCTTGCCTGACAGTACCCAACCCTCTTGTGACTATTGTGCTCAAACAGCAGCGGAATGCCACCGTTTCTACCAAGATCCGTGACCGACAGCTCGGCTGCATTCAGGTTCGCCACATCGGGATCCGAAACTCCCGGGGGCGGATGCGCCGTACCGCGGAACGACAACACCATGTCCGTGTCTCGACAAGCACAACTCGCGACACGCGACACGCAAATCCACCAACTACCATGCCCACAGATTAGCGCACATATCGCTCAGACACGAGCCCGTTTCTCAAATGAAGAAATCGCCTGAAAGGTGCGCTTGAGCGATCCCAGCGTCACGGCGGCCGTCTCCGACAGAATGTGTCTGTGGGGAGCTGCCAGGCCAGCAGGCGCGTCGGCGCGCGACTCGACGCAGTAGTTCAACTTACGCTCAAACTCCTTCACGGCCAACATCATGGCGTTGTTTGCCTGCGAAAGCTCTGTCATCTCCTTCTTCATTGCTTCCATCACACTCTTGAGTTCCGTCACGTCCGCCGACCCACTCGAGCGCGGCTTGGCGCTCGCTCGAAGCTTGAGCGGCTGCCTCGAAAAGCATTGATGCGCCGCATCGTTGTTCGGGTCCTTTGTGAGGAGGAGCGACACGCGGTCGTTGTCCACGATTACAACGGTGACCCACGGAAACAGTATCATGCGGCGCATGGCGTCCTTGTTGACATTGGGTATTACCACGTCATGTCCCACGAGCTTGGCGTTCACAATGCGCCCGTCTGGTTCTCGGCTCACCACCAGTATCGCCTGTTCCTCTGTCAGGCACTTTCCGAGGACCGAGATGGCGCTGTGGGGGGTGATGTTGGGGGCGCACCTGCCCCCGGAGCTATCGGTGACGTGCTTTGCGTCGTCCGCCCCAAACACCTCCAGCGCCACGTTCTCCATCACCGTGTTGCCCGTTGCCTCCTTTACAGGACAGATCGCCTTAGTAGTGTAGAGCCGGTTCATGCCGTGCATAACGGACGGGAGAGTAAACCCAGTTTCTTCGAATGACTCCAACTCAGTCATGCTCGCGCACTTGGCCCTGCTGCGAAAGGATGCCTCTTTTGACCTGGAATCTTGAAGCACTGACGCATGCGACGACAGGCGGCGAATTCCGCTGTGAACCTCTGACATTGGCTCATCCTGTTGATCAAAGGCGTCGTCGGATGCGTTTCGCAGCACAATGTAAGCCAACCACGTCAGCACCGCGTGCTCGACCAATGACTCGACCTGCTGATTGCGTTCCTCGACAGGCGGAACTACTGTCTCTCGCCCAACGGGAAGCTCGTAGTCTGACCGCGCCATGAAGCAAGTTACTACGCGTCGGTGGCACTCTGCCTTTTCCATCAACAATGGGTCGCCCATTGGCAGCACTTGGAGATCGGCAACGAGACGTTGCCTGACCATCGACCACTCGTGTGCGTTCTCGGGAGCCCTAAGAGAAAGCAAGGAAGTGATTCCGTACCGCAGCATGTGATAGCAGTCGTTGCCAAGCAGATATTTTGGAGTCTTGCAGAGACCATCCAGCCGCACCTCCGTGGCCGCTTCCTTGCGCCATTTCATGAACTCTACCTTCTCGCCTCCAAGTATGGCAGACTCCCACTTTTCGTCGGCATCAAACGCGCTGTCGTAGAGCTCTGCTTCCAGGCCCGCAATAGACACTCCACCCGCGTGAACTAAAACGGCCTCGGACTTCTGGCTGTACAGCAGACTCACTGCAAAGCGCGTGGACCGTGTATGCATGATGGCACCGCCCACTACGTGAAGGCCACCGATAGAGTGAATGTTCTTGTTTCCCTTGAAGATGCGCTGGTCGTTGCCCTCATTGTAAGTGAAGAGGGCACCGGGAACCATGGAGTCACATTGCAGCACGGGAGGCTTGCACGAGATGCGGTCAGTGTTGTTTGTGAATGCCGCCAACCTCACATGGTCGAGCGGGGAAATCGCGTCCTCCACCACGAGTGTCTCTTCGGCGCCGGCCAGTCGATGGCCGATGTCGCAGAGCACAGAAGGGAACGTGAGCGACGTGGTCGACATGCCGACAGTGCCCGCCTCCTCAGTGCAGCATGCTTCAAGGTTACCTACCGCGATAAATGGGCATTAGCGTTTGGCGCCGGAAAATCCCCAGAGTTGACAGCACCCGGCGCCAGATTGGATGGACCAAACCCCAAGCGCAACCTCTCATACAGTAACGAATTCACAAACAGCCGCAATCCACAGGTGCGCTGCCTTGCGCGCCCTTTATGGCACCGGTCTTGAAAGCCACACCGGGTGTGGATACTGGCGCCGGAATCACGTTCTGGCGCCCGAAGCTCCATCCACCCTGCCCGTGTAACCGACGGTCTCTCCCCTGTGCTAGCAGTTACACATGTCTTCCACGAACCAGAACGTGCCCCTCTCGGAGCTCACCGTCACGCAGCTGCGGGAGCGCCTGTACAACCTGATTGAGCAGGAGATCTCCGACTTCGGCGCATTTGAGACCCGGTTCAACACGCTTTACGCCCTCCTCCAGGAGAAGGAGACCGCGCCGCCGCGCAGCCACTTCTGGGACATGGCCGTGCTCATCCCCCGCAGCCTTGCGTCCACCTACAGCCGCATCAACGCTGGCGAGATCCCGGGTGCCATCTTCATGGCGCTTGGCCTTAACAAGTTTGGCCATCCGCAGGACAGCGAGACCACTCTCATGGACCTCTCGGACTCCAAGCCGTTTGTCCCCCTCGGCCACTTCTCGCTCGCCAGCTTCCCCGAGCGCCTGTCCAACATGTGCAAGCACTTCTTTGGCTCCGCCACCACTGGCTTCCGCTTCATCCTCAAGTGCAAGCCGGTGGATGCCGAGTCGTCCTCCGCTCCGAGCACTGAGGTGTCGCGCATGCTGGACGCCCGTCAGCAGATCATGGACAAGATTGTGCACATCGACGAGACCCGCGAGAAGCTCGCGGCTGACAGCAATGCAGCGATGCC
>Ga0115572_10003753_pt1 | contig 11948 bp, 20 predicted proteins | sample COGITO_mtgs_1206_FD_88681 | JGI IMG/M metagenome (GOLD analysis project Ga0115572, IMG submission 88681) | Pelagic marine microbial communities from North Sea - COGITO_mtgs_120607 | ecosystem: Environmental > Aquatic > Marine > Epipelagic | place: Germany:Helgoland, sampling site Kabeltonne... | reverse complement strand
GGTCTTTTTGTAGATTTGGATATGGATATAATGCTTTTGGGTTATTAATGTAAAGTTTAACATCAATATTATCTAATATAAGTTTTTTATCACACATTACATTGTTCCAAGTATCACTACTATAACCTGGTGTTTTTATATCAAAATCATCTATACAAACCACACCTGTTCTAATAGTTTTTAGTTCATCTACAAGTGGCCAATAATGTTCCCAATGAGCGTCCAGATAATAAAATGGTTTGGATGCATTTATTTTTTTTAATACTTTTTCACTGCTTTCCCATACTACATTTACATTGTCATATTTTTTTAATCTATCTTTTGCAATATCAAAATATTCTCTATTTATTTCGCAAGTTAATATTTCTTTATTAGGGTATTGTTTTGCTAATAGTTCAGTTGTATCACCTGTGTGAGTTCCTGTTTCAACTATCATATCACAATTATGCTTATCTATAAGATAACAGACTTCTAAAGCTTTGTGTATGTCAAATCCAAATGGGCCTCCACCGTCACTACAGCGTAAAGACATTTTTCTTGTTATATAAAAATTTAAATATAAATTATCGTTATTCATTATAATATATCATAATATAGGGTATCTGTCAAGTCTTATATAGACCTATACTTCATCATGTGGTCTTGTATCTTTTCAGGATCGTTTCTTAACGCTTCTCTGTCTTCTTTTCAGCTTGGTGTATAAGACTCATAACAAGTCTTATTACTCTCGTTCTTGTAAGCTCTCAATATTTGTTTACGGTTTTCACCATCTGATCTATACGAGCAGTGCACCCAGCCGCTATTTGGCTCATCTATATTGTGAAACTCTAATATCATCTGATCCCAATCACAATGCTCACTAATCCATTTACATAACTCTGCGTTAGATATGCCATGGATTTCAAAGTCAGCTGCCTGACCCTTTGCATGCTGTGAAGTTTTAGATGACCCTATTGCTTCGCATAGTTCTGGACTTCTATACCCACTTGATATAGATACAACTCTACCAAAATGGTCTCTAACTCTTTGTAGCACATTGATACAAAGTTCTTTTAGATTATCCATATGGTCCTCACTAGGATTATTACTAATCCCTTTACGAGTTGCCGTTTGGCTCTTGGTCATTTCATTTAAACTGAAATTATTGCTTAGTTTCATTTAATTTATCCTTTGCTTTTAACTTTTCTTTTTTCAAAGTGTGAACATCTTCCCAAGTCTTATATGATCTATCGTTAACTCTAACTGTTTCAGCTATATTAACTTTCTTTTTTAACTCTTTATGATATTCTTTATAGTTCATTATTATCCCCTTGTTAGTTTTAATAATTTTTCTATTTGTGCCTTAATTATAGGCTTTCTATTTGGCCAATGTATATATGGCTCATCACTTTTACTCAAATTGAATAAAAATGGTAATACAATTTTTTCAATATCCTTAAATCTTTGTAAGGTACCTGCATCGTTAACTTCTTTTGTAATTGTTTCTTTCTCACTTACAATTTGCATGATCTCGTTCATCATAGACTTAACATCAGAAACATCTGATTTAACTTTAGATAGTTCTAAATTTTGATTGTCTAATACTTTAGGGTCTATTGATGGTGTAGTTTCTACTGTAGGTGTAGATGATACTGGTGTTGCGCCCCAATCTTCCTGGAGGTCAAACCCTCTCATATAATCTGGTAAATCGTCAGCCATTATTTCTTACCTCTTAATCTTCTTTTGTTTTTTGCTAATGCTTGTTTTGTTTTAATCTCTTTGATGGACTTTTTTCCATATCTATCTGCTAAAGCACTTTCAGGGTGGGCTTCAGCAATACGACTTAGGTTATCTTTCCAACCTGAATCATTTTTCATTCCACCTGTACCTGCTACTATATTTAGTACCTGAGGTACCTGTATAATGTTAGGATTTTTTTTCATATAGTCTTCCATTTCAGAAATACTCATCATTTCTGTAAATTCTTTCTTACTTGTCTTTTTTCTAAATGTATATATTGGCATTATTTTTTATAAACCTCATTTCCTATTACCACACTATTCATTTGACTATTGTTAAACAGTTCTAATGCTTCAATTGGTTTACCTGCAATAGGTTTACCATTAATGTTTAAACTTGTATTTATCAACATTGGAATGCCTGATATTTTGTGAAACTCATCTAATAACTTATAAAATATTTCATGTGATTTATTTACTGTTTGTATTCTACAAGTACCATCTATATGTGTTATACTTTTAAATTTTTCTTTATCTCTTACTTCCGCTGTAAATAACATATACTCACTTATACCTTTAAAATCAAAATAATTATTTACCTCATTTTCTAATATACTAGCACCAAATGGTCTATACCATTCTCTCTTTTTAACATTATCATTTAATAGTTCTCTACCATTTCTTATACTAGGATTCATCAATATTGATCTATTACCTAATGCTCTAGGACCTAGTTCACCATGACCTTGGTACCAACCTACTATCTTACCCTCAGCTAATTCTTTTGCTGTGTTCTTTATTGTTTCATCAGTAGGATATGTAAGTGGAGCAACATCATCTTGCCAAAAAGGAAAATTGTCTTTATTAAATTCAGGTTGTTTAAAATGTTTTCTTAAAAATTCTATACAACCTAATGATAGTCCATCATCTGGACTGTGAGGTGGTATATGTAGATTAGGATACAGTTTTCTTAACTTACTATTTAAAACACAGTTTTGAGCAACACCTCCAGAGTATGATATAATATCTGTTTCTTTTACATAATTTTTAAAGTGTTCCATCAATATAAGTTCTGCTTTATAATGACAAGAAGCAAGACGATTAAGTTCACTTTTTTCCATATTTGTTTTAGTCATATAGTATCTTCTTTGACTAAACAATCTATCTAAATCTTTTACATTGTTTTTAAATTGATTTATATAATCAAAATCTATTTTACCATAAGACTTTAGTCCCATCATTTTACCAGCTAAATCTTGCCACATACCCTTGACACCCATGTCTTCTGCTATGAAGTTAAGTAATACTCCAAATGATGAAGCGTCTTCTCTATCTTTTCTCAAAACTCTCTTATCATCTTTAAATATAGTATATGTGTCTTCCATATCACCTAAGGCATCATTTACTAAATCAACATCTGTTTTATTAACTAATGGCCATTTAGATAAACTATGAGCATAATGATGGTCTACTCTAAAAAAAGGACAATTAAATTTATTAAAATACCAGTGATCTGGTTTAAATTTTTCATATAACATTTCTGTGTCGTACCAACTATTTGGAGATATGGAAGAACCTTTTGGAATATTCATATCAAGTAAATATGCAATACCATCTACTTCACTTGGAATTATATTCCATTTGTTTAATGCGTAATCTAAAAAGTAATAGTCAGTAGTACCAAAATGTTTTTGAGAAAATTCTCTTTCAAATTTTAAATATTTGACTTCAGTACCATTACTATATGATATGTTTGCATCATGGTTTCTTAAATTTAAACCGATCAATTTCATTTTATAATCTTCTCATTTCTGGTATATGAAAGTATGGCGCTTTAATATGTGTGAAAAAAGATATTAAAGTTATTCTTTCATCACCAGGTTTTAGATTATAAAAAGCACCGTGAGGATTTGAACCATCAAATGCAATCATTTTATTATATGATGAATTAAAAACACATTCTACATTGTGTTGATTAATATTTTCATTTAATTTACTTAAATAGTAATTTAAGTCTACCTTATTATTTGTGTAATAATCTTTCTTAATACTAGCGTCACATCTTACTGTTGTAAAACCATTTTTCTTTGAATATATTGCCGTACCATTATCTTTGTCAGATGACAAATAAATTATAGATGTAAGCTTAGATTCGTTGTCATTGTGTATCCAACCTTTGCCTGGATATTCTTTATTTTCTAAATGGTATTTAACATCATCATAAGTTATTTTATGAAACATAGTTTTAGCAACATATTCAATCCTGTCACAAGTATCCCAATCCGGATATAATGTTCTAATAATTTTGCTATTAATATCTGTAAATAAACCTCTATCAATTTCATGTAATGGTTTTGTTCTTTTACCAGGATACCCACCATCAGTTTTTTCATACTCTAATGATTCAGCGTAATTTAAAATATAATCAGGATTTTCAAAAAAATTAACTACTTGAATAGTTGGATAATTCATCTTATAATATCTATATTAGTCTATTAAAGATTCGTAATTGCTTCTAACTTATCTTTTGCTTCAGCAAGTGATGCTGTCTTCTTTTCTGCTGTAATTACATAATCAATATGTTCAGCTACACCTATTGGTGATGCTAAAAAAGTTCTTAAATCTGCTTCAGCAACAGCAACGTCACCTTCTAGTTTTTTTATCAATGCTTCTTTAATCATTTTCTTCCTCTAGTTTTCTTATTATTTGTTCTTCTCTAAATCCTTCCATAGCTAATTCATGTAAGGTCTTTTCTCTTTCATATAAGCCATCCCACAATAGTTTTTTCTCGTCAAATGTAAATGGTCGTATCATATTTAGTCCTTCTTCTTTACGCCCTTTTGTTTGTCTTTTAGATTCTTCTAAAGACAACTTTTCCATTTCTTCATAATCCATATTATATCCTTTCCCACAATTCCATGTCCTTTTCGTAATACCTGTTTACATAATCTAAAATTTTACTTGATAGTTCTACGGTAATTTTATTATCAAAACTATTTTTCATACTACGATCTTTAGTTAAGGGTACTGCTAGTAATGTCATTATATCTTTTTTTACTATATTTGTATTAAAATTATTATTAAACCAATTTATAAAGTTATCTTCAAATCCATTTTCAAATTTATATAGCTTTGTATTATCGTTTATAAAATCTGTTTGATTAATAAATGAATTACAGCTTAAATATGTATTTCTGTGTTCTATTTTTTCTACAAAATCTTGGTATGATGTTATCTCATTTAAAAAAATATCTGGCCTTTTAAAGTATTTTGTTTCTTCATATTCAGCAAAATAACTTGTATTACTCATTGTTGCTTTAAATCTATCTATGGGATTTCTAATTACTGAAAATAAATCACAATCTAAATTTAAATCTTTTAAATACTTATACTGTAAATGCGGAATTTCAACACCTGTTTCTTTATGTCTTTCTGTAAAATTCCAACCATCAACAGTAAACCCATTTCTTTTTAATAAATCTCTAACATATCTGCCACCCGTTCGTGGTATATGTATTTGGTAAATTGTTTTATGTCCTTGTTTATATAATGGCATCTGTATACCACTTTGGTGGTTGTGCTGGTGCTTTCCAAGAAGCCATATCTTTTTTCTTCATAACATAATACTTTCTATAAGAGCCAACTACATCACCTGGTATCTTACACTCGTCAGGCATTGCTGGTGTTGGATCTGTTCTTATTGTATTTAAAGATATATTTTTAGGTGGATTACGGAGTATAATTCCTAGTTTTCTAATCGTCATATGGTCTTCCGTATGATTGTATCTTAATTTAAATTCATCATTCAACGCAACCATATGATTGTATAACCAATAGTAATTGTATGCTGATGCCATAACCCATATTGTACTAGGGTGTTTTACATGAGAGGCTTTGTAGATTATATCTTCATGTTCTTTATTCTTTAGTCGCCATCTTTTAATTCTTCTATTAGATTTAGTTCTATCTTCATATTGTTCACCATCAAGTATTCTATGAGCAGTAGATAGCATTTGTGCTGATTCAATAATCATTTTTACCACATGCTTGTCAATCAACATCTTTGCTGACTTTATAGGGTCTTTGTGTACATAAAAAATATTCATTAGTGCATAACCTTTTTAAAATATTCTGTACAGTTGTATTTTGTACATAACTTTCTAAACACATTAAACCAGAGTTCTTTCCACTCATTGGTTGTAGCGTTCTTACAAGCTTTCTCTGCGTTTGATATTCTTTTTATTTGAATTGCTGTTAGGTGTTTTGTCATTACAAGTTCATCTAGCATAATATACCCTCCATAGTTGTTTCATTATATCACTTTTTATCACCTTTGTCAACCCTATTTTCCAAGGTTAGAACCATTTGTAATTATCGTTCTGAATAGACTAAATGTATTCTTTGTATCTAGTGACTTCTCACATTTATTAGGTGCGACACAATGGGATTTCATACAACCCGATAGAATCAACACTAAAAATATGCTACTTATTACTCTTGTCGTTCCAGTCATATATTTGGTCCAATTTTACTTTGATTTCGTCTGGTGTCATATCTTTAAAATCACCAAATCTCGTCATTAGTTTTTTATAATCTCTACTCTTATTTTTAAATCTGTCTGCCTTCTTTTTCAGTTGTGCTATTCTATATTCTAAATCTACTTTCTTTTCAGTTTTAGTTAGATTTCTTTTCATTCGCCATTGTCTTAATGATATATTGGCAGCGATCAATAAGAGTACAGCTAATGGGTCAAATACAAATATAAGAATTAGTATTACAATTCTTACAGCATGATCAAAATTACTCTCTGCGTTTTCGCCATAGATTAATTCTGCCACATATTTTATAGGTCCTACTTCTGCTTCAATCTTATTTGTTGCTAGTTGTAAAGTACCCTTTTCTTCTGATAGTCTTTGGATTTCATTACTAGCATCTACGATTGCTGTGTTTAATTCTTTTCTTTCTTCTGCTTGTTTCTTTCTCTCTTTTAGACCTCTACTTACATATTCTTTATCAATATAAACTTCTAATGCTTTATCAAGTTGATCTAAAGTCTTTTGTGCTCTATCTATAATTTTTTGTTGAGAGTTTATTTGATTGTCTAGTAATTCTATTTTGATATTATTACCAGATGTAGGTTTAACTTGATCTAGGTGTGCCTTTGATAGAAAACCAAAGATACCTAATGATGTTATGAATACTAGTATTATAATCGCAGCAAATAGATATGCTTTCAATAATCGTGGTACATCACTATCCCAATTATGATACAACCAACTAGCCGCAACTAGTTTACCAACTTCTAATGCTGAACCCATAGCGATGATAGGTACAACAGCACCAGCAAACAATGTCGCTAGTCCTACGATTGAATAACCAGCAGCTATAAGTGATATAGAAATTGCTGATAAAAATGTTAATAGTGTTAAAAACATTATTGTATTTTAAGATAACAATTAAAACTTATTACTATCTTTTCCTCTCCTTGTTGAATATTCGTACTATGATTCAAATTACTTTTAAATATAACTAGTTCACCAGTTTCGCAAGGATATGAATAATTATCTATTGACAATTCTGTATCTTCTGATGTAGGTGTGGACATATCGTCTTCCTTATAAAAAGTAATATGGTCATCTTTATTTGTTTTTATATAAAACGCACCACTCAATAATGAGTTAGGGTGAATATGTTTATGTAAAAAATCACCAGGTTTACTAATATTAAACCAAGTATCGCCAAATGTTAATTGTTCCAAGTGTCCGTCACTATAACCATATGTAGAAGCATATGCTTTACAATGTTCCATAATATCATCAAACAAACCTTTAAAACTATTATGTGTATGTAGTATGTCAACACTGTGAGAAGTACCTACTTGGAAATATTCTCGTTTTAAATTAATATCCAATTCGCCTAACCTAGTTATAATATCTGCACAGGTATCAGCACTTTTAAATTCTTTCATTATGTACACACTTTTTGGAAACCAAGTATGTATCTGTGCACCATTACTAAAAGTTTTATAACGCATGTATTATTTAGTTTCTAATTTTCTGATTTTATTAATCATTCTGATAACTCTCTTATCATAGTCAGGAGTTGTAGAAAATTTATCTAATGTTTTAATTAGTTCTATTGGATCAAAAGTTGAGTTTCTTTTTTCTCTAAAGTCAGCATAAGCAGAGTGTTCATTTAACAATCTCATATATTCTTTTACACTATCACACTTACTAGCAAAAACTCTTACACCCCAACCTGGCCATTCTTCTACTCCAACTGGTTTTAAGTGTGGTACCTTTTCACTAAATGTTCTAATACCAAATAAGTTATTACCTTCTTTAGCAAATCTACTCTTACCCCAACCAGACTCTAGTGCCGCTTGTCCAATAATCATTTCCCATGGTACTCTTTTGGATTTAGGTGTTGTAAAATTAATATAGTCAATACATTTATGCATTGCTCTTACAAACTGAATATCATTATTGTATGTAAACTCTGGTTCTCTTAAATCTAAATCTTTGATTTTTTCTAAGTAATATTTTTCTAGTTCAGCATTTACACTTTCTTTTGACCATTTGTTTGGATAGAAAGTACCATAACTAAATGCCATAACGCAAATAATAGAAGATACAAAGAATATCTTTGTGTATAACCACGCTTTGTTTAATACATTATCCCAATCAATTTTTTTACCCATTTTATTTAACCCTCGCAATATACTCATAAGCTTGTAATGTTTTTTCGTTGTAGTCTTCATATGTTTCTTTTAACTTGACTTGTACAAAATCTAATCTATCTGTATATTGTCTAGCATTATTGAATATTTTTTGTGATTGTTTTTCTGTGTAGTTGTTGTAGATGTCGTTTACCCAATTACCTGTGTAATAAACTTTACTTGTACCTGACAAATTACTTGGTTTGGCAAGTTCTCGTAATTGTAATAACGCCTCTCCTATGTTTTGTTTAACAAAATGGTCTATCTCTTTGCTCTTTCTTCTCACTTCTGACATAATATATCTTTCTCATTATAAATCTAGGCCGATTGCGTTAAGTTTTGATCTGAAACTGTAAAACAATTTATTATGATTTCCAGTATCACCTACATTGGCCATTTGATATAGGTGGACCATTTCGTGTCCTAATGTGTCAACAAAATCTTTTTTGTTTCTATATGTTGGTAGCATTTCTAAATGATAAACTCTAGTGCCTTTTCTTTTCCATTCCCAACATATCACTTGTCCATAACAGTATTTCTTTGTTTTATCTCTATAAATGTTCTTAATGAATATATCATTGAACGGTGATAGTACATTATCAAATACTACCTTATTGATAAATTTAAAATACTTTTGAATATCTTTGTAAGTTGTCTTGTACTTTCTACGACTCGCCAACTCTCTCTTTAAGATTTTTTTCACTTTTGATTTTTTTGGTTTTTGTCTTGGCATTTATTATAAATTGTTTCCTTTAAAAATGTATATGTAAGTGCAACTACACCATATAATATTAAAACTCTCAATTCAATTGGTAATAACCAAAAATTATCTACAATCATCTTCTATCTTACTACCTTTCAGCAGAGAACATTTGTATTCTTTATCTGCTTTAAGTCTTAAATCTTGTGCGATACCTTCCAAAATGTATGGTAAGTATGCTTGTAAAATACTAATTGCCTCAATAGAAAAACTGTGTATTAGTTTTTCCATTTCATAGTTCATTAGAGCCTCGGTGTTAACCTTGTCACCGTTGATTGTACTTTGAATAACAGAGCCTACAACTGCTTTGCCGTAGTCGTTATCCTCAGCATTGGCTAGACTAGACAGTCCAAACCATATAATAGAATTTAATACTATTACAGTTATCAAAAATTTACGCATAATATAATTTCCTCTCTTTCATATTTATAATATATCATAAAATTAGAGGATTGTCAACCGGTTATTTGCTAGTAATTTCGTATATTTTGGGGGGAACAAAGGGTGAACATGAAATGTCGCACCCTTTATTTACTATGATTCTATGGTCTTACAAAATCGTCATTCCAACCGAATGCTTCTTTTACCATATCTGCTGTTAGACCTTTATAAGTCTTATTCAGCGTTCCATTCTTTACATCAAGTAATACATTAGCGTCAGCTTCATGTAAACCTTCTAATATTTGTATGAATAGTGTTTCTTTTTTTAATCTATTTGTTAAGGTATCTGCACCTTTAACAAAGTGCCATAGCTTTTTACTCTCAACCAACAAAGATGTATGTTCTGTTCCAGCAGGCGCTTCATTTTTAATAAATGGTGGTATTCCTGGTGGAAAATCCCATTCAATCTTTGGATCAAAACAACCTTTTAATAGTTGTCTTAGCGCAGCATTATCATACTCCTTTAAGATTTCTATTTTTTTAGGTTTATCTTTTGCGTTATTAATTTTGGTGAAAATTTCACTTACTAGGACTTGACTATCACCTTTAGTACGAGCCATACTTTCCATTGCCTTCTTAGGTATAAGGTTAGGATTGTTAGGACTTTGTTGCTTTTCTTCCATTATATTTCTCCATGCATGTTATTAAAAATCATTTATATTTTCAATCAATGACTTCAGTTTGTTTTCTATGAAGTATGTTAAAAGTAGCGTCCTACTAGGTACTTCATATGTTTTATACTTATTATTTATATCATTATATATATGACTAGGAATCTCACCTAAATCTATCAATTTCTTGTTTCGTTCATAATACTTTTTAGTTTCTGAACCAAGAGGTATGTTTTCTATATTTACCCATTCCTCTAATCTCTTTTTATTTATAGGTCTTTGTTTTTCTTTTATTACGAATACATTATCAGCACTTAATATATTTGGTATACCGTCTGATCTATCACCCTTAATAATTTGTTCATGTAAAAATTTAATTGGGTCTTCATCTTCTATAAATTTCTTTTGTATAGGTGCATATTGTTTGACGCCTGAGTATTTTTGAAGTTGTATAAAATCTTTATCACCCGAAATAATCATAATTTTTTCTTTATTGTGATTTTCTTTTACTAATACACCTATTATATCATCTGCTTCAACTCCATCAATATGTAAAACTATGTAAGGAAAGTTTTTAGCAAGTTCATCTCTGATCTCACTAATCAATTGAAATAGACTAGTCCAATCTTTCTTATCTTCTTCTCTGCCTTTTCTTCTAGCATGTTTGTAATAAGGGAATATATCTCTACGCCATGGATTAGCACCATCAGCACATAGTATAGTTTTTCCATACTCACCTTTAAACTTGATGTTATAACCTCTCAGCGAGTTTAAGACCATGTGTCTTAACATATCTTTGTCTGGCATCTCATCTAATTGACCTCTTGTGTGAGCCATTAAGTTTGAAATCAATACTTGGTTTAAATCTACTAATATCATTATGAGCCTACATTCATTGTTAAAGATAATTTTGGTTCTTTTGATTCAATAACTTGGTGTGTTTGGTTTTTTTCTAACCAAATAATTTGACCAGGTTCTACATTAATTTGTACATCATCTATAAGCCATGATGAATCTCCAAAAATTGGTTTAATCATAACTTCATAGTCATGTTGATGTGCTGGAAAACTAGGTTTATTATCTATTGTTCCTTTAGAAAAATAAAAATTGCCGTTTATTTGTTTTCCTATACTATCAGCTAATTGTTTATTAAGTTGTCTTAATTCAGTTGTTAAGTCTAATACATTTGATATAATAGAAGTAAACCCTAAATCATAATAATGTTTCCATGTATCAAAATTTAGATAACCATTATAATCAAATATTTCTCCTTTATTATCCGAATTAAAGTTATTAATAATTTCTACACTTGGTTGACCTGAAGAATAATGTAAAGGCCATCTTCTTTTCATTTGAAGAAGTTCCATCATTTTATATTCATCTATTATTAGTGAAGTATTTTTAGCAATTGTAATTAGTTTTTCTTTTATCATATGGGTAATATCCCTATTGGTTCAGATTTATCAGACCAATCTCTGGCTATATCCATAACTCTTTTTCTATTCTTAAAATTGATAGTTCTATTATCTAATAATTTTTCAAATAACTTATCTACTCCAGCACCTAGTTGTAGATTAATATGTTTCTTAAATTTAAACTTCTTAAATTCTTCAAATGCGTTTACTACAATATGTTTTTGAAATGGTTTGTTTAGTTCTTCCCATGTCATATTGTAAAAAAACTCTTTAACTCTTAATGAT
>Ga0115572_10003749_pt1 | contig 11953 bp, 10 predicted proteins | sample COGITO_mtgs_1206_FD_88681 | JGI IMG/M metagenome (GOLD analysis project Ga0115572, IMG submission 88681) | Pelagic marine microbial communities from North Sea - COGITO_mtgs_120607 | ecosystem: Environmental > Aquatic > Marine > Epipelagic | place: Germany:Helgoland, sampling site Kabeltonne... | reverse complement strand
AGCTACAAGGCTATCGCCCTTTACCACAGCTTGTGCTGGCATGTTTAGTTTAGGTAGTCGATTACCATCAACAAAAACAAACTCTGGTGTAGTCGTTAATCCCTCTACCGCTCGAGTCATTGCCAGCATAGTGGCGTGTAAAATGTTTAGCTCATCTATTTCTGTTGGGCTACAACGACCTATTGACCAACACAGTGCTTTTTCTTTAATTTCAATCGCCAAAGCTTGACGTTTTTTATCAGTCAATTTTTTTGAATCTGCAAGGCCTGCAATCGGCTTCGTTGGGTCTAGTATTACCGCTGCGGTAACTACGTCACCAACAAGTGGGCCACGGCCAACTTCATCAACACCGGCGATAAAGGTTAGGTTAGGTCGTTCAATTTGCATTTAGTAACTCCGCTACTGCCGCCGCGGCTTGCTCGCTGGCATTTAAACGTATTTGCTGATGGATTGCTAAAAATCGGGCTTTTAACTCGCTGTTATCGCTATTTAACATTGGTTCAAGTGCGTTCGTAAGGTTATCCACGTTACAGTCTTTTTGCAAAAACTCTGGGACTAACTCTTCATCAGCCAATAAATTGGGCAATGAAAAATACTTAATATTAAAGGTAAACAATGTCTTGAATATCCAATAACTCATTGCTTTTATTTTATAGCCCACAACCATGGGTTTTTTATATAACATGCCTTCTAAGGTGGCTGTGCCTGATGCAATTAAAATGGCATCCGCTGCTTGCATTGCTATATCAGATTGCCCATCCAGCAGTTGTATTTTTAATGACGGTGCAGTGGCGGCTAAAATTTCACTGAATTGTGCTTTACGCTTATCATTAACTAACGGCACCACAATTTTTAAATCTGGGTTTTTAGCTTGTAACTCAGCCGCGGTTTGAATATAGGTCTCACTTAATAAACCGACTTCTGAACCACGACTACCGGGTAACAATGCCAATACTTTGTCATTGTCATTCAAACCAAGTTTCAAACGGGCTGCACTGCTATCATGCTCCAAGGCAATATCATCAGCAAGTGTATGACCTACAAATGTGCAAGGTACGTTGTGCTTATCATAGAATGCTTTTTCAAATGGCAATAGAGCAAGCACCATATTGGTTGCTGCACTAATTTTATGAATGCGTTTTTCACGCCACGCCCACACAGACGGGCTAACATACTGCACGGTTTTAATACCGGCATCTTTCAATGGTTTTTCAATCCGCAGATTAAAATCGGGTGCATCTATACCAATGTAAATATCTGGCGGGTTATCAACAAAGTGCTGAATGAGTTGCTTACGAATTTTTAATAATCGGGGTAATCGCCCTAACACTTCAACCAAACCCATAACAGCAAGGTCTTCCATATCAAATAGGCTTTTACATCCTTGCGCCTGCATTTTAGGTCCCGCAATACCTTCTAAAATAGCATTTGGGTAGCGTATTTTTAGTGCCTTTATAAGGCCTTCGCCTAATATATCACCGGATAGTTCACCCACTACAATTGCTATGCGTAATGGTTTGCTCTGATTATTCATTGATTCTTTTCGCAATTAACTCTGCATTTAATAGCAGCAGTTTAACGTGTTTTCAATGCAGTATAAATGTTGGGAGGTAATATTAATTTAAATTTATTCCTTGGCGCATAAACAACAAACTCAACCTTGTAAATAAGATGAATTAAGGCCCACAACTACTGAAAATCATTGATTGCATTGGGCCTTAATTAAAATAAACCTAGCTTTATCCAATACTTTATATTTCTGCCACATTGATTAATGCTCCATACATAAGCTATTTTTTACACTTTTGGGTTGACTAAAATCAATAAAGGCATAACATTAGCGAAGTTTCAGTAATTTCTGAAAGATAATACAGCCGCGCCGTCAACTATAAAGGAGCACACTATGATAGATGAAGCGTTTGTCGATCTATCGCGATTGCAATTCGCAATCACTGCACTGTTTCACTTCCTCTTTGTCCCGCTAACATTAGGCATGACATGGATTTTGGTTATTATGGAATCTGTTTATGTTATGACAGGTAGAGAAATCTACCGTGACATGACTAAATTTTGGGGCAAATTGTTTGGGATTAACTTTGCAGTTGGTGTAGCTACAGGTTTAACCATGGAGTTCGAATTTGGCACCAATTGGTCTTACTACTCACATTATGTTGGCGACGTGTTTGGCGCTCCACTGGCGATTGAGGGCTTAATGGCTTTCTTTTTAGAGTCGACCTTCGTGGGTATGTTTTTTCTAGGTTGGCAACGACTCACTAAGCGACAGCATTTAGGTGTTACCTTTTTGATGGCCATTGGTACCAACTTGTCTGCACTTTGGATACTTGTCGCCAATGGTTGGATGCAAAATCCTGTCGGTGCAGAATTTAATTATCAAACAATGCGCATGGAAATGACCAGTTTTGCTGAGCTTGTATTTAACCCCGTTGCACAAGTTAAGTTTATTCATACTGTGTCGGCAGGTTATGTTGCCGCATCTATGTTTGTACTGGGTATAAGTAGCTGGTACATCTTAAAAGGGCGTGATTTAGCGTTCGCAAAACGTTCATTTTCTGTTGCTTCTGGTTTTGGTTTAGCGTCTATCCTGTGTGTAATTCTGCTTGGTGATGAATCAGGCTACGAAGTCGGCGAAGTGCAAAAAGTAAAATTAGCTACCATTGAAGCTGAGTGGCATACTGAAGAAGCGCCCGCTGCATTTACCGCAATTGGTATTCCTGATTCAGATGAACAAGTCACTCATGCGGCAGTTAAAATTCCCTATGCACTGGGCATTATCGCCACGCGTTCGCTTGACGAGCAAGTAACAGGTATCAGTGATTTAGAGAAAAAACACGAAGTACGTATTCGTAACGGCATGATAGCGTATGAGTACTTACAAAAACTCAGAAATGGCGAAGATACCCCTGCCAACATTGCTAAGTTTGATACCTTAAAAGATGACCTAGGCTACGGTTTATTACTTAAACGCTATACCCCGAACGTGGTAGACGCAACAGAGGAGCACATTCAAAAAGCCGTGAAGGATTCTTTCCCGCGGGTTGGCCCTATGTTTTGGTCGTTTAGGATTATGGTTGGCTGTGGCATGATCATGCTCGTTGTATTTGCCCTATCGTTTTACTACAACGCTCATCGTGTTATTGAACAAAAACGCTGGCTATTAAAAGCAGCAGTTTGGAGCATTCCCCTGCCTTGGATTGCTATTGAGTTTGGCTGGGTTGTTGCTGAGTATGGCCGTCAACCATGGGCCATTTCAGAAGTGTTACCAACATTTTTAGCTACCTCGTCGTTAACAGTAAACGATTTAATTTTTACCATTACTGCGTTTGTTATTTTTTATATTTGCTTAGCCGTTATAGAAGGTTGGTTAATGCTCAAATTTGTAAGACTCGGGCCAAGCTCACTGCATACAGGTAAGTATCACTTTGAACTTGAAAAAGCTGATAAGCAACTAGACCAAGGAGCACAATCATGATTTTTGATTACGAAACCTTAAAGTTCCTTTGGTGGTTGTTAATTGGCGTACTGCTCATAGGCTTTGCCATTACTGATGGCATGGACATGGGGGTAGCAATATTGTTACGCCTGGTGGGTAAAACAGATTTAGAGCGTCGTACTGTGATCAATACCATTGGTGCTCACTGGGATGGCAACCAAGTGTGGTTTATAACCGCTGGCGGAGCATTATTTGCTGCTTGGCCAATGGTATACGCCGCTGCATTCTCTGGCTTTTACTTTGCTATGATGTTGGTTTTATTTGCTCTGTTTTTACGCCCACTCGCATTTGACTATCGCTCAAAACTCGAATCAGCGAAGTGGCGTAATAACTGGGATTGGGCTTTGCTAGTGGGCAGCTTTGTGCCAGCTTTAGTGTTTGGTGTCGCTTTTGGTAATGTACTTCAAGGCGTACCTTTTGACATTGATAATTTATTACGCACGACCTATCAAGGCTCTTTTATTGCTTTGCTTAACCCATTTGCGCTAATCGCTGGTTTGGTGAGTGTCACTATGCTGGTTGGCCATGCTGGTATGTGGTTACAACTGAGAACCGACGCTGAAGTATCAATTCGCTCAGCTAAATTTGGTCGTTATGCATTAATGGTTTTTATTACCCTCTTTGCTGTTGGTGGTTTGTGGGTGGCAAAAATGGATGGGTTTCAAATTATTTCAATGCCTGATACCCAAAGCTATGCTAATCCGCTTGGTAAAGTAGTTACAACAGCGCCAGGGGCGTGGCTTGATAATTACAGCAAAATACCACTCACTATGATATTCCCCGCGCTGGCTTTTGTATCTGCAATTTTAGCCATTATATTATCTAAGTTAAACAAACCTGCCTTAGCATTAGTCACAACTAGCTCAATGTTAATAGGGGTTATTATGACAGCAGGCAGTGCAATGTTCCCATTTGTTATGCCATCAAGTAATAATCCAAATATTAGCTTAACAATGTGGGACGCTGTATCTAGCCATATGACATTAAATGTAATGTTTATTGCCGCTATAATTTTCGTTCCATTAATCTTGAGTTACACGACTTGGTGCTACGTAAAAATGTGGCGTAAAGTTACACAAGATGAAATTCAAAACAACACTCATGGCAGCTACTAAGGAGACTGATTATGTGGTATTTCGCATGGATACTAGGTGTACTACTTGCTTGTACTTTAGGCGTGATTAATGTCATGTGGTATGAGTTTCAACAACACAAAGACAGCATAGCTGAAGATGAATTAGAACTACACGAAAGGCTTAAACGCCAAGATGACAACTAAACCTCGCCCAGACCGCGCGCAGCAAATTAAGCTGCGCGCATTTCTAAAGCAGTATAGTCACAGCGGTTCGCGCCTGTTAAAAATAAGTATTTTACTTGGTACACTAAACGCATTATTGATGATTGCGTCGTGCTATTTAATCGCTAATGCCGTGCACTTGATTATGTTTGTCGATAAGCAACTTGATGATATTACTCATCTCTTGTGGCCTCTGGCAGGCTTAATTTTATTACGTGCCGTGTTTTTAGCGCTCAGTACACGTATTAGTCATTATGCGGCGCAGAAAATAAAAACCGCAATGCGCAAAACCTTATTAGCCAAACTCAACCGACTTGGGCCTTTATACAGCGAACAAAAAGGCCATGGTGCAACATTAAACACCTTACACAATGGTGTTGAAGCCCTTCACCAATACTACGCTAATTATTTGCCTAGCGTTGCTTACAGCGCACTCATACCGCTGGCTATTTTAATAATCATATTCCCCACAGATTACAAAGCTGGGCTGATCTTTTTATTTACCGCTCCGCTGATTCCTTTTTTTATGATTTTAGTAGGCCACAAAGCTGAAGAAATTAACCAACAACGCTGGCAACAACTCTCAGTGCTGGGCAATTACTTTTTTGATAGGTTAAGTGGCTTAACCCAATTAAAACTCTTTAACGCAACCCGCCGAGAATTGGCAAATATAGCCAAAATTTCTGATGACTTTCGTACTTCAACCATGGACGTGTTGAAAGTCGCGTTTTTATCTGCATTTACGTTAGAGTTTTTTGCAACTATTAGTGTCGCTTTAGTGGCTGTGATCATCGGTTTTAGATTGTTTTTTGGCACCCTTGATTTTGCCACCGGTTTTGTAGTTTTATTGCTAGCCCCTGAATTTTACTTGCCGTTGCGTCAAATGGGGACTCATTATCATGCTCGCTTAGAGGGGATCAGCGCAGCCGCTGATATGATTGATATTATCAATGCTGACGAAGATTTACCGTCAACGCAAGGAGCACAACTTTCATTACCATTTAAAAGTTTAAACACAACCCAGCTTAATTTTTTCTACCCTCAAAGTGAAGAAGGTATCAGCGATATTAACCTCGCTTTACCACAAAAAGGCTTAGTTGCATTCGTTGGAGAAAGTGGTGCAGGTAAAAGCACCTTATTTGATTGCTTGCTGGGTTTTCATCAACTTGCTAATAAGCAAATTATTATCAATGATACGCCTTTATCTGAGCTTGATTGCCAAAGCTGGCAACAACATATTGCTTGGATCCCGCAAAAACCTACGTTGTTTTACATGAGTGTTGCTGAAAACTTACGCCTTGGTAATGCAAATGCCACGCAAGTACAATTAGAACAAGCAGCTATTAAAGCCGGAGCACTTGAGTTTATACAAGCACTTCCACAAGGCTTTGACACCCTACTGGGTGAACACGGTGAAGGCTTATCCGGTGGACAAAAGCAACGCATTGCCTTAGCCCGCGCATTTTTAAAAGACGCTCCCATTCTTATGTTGGACGAGCCAAGCGCCCACTTAGATAGCCAAACCGAAAAACTGATCAACACTGCAATTACTGACTATGCTAACGATCATTTAGTACTGGTTATTGCACACCGTTTAAATACCATTACCCACGCCGATACAATTTATGTTTTAGAGCAAGGGAAAATAATCGAACAAGGTTCTTATGAGCAGTTGTGTCAACAGCAAGGTAAACTTTGGCAGTTAGCTATTGCAGGAGCGACTCATGAGTAACTTTATTCGCTTACTAAAACTATGTAAGCCGCATGGTGCAATGCTACTGCTCGGCGCTTTTTTATCCACCCTTACAGTGCTTGCAAATGTGGGCTTACTGGCAATCTCCGGCTGGTTTTTAGCAGCTATGGCCGCAGCAGGTATTGCATCAGTGCATATGAACTACTTTACCCCTGCAGGCGTGATCCGATTTTTAGCGATTGTAAGAACTGCATCGCGATACGGCGAACGATTAATTACCCACAATGCGACCTTTTTGCTGTTAAGTGAAATACGCGTCAGTGTGTTTTCCACGTTAAGTAAGCTCAGTAATGTGGACTTAGCGATGAGCCGCAGCGCTGATTTAGTGAGTCGCATGCAAGATGATGTGGATGCGTTAGATACATTTTACTTAAATGTGTTATTACCTATTATTGTTGCTTTGATCAGCATACCTGTTGTGATGCTGTTTATGAGTGCATATAACCCAAATGTAGCGTTATTGTGTTTTACAGCACTCATGATTGTGGGCGTCCTGATACCTGCGTTTTTGGGGCATAAATTTAGTAAAACAGCAGCGCAAGAGCGAGCGCAATCAGCATTATTACGCGCGCAATTATCTGACTCTTTAAAAGGTGCCCGAGAGCTGGCGATTTACCAAGCATCCGCACGCCAGTTAGCGCAATGCGATAAAGCCAGTGAGCGCTACAACCAACAAATTCAACAACGCCACAGCGCCCTTGCAAATAGTGACGGTATAACCTTATTAATCACCCAACTAACCATGCTAGGCAGTATTGTTATTTTAGTGCCACTAGTAAGCAGCGCAGAGATAGCGAACGTAGAGCTGGCAATGATGAGCCTATTTGTATTAGCTAGCTTTGAAACAGTATTAAACCTGCCTAATGCATTTATCCAATTACCCAATGCCCTCAGCGCTGCGGCACGTATTTTTGAGCTTGAAGATAAGCTAAATAATAACGGTGAAAAAACAACCGTTAATATAAAAAATCAACCTCTTGGTATTAAGTTTACTGATACTGATTATAGCTATAACACACAAACTAAAGCGCTGAACACAATAAACATAACCATAGAGGCGAAACAAAAGATTGCCTTAGTTGGTCCTAGTGGAAGCGGTAAAAGCACCTTAATAAATTTACTCAGTGGACTGTGGCCAGTTCAAAATGGTCATATTGAGTTAGTTACACAACAGGGTAAAATTAATTTAAATGATCTATCAACAGATAATCGGTTTGAGTTACTGACAATAGTTGCTCAGCAGCACCATATATTTGACGGTACCTTAGCCGAGAATTTACGTTATGCAATGCCAACAGCGAGCGATGAAGCCTTACTAAACGCTTGTCAGCAAGCTCAGCTAGGTACTTGGCTTGCACAACTGCCTGATGGCCTAAAAACACGTTTAGGCACTGCAGGACGAACTGTTTCGCAGGGCCAAGCACGGCGTATTGCTATTGCACAAGCGCTGCTGCGAGATAGCGCTATCATCGTACTTGATGAGCCAACCGAAAGCTTAGATAACCAAACTAAACACGCTGTGATAGACACTGTAATGAAGATAATGACAGATAAAACCATTATTACTATTACTCACGATCCAGCGCTATTGAGTACAATGGACCAAGTAATATGGCTAGAAGAAGGAGCTGTAAGAGCTATCGATACACACAACGCCTTACTTAAAAATGAAATGGATTACATGTCTTTGGTAACACGATTTTAAGCATAAAAAAACCACCGGTTATTACTTAGCGGTGGTTTTTATTAAGCGGTGTAATTAACGAATAATACCTAACGAATAATCCCACGCTCGGAGTTCTTTACAAAATCAACCATTAGCTGAACTGCTGGGTACTTAGCTGCATCTTCACTCAATGCTGCAATTGCCTCATCAACACCTAAGCTCTTACGATAAAGTGTTTTATAAGCACGGCGTGTCGCCATTACTTCATCACTGTCAAAACCACGTCGCTTCATACCTTCAGTATTAATAGCCACAGGACCAGCAGGTGTGCCAATTGTGGTTACAAATGGAGGAACATCTTTATTTATACCAGAGTACATTCCCACAAAAGCATGCGCACCGATTTTACAAAATTGGTGAACACCCGAATTACCAGCAAGGATAACCCAATCACCAACATGCACATGGCCAGCAACTGAAGCACTGTTTGCAAAGATAACGTTGTCACCAATTACAGCATCATGTGCAACATGGGTATAGGCCATAAATAAGTTGTTACTACCAATTTTAGTCACACCTTGATCTTGAATAGTACCACGGTGAATTGTCGCACATTCACGAATAACATTATTATCGCCAATGATAAGTGTAGTTGGTTCGTTATTGTATTTCTTGTCTTGACAGGCTTCACCTACAGACGCAAATTGAAAAATATGATTGCCAGAGCCAATAGTAGAGGGCCCCTTCACAACAACATGAGATTCAATGATACAGTTATCACCAATAACTACATCGTTACCAATATAGCTGTAAGGGCCAACGCTGACATTATCGCCTAACTTAGCACCTGATTCGATTATCGCCGTAGGATGGATCACAATTAAAGCTCTCTTCTCGCACACATGATTTCAGCAGTACACACTACCTTACCATCAACTTTCGCTTCTGCTGCAAATTTCCATATATTGCGGCGCTCTTTTAAAAACTGTACATGCAAATGCATAGTATCGCCAGGAACAACCGGTTGTTTAAATCGCGCATTATCGATTGCAGCAAATAAGTAAAGCTCATTCTCACTGCGGTTTTCAACCGTTTTAAACCCAAGTAGGCCTGTAGCTTGTGCCATAGCCTCTAAAATAAGAACACCCGGGAAAATTGGCTGATTTGGAAAATGACCAGTAAAAATAGGTTCATTCACGCTAACGTTTTTAATGGCGTGAAGTGACTCGCCAGGCGTGTGGTCAAGCACTCTGTCCACTAATAACATAGGGTAACGGTGCGGCAGTAAGCTCAATATTTCTTGTATATCCAAGCTATTTAATTCGTTTGCCAAAATAGCATCCTTATTGATTATCAACATTTAATAACTGAGTCAAAGTCTCTAGTGCTTTAAGACGGTCTTTCATCTCTGGTAAATTACGCAAATGAGCAATATTACGACGCCACTCTTTATTGGTAGAGTGCGGCATACCAGAAGAATAGATACCTGGCTCTTTAATTGACTTAGTTACCATACTCATGCCGGTAAGTATAACACCATCACATATATCAATGTGACCATTAATACCTACAAGCCCAGCAAATTGGCAATTTTTACCTACTGTTGTACTACCAGCAATTACAGTACAAGCGGCGATAGCCGTACCTGATCCAATCTCTACGTTATGCGCTAAATGTACTTGGTTATCGATAATCACGTTACTAGAGATTATTGTATTATCAAGTGCGCCACGATCAATCGTAGCCCCTGCACCAATTTCAACGTTATCACCTATAATGACAGCACCGATTTGCGGTATTTTTATCCACTGGCCTTTATCATTAGCGTAGCCAAAACCATCGCTACCTATGATTGAGTTTGCTTGAAATAGACAATTCTCGCCAATTTCAACATCATGATAAATAGATACATTCGACCAAAGTTTGGTGTTACTGCCTATTTTAGCCATCGCACCGATAAAGCAATTAGCGCCTATTTGCACATTATCAGCAATCTGTGCTCCTGCTTCAATCACTGCATTGGCACCTATAGAGGCCGAGTCAGCAACCTGTGCGTCAGGATGAACAACTGCGCTGGGGTGTATGCCTACTACTGCTGATGTAGGCGTTGTGTCCATTATCTGAGCAAGCTGTGCATAGCTGTTATAGGGATTAGCTGCAATAAGCTTGTTTCCCTGATAATAAGGGGCATCTGCTGCAGATAATATCACCGCACTGGCATGTGTATTATCCAATTGCGGACGATATTTCTTATTCGCTAAAAATGCAATATGCCCAGACTGGGCATTTGCAAGTGTCGCTATTTTTGAGATTTCTAAAGCGCCGTCCCCGTCGAGTTCAGCGCCAAGAAGTTCCGCAATCTGCGAAAGCGTATAATTTTGCATATTTCTTCTATTGTTTACTTACTTTTTCAACAACTTTTTCTGACAAATCAGAAACTGTCTTAGGGTTAAAGTAAACAGTAGTATCTTTTACTTTAACTTCATCATATTTGCCATCTTTAGCAACTGTTTGGATTGCATCGATAATAAGCTTTTGTACTTTAGCTAATTCTTGATTTTGGCGCATTTTAATTTCTTGCTCTAAAGGACGACCTTTTTCTGCAAGGTTTTTTTGCATACCTTCAACTTTTTCACGTAGCGCATCTTTTTGCGCTTGGCTCATTGTTGTGCTTTCACGTTTAAATTTTTCAGCTTCAAAACGAATATCACCTTGAAGCTTCTCAATTTCTTGACGACGCTCAGCAAATTCAGCTTGTAAAGTTTGCTCTACTTTAGCCATTTGAGGAATTTGCTTGTAGATTTCTTGCATATCTACAATACCTACTTTATGAGCTAATGCGCTCGCTGAAGTACCCATCATAAGAGTGGCTAATAAGGCAATTGCCGATGATTTAAATGATTTCTTCACAAAAAACTCCTTTAGAATGTATTACTAATATTAAAACTGATGGTCTTCGTATCGTCATCTTCTTCTTGTTGCAATGGATACGCAAAACTAATCAGCATTGGGCCCATAGGTGAAACCCACTGTAATGATAAACCTGTTGAAACCCTAAAGCGCGATGGGTCAGAGTAATCCTCAAGTTTGGCGCGTTGATCCACCCCTAAATTTTGATAGCGATCAACGCTAAACTCTGTATCCCACACATTTGCAGCATCAACAAAGAAACTTGTACGTACCGAGCTGGTGTTCTCTTCATCTAAGAACGGTGTCGGAACTATCAACTCCATACCTGCAACAGCTTTCGCGTTACCACCGATTCGACCTTGGGTATTTAACACGTCAAACTCTGATGCGCCGCCTATACTGCCAGTCGGTGTGCCATCTGGCAATGGTGTGCCCGGAATTAATTTTGGCGTTCTAGATACTGCACGAGGTAGAATTGTATTACGGTCAAAACCACGTAGCTCCATTTCTGTAATACGGAAGTACTCTTGGAATGGTAAAGTTTGGTCGTAACCATTAGTTTCACCATAACCATTTCCGTAGCCCAGTGCTGCACGCGTTGAGAACACCCAACGATGATCATCACTGATAGGCCAATAAAAACGCGAATCATAATTTAGCTTAAAGTAGGTTAAATCAGAGTTAGGCGTTGTTCCTGTTAAATTAAGTGTTTGACGTGAACCAGCGGTTGGAAATAAACCACGGTTTACAGTAACACGAGACCAACCTACACTTAATTCGTACTTGGTAAAGTCAAAGCCCGCATCTGGGTTTTCT
>Ga0115572_10003745_pt1 | contig 11959 bp, 8 predicted proteins | sample COGITO_mtgs_1206_FD_88681 | JGI IMG/M metagenome (GOLD analysis project Ga0115572, IMG submission 88681) | Pelagic marine microbial communities from North Sea - COGITO_mtgs_120607 | ecosystem: Environmental > Aquatic > Marine > Epipelagic | place: Germany:Helgoland, sampling site Kabeltonne... | reverse complement strand
TCTCCTACATAAGAGGCAATCATTTTTTTTATTTGTTTTTGCTGAAGTAATATTCCTAATCCAAAATTATCAATCCCTGCATTATTAGAGATACATGTAAATTCACCAAGGCCTAAAAGGGCTAATTCTTTAATGGCATTTTCTGGAATACCACATAAGCCAAAACCACCCAACATTAAAGTCATTCCAGTGCTAATGCCCTTAAGGGCTTCATGTACAGAATTGACTTTTTTATTAATCATGATTTAATAAATTATACTCATTGCTTTAGTGCCTTTAGTTTTGATATTAATTGTGGGACAACTTCAAAAGCATCTCCTACAATTCCATAATCTGCTGCTTTAAAAAAGGGTGCTTCTGGATCATTATTAATTACCACTTTAACTTTAGAAGAATTGATTCCTGCTAAATGTTGAATAGCACCAGAAACACCAATAGCTATATATAAATTTGAGGCAACCGGTTTGCCGGTTTGTCCAACGTGCTCACTATGAGGTCGCCACCCCATATCTGAAACTGGTTTAGAACATGCAGTAGCAGCTCCTAAAACCGTGGCTAAATCTTCAATTAAATGCCAATTTTCAGGACCCTTCAAGCCTCTTCCTCCTGAGACTACAATATCAGCATCTGCAATGGTAATTTTATCTGTTACCTTATCTACAGATACAACCTTTAATGAAGTGCTTGAAGTTTCATAAGAAGCTTCAACTACTTCCGCTAAACCTTGCTTTTCTTTTAGGCCATATGCATTTGAACAAAGACTAATCACAGAACACTCTTCATTGGTTGTACTTTCATTAAACGCCTTATTTGTAAAACAAGATCGTTTTACGGTTAATGGATCATAGGAAGTTGGCAACGCAACTACATTTGAAAAATATGCTGCTTTTGATTTTACGGCTAATATTGGTCCCAAATAACGACCATCTGCACTAGCACTTACTATTATGATTTTTGCAGCTTCTTTTAATACTACATTTTGAATACTATTAGCATACCGTTCTACATTAAAAAAATTATCTTCTTCTGTATTAACATTATACACTTTATCAACACCATACAATTTAAGGGTCGAGGTGTCTTCTAAATTAAAGGTTACTGCGACTAAAGAATCTTGAGAAGCATCCGCTATGGCACGACCAAAAGATGCTATTTCTAAACCTGCTTTTTTAACAACTCCTTTTTGAGATTCTATATAAACAACTACTGACATAATTTTATATTTTAAAGTACTTTAGCTTCGTTCTGTAATAATTCTATTAAACCATCCACATCATTTGAATCAACGAGCTTAACAGGTCCTTTTTCTGGAGGTTTCTCAAAAATCTTAACAGATGTTGCTTGGTTTAAAGTTATGGCTGATTCTACAGTCAGTTGTTTTTGACGTGCTTGCATTATACCTCGCATGTTGGGTATAATTAAATCAGACTCTTCTACCAATCCTTTTTGAGCTCCTAAAACTATTGGAAAGGTTGATATTAGTGTTTCTTTACCGCCATCAATTTCACGCTGTAAACTTACATTTGTACCCTCTACATCCATTTGAATGCAGTTGGCAACATAAGGTAATGACAACATTGTTGCTAACATACCTCCTACCATTGCACCGTTATAATCTATTGACTCTCTTCCCGTAATAATGAGATCATACGTTTCTTTTTTACACAAAGCAGCAAGTTGACTAGCTACAAAAAAACCATCTAAAGGGTGTGCATCAATTCGAATGGCTTGATCTGCTCCAATTGCCAAACATTTGCGTAAAATAGGCTCACAAGAAGAGTCACCTATAGTGACAACGGTTACTTTAGCTCCAGACTTTTGTTGAAGCCAGATTGCACGTGTAAAACCAAACTCATCATTGGGATTGATAATAAACTGGACACCATTTGTATCAAAAGCTTCGTTTTGATCTTTAAAATTAATTTTTGAGGTGGTATCAGGTACATTGCTAATACAAACTAAAATATTCATTTGATAAGATTTAAATACGAAAATAATAAAAAAAGTGACACTGTGTCATTTTTATATTAAAATTATTCCTATTACCCAAATACAAAGAATATTAAAGATACTGATTGATAATATTTTCAAACATTTCTTGTTTTCCGCTGATGCGGTTAGGAGCTCTGTTTTCTATTCCAATTTTACTTATTTCCTCCAAAGAAAGTGATCCCTTTTCAAATGCTTCTCCTTGACCAGAATCAAAAGAAGCGTAACGTTCTTTTCTAAGGGCAGGATAAGGAGAATCAGTTAATATTTTCTCTGCAACTAGCAAGGCTCTCGCAAAGGTATCTGCCCCACCAATATGAGCATGAAAAATGTCTTCCACGTCAGTAGAGTTTCTTCTTAATTTGGCATCAAAATTGACACCACCCCCTTGCAAGCCACCAGACTGAAGAAATACCAACATTGCTTCTGTCACCTCATAAAGATTTACTGGAAATTGATCGGTATCCCATCCGTTTTGATTGTCGCCTCTGTTTGCATCAATACTCCCTAGCATCCCTGCATTTGACGCTACCGTTAATTCATGCTCAAAAGAATGCTGTGCTAGAGTGGCATGATTTACTTCAATATTCAGTTTAAAATCTTGGTCTAGATTGTGTTCTTTTAAAAATCCAATAGCAGTAGCTGCATCAAAATCATATTGGTGCTTCATAGGTTCCATTGGTTTTGGCTCAATAAAAAAGGTTCCTTTAAAGCCCTGCCCACGCGCATAATCTCTTGCCATAGTTAACAGCTGTGCCATGTGATCTAGTTCACGTCCCATATCGGTGTTTAATAAAGACATATACCCCTCACGTCCACCCCAAAAAACATAATTTTCACCTTGTAGTGCAATTGTACAATCTAGTGCCATTTTTATTTGAGCACCTGCCCTAGCGACCACATTAAAATCTGGATTAGTACCTGCTCCATTCATATAAGCAGGATTAGAAAAACAATTTGCTGTCCCCCATAAAAGCTTTACACCTGAATCTTTTTTCTTTTGAGCAATGTATTCGGTTAGTTGCTGAAGGCGTATTTCATTTTCAGCCAAAGTTGGAGCTTCATCAACCAAATCTACATCATGAAAACAGAAATAATCAAAGCCCATTTTTGTGATAAATTCAAAAGCCGCATCCGCCTTATCCTTAGCTCTCTGTATTGGATCCTTAGACTGGTCCCAAGCAAATTGTTGTGTTCCAGGACCGAAAGGGTCTCCACCTTGACCACAGAAACTATGCCAATAGGCTACCGCAAACTTAAAATGCTCACGCATCGGTTTTCCCATTACTAGCTGATCTGGATTATAATATTTAAAAGCAAGGGGATTATCAGATGTTCTTCCTTCAAATGAAATCGATCCAATTCCTTTGTAAAATTCTTTTTGGCCTAAATGTATCATGTTCAATTATTAATTTAAATTATTTAATGCTCTTGTTAATTCTTGTTTCCACTTATGATAGGCTTCGATATAAGCTTGTTTCTCTTTTATAGGTAACACCTCTGACACAAAATCCATAGAGGCAACACTTTGGGAATAATCGTTTATAGATTTATTTTCAATACCTGCAGCCCTTGCAGCTCCAATTGCTCCAGTAGTATTATAAATTTCTATTGGCTTTCCAATTAGAGTTGCTACTGTTTGTGAGAATATATCAGAACGAAATAAATTATCATTACCTGCACGGACAACATCCAATATCAAGGCGTCTTGCTGCATAATTTCCATTCCATAAGCAAATGAAAAAGCAATTCCCTCTAGTGCCGCACGGCATATATGTCCTCTTGTGTGAACATTTAAATTAAGATTACTTAAAAGAGCCCCTGGAGTTTTATTATATAGCATTCGCTCCACTCCATTTCCAAAAGGAAGATTTATATGACCCTCAGATCCTATGGGAACTGAAGAGGCCCATATATTCATTTCACGAAACGTACTTGCCTGAGTTAGTTTTTTAATCCAGCTGTACAAAATTCCTGCACCATTTATACAAAGTAAAGTACCTAACACTGGACGTTCTTTAGTGTAGTTTACGTGAGCAAAATGATTTACCCTATGGTACTCCTTAGAAGTGTTTCTATCGGTAACAGCAAATAAGACACCTGAGGTACCACCTGTAGCAGCTACTTCTCCAGGCTTAAGGACATTTAGAGTCATTGCATTGTTTGGTTGGTCGCCTGCTCTATATCGTATTGGAATACCGATAGGTAAGCCTGTCTTTAAAGATGCATTTTTAGTAACGGTTCCTTGATTCTCAAAATTCTCCACTAAAGGTGGTGTTAATAAAGGATCAATGCCATAGTGAGTTAATAGCCAATCAGCCACTTTTTTTTCTTTATAGTCCCAAAGCATACCCTCAGAGAGTCCATTTATGGTAGTGGTAACTTCACCTGTTAACTTTAATGCAATAAAATCACCGGGTAGCATAAAATGTGATACCTGAGCAAATAGTTCAGGTTCGTTCTCTTTTACCCACTTTAACTTGGAGGCTGTAAAATTTCCTGGAGCATTTAATAAATGAGTACCATACTTTTTTTCTCCTATCTCTTGAGCGGCATCATTCCCTATTTCTACCGCCCTACTATCACACCAAATGATTGATTTTCGAATGGCTTTTTTAGCATGATTAACGAGCACTAAGCCATGCATTTGATAGGAGATTCCAATGGCTAAAATTTCTTTGCTCTGTATTTTATTTTCAAAAAGTATTTTTTTGGTGCCTTCACAAAGATGAGTCCACCATAGCTCAGGATCTTGTTCCGCCCAGCCTGACTGGGCTGCGTAAATGGGCATTTCTTCTTTTGGATGGGTTAAAACGTCAATTTCATGGTTGGTTTTTGCATCAATTAGAGCAATTTTAACCGTTGAACTACCAATATCATACCCTAAATTATACATACTCTATTTTCTAATACTTTTTCAAAAATTACTATAAATGATAATCACACTAGCTAGTTGGTCTTAATAAACGAAAATATGATTTTTGTAATTAAATAAAAATATTACTTTTTTGGCTCTAATATTTATTTAAACAAAAAAATAATAAGACCCTTTTCTAGTGAAATATTTATAAATTTAAAGAACTTTTTGATTTAAAGAAAACATCAATGGAAGCAACTAAAAAGAATTTATCACGTAGATCATTTATAGGAACTTCAGCAACAATAGCTGCTGGTTTATCTTTAGCAGGAGCAAAATTATGGGGAGCACCTGCTTATATACCTAATTTGTTATCACCAAATTTTACGATTAACGGTGTTCAACTTGGGGTTATTACCTATTCTTTTCGAGAAATGGAAAATCAATCTGCCGAAGCAATTCTCCAATATACTTTGGACTGTGGCATCAATTCTATTGAACTTATGGGAGGAACTGCTGAATCTTTTAATGGCCGTCCTGAAAATAATATGGATCGCCGTAAATTATATACGCTCTCAAGAAAAGCAAGAAAAAATGAACTTACTAAAGATCAAGAAAAAGAATTATCAGATTTAAAAAATCAACAAGCATCTTATGATAAAGAAGTTGAGGTTTGGAATAAAAATAGGTCTTTAGATGGATTTTCTAAATTACGTAAAATGTATAATGATGCGGGAGTTCAAATTTATGCATTTAAACCAGACTACTTACTAACCAAAAGAAATTCAGATGCCAACATAGAGTATGCAATGAAAGCTGGAAAACTATTAGGAGCCTCACACGTTACACTTGAATTGCCGAGAGATACTGCGCATACATTAAAGCTTGGCAAGATGGCTGAAAAAAACGAAATTAAAGTTGCTTACCATGGGCATGAACAACAAAATCCAACCTGGTGGGACACAGCTCTTAGTCAGTCTCCAAACAATGCCATGAATATTGATTTAGGACATTATGTAGCTGCTGGAAACGCAGCCCCTCTTCAGATCCTTAAGGACAAGCATCAGCATATTTTAAGCATGCACGTTAAGGACCGACAAAATCCTGAAAACGGAAAAAACAACATGCCCTTTGGAAAAGGAGACACCCCTATTATAGAAGCGCTTAAATTAATGCGGGATGAAAAGTATACGTTTGCAGCAACTATAGAATATGAATATAAAACACCTGAAAACTCAACTATTATTAATGAAGTAAAAAAATCGATAGCCTACTGTAAAGACGCTCTTGAATCATAAAAAATAAACTATTGAAATACCTAAGAAGTCTTCTTATTTTAGCTTTAATAAATATAAATGTGATTATGGCACAGGGCTATGAAACCCAATCATATGAGGTGATTAAAACTGTTGGTGAAGCAGAATTACGCTTTTATCCTTCAGTAATGATGGCCAAAACATCAGTAAATAGTGGATTTTCATCACTATTCAGATATATATCTGGAAACAATACCTCACAACAGAAAATCTCAATGACTACTCCTGTCCATATGGATAGAAATTCAAAAGAAGGGAGTATGGAATTTGTACTCCCAAAAAAATTTTCCAAAGAAAATACTCCAAAACCTTTAGCAGGAAATGTTAAAGTGTATGAGTCTGAAGCGAAATATTATGCTGCTTTTTCTTTTGGAGGTTTCACAAATAGCAGAAAAGAACAATCCATCATAGAAAAAGGGAAACTCATTTTAAAAGAGTATGACATCTCTTTCTCTGATGCTCCAATTGTACTGGTGTATAATAGTCCTTATACTTTTTTTAATCGAAAAAATGAAGTTCTTTTTCCAATTGAAATACCAAAATAAATTACTTTTTTATCAATTAAAGCCAATTTTTTTTAAGCCTTTATGACTGACTTTAATAGCTTCTAAGGGTTCCATCGCAAAGGTTTCGTCTTGCTCTACAAAATAAGCTTGCATTCCAGACTGTTCTTTTTCATTTAAAATACGGCCAAAATCTATGATCCCCTTTCCAACAGGAGCAAACCTGCCTTGGGAATCCATATCTTTTACATGCCATAACTTAAAACGGCCCGGATATTTTTCAAAATATGCCAAGGGATCTGCTTTCGCTTTAGTAACCCAGTGAAGGTCCATTTGAAAATTCACATATTTAGGATCACAGTTTTCAAGAAGGTAGTCTATAACCACAAGCCCTCTAGCATCTTCAATAAATTCAAAATCATGATTATGATACAATAACTTTAAGTCTAATGCACGAGCTTGCTTCCCAAGTGTTGTTAAAATGGTAGCTAGATTTTCGACACCACCTTTCATATTCATACCATTATCATCATTAATAAATAATCCCATGGGGGGTACTGGTACTACAAAATATTCAAATCCAGCTGCTTTAACATCAGCCATCATAGAAGCTGCATTTTCAAGAGAAACACTAGACTGATGAGTACTTAAAGGAATTAATTCTAATGAGGCTAAATGAGCTTTAAATTCTTTTGGCGAAAAACCATAAAACTTTCCATCCTTGTAGCCTGCAGCCTCAATATAACTATAACCAACCTCTGAAACAGCTTGAAGTGTTTTCTTCGGGTTTTTTTCCATAGCATCCCTAACGGTATATAGTGCCAACCCTCCAAATTTATCCTGTGCGTTTACAAAATAAGAGGTTGAAATCAAAAAAGCTAGCATTATAATTCTAACTACGTTTTTATAGTTATGGTATTCCATCAATTTTTTTTTATATTATATTTAAATATAGATTTTTTTTAAAGAATTTAATATGAATAATTAATCAATTCGTTCTAAAGGTATAGACCCCTGAACTACTTTGATTTCCATTTAAGTCAATGGCTACTATCTTCCAATAATAAACAGTATTGTTTTCTACTTCCACCTCCAGTTGTGTTTCTTGTGCTTGATACGCAATCTCTTGGTTTAAGGTGGTTCCATCTGTGGTATCTAGATAAACTTCAAAACGGTTTAAGTCATCATCTACATCATCAGCGGTCCATCTCAGGATCACTAAATTATTAATATCAGGGGTGGTGTTCGCTCCAGAGCGAGGGGTGATTAACTCTGCTGGGAAAGGAGCGTAATTTACTACTGCATCTCCTGCGAGATAAAACTTCCACGGATCACTCACCGAAGCAGTAGTCCCCGTTTCTCCTATACTTCTTACCGACCAGGAATAAGGCTCTGCTTTAGAGAGCGCTATTGAAAGTTCATTAGTGTCACTTGAATATAGTTGGGTGCTCTGGGTTAAAAGATTAGCTATTTCTAGCTCATAGGAAAGTGCACCAGTCGCAGTGCCCCACACAAAGTTGACATTACTTTGCGTATCATTAATCGATACTCCATCCAAACAGGTTTCTTTATCTACAGGGAAGATCAGATTAGCAACTCCAGGGTCTGCAGGTAATTCTGTTTTTTGACAGTGCACCAAAAGAAGTACTAGTATAAAGCCCGTGAAGTGTTTATAGTTTTTCATCCTTATTCTTTTATCACTTGAAACGATTGATCGATGGTTTCTGATTTTATACTCAGAATATACCCTCCTTGTTTATAATCTCCTGTTTGAAGAGTGTAGTAACGAATACCAAAGGGCAGGGTAATTGTTTTTTGATCGATAAGCTGTCCACTAGGGGTATAAACCTCTAGACCCAAAATACGATCTTCTCCACCCATGGTTAATATAAGTTCTTGATTGAAGGGATTAGGAGCATAGGTAACCTTATATGAGTTTAAATAACTGTTTTCAAAGAGTCCTTGACACTCTATTCCTGTGGAGATAGAAACACGATTTGTCCCTTTTGCTAGGGAGATGGTATAATTGCTTTTAGAGGTTTGTGTAGTAATCCCATTGTGGGTAATGTCATAACTATCCCCTCCACTAAGGCCAAAGGTGATGCTCTGATCTTGTTTATTAAACAAGGTAGTAACAAGTAGTGGGTCAGGTTCTGTAATGGTCACCTCAAAGCAGCGCTCAAACTCTTCTGAGGAAACTCCTTCAACAGTAATGCATATCGAGTAAAGTCCCGCCGAAAGATTATCTAAACTCCAGGAGGAGGAAGAAAAACTATCGCTTAGAGTTGTGGCTCCACTCACCGAAACATTATAAGTAATGGAGGTGTCCAGCACATCTATGTTAATGGTATTGGTTCCCGCACATTTTTCTGTTTTTGATACCGTAAAATTACTGGCTGGAATAAAATAAATAAAACAGCCATTGAGATCTACGATCTCTCCCAGTATGGTATCTGGACAGATGTCAAAAGGATTCCAAACCCCGTCATGATCAAAGTCATCGGACACATCGCCCTCGCCATCACCATCTAAATCAATTTGATCTGGATTAGATACTAGTGGACTGTTGTCAATCACATCAGGTACTCCATCATTATCGGTATCATCAGTAGCCAGAGCTGGAGTGGATTGTAACTCTATAGCCGTTTTACTGTTCTCAGGAACCTGTAGATTCGTTTGGGTGACCACCACAGGGATTTGATCTGAACCATCTTCAGTATTCACATATTCTATTTCTACTTCATAAATATTATCTCCATTAGCATCCCCTGGATTATCAAAATCTGGTGGAGTGATAAACTCTAAGTAATCTTCATTCTCGTCTTCAACGGGATCTCCGTCTTTTTGATCTGTTTTAGAACGCGTTTTAATCGCAAACTTATTGGCATCGGCGCCTCCACTAATTTTTTTCTTAATCTTCCATTTTCCAACGTTTTTATTGTGGGGATTAAAATAACGATGATGTGTTGATTTAAACATACCAGAGGTTCTACTTCTAAAAATACTTAACCAAAAGTTTCTTCTGGTTCTAGGATTTGGTATATCAATAATCGTTACTAGGCCGCTTTCTACGGTAAGTAACTCTTCCCCCTGGGCAAAAATTGAAAAGGAATGGGATTCATCTGTTTCGTAATCTAATTTCTTTACTGAATAAATCTCATTCCCTACTAGTTCAAAGAAACCATCCCCTTGGAAGGTTACATTAACCGCTCCACCTAATGGATCTTTAACATCTATTGAGCCTGCAAGAGATCCAACACTGGCATCTTCTTTTAAATCAAAAGTTGTTATCGTAACTACAGGAGGCTCAGGAGCATCTTCAATCACGATTACAATCGAAGCTTTCACCTCATTCTCTCCATCACTTACAATAAAGCTTAAGAGCTGGTTATTAAAGGAAGAATCAAAGTCAAGAGAAAGTCCATTAACCACAACAATACTCCCATCAGGGTTTATCTCTAAGACACCTTGGAATAGGGTATCATTCATGGTGAAGATTAAGGCCTCTCCTTCTTCATCTGTTGCTACAATTTTTCCCACAACTCCTCCGTTATCAGGAAGTTTTAAGAATCTAATCTGTGTAGTTGCTATAATTGGAATGGGATTGTCTGTATCACAAAAATCTCCTACACCATCATTATCTTTATCCCCCTGGTCTGGGTTGGCTATATCAACACAGTTATCCAAAGTATCTGCAATACCATCTCCATCACTATCGCGCTGAGAAGCGCCACATCCTTTTTCATCTACTACCGTTAGGATTTGCTGACCAAAGGTTGGCGTTCCTTTTACATTATTGAGTTCGAATTCAGGAGTGTCTGAACATTCATCAAGATCATCAAAAACACCATCATCATCACTATCGATTTGATTCAGTGCACAACCTTTTTCATCCACCTTAAGACCTTGTTGTGTTCCAGGGCACTTATCTAAAAGATCAGCCACGCCATCTCCATCCTGATCTCCATTGAGAAGTACTTTTACACTCCGAGTAGCAGTAACATTATTTACACTAAAATTAAATAATATGTTTTTTGAAGCTTGATTTAAACGCTCTGGAGTATACTGTCCACTATAAGTTCCATCTGCATTATCAGTGATTGTAATATCAATAGCATCACTGAAAATCTTAATCTGAGCTCCCCCCTTAGTAAAGTTTTGCCCTAAACTATCCTTAGCCTGAACCGTAAATGATATGGGAATCACTCCATTAGGAATTAATGGGTTTGGCCCGGCAGCAATCGTAGATCTCTCCAGGGAAATAGGTCCTGAAACAGGAGCGTTTAATGTAAAGGTATTACCGGTTTGATTCACCAGCATGCCATTGCCATTAATATCAAATACAGTAGCTGAATTTGCGGCAGTAACCTTATATACTTCTCCTCCTGATGGAGAAATATTGGTAAAGTCCATAAAGGCTCTTATGGTGGTCTCTCCTCCAGTAAGTGTAGACGCATTTGCAAGAGTCGTTGCAGTATCTTTTCTATACCCAGCAATAACTAAAGTGAAACTAACACCAGAGCTTTGGGTGATCGATAACGAACTTGAGGTAAGCCCTGAGCTGGCAGAATTATCTCCATAGATCGGTTGATCGAAGAGAATGTCAACATAATTATTTTGAGCCTCTATAGCTGTGGCAGATATCTCTGGAGGGATTGCATCTTTAAAGGTAATACTAGTGGTTCCTGCGTAAGGGTTTCCTGAAACATCATTACCAGAAACTGTAGCAAATGCCTGGCCATTAAAAGTTTTAGCAACAACCCACGGATAGCTCCAAATAGAAGACGTTGAAGAAACACTCATCGAGGCATTGGTGATTTGTCCACTGATAGAAACTGTAGGAGTACTTGTCATAGCCTCGCTAAAAGTGGCGGTAATTAATACTGTATCCGAATCGCTAACAATATTATCTGAGTCGGTATCTGTTAAAGTTACAGAAGGTGGACTTGTATCAATACCCGTTAATTGATTTATTGGAAGGGATTTGCTATAATATTTTATGGCCTGAATATGACCATAAAATAGATGATCAGGGTTTGTGACTCCCCTAAAAGCTGATGCATCACTTCCATTTCCAACATAACCATACCTTGGAGTTTCATTATCTGAATGATTTGAAATAGGGTTGAAAGAATTTGGATGAGTATAAACCAAATCACCATCAATATAATATTTTAGACCACCAGCTTGGTTTGCTTTAAATGTAACAGCTACATCATGCCATAAATCATCTCTTAAATTAATTGTCTGTGAGACAGCATAAGTATCATTTGTTCCATCACTATTTGTAAATG
>Ga0115572_10003742_pt1 | contig 11967 bp, 10 predicted proteins | sample COGITO_mtgs_1206_FD_88681 | JGI IMG/M metagenome (GOLD analysis project Ga0115572, IMG submission 88681) | Pelagic marine microbial communities from North Sea - COGITO_mtgs_120607 | ecosystem: Environmental > Aquatic > Marine > Epipelagic | place: Germany:Helgoland, sampling site Kabeltonne... | reverse complement strand
ATAAAAAGGATGAGCCATGAGTAAGGCAAGAGACTTAGCAGACAGCGCACAAGAAATAAACATCTTAGATGGTAAGAGCTTCCTTGATGAGGATAACCTTGCCAGTGACTCTGCTACTGGCATTGCTAGTCAGCAGTCTATCAAAGCATATGTTGATGGTATCACTACAACTAACATCACCTCTACAGGTGCATTGAATAGTGGTAGCATAACGTCAGGCTTTGGTAACATAGACAATGGCTCATCTACTATAACAACTACAGGTGCTATAACAGGTGGTAGCTTTGTAATAGGTAGTGCTGATATTAATGAGAATGACTTAGAGAGCATTGACGGTATTACCGCAGGTACAGTATCAGCATCTAAAGCTGTAGTAGTTAATACAGACAAAGATGTAACAGGCTTCCGTAACATAACAGCTACAGGTACTATTAGTGGTACACTTAGTGGTTCTCTATCATCTACTACTACAGCAACTACACAAGCTGAGTCTGATGATAGTACTAAGATAGCTACAACAGCTTATGTAGTAGATAAGATTACGACACTTATTGGTGGCGCACCTAGTACACTCAATGATTTGAATGAGTTAGCTGCGGCTATCAATGATGATGCTAACTACAACTCTACACTCACAACAGCATTGGCTACTAAGTTACCTTTAGCTGGTGGTACAATTACTGGTAATATAACTTTTGGCGACAATAACAAAGCCATATTCGGTGCTGGGTCTGATCTACAGATTTACCATGATGGGTCAGGTTCGTATGTAAAAGAAGGCGGCACTGGTTCTTTATATCTTCAAGGTACAGATGTTCGTATTCAAAATGCGTCTGGTGAAAACATACTAAATGGTACATCTAATGGCGCAGTAACCATTTACTACGACAACGCCGCTAAACTCTCCACTACCTCCACAGGCATTGACGTAACTGGCACAGCCGTAACAGACGGTGTTACGTCATCTGGCAACATTGAAATTGCAAAAGATAGTCCTCAAATTTTGTGGAATGATACAACGGGCGGCACTCAAGTAGACTATTCTGCATATGCAAACGGAGGGGCATTTGCGATAACTGATGTGCCTAACAGCTACAACTTATTAACTCTAAATAGTGGCTCTGTTTCTTTGGCGTATCAATCTACGGTAAAACTAGCCACAACATCAACAGGCATACAAGTCACAGGTAATATAGCTAATGCTTCTGGCAACCTAACATTAGACGTTGCAGGAGATATTACTCTTGATTCAGATGGTGGATATATTTGGTTTAATGATGGTGGAAATACTATTGGGTATTTGAAAAATGAAAGTACAGACCTGTCAATAAATGTCCATAACCAAAATAGAGATATATTTTTCAAAGGCAATGATGACGGCTCAACTATCACAGCCCTAACCCTTGATATGTCTAATGGTGGTAAAGCTACATTTAATAATGGCATAAGTAGTCCTAGTGGTCATGTTAGTCTGGGGTCTTCTTCTTGGGCTGATGATATTCTGTATCTAACTCGTTCTAATGATGGAAAAATGCAAAGGTTTTTCAAAGGAACAACTGAGGTAGGTAGTATTGGAACAAATAGTAGTCAACTTTTTATTGCATCACCAGTATCTAATGACAGTGGTCTTGTATTCTCAAGTGGTGAAATACATCCTTGTACAACAACAGGTGCAGTAAGAGATAATGGAATAATGCTTGGCGCATCTGGTAAACGATTTAGTGACGTATACGCTGTAAACTTCCACGGCGATGGCTCTAACCTAACAGGTGTTGGTGGCAGTACAACTTGGGATGCTGTTGGTACTTATGCAGCAGGTGTTTTGTGGCGGCCCAACGCCGTTAATCCCGGTGCTACAGAATCTGGTTCTAACATTAGAGCATGTCAATTTGATGGGATTAATTCTTCTGGTTATACACTTAGTGGTACTTGGAGAGCTATGGGTTACACGAATCAAGGTTACAGAGGTACAGTTTGGGTAAGAATATCTTAATAATAATAGGAGGCGTTAATGCCAACAGTAACAATAACAGAAGTGCGTAACGCACAATCTCTTAACGCAGAAAATACTGCATTTGATGTAGAAATAAACCATCCAGAGTATGATTGGATACCTTACACATTAAGCCCTGATGATACAGATATGACTGTAGACAACAGCGTATTGCTTACACTCATCGGCTCAGACTATGCGGCTTATGTAGCACCTACTCAAGAAGAACTAGATGCAGAACTAGCGGCAAATCTAAGGGCGCAACGTGACCAGAAGTTAGTCAATGAAGTAGACCCAATAGTCACTAACCCTCTACGTTGGGCTGAACTAACAGATGCTAAACAAGCAGAGTGGACACAGTACCGAACTGATTTACTTAACCTACCAGCACAAGCAGGTTTCCCGAATACAGTAACATGGCCTACAAAGCCAGAATAAGGAATATTAAACATATGTCTAGTATTATCTTGACACCAGATGAGTTAGAATCTATGCTAGACCGTGCAGCTAAGCGCGGAGCTAAACAAGCTCTATCATCTATAGGATTACACGATTCTACAGCGGCTAAAGATATAAACGAGATGAGAGACCTACTTGACGTATGGCGTGATACACGTAGAGGTATCTGGTCTACCGTGGTCAAGGTAACAACAATAGCTATTTTAACATTCATTGCTGGTGCAGTGTGGATGCAGTTAGGGAATAAATAATTATGGCAAAAAAGTTTATAGGGTTTAAACCTGAGACACTACAAAAGAAGGTTTTACCAGCGCTGGGTTACAATGGCCCTATGGACAATAAGTCTATTAATCTCTTTCTAGCAGCTAACCCCAGCGCCGCATCTAAGATGGGTAAGTTTACACTAGCGGCTAGGCGTACCATAGAAGGTAAACCTGTTAAGATGATGGCTGAGGGTGGTGTAACTATCAACAGCGGCGCTAACATCATGACTAAGGCTATTACGTCTGATCCTCGTAAGCTAACTATTAAGGCTGAGACAGAGGCAGATAAAGGTGTAGGCACAGACATTGCTACAGGTACAGGTCAAGCAGGTGATGTAAGTACAGCAGGTGTTACAACAGCTATGCCCTCTCCAGATGCTGTAGCTGCACCTATTGTACAACCAGCTACTATAGACTCTGTTACAGCTACTCCAGCAGTAGATACAGCCCTCTCAGGTGTTACTCCAGCTACAGGTGTAGTAAGTGACGAAGCTACTATGACAGCGGCTACAGGAGATCCTACTAAGTTAGCTCAACTAGATCTACAGGCGGCACAGGGTGAGGCGGCTAAAGTAGAAGATGCTCCTACCCGTGTTGTTGAAACTGGAGAGATGATTGATGGCTCAGCTGTAGATCAAACAAAAGTACAAGACATTTATGGAACACAGAAGCTAGAAGCGGCTAGTGTTAAGGATGAGTTAGACTCTCTTATGGCAGACTTTGAGGGTGGAGCTACACCAACTTGGGCTGCAGGAGCTATGAGGAATGCTACAGCTACTATGGCTGCGCGTGGCTTAGGTGCATCATCACTGGCTGGTATGGCTATAGTACAAGCGGCTATGGAATCTGCACTACCTATTGCACAGATGGATGCATCTAATAAGCAAGAGGTTGCTATGGAGTCTGCACGTCAACGTGCTGGTTTCCTCAACATGGAGTTTACTCAAGAGTTCCAAGCTAAGGTTCAGAATGCATCTAGAATATCTGAGATAGCTAACATGAACTTTACTGCACAACAGCAGGTAGCTCTTGAGAATGCTAAGATGGCTCAGACTATGAACTTAGAAAACCTGAGTAATCGTCAGGCTAAGGTTATGGCTGATGCGGCAACTATGTCTCAGATGGACTTAACTAATCTAAACAATAGACAACAAGCGCTGGTACAAAACGCTCAAGCATTCTTACAGATGGATATGGCTAACCTAAGCAATGAGCAACAGACAAGTATGTTTGTAGCACAACAACGTGTTAATACTATTCTATCTGATACAGCACAAGAGAATGCAGCTAAGCAGTTTAATGCTACATCTGAGAATCAGACTAACCAATTCTTTGCTACACTTTCTACACAGGTATCACAGTTTAACTCTGAGCAAACCAATGCTATGTCTCGTTTCAACGCTGGTGAAGCTAATGCTCTATCTAGGTTTAACTCAGATCAAGATAATGCACGTGATCAGTTCAACGCTACTAATCATTTGATTGTAGCTCAGGCTAATGCTCAGTGGGCGCAGTCTATAACAACAGCTGAGAATGCCTCAGATAATCAAGCTAATCGTGACGCAGCTTTAGCCGCTAACAACTTAACCATGACTGCCTATAATAACATGGTTCAACGTGAACGAGATATTCTTGCTTGGGCTTGGCAGTCAGGTGAGAACGCTGCTCAGAGGGATGCTAGTATTGCTATGTCTAAGATTGCTGCTGAGGCTAAGGCTTCTGCTGGTGGCGACACTGATTCTAGTGGCTTGTCAGCCGCATCAGGAAAGTTCCTTGGGGAGATTGCTGTTAATGCAGCAGCCCTACTATTCGGAAAGTTATAAGAAGGTAACAACAACTATGCCAGAACCAGGTTACAACCCAAACGCTGTATCAAGTTACTACAATCCCAATAAAACTACACGTCCTAAGTTACGTCCTAAAGGATTAGGATCACGTCCCAGTGGTACATCTAGGGCTGATAGAAAAGGTGAGTCTGCAGTCTTCTCTGCACCTAAGCCTACATATTCTAGTAATAATAATGACAATGATAACAAGTCAGACAAAAGACTAACACCAGCGTCTGCATTGTATAGCGCTACTGCTACTTCTTTGGCTGAGTCTGGAGCTAGACTATCAGCAAATAAAGAAACAAGAATAACACCTATGGGCTTGTATAATCAAAAGAACATGCAAGAGATGAAGACTGAGCTTGAAGATTACTTGCGTGGTGTTGCTATTGAGGGTGCTATCGAAGCTGACATAGCTGACATGGCTGACATGGCTATACCAGAAGTTTATACAGGTGAAGTAGAAGACGTTACTGTTAAGGCTGGAGATACACTAACAGCTATAGCTAAGGATAAGGGTGTGTCTTTAAAAGAATTAATAGATGCTAACCCACAGATTGCTAACCCTGATATGATTAGGCCGGGTGAGAAGGTTGTTATACCAACCAAACAAACGGTTAGTGCTCCCTCTAGGTCTCTTACTACAGAAGAGCGTACCGCTTTATCAGATATGTCTAGTTTTAAAGATATGAAAAAAAGAAAAGATCTTATAGCATCTGTGTTTAAAGCAGAGGGAGGTTATTCTACAGATAAAGGTGATATAGGTAATTATTATAATGGTATTTTTGTAGGTACAAATCACGGAATATCAGCCCCTGTACTTGCAGAAAAACTAGGTAGAGCACCTACTATAAAAGATATGAAGTCTCTCACTATAGACGAGGCTTCAGAGATAGCAGCAGAGAAATACATTGATAGGTTTAATATTGAAGAGTTGCCTGATGACGTACAAGAGATTGTACTACACGCTACTTTTATGGGGGAGACAAGAGGAGTACGCGCTTTGCAGAATCTTCTAGGTTTGACTCCTGATGGGTTAATGGGACCTCTCACTAAAACAGCTATGAAAAATTCTAGTTTTACCAAGAAACAGTATAGAGATGCATTCTTAGAAGAACTAGAGTTTGGTACAAAAGGATATAGTAAACCGTCTGCTACATGGAATAGGCATGGCAGAGGCTGGACTAAACGATATAATAAGTTGGCTAAATAGATGTTTGGACTTCCCTTAGAATTAATCACAATGCTTTTCTCCACTGTCTTAGGTGGAGTTATGTCCATCTGGGGTCAAAGCAATAAAGCTAAAGCAGAACAGCAGAAAGCCCTAGTAGGCGCAGTCAGTGAAGCTAGAGATCATGGTAGTAAAGATAAACACTTTGCTTGGACACGCAGGATCATAGCTTTATCTGCAGTAGGATCTATTATTGTATTGCCAAAGCTAGTAGCAGTATGGTATCCTGACGTAAGTGTAATCGTTGGTTATACAGAAGTACAGGGTGGATTCATTAACTGGATCTTAGGTGCACCAGATGCAGTACACTGGAAAGCGGCACGTGGCTTCGTTATAACCCCTCTAGACACACACATAGTTTCAGCAATAGTCGGCCTCTACTTCGGCGCTGGCTTCACTAAATAGGATAATAAGATGCCAATAGCAGGACCATTTGATAGACCAATTCCTGGTGAGTCACTCACAGGTGAACCACGTAACAACCCTTGGGAACAACCAGCGCAGATGTCAGACATTAATGAGGTGGCTGCATACTACGTTGAGAGACTAGACAATGAGGAAATATTACAGGACTTCGGTGCTATGATAGAAGCTGGTGTATCTTTAGCACCTATAGTTGAGACTACATACCTACAGGGTGTTATGAGAGGCTTACACTCACTAGATGCAGGTGTTGTTGTAGCGCCTGTTATACACGCATACATAAAAGCCTCTCTTGAAGATATGGGTGTTATGGTTAGAGATACAAACGATAACCCACAGAAGAAAGCTGAAGATGCAGAGATGCAACGCTTCCTCATAATTGCTAATAGTATGCTAGACAAAGAAGGTACAGACGTATCTGATGAAGGACAACAGATGGTTGAGTCTATGGTTGAAACGCAGGAGGGAGAACCTGTGGAGGAGGAGATGCCACAAGAAGAAGAAATAGTACAAGAACAAAAGCCTATGGGCTTGATGGCGAAGGGTTAATATACAATGGCATTTAACAGTAAAGAATTTCAGGCAAACTTTCTCAATCAAGTAACAGATCGTATAGGTGAGATGACTGACGAGGCTAAAGCCTTTAAGGAAAGACAGATAGAGGCTAGTGATCGTAACAAGGCACTTATAAGTACACGTACTGCTAGAGCAAATGCAGCTGTATCTTTAGGTAGAGAAGCACTTCAGTATATACCAGAAGGTGCTAGGTCTAAAGCTATAATACGTACTGCTATGGCTTCTGGTATGACAGGTGTGAGTGAGCTTAGAAATAAACTTGCTAAGGCACACGCTGATGCAGGTTTAGCCGCAGGTCAAACATTATCTATGAATGATGTTGAAGCTGTTATTAATATGCCTAACATACCTGATATTGATACAAAGTATATTGATATGCCTTTAGAACAGTTTGCTAAAGAAACATACGGAGCTACAGCACAGGCTACTAAGTTTAAAGATGATACTAATATAGTTGGTAGGTTGTTTGGCTTTGGTGCTATGGATAGAGCTAGAGAAGAACTAGGAGAAATGGATGCTATGGATGGTATGTCTGTTGCAGATATAAATGCCGCAGCTCGTTTAGCTGAGTTTAATTCTCTCATACCTAATGCTGTAATGTCATTCTCTGAGATGAAACGTTTTAGTAAGCTAGAAGGTTTTAACTTTTCTAAAGAAATAACAGAAACATATGATGATGCACTAGCGTCTAGAGAAGCACAGGACGAGGCAGAAAAGGCTGAAAAAGCTCTTTTAGAAAAAGCGATAGCCGATGGGCGTGATCAGAGTGATGTAAGCACTACAGAGATTCTTGAGGCACAAAGAATTGCTAGAGAATTTTATGCTAGGGGAAAGGTAGAAGAAGAGATTAAAGTATATGCAGGTATGTATGGTGAGGCTGGTGGTTTCTTTGATCAGAAGGTTGCCACAGATCAGATTTCAAGACTTATGGGTAAAGAATATCTAGACACACTTAAGGCTGAGTATGGAATAGAAGTTGATAAAGGTGAAGATGGTGCTGAAGATATAAAAGAAAAGACCCCAAACCAAGAGGCAGCTGAATCTATGTTATCTGTAGGTATAGGTAGTGTAGGTGGCCCACCAAGTGTTTCTTCTACTGTGAGTCCTACTTTAAAACCTTTACCAAAAGAAAAGCACAGACCAGGTGGCGATAGAAAGGCTGGATTTGGAGATGCAGATATTAGACAATGGGATAAACAATATGGAGGTCGATATACATTTGATGGTCAACCTATCCTAGTTGAACCTAGACCTACAGATCCTAAGGCTAAGGTGACTATCACAAAATTTGTGACAGGTAGAAAGACTAGAGTAAATGCTATGGATAATTGGGATGATCAGTATGGTGACACACATAACCCAGACGGTACACCTAAACAGTTTAAGGGCGACTAAGTATGAACTACTTTGAACAAAAAGAATATATGAAAAATCTTTACAGTGGTACAGGTTCTTCTTCTGAAAAACAATATGAAACTCTATCATTTGATCCAGAAGAAACACTGTCTGTAGAAGACATACGAAAAGATTATAAATATTCTCAACCTATTCGCGACTACATGATTGAACGTATGGGTATAGACTATCAAACTAAATCAGACGAAGATGTAGTAGATGATTTTGTTAAGCATATGCGTTACTTCAACGCTAACACTGTAATGACTGCAGGTGAAGTTAGATTTGTTACTAAAGCAAACGACAGACAAAAAGAAACAGCACGTAAAGCTTATCAGATATATGATCAGCTAGGTAATGTCTTTGTCAATGATGGATTAATGGGTGCAGTAAAGGGTGTAGGCGACTACGTGTTTGCTGCGGCAGCTGATCCTACTAACTACTTGGGTATACTTACTGGTGGTATAGGTAGAGCTGCAGCTGGTGGTGTTCAAGTAAGTGGTAAGCAAGTTATTAAAGGGGCAGTACGTAAGGCTGGTAGAGACGCTTTAAGATCAGGAGCTACAAAGAAGGCCGCTAGAGAAGCAGGGCGTAAAGCTGGAAAAGAAGCGGCGGCACGTGCGGCGGCTAGAGGTATGACAGATAAAAGAACTAAAGGTGTCTATGATAAAGTATCTAAACTTGTTGAAACAGAAGCTAAGAAAGCTATACCTAGAGATGCCATGAAGGCTGCACAAAGAGATTTGTTTAGAACAGCGGCAACTAAATCTCTATATTCTACTACAGCACTGGACGCTACAGCTGCGGTGTATCAAGATATTGCAAATCAAGAGATTATGCTAGATGTAGGAGCACAGGAAACGTTCAGTAAAACACAAAGTGCTTTCTCTGCTCTCCTTGGTGGTGTTGCAGGTGGTGCTCAGCTTGTTGCACGTAAGCTAGGTGCTGGTAAATCAGGATTTGAAGACACTCGTACAGAGACAGAAAAGTTAGCACAGAATACAATAGATTTGTATGCTCCTATTCTAAAGAAAGCAGATGGACCTGAGGCGGCTAAGGCTATACGTAAAGCTACAGATAAGTGGAATGCTAAAGTAGCTAAAGGAGATCCTAAGAAAGATATTATAGATGATTCTCAGCTTATAAGAGAGATTATGTTTGGTGATGTTGAGGGTGAGATAGGAGGTCTTGTTGGGGTGTTCCGATCTAAGGGATACAAGGTAGGTAAAGAAGTTCACATATCTGACGTGATGACTAACGTAGCTAACTCACTAACACAGAAAGAACTTGAAGATATTAATATTTCTTTTGCTAAGTATACAGGTTTTAAATTTGGTGATCTTACAGGTGCACGTGTTAAGCTAGGAGATGTTATGGCAGCACGTTACAGTGAGGCTGGTAAGACTTTGCAGGTAGCATCTCAGGTTAGTAAGACTTTAAACTCTGGTTTATTAGCAGCTGAGACTAAGATAAAGTTACAGTCAGGTGCTATTAAAGAGGCTGAAGAAGGAAAAGAAATTACACTAGCTGATGGTACAAAGATTAAAAAGCCTAAGCCACCTGAGCCATTACGTTATGGTCAGTCTGTGTGGAAACGATTACTTGTTTCCTCTCCAGCTACCACAGCATTAAACGTTGCTGGTTTTAGCCAATACTATGTAGGTCAAACTATTGCTGATCTGTTTAGTTCAACAGCTTTAATGACTAAGGGTCTAGCTCAGAGTGTTACTAATCGTAATGCTGCACAAGAATCGTTTAGACAAGCACGTGCTCTTAGCTCACTACAGGTACAAAAGATTCGTAACTTGATGGACCCTTATACTACACGTGACGCATACATGAAGTTTCTTGAAGACCCTGAGAACTTAGATGCACAGAAGGTATTGTTTGAAACTATGGCAGGTGGTGTTGATGCATCAGCTAAACGTTATGGTATGAACCCTGACAGTAAAGCATTTCGTAATGTAGAAGCTTTTACTAGAGCTATGAATCAGATAACAGGTGTACGCATACAAGACACGTTTACTAAGTCTCAAATGTTTATGACTGATATGGATAAGTATCTGAGATTAAAGAGAGGTGTTACTCTTAAGGAAGCTTTATTATCTGATGATATAATTATTGATGATGAGGTTATATCAGGTGCACTAGATACTACTCTCAAGTCTGTGTTTGCTAAAGACTATACTACAACAGAACAACCAGAGCTTATTAGAACAGCGGCTAAGTTTGTAGAGACTGTATCTAATACACCAGGTCTAGGTACTATACTACCCTTTGGTCGTTTCTTTAATAACGTTGTTGCTACCGCTTATCAATGGGGTCCTTTCTCTGCACCTGAGACACTACTAAAACCTATGTATAAACGCATAGTTAAAAAAGAAGGTATGGGTGTTTCAGAAATGGATGCAGCTGCTCGTACAACAGTCGGAGTGGCTGGTTTAATACTAGCCATGCAGTATGATGAAGAACGTAGAGATGATGGCTTAGGTGTATATGAGATTAATGTAGGCGGCGGTAAAATTATAGACGCTAAAAACACCTACCCGTTCTCTGCCTTCCTAGCCGCTGGGCGTATACTAAATATGAAAAGGAACAGTGAGACTATACCACCAGAGCTTATACAAGAGATGGGTACTCAAGTTGCTGTAGGCCAGTTAGCAAAAGATGCTCAGTTTGGTAATGACTTAAACAACCTACTAGATGTATTGATAAATCAAGATGAGGGTGCACGTGGTGCTTCTATAGATGCGTTTGCTAAAACTTTTGGTAATCTTACAGCTGGTGTTACTAGACCTTTAGACGCTATCAATAAGGTTGTAGGTTTTGCTATGGGTACAGACACAGCTAAAGATGTAAGACAGGCTGATGGTTTAGGTTTGTTTACTCAGACTTCTACAAAATACTTTGATAATATTCTTGAAGCATTCATAGGTAAGACAGATACTATTACTGGTGAAGATTTAAAAGTAGCAACAAGAGAGGGCGAGATATATGATGCTAACCCCTTTGCTAGAATCTTTGGTCTAACTATAAAGCAAGGTCGTACCGCTACGGAGAAAGCATACTCTATGTCTGAGATGCAAGCCTGGACTGCTAATGAGAGATCTAAACTACCTGCATACGATAGAGCATTCAATGGTATGTTAGCGCCTATCTTAGAGAGACAGACACAGAGACTTTTAAGAACAGAAAAGTTTATGAAAGCTGACCTACCTAAAAGACGTGGTATGTTAAAGGCTGTATTACGTAGTGCTAAGAAACAGATACGTGATAAGTTGGACGATGGTTATACTACAGGTGATAACGTTAAGTTAAGGGCTGCATATAAAGCACAGTCAAGATTCTCTAAAGAGATAACAACAGAAGCTAAGAAAGTGCTGAAAGAAAAGTTTGGTGTGAGTGGTGAAATAGAAGACTACTCTTTCGCTGAGCTAGATCTATTCATAAGTTACAGTGAGCATCTCAAAGATGCCTATGACGAAGCAGGTCAGTTATAAACAAAGAGAGAGGGGGCAATTAAGCCCCCTTATTTTATTCCGTGTCTGTCTGCTGCTAATCTAGCCCACATCTTAGCTTCCATAAGTCTCTCCCTAGCCCTCTCCTTTTCCTTACAATCATGTAAGTTATTTAAGATGTAGCTGTTTAGATTACGCACCTCTTCGTTAAGCCCTGTGTTAAACTTATTACTCTTAGTCTTAACAAAGTTGTCTGCCTCTAGCTCTATCTTCTTCATTATTTATTTTCTACTTTCTTTAGGTAGTCTACTGCCTGTTGTACTCCCTCAAGATTATCACT
>Ga0115572_10003740_pt1 | contig 11972 bp, 18 predicted proteins | sample COGITO_mtgs_1206_FD_88681 | JGI IMG/M metagenome (GOLD analysis project Ga0115572, IMG submission 88681) | Pelagic marine microbial communities from North Sea - COGITO_mtgs_120607 | ecosystem: Environmental > Aquatic > Marine > Epipelagic | place: Germany:Helgoland, sampling site Kabeltonne... | reverse complement strand
GGCGACAAGCGGTTGTCGATTGCAAAGATCGGATCGTTCGCGAAGGCGGGCGATGAGATTGTGCTGACCAAAATAAAATAGTTCGGGCGGGCCTGCGCCCGCCTGCGCGACTAAAGCCGAAGGCTTTAAGGATTAGAAGAGATTAGGCCGTCCAATTTTTTGGGCGGTCTCTTTTGTTGTGCCCTCATGGTGGGGGTACGACGTGTTGACACAACGTAAGTTGTGGCTTATACGCAACGTCATTATAGGAGCATCCAATGACAACCATTCAAAATATCATCGATCAAAACACCTCACGCGAGGCTCAGAAAATCTTGCGTGGCATAATTATCTCCGAGTGCGATGCAGCAATCGGCGGCAATGACGAGATTGATTGGGGCAGCATATGCAACAAGGCCAATCAATCCATGCTCGTGAATAGCTCTCACCCGCACAGCAAGAAGCTGTCCTCGGTCGCTACCCGAGCGCAGTTGCTTGACCGCATGAGTGCCAAGGGGCTCGGCCTATTAATCACGATCATGTGCCATAATGATGGTGGCTCTGTGAGCATCTTTGTGGGTGGCGCGTTCGAGCAACCGTCCGAGAACATGGTCGCATGGCCCTTCGGCGATAGCTTCAACGAAGAGTTCTTCGAGACCGCGTTCGAGACCTTCTCGAGCCTTGATGTGAGCGACTTGATCCCTCGCGAGGAAGACGTGCCCGTCACGATCAAGAAGGTTACGTTCACCCCCACGGTGGACGAGGACGAGGACGATGCACCCGCGCCGACCCCGCTGCCTGTGTTCAACCCTGCGCTTGTGACCGCTGCGAACAACGTGATTAGCGTGGCAACCGAGGGTGCCTTCAACGATCTCGAGGGTATGATTGCACATCGCTTGCGTCAGGATGAGCGCATCGTCGAGCTTGAGAAGGCAGCGAGTGCGGTGAGTGCGGCACCTGCGGTGCAGCCTGTTGTGGGGGATGGCTCGATCCCTAACGGTACGCCCGTGCGCCGCAATGCACAGGAAGTGTTCGGGTTGACCGATCCCTTGCTCGACTTCGAAATCGATTGCTGGGAGTGGGACGCTCGTAACCCGCTCGTGCCCTTGGTCGATAGCAATTACTTGTTCGATGTGAACGTGCTTGCTGATCTGTTGTGGGCTCGTGAGCACAACAAGAATGCGTGGATGGTCGGTGACACTGGCACTGGCAAGACCACGTTGACCGAGCAGATATGCGCTCGGACATGCACGATGTTTCAGCGTGTGAATTTTGACAGCGACATCACTCGTGTGGAGTTCGTTGGCAAGGTCGATGTGACCACTAACGATGTGGGTTCTGAGACCGTGTTCACCGAGGGCATCCTGCCTATTGCGATGACGATGCCTTGCATCCTGTTGCTTGACGAGGCTGATGCGATCAGGGGCGACATTGCATATGTGTTGCAGCCCGTGCTCGAGGGTCGTCCTTTGCGTCTGCTCGAGGATGGCGGTCGGATGGTGCATCCGCATCCACAGTTCCGCATCTTTGCGGCTGCAAATACTGGCGGCGCTGGCGATAGCTCTGGATTGTACTCGGCTGCGGTCAAGGTGCAATCGAGGGCTGCGATGAACAGATACAATGTGTTTGTTCGGGTCAGCTACATGGAGGCGATTGAGGAGATGCTGTTGGTCAAGCGCATCACCCCTGACCTCTCGGAAGCGGCGGCTGATGTGATGCTGGCGTTTCTGAGTAATTACCGCACGGCGTTCAAGGATCGTGAGATCACAACGCCTATCTCTCCTCGCAACATGATGACGCTCGGTGCGTATGTGTCATCCTTCGAGCCCCGTATAGGGCTGCGCTCGGCACTTGAGCGTGGGCTCAATGCGGTGGTCTTCCAATCGATTGACGAGAGCGATGCGCCAGTGGTGCGCGGCATCGCTGACCGTGTGACCCCTTGAGTGGGGTCGCACACTTCAACCTTTCAATTTTCATAGGAGCTACAAATGTTTGGTAACAACAACCCCCCCGCGCTCAAGCGCGAGATGACCGCACTCAGCCGTGTGCTTGGTGCGAAGCACGTCAAGACTACCTTCGAAGGTCGTGGCGCGTTTACGAACGGCAACATCGTGAACATCCCCGCAATGCGTGAGGATGCGGTGCTGACTGACTTCGAGAAAGGTGTGCTGCGAGGCTATCACATTCACGAGGTCAGCCATGTGACCGACACCGATTGGGATCACGTCAAACCCAAAATGCGTAACATGGATGCGCGTAAGAAGGGCACGTACAACGCTTGCGAGGATGTGTTCGTAGAGAAGCAAGCGATTGGCAGGTTCCGAGGCGCAGCGCGTAGCCTTGAGATGACAGTCGAGGCCGTGCTTCGTCGAGAGAATGCACACTGGGCAGGTGATGATGCGGCGCAAGCTGCGAGGCTCAAGACATGGTGGGAAGAGATACCATACGCCGCCTTGCAGCAGGCTCGATCCCGCATGGGTTACGAGAGCCCCGCTCTTGACGAGTACCTGTCAGGTCTCCCGAGCGAACTGGTGACTGAGGCTTCCAAGTTTGTCGGCGATTTGGTCAAGGCGCAGTCGAGTGAGGACTGCATCACGACCTCTCGCAAAATGATCAGGCGGATGAACAAGCTGGCGAAGGATCACGAGGAAGAGAAGGAAGAAGAGAAGGACGAGGACGAGGGCATTATGCCACCGCCTCCGCCTCCGCCACCGTGGGATGACGATGAGGGTGAAGATTACGAGTACGAGTACGAGGGTGGCAACGATACGTCTGACGAGCAGGACGACGATGACACAAACGAGGGAGAAGATGATGGCGAAGACGATGAAGGAGATGATGGCGACGATGAGGGCGACATCGTTGGCGATGGCGACGATGAGAGCGACGATGACGACGACGATGGAGATGGAGACAGCGGAGATGGCGGAGGAGGCGATGATGATGACGATGATGTCGGCGATGATGATGACGACGTGGGATTGGATGACGACAATGAGGGAGATGACGGAGGCGATGGAGGTGATGACGGAAATGATGGAGAGGAGGACGAGGGAGATGACGTAGGCGAAGAGGCTGGCGATGATGCTGGTGGCTTCCGCATGGACGAGGCGCAGGATCGTGCGAAGCAGGCTGTCGATGACATACTTGAGCAGCACATGCCACAGGGCAGCGAACTTTCTGTCGATACTAACCCGTGTACGACCGTCGATAGCACGAGCGATTTCGTCAAGATGCTGAAAGATGCCCCGAAGAACTGGGAAGGCAGCATGTCTGATCAGCAAAGCAGATGGGGTATATACGCCGAAAGTAACTTGCAGGTTCGAGACAGAGACTTATCGGCGTACGAACGAGCGGCGATGGCTCTGGGCGCAGACCTTCGTGTTTACTCTGCTCGTGTGGCTCGGTTGCTGATGGCGCAGGAAGACAAGCGCTTGATCGGTGGGCACCTCGAGGGTCGTGTTGATCGGCGGCGCTTCGGGCAGCTTGTGGCTGGCGAGAAGAATGTCTTTGCTCGGCAGGAGATCAAGCGCACAGACGATGTGGTTGTCTGTACTGCGGTGGACATGAGCGGGTCGATGGAGATTGATGACACGCTGCCACCGCTCATGGCTCTGAATGATTGTCTCGGCAAGGCCAGCGTGGACTTCGAGTTGATTGCTTGGACAGGTGCATCGGCTCGGGTGCGGAACTCGCAGCCAAAGAAAGCTGCGCTCATTCCGAACTTAAACGTGCTGATCGAGATGAAGCGCATTGCCGAGCGTCACAATAGCCCGAGGGTCAAGCGCGAACTCAACCGCTTCCTCGCCTTTGGTGGTGACACGCCGACCTATGCGGCGCTGACCTCGCTTTACACGAGGGTGTCAGCGCATCCGCATGGCAGAAAGATTATCCTGTTCTTGACCGATGGCGAGCCTAACGAGGGGTGGGCCGAGGTGCATATGTGCAGGAGAGTTGTCGAGCACATTCGTGCCACGGGCATCGAGGTGTACGGGATCGGCATCCAGCAACAGGTCGCTAATATCTTTGGCGATGACCACTCAGTCAGGGTGAACAAGAAAGCACTGGGTGAAACGCTGCTCGGGCAGATCGAGAAGCTGCTGATCAGCAAGGGCCACGGGCATGAGTAAGATGTCCCTGCCCAAGCGGTTCGACAGAAGCGTCTCGCCTACGATGAAGGGCACATGGCGAGCGATGTGGCCCGAGTGGCGACCGTTCGGATGGTGGTGGCATGTGGCCTACTGCATCCGAGTTAAGCGGATCAACCACAGAAACGCTGAGAAGATTAGGGCTGTCTGCGCCCTGATCGACAGCGAGATGCCGCACTTGCGTGACGTGTACGTGAGACCAGAACCACACAACACATCGATGCCCTCGGTCGAGAAGATCGAGAGCCTGAGTTACACAGAAAGGTACACTCATATGACAGACGATAACAAACTGACGATGGCTCGAGCGCTGAAACGATTGGAGGTCAAGGCTGGCCTCATGCGTCTCGAGTTCAAGGCGATAGGGCATCCTCGCAAGCACGACTGCGATGAGATGCTCTCGCTGATCGACGTAATCAAAGCAACCATGAGGGGTAAGTAAGATGCCGAAGTTTATATTGACGCGGATCGAAACGTACGAGGAAGAAATTGAGTGCGAAACATACGAAGAGGCGCTCGATAAGCTCGACCAGCAAGAGTGGGGGAGCATGTCACCCGAGATCGAAGATTACGTTTATCCTGTGAAGGAGACATAAGATGGCGAAGTTTATTATCACCCGCACAGTGCGGCACCAAGACCTGATTGAGTGCGACACATACATGGAAGCACTCGAGATAGCCAAGCAACACCTGTTCATCGAGGCGGCAGAGCCCGATGTGCAGTACCGCGCTTACTCGCAGGAAGATGACAGCACAGACGAGGGAGCATTCGGATGAGTAAGCCAAGCGTGAAAGAAATTCAGACTGAGTTCGCGAAGTGGGGGCACGTCGGTTGCCCCCTCACAATGAGAGAGATCGAGGTGTGCTGGCGGCACCGCTTTGGGCTCGAGGATATCTATGGGATCGGCTGCGATGTGGCAGCGGGATACAGTATCGAGGATGTGCTGCCGTTTTACTTCAAGCGGGAGTGCGAGATATGAGCGTGGATGACCAAGCTGATTTGAGATCAACGCGCAAGCGGTTGAGTGTCACGGGCAAGACGCCAGCCTTGTCAGTGTGCGAGGATGGGTACGTGCGAGTGGGATTGTCGAGCGACATGCGAGAGAATGACATGCTCGTGCTCGGGCTTTACCTGAGTTTGAGGAATGAGAAATGGAAAAAGAATTTGGTCGAGCGTGTCGAGAAAGAGATGGCGGGGGCGCAGACGCCCACCGCTCGTGTCACGAGAGCCTTCAAGTTAATCGGTGGATAGCGTGGGATCGACATGACAACGATCCAACGCCCACACAACCTTGCAACTTTCCCCATTTGTTTTGGGATTTTTTTGGGTGTACTTTGCACGTACGAGCATACCAGCGTTGTATGCAGAGTTGACCCGCGAGTTAATTAGATCATACGCCTTGCGTACGGCCTCAGACATATCGCTTGTCGAGAATTTCTCTATGCCTGTTACCCCCCAAAAAATTTGAGGATAGGTCGCGGGGCCATCCTCCAAAAACACAAGTATCATTTCATCGACCTCAGAGCGAGGGCAGCCAACCAGCGTTGTGCAAGTTGCATCCCGCACACGGGCCGCGAACGGTGTGGCTGTCACAGTTTGGGTGGCTGGCGGATCGTTGTCCACAACTTCTATGTCGTCGTCAACGAGATCTGTGTCGGGTGCCTCCTCGTCTATATAGATGACGAGGTGTGGGCACGATTGCTTGCGGTCAATAAAGTTATCGACAACGGTTACTGCCAAGACATCTCCGAGACGTAGATCGTATCTGCCTGAGATTGAGACAGGGATGTACCCATCTCCGCCGAGACCTGTTTCACCAAACGCCGCGCCTGTATCGAGGAGGTTGGTAATGTGGATAGTAGTTTTTGTTTTGATTTGCATCTTGTTTCCTGTGCATTTGTAATAATTATGGGGGGGTCGGTTAGCCATCGGCGTGACCGCCGAGTGCCTTGGCTTGCACACCCGTTAGACGTTAAAATGCTGGCAGCTTCCCCTATATGGGGAGTTGGTGCCAGCTTGCAGTTATACCCAAGCGGTGTCGAAGTTCGTGTAAGTGCTTGGTCTGCATTGGTTTTCATTTAGTTGTGCTCGTATCGTAGTGAACGTCTTAGGTTGTGGTCGTGAGTTGTGGGCCTGTCACAGTGACATGACTGCCGACACTTGATCTTCAAACGTGGTATTCATATAGCGCATAACCATCTTCAAGTCACTGTGTCCTAATAGATCAGCGATAACTTTGGGTGGTACACCCTTACGCGCCAGCTTGGTAGCGAAGGTGTGTCTGAGGCTATAAGGTGTTTTGGTTATGTTGAGTGGTCGGGTTGCCGCTCTAAAGCTGTACTGAATTTGCTTCGTGTCAGCATATTCCACGCCTTCCTTTAAGAATACTTTGGTGGTGGGAAGTGGTGTTGACCTTGGGATTACCGCGAGTGCATCGGGGTGCAGAGGTACGCGGCGACCACGCTGTAATCCGCCAGCACCCTTGTAGCTTTTGAGCATGACAGAGTTGTTAGTGAAGTCGATGTCATCATACTCGAGAGCCGTTGCCTCGCATGGTCGAGCCCCTGTCTTGAGCAGGAAGATGCAGATACGGCGAACGTCTGGATGAAGCGCCGAGAAGATTGCCTCGATCTCTTCGTCCGTGAACGTGTCCGTTTTGTGCGGGTCTTCGGCTGGCTTCCTGATCTTGATAGTCTCTCGCAGTGAGAGGCTGGCAGCAAAGTTCAGTATGCTTTGGAGTTGCGTGAGAGCTCGTCGAATTGAATTGTTCGAGTTGCCTTTCTGCATGTGACGAACCTCTATGTACTCTTCGATGTCGTTCTCATCGATGCTGTCTATATCGAAGTCGCCGAAGTGATCGGCAAGAGCCAACGTGTATTGCTTGGTTGAGTGGCTATTGCCAGTACGCGGTGACGATATGTAACGTCGAGCCACATTCTTAAATTTATTCTTGCGCTTGGCTGGCGCAGGGTTAGACAGATCGACCTTACCTGAGATCAAGTCAGCCTCGTAGCAAGCGAGGCGGTCGATAGCGAGGTCGCGATCCTTCGTAGCAAGCGAGTGTCGTACTCGATGGGGGCCGAAGAAACCGCTGGCGTACCATACGCCATTGCGAGTGCCTCGACGTTTAAGTGAGAGCATTCCCATTATGTATCTCCTATTGTTGATGTTGACGGGCGGAGAGATGCGAGAGGCGGGGGCGTTGGCGAGAACACAGTGTATCCTTCAAACCAATCCGAATGGAAAACTAATGCGCCCGAAACGAGCGATATCATGCGGCGGAAAATGCAATTCACATTGCAGTGTACCCATGACCAATCGTAAGAAGAACTATTCGCAAACATCTTAAACAGTGCCCTCCTTCTTGTAGATCGGAGCGTACTGATCGGCGGCATCGAAGTCGTAGTTGCGCGCCCAATCGGCGGGGATGCCTCCGCTGAGTTGGCGGTAGTCTTTGTCACTTACTTTCTCGATGATGTCGTTCAAAACCATTGCGGCTTGGCCTCGTGTTTTGCAGCCGATTTTTTTGCATACTGCTCGGACGTGCAGCTTCACCGTGTTCTCGCCGATGCCCATCACATCGCCGATGGTCTTGTTCATCCAGCCCATGATGAGCCCCTGCGAAGTTGCGTGTTGCTTGGGGGTGAGGCTTCTTAACAGGGCAAGTTCGGCTGCGTTAAGTTTTGCTGCCATAGTTGCTGTGCCCTCTGCCGCATGGCCGTTGCCAGAGTTGGTTAAGAGTAGGTTGGTAATTATGTCCAGCTTGGCTTCGAGCCGAGCCAGATCGTATCGCAATGTATCATTCGGCATATTGATATCCTGAGTAGTTGAAGTTGAGTGCAGGTTTAACTGCGGGTTGATCGAAGGATGTACCTTCTGGTGCTCAGAGTAGCGCATAGACCACAGAGTTGTCAAGGGGGTGTCATATAGTTTCTTCTTAGACAACTCGCTCACTTCAGTAACCCCCTAAAATAACATGATAATTCGGGCGTTATAGTACACTATTGGCTTTGGAGCAACGGTTTGTGTATTACTCTTTGCACACTCTCGCGGAGGTTTCGTTGTGAACTAATATATCTACAAGCAGATTTCTATCATGCTTGAGGAGATAACTTACAGTATTCTTGCTGTCGAATAGTAGCGGTCGAGTGAGGTCGCAATAGGTATCGCCACTAATCGTTGCGCCGCATCCAGCGAGCAGCACGATGAGCAAGGTAGGTATCGTCAGCCGCGTCCATTTCATCTCCGACCTCGTTCTTTATATGGATATTGTCCAACCGCTTTGCGTCGATCTTCCTTTTGATTTTGTCTTGTCCTCGAGCCATGCCTGCGGAGTATATGCCAAGCAATCCAAGGACGAACCCTGCGGCGATCAATGCGTATAGCTGTAGCTTTGCCATTTTTTAATGCCATCCATCTGCCCACGAGCGTACGCGCTCGCGTAATATATATAGACCAAGCAATAGGGTAACTGCTGTGGTGCCTATTATTATGTACTGTGCGATCTGATCCATGCCTGACACGACACTTACGAGCGAGCCAGCAGAGGCAGCCATTGTTGCGGCGGATGCTTTGACCGTTTTGGATTGCGTAGCTTTGGTACGTTCGGGCTTGGCCTCGTGAGCCTCGATGACCTTGCGGCCCGAGAGCCAGCGCTGGACACGGAACCCTGGACAGGCTTTCGAGGAAACTCGATTGTGCCCTATGATGTTGGCCTCGGGAATATTATATTGAGACTGTAGGTTTCTCACGAGAGAGTGAAGAGCATCGAGTTGGACGGGGGTGTAGTGATCGCTCGCTCGATCTTCTGCGTCCGAGCCGAAGCCGCCCGCTATACACACCCCGATACTATGCGAGTTGTTACCTTTTGCGTGAGCGCCTGCGATCTCGACGGGCCTGCCGTCAGCTACCTCGCCTGTGCGAGTGATGTAGTAGTGGTAGCCGATCTGGTCGAAGCCTCGGTCTTTGTGCCAGCGGTCGATCTCTGCGACTTGGGCCTTGCCTGTCTGCCCCTCGTACCAATCGGGGCGAGTGGCGGAGCAGTGGATGATGAGTTGATTTATCTTCCTCATGTAGCGTTGCGATGCCGCAGCATCTCCTCCAAATGTTTGATGGTTGTTTGCGCTTCGCCAAGGTCAGCGCGTAGCTCGGCGATCTCCCGCAGTAGTAATTCTTTGTCGTCGTTCATCTTGTTTACGCGGGAGGCAAGGCGCTCGACCTGCTGAACGAGAGTATCAGTGTAAGCGGATTGGGCAGTTGCTTTCTGTTTCTCGCGCAATGAAATGAAACTCCAAAATCCTGCGCTGCCGATGAGCGCGATTACCAATGACAATAATTCTGGATGTTCCACACGAGCCCCCAATCACGAGCACACTACCGCGAGTTTGCGGCATCATCGTCCTTTCGTGCAGCGAAGCCCCAGCGTAGCTGCACCGCTAATTTCCAAAGCCCTCGCGCAACCCACGAAGCATCTCGTGGACAGTCGGTTTCTTGTTTTTCATGGAGGAGTAAGGGCATTGGAAGGTCTTGGGGCACTCGCTCCATCTGTGCGTGGGGAAGTGCGTGTAGACTGTGCGGTTCGGCCCACGATAGATGCAGTGCTTGACCTCGTTGATCTCGATGCGCTTCCACAGATGGCACTCGACAGTCTCGGGATTGAGTAAACCCGCAAGAACAATGGATGCGAGTAAGCTCATAGAGCGATGACGATTAGGTACACGCCTCCGCCGAGGGTGCCCATAATCAAAGTGGCGAGCCCGAATATGACAGCGTTCTGCTGCATTTCTCGTTTCGCTTCCATTGCCCGATACACAGTTCGCTCTCGCTCTTCTCTTATTTGTTTGCGGAGATCGGTCATCTCCTTATACGTGTTTGGCCCGTAGCGATAATTCAATAGAAATTTTATCTCCTTCTCACGTTCGAGCAGTGCTTTCTTATGCGTAATTATTTGCAGTGCTTCTCGCTCGATACTGTCCGAGCCTTGCGACATCTTCTCGTGGAGCTTTGGCTTTTTTCGCTGGCTCTCAGCTTTGGTTACATCCGCGCAGGCTTCGTACCAACTCGACAAAGTTGTTGTGACATCGTGCAATTCTCGGCCCGCGCCGATCAATTTTTTTGTGAGCGTAAAGGCCGCAGAGGCAGCCGTAAAAGCGCTGATGGGATCGATCATGGGTCATCCTTTAAGATGCCCTCGCTCACGTAGAAGGGCTGCATATAACTCCTTCATATGTTTTAACCTGATTACGCATAGGCTGTCGTCCAACGCCTCGCGGTTGCGGCGAGTTATGACCACTGGAAATTCTGTCGAGCGTGTGTCTCTGATGTTGCGCTCCGCTTGCGCGAGTGCGTCTCGTACGTTGAGCCGCTCGGTTCGCTTGGCTTCGACAAATATTTCTGGGGTGCCGAGGAGGTCAGCACCGCCTGCGTGTAGCCCAACCTTGCCGCCGCCGCTGAGTGGTGCGCGTTGCACCCGCTCCTCGCCGAAGATGTGTTCATTGAACCAGTGTGCGAGATCGACTTCGTATTTGTCGCCCTTCGCTTTTTGCGGATTACCCATAGCTTTGCCCCCATATAAAGAAATTGCTGATGTCGAACGGTGGCTTTGGGAGAGATGGCTCTCGATAACCTTCCTCCTCTTCGCCGAAGCTCATGCGAGACGAGAGTGCCTCCTTCTCGTGGCAATGGGTGCATCGATACTGATTGATGGGTCGCCTCTTCTGATCACCGCATAGGGTGCATGGCCTGTCCCACATCGTCTCTGGCATTTTGAATTGGTACTTAGCCCCTGCGAAATACTGCAAGCCCTCGCGCATGAGAATGCGTTTGAGTGTGTCCACGCAGCAGCCCAACTTGTCTGCCATTGTCTGATGATCGAGGTCAGCGTGGCGCTTATGTAGCCAGTTGCGTTGCCTCTTCGTAAGCTCTCGTTGCTTTGCCATGCTCACCTCTTTGTGGCTCCTGTACCACACGGCAAACTAATGCACAACTAAAGTTCTTAAATAGTACATCTACCTATTGACTTTCTCGACAAACTTGTTACCCTCGGAGGAGCGAAGACGGCGCAGACAAATGAGTTCCCAACAGAGTTGGAACTCATGCAGGCGAGGATAGTAGGCGTGATGCCGAGGGTAACAACTTCTGAGCCACAAACAATTTGCCACCGATAAAAAGATTTGTTATCAACGAATTGTGAGGGTAGCCCCAGACGCAGTTGGGTCGAACTTAGTTTAATCGCTGCCCTCACACGATCCCTCTTGGCTAGGATACGCACTGCGATGGAGGGATCAACACCCCCCTTGACCGATGGTTAATCTAAAGTTAGCTTTTAGTTGTGCTGATCGTCCGAACCTGACGTAATTCGGCACTGGCCCTCGCAGCTTAATCTCATCGCAGCTTGGCTCTTACAGGCGAGGGCCGCTTAATCACTGAGCATTTGCAATAGCACTGGCATGTGACATCGCTCTGATCGGTTGCGTCCACTCACGCACCACCGAGATTTGTTTGTGCAGGCGTGACGCTATCTCTGCGTCCGACAAAGCTGGGCGAGTGACGCCCTTCGCATCCTCCCACTCTTGAGCAAACGTCTGCGCCCGTTGCTGTGGTGTGCGCTGTGACATGATCCGAACAGTGTCGTCGTCACGGTTGCTGACGAAACCCACATGATAGTAAGGCTCGTGCGTGTCGCTCCATTCTCGCACCTTGCCAAACCTCACGTCCATCATCACGTCCATATTCTCTGCATCGTCAATGTGCTGTGGCGATGACATGGTTGCGAAAGGGGTAGTGGGCAGGTCGCCATCCCATAGGCCAGCCTTGATTTCGGCGCTGTCCTTGTCCTCAAATAT
>Ga0115572_10003739_pt1 | contig 11973 bp, 7 predicted proteins | sample COGITO_mtgs_1206_FD_88681 | JGI IMG/M metagenome (GOLD analysis project Ga0115572, IMG submission 88681) | Pelagic marine microbial communities from North Sea - COGITO_mtgs_120607 | ecosystem: Environmental > Aquatic > Marine > Epipelagic | place: Germany:Helgoland, sampling site Kabeltonne... | reverse complement strand
CGCGATTCCCATCATCGCGCTGCTCAACGTGGACCCGGCGCTTCAGTCGGAGGTGATCACGACCTTGACGTACATCGGCGTCGTTTGGGTCAGCGGTATCATGGTCGGCGTGATTTATCGCATGGCGCACGTCAAGCTGTTCACGGAACCGAGGCTCAACGTGCTCCGTTATGTCCACTGGTTCCAGTTTAGCGACTACATCATGCTCTACATCACCATGCAGCGCTCGTTCATCGTGGTCGTCACGAGGATCCTCATGTCCGTCGTCGTGCAGGCGGCGTGCATCATGCGCTCCGACATGACCTTCTTCCCGCTCATGATCGGCAAGACGATCGACAAGCCGCACATGGCGTACATCTCCGTGGTGTTGAACGACTGGAAGTACAGCTGTCCCATCGTGTGGTCCTTCTACAGCACCGCCCTCGAGGCGGGCCGGCAAAACAGCAAGCTCCGGAAGGATGTTGAACAAAAGCTTCGATTGAAGTACGCCAAGGAGGCGCCCTCATCAGCAGGGTATTCTAAAGTCGCCTCGAGGAAGTCTGGCATCAATGTCCTGGATGCAGGCATCTCAGGGGTGGCAAAAGGGGTGACAGGGGTGAAGAATTTCACCACCGGGGCATTCTCTGAACTATTCTTTGGCGGGAACGATGGCATGAGCGCTGAGATGAGGGAGGAGTTCGAGATGGAATTGCAGAAGGTTAGACGAAGCAGGCGCGCTCGGACCAGGTGGTTCCTCGCGCTCACCCTGACGAACAACCCCTCGCTCATCGCCATGCGCAGACCGTGGGGTGGCAAGCCGTCGAACCTCGCCAGGCTCAAACCCAGTCACCTTCCTCACGCAATCAAGAAAGGGTGGCTGCGAAGGCGAGGCGGGATCCTGGGCGTGGTAAACGACGATTACGTGATGCTCACACCAGGCGTGCTCTACATCTTCGAGCACGATCTGGCCTCTAACCCCAAAGTGTATCCCCTGTCCTCGAGGGTGCTGGTGCGCAAGTTGTTTGTCAGCGTCAGGGATCAAACCGCGGGCGGGTGGCACTTCAACGGCGACAGGTACGAACCCGGGCCGGACGAGGTGGACCCCCCCGACGCCGAAGACGGTCTCCGTTCCCCGCCCAAGAAGAACAGCGACAAGAAAGACAAGAAGAAGGATGACAAGAAGAAGAAGGACGACAAGAAGAAGAAGAAGGACGACAAGGACAGCGGGAATAACGAGGACCATACGCAGACGGGTATGGTCCTCGCCGAGTCTGCGGAGTCGAACAAAAAGTGGAAGCTGAAGGAGAAATACTTCTTCGTGGTGACCATCCCGGGCGGGCCGATGGAGGTGTTCGCCAGCACCGATCAGGACGAGGTGTCCGACTGGGTCAGCATCCTCAGGGAGTCGTGCCTGGGCGCACCCGATCCACGAAGGCTCGCCGGGGTCAAGCAGGACTGACATAGCACGTGTTATATTGAAAGAAGAGATAAATATCACTCGCTCGGCGCGTGATCACTCACAGGGATGACAGGGTCGGCCCCGTGTCCTCGCGCTTGAGCGCGTCGACGAGAAAGCGGTTCTCGATTGTCTTCACCTTGGCGCGCGCGACGTTGTCGGCGGCGCCGGCGTGGCCACCCTCGGTCATCTCGTGGTACAGTACCTTGCCCCCGATGCCGAGCGCACGCATCTTGTGCACGACGCGCCGCGCGTGCGACGGGTGCACGCGGTCATCCGCGGTGGACGTCGTGAACAGAGTCGCGGGGATGTGCTCGCCTCTTTTAGCCAAAACCTCGTCGAACCCCCGCTCTTGAATCGCGACGTCGACTGACTTTTCCAGGTTGTGGTACGGCGAAAAGCCGAGCAGCGCGTCGCGTTCCTCGGGCTTGGACGGGTCCCCGTACTCGTCGATCCAGCTCGGCCCACTGGTGAGCAGCACGTACCGCTCCATGTCCAGCAGCGGGCACTGCGACACCACCGCGCCGAACAGGTGCGGGTAGTGCGTCATCATCGCGCCCGTCAACAAGCCGCCGTTACTGCCGCCCATGCACCCGAGCGTGCCGTGCGTGGTCACACCGGTGGTCACCAGGTCCTTGGCGACGGCGGCGAAGTCCTCGTACGCGCGCCAGCGCAGCTCCTTCTTGGCGGCGCGGTGCCAACGAGCGCCAAACTCGCCCCCGCCGCGGATGCACGCCACGGCGTAACACATCCCCTCGCGGAGGAAAGACTCGCCCACCGTGGCGCTGTACCCCGGCGACATCGAAATCTCAAAGCCGCCGTAGCCGTACAGCACCGTGGGCGCGGGCGCACCCTCGGGAATCCCGGCGCCGCGGACCAAAAAGTACGGAACCTTCGTGCCGTCGTCGCTCGTCGCCTCCTTCAACTCGACGGACATCCCGCCCGTGTCGAACCACGCGGTGTTCGTCTTGAGCGGGCTCGATGTCTCGAGGTCGGGCGCGGTCGCCGTGGAGAGCGCCACGGGGTCGAGGAACCCGTCGGTGGTCACGAAGAGCTCGTTCGAGCGCTCAGAGTCCACGCCGCTGGCGCTGAAACTCTGGCAGTTCTCGGCGACGTGCGCCTTGACGAAGGAAAACGATTTGGTCTCCGCGTCGAACCGCCACACGTACACGCGCGTCACCATGTGCTCCAGCGTGTGCACCATCATGTAGTCCTTGGTCTCGGAGCTGCCCGCGTACGCGCACCGATCGTCCGCCGGCGAGTACAGCACGGTGAACTCGGATCTCTCGCCCCTCAAAAAGGCATCAGCCGGGTGAGACACCACGGACCCAGCCTTGAACTCGTGCCCAGCACTCGGCGCCCACTCGGACTTGCAGTGGATCACCACCTGGTCCGCGAACGTGTTGAACGAAAAGTCGGACGGGATGTCCACCTTGACCATCGTGTCCGGGGCATCCGGGTCGGACGCGAAGTGCGTGGTGTCATAAAAAGTCTGTACACAAAACACGATGTCAATCCAATTGCCCATACGAGAATTAAAATAAACTCACCTGCGCCCGGTACCAAACCTTGTACCGGTGGCCCTTGTCCCAGTACGCGCTGCCCGCGGCGACGACGTCCCCGGGCTCACCGCGCCAGATCTCCACGCTCTCTTCCAGCGGTGTGCCCCTGGTCCACTCGCGCACGGTCAGCGGGTACCCCGAGGGGCTCATCGTTCCGTCGCCGAAATCGTGGCCGATCCACGCGACGTCGCGACTAACCTAAAATTAACAAACACGACGTCAGTCACATTGCCCATACAGCACGAGAATAAAATAGACTCACCCAGCAAAAGTTGTTCTTCCCCGGCGGGAGCACGAATGCGTCTGGGCCCTCCACGAACTTCTTGGTGACGACGTCGAACTCGCGCACGGTGCACGCGTCCGTGCCTCCGTCGGAGAGCTTCACCACGCACCGATCGACGCGGAACCGATCGTCGCCGGGGCCGTAGTCTAGGAAACTGGGTCCTTTCCAGACCCAGCTCTTGCCCTCTTTGGACGCGAGGTCGTCGACGTCCAGCACGGTCTCCCAGGTGGGCGTCGGGGTCTTGAAGTCGTCCATGGTGGTGCGGCGCCAGATGCCCTTGACGTGGTGCTCGTCCTGCCAGAAGTTGTACACGAAGTCGCCGCGCAGGCGCACGGCCGGGATCTTCTCCTTGTCGTCGTAGATGGCGCGCAGCTTGGCGAACATCGGGTCGTCCTCCGGTTTGCCGGTGGGCCCGGCGATCGCGGCGAGCGCGCGCTCGTTCTCCGCCTTGACCCACTCCATGCTCCGCTCGCCCCTCAAGTCCTCGAGGAACACGTCCTCGGGGGCATCGCTGGCACTAGTCGACATGGCGGTGATCGGCGAGAAGAAGGCACGTCGATCGCGAACGCCGGGGAAGATCCGCACGCGACGGGAGGACGGGAAAGACGCGCGAGTCGCTCCCGCGGATACGCTGGCGCGATGCGTCGCGAAGACTAGCCGGAGCGCGCGGAGGGGGGCGACGCGAGTTATGGTACCCGCTTGAGGATGGTGCGTCAGGAGTTCCTGTCGCGTAGTGTTGTGTGAAGAAAAGATTACTGCTCATCAAACGTCACTTCATTGTCGCGCGATGAAGGGCGCGCTCCTCCTCTTGCTCGCGCTCCTCGCCGTGGGGGATGCCAGGCCGGGCGCGAAGGACTGCACCGAACTGTGGATCACCCAGGATCTCGACCATTTCTCGTTCGGCGCCGACGGCACGTTCGAGCAGCGGTACCTCGTCAACGCGGAGCACGCGTCACCGACCGATGCGCCCATCTTCCTCTACGTCGGCAACGAGGCGCCGGTGGATCTGTACGCGGATAACGCGGGTTTGATGTGGGAAAACGCCGAGGAGTTCGGCGCACTCCTTGTCTTCGCCGAGCACAGGTACTACGGCCAGTCGCTGCCCTACGATGGGGCGCTCACGAAGCCGAACGGGATGTGGGATCCGGAAAAGTTGAGATTCCTCTCGCACGAGCAGGCGCTCGCGGACTACGCGACGCTCGTGTACCGCCTGCGCGAGGACAAACGATACGGCGGCTCCCCGGTAATCGCGTTCGGGGGGTCCTACGGCGGCATGTTGGCGTCCTGGATGCGCCAGAAGTACCCGGGCGCCGTCGCGGGAGCCGTCGCGGCTTCGGCGCCGGTCCTCGCCTTCCCCGGCATGTCCCCGAGCTTCGACTCCGAGAGCTACTGGGCGACGGTGACGCGCACCGCCGAGCGCTCGGCGCCGGGGTGTGCGAATGCCGTGCGCGCGGGGTTCGCGGCGCTACGCGCGGTGAGCCTGGCGCATGTTCAGGACGCGGTGGGAGCGTGCCAACCGGTGACGAGCGAGGCGGAGAGAGAGCGTTGGGCGATGTTCCTGGCCGTCGCCTGGGATACCATGGCGATGGGCTCCTACCCTTACCCGACAAACTACATGACGGGCGGGGGAGATAACCCGCCTTTACCCGCGTGGCCGGTCAGGGCGGCGTGCGAGGCGATGATGGCCGAGGATGTCAGGGCTGGACCGACGGGCGCGCTCGGAAGGTTAACAAAGGCTTCCGGAGTATTCAACAACGCCACCGGCACCGTCGGCGAATGCTACGAGCTGCCGTCCGACGATGAGTACGACGGCATATGGGACTACCAGTGGTGTACCGAGCTCATGCCCCAGGAGACTTACTTCGCCATGGACGGCGTGTCGGACATGTTCTGGCCCCGATCGGACTCGGGTGCGTCGGTGAGAAATCGGTGCGAGCGAAGGTTTGGAATTCTTCCGCGGCGTCGATGGATCGCCGCGTCCACGGGCGGGGGACCGCGGGGGCTCGCGGCCGTGACGCGGGTGGTTTACAGTAACGGCGATCTGGACCCGTGGTCATCCGGGGGCGTACGCCATTCGCTCGGGCCGGAGACGGTCGCGGTTGACATCCCCGAGGGTGGGCACCACGCCGATTTATTCTTCGCCCACCCGGAGGATCCGCCGTCGCTCATCGCCGCGCGCGTGACGACGATGGCGCTCGTGCGGGACTGGATCGTGCAGTTCAGACGCGAGGCCGCACTGGCTGTCGGGGCTCCGACGAGCGCGATCGCGACGGAGTAATAATAAACTTAGGGTATGGTATTGATAATGTTACGTCCGTTTGACTCACGGGGTCCAGAAAAACGGGTGGAGCAGCGCGGTGTTGCACCCCAGCCTGCCGCGCTGCAGGAAGTTTCGCTTGCACACCAGCCTGCACGCGAGGTCCCAGCCTAGCCCGAGGTTCGCATCCAGCGCCGAGAAATCCCACCCCTGCGGCTCCACCACTTTCCTCCACTTTCTCAAGTCGTAGTTGTTCTCGTCGAGGAGCCTACGGAAGGAACCGTTGGGGTCCATCACCTTGCGCCCCCTCAGCTGTGGCACGCACATCTGCAGAAAGACCAGGCCCGCGGAGAACGAGTCGAACAGGTCGGGGAGGAACGCGCCCCACACCAGCGGCGACAGGGACGCGGTCAGCGGTCGCAGCGGCGGCGGCGCCGGGATCCTCTCCGGCATGATGAAGTTCTCCGGCGGTGAATAGAACGGGTCCAGTAAACCTTGCTCGGGCTCGTAGTTCTTGCCCGTCCGTAGGTCAGCCGCGGCGCCGAAGTCCACGAGCTTGAACTTGCGGCCCATGAACACCAAGTTCGCGGGTTTGACGTCCCTGTGCACGATGCCGATGTCGTGCAGACCCGCGAGCGTGGACAGCAGGTTCCTCAGCACGGATTTGGCAACCTTGCTCGTCCGTTTGGCGTAGTCGTCCCCGCCTCGTTCCCCGCCGTACAGCAGCTCCTCGGCGCACATCGGGAAATCGTTTCGAACGATGAGCTCCTCGAGCGTCACGTCACCTTCGAACGCCCACACCAGCGTCGGCGAGGACGCGCCCTCCACCACGTCGTAGGAGCCCAGGTACTTGGCGCACCCACCCGCCACGAGGGGCGCTCGGCGCACCCGCCTGTTCATGTACTCCTCGGCGTTCTGGAGCTGCGCGGCGCCCTGCACGCTCTTCGCCTGTTTGATCACCAGGTCCCGCCCCGTCCCCGTGTCCTCCGCGTACGACACGGACCCGAACGAGCCGTCCCCGAGCTTGCCCCGGACCTTGACGGAATCTTTGTCAAACTTTTTGTTCAGCAGCACCGCGTCGAAGGCGTTGGCGAAGTAGGAATCGAACGCCCCGCCGAACACGCCGGGCCGCCCCGTGGCCCACAGGAACAATAGGACGGCGAGCGCGAGCTCGTACTCGGCGTTGCCCGTGACGAGGGTGAACCCGCTGTCCACCTCCCTCGACCACCAATCCGCCAGGCCCGACTTTGCGTCGTCGGGTAAGGTTTGGAACGCGGCGTCCGTGGCGGGCTTGGCGGCGTCCGCGAGGGCTTTGGCGGTGCCCGGAACGCTCACGCCGAGAACCTCGGAGGGTAAGTCCGGGAAGAGATCGGCGTAGGTGCGACCGACGGCGCTCCCGATGGAGCTCGCCAGGTCGACGGGTGAGGCGGAGGACGACGAGCTCCCGAGGTCCCCGACGCCCATGTCGTCGAGGAAGCCCGCGCGCGGGAGTGTACGCGTTCGGGGTCGCGCGATCGATCCGCGTCGATGCGCACGCGAACCGGCGCGTATCGCGCGCGGGACCGCGACGGCGCCCGCCGCGAACGCTGTCGTCGTCATGTCGTCGCAACTGCCCGAACGCGGTTCCATTGGAGCAGCTTTTGGCCAGGTCAGCTTTGGGTCAGGTTTGGCAGTTGGCAGTCGCACGCTGATTGGCCGAGAGACTTGACGGTCTGTTGAGGAGTTAAATCAACAGACCAAGATCCTGATGTGAATGAGTTGGCACGCGTTTCCTCCGACCAGAATGGAGGGCGCCCCGATGGAGAAGGACGAGGCGCCCGCGTCGGCTTCACCTCGAGATGAAGAAAGCCCAACGCCCGACGGTGACGGTAACCCGGTGACGAGACTGTTCAAGGATGTGGGCACGAAGGTCAGGAACGTGGTCGCCTTCGTGGAGCGTGTCGAGACGGAGGTTCTCGACGACAAGACGGTCGACGACAAAGTCAAGGCGCTGCAGCACACGAGGAACGTCAAGACCCTGCGCCAGATGTGGATCGACCTCATCCTGTCCAAGGAGTTCACCACCATCATCGACCAGGTGTTCGACAGGTGCTGCAACCTGAACGACGACGACGACGACGACGGTACCGACGGGGAAGGCAAGCTGGACAGAACCGAACTCGGCGCGGCGATGAAGATGTTGTGGGAACGGTTGGACCAGAAGACGGGCGGGGGACGGAAGCTGCCGAGGATAAAGGAGAGCGAGGAGACCGTGCTGAGGCGGTACGACGCCGACAGCGACGGCCACCTGGACAGGGACGAGTTCCACGGGTTCGCCAAGACATACTTCAGCCGCATGGAGTGGCCCGCGTGGAAAGTCGCCGCCAAGGGCGCCACCAAGGGCCTGGCGTTCTATCTCGCGCAGCGCGTGCTTCTCCAGCCCACGATCGGGGTGGTCAAGGCGATGGTGGGTCCCATCGTCAAGGCCAAGATACAGAGGGCGCTGGAGAGCGGCGCGGCGGACGCGTTGAGGGGGTCGCTGAGGAAGGTCAAGTACGCAGTCAAGAGGCCACTCGCGGCGACGAAGAAGGCGGAGGGTAAGGCGATGCTGGAGGAGGAGTTGAGTGAGATGAGGGCGCGGAGACGGACAGCGCTGTTCGAATTTGTCAAGAGCGTCGGTATTTGCGCCGTGGGCGGCGGCGTGGGCGCGGTAGCGGGCTGGTTGTGAGCGTAGCGGCGTTCCGTGTTAACAAAATGTCCGCCCAGTGTCGTCGGTCGGCTGCAATTTCTTCTTCCGGCCATCCGTTTGTTTGAAACGTCGATCGATGATCCCGCCCTCCCCACAACGCGAGCGCGACTCGAGGGTTCGAGAACAGCGCGTGGACCGTTCGGGCGGATTCACACGTAGACGAGCGAGGCATCTTCGCTTCGAAAGTCCCCGCCGGAGAAGCGACGGACGCGCGGATCTCGAAGCCGAGATCTGAAACTTTTGCCCTAACTTCAGAGGAAACGTACGGGAGGGGACGATGGCGGACTCACGGTCGAACTACTCGCTCACCACCTTCAACTCCAGCGGTGAGCTGGTGCAGATTAAGCACGCGCTCGCCGCGGTGCAAAGCGGCGCGACGTCTCTGGGCATCCGCGCGGCCAACGGCGTGGTCCTGGCCACCGAGAAGAAGCTCCCCTCGACGCTGGTGGATGAGAACACCGTGGAGAAGATCGCGCAGGTGACGCCCGAGATTGGCATGACCTACAGCGGGATGGGACCGGACTTCAGGGTGCTGACCAAGAAGACCCGCAAGGAGGCGCAGGTGTACTACCGCACCTACCACGAGCTCGTGCCTTGCTCGCAGATCGTGAGGGAGACGGCGTCGGTGATGCAGGAGTTTACCCAGCGCGGAGGCGTCAGGCCCTTCGGGGTCTCACTCCTCGCGGCCGGCTTCGACTCCAACGGGCCGCAGCTGTACCAGGTGGATCCATCCGGCACGTACTTCGCGTGGAAGGCGAGCGCGATCGGCAAGAACATGGTCAACGCCAAGACGTTCCTGGAGAAGAGGTACTCGGAGGACATGGAGCTGGAGGATGCCATCCACACCGCCATACTGACCCTCAAGGAAGGGTTCGACGGTCAGATCAGCGCGGAGAACATCGAGATTGGCATCGTCGCCGAGGACAGGAAGTTCAGGGTGCTCACCAGCGCGGAGGTTGCGGATTACCTGTCCGAGGTGGAGTGATCTCTTTTCCAGTAGTTTCAACCCGGGGTTTCGAAATACAACGCAACGAGACCCGTCTTCTAAATCTCGCCTACTCATCTCGCTAATACACTCATCCGGCGCCCGTGCTGTCCGGGTCCCACACCGACTCATCCGGAAAGTTCCACGTGTCCTCCGTCCCGTCCCGCGCGTACATGACGTAAGCCACGGGCCTCATCCGGTCCCCACTCAGGTTGGACCCGCCGCGGTGAAACACCCTGTAGTCGTACATCAAAACCGAGCCGCGACTCAGCTCGGGCACCACGTCCTCCGCTCGCTCCTGTATCCGCCTCTGATCCCCGGTGAGGTACGGCGAGTCGTGATCCCATGTGTGAGACCCGCGACGGAAGTGCGTGGGTCCCATGGAAGCCGGGACGTCGACCAGCGGCACGAAGACGTTCACGATGCCACGCTCCCGCCCATCCGCGTGGAAGTGCTGCTCGGGCGCGGACGGCAACGAGGTGACGCACCCGACCGCGGTGACACCGAAAGACACGCCCGTACCGTCGTCGTCGACCATCAGGCGCGATCCTGCCAGTGTAGGGGTGACCCAAGGGTCCGCCGCCATACGCAACGAGTCCCACGCGGCTGTCGCGGCGGTCGCGGCTGACTCGTCATCCGCGGTGGGATAGGGCCTCGGTGGGAGGGTGATGGTATCGCCAGCCCCGGACCGCCTACGCTCGGCGGTGACGTCGAACCTCCGTCCGCCCTTCGCGCGGCTGCACACCTCCGCGAACCTGAAAATGTCGGAATCCACCCGCAGGCCCTTTCCCTTCGCCGCCGCCGTGAGCCGGCGCAGGTACCCTTCGCTCGCGTCCAGCGCCGAGTCGATTACATCCGTCGGCACCAGACCGGTGCCGTCCTCAGCCTCGAGAACCACGAACCCGTTCCGCGCGAGCGAGTCAGCTGCCGCGGCGACGGTCGAGGCGGAAGGTTCACCCGTGCTGACCTCCGCGGAGGAGGCGCGCACTCGGTAGGGTGGCAGGTTTTCGTCCGTATTGAGGTCCGTTTCGTCGTCTTCAGCCGCCGGGCCAACGCGTCTCACCGGCCCGTCGGTGTCCACGTCGAGGTCTTCAAACTCGTCGAGAAAGTCACCCAAGGCGCTGTTGGCATCCGAGTCGATCTCGCTGGGTTCCCCGCGCCGGTCCTCCTCCCCAGTCGCCGCCGTCGCCGTCGTTTCACCTCCCTTCGGCTCCTCTGAACGACGTGGACTGGGTGCCCGGTTCCCTTCACCGCGAACCCGCCGTCGGTCCACCTCCTCATGTCCTTCCTCATGTCCCTCCTCCTCCTCCTCCTCCTCCTCCCTCGCTCGCCGCGCGTCCGCCACGGCCCGAGCGGACAGCCTTACGGGCGGCGTCCAGTCGGCACCCGCCTTGGCCGTCACCAACACGTACCCGCCCGCTTTAGATATCTGCTCCCCGTCGTGTACGTGCTCGCTCGCCGTGACCGCCGCGGCACGCCTGTTGCGCTCGTCACCACCCTTGGTGTCCAGCCCCAACGTCTCGCCGTCCACCGAAGGGTCCAGCCCCACGGATCGAAGGGCGGACACCAGCGCGTCGAGGAGACCCGCGCGTCTCAGGCCGCAAGCCACGACAATCTGACCTCCGGGCGCTAGGTGCGCGGCCACGGCGTCGGGGAGCGCGGCGCAGTGCTCCGGTAGGTAAAGTACATCCGCGGCGACCACGAGGCCGTAGCTCGCGCCCTGGATGTAGGTGGCGGGGTCTCCCCAGTCGAGGCCCTGGACGCAGACCTCGCACGAAGACGACGCGTCGTAGTGCCCGTTGATGCGCGCGTTGGTGTGCATCAGAGAGAGCGTGGCCTCGTCCCGGTCGGTCATGGTTACGGAACTCGCGCCGAGGGCCGCGCACACGAGCCCCACCGCGCCCGTACCCGCGCCCAGCTCCAGGACGTCGCGGCCGCGCACGATGGGACCGGCGCCATCTTCGTCGCCGCCGCCGCTCCTACGGGCCAGCCACTCCGCGAGGAGGCGTGCACATGACCAGACGCGGCAGCCCGTGCGCAGGGGCACGTCCTCGTTGTCGCGTTCCTCCCGCAGCTTCACCGGCGGGCACCCATCCACCTCGAGCAGCGACGTCACCGTGAGCACCATCCCGCCCCGGCGCACCTGGTACTGATTAACCAGAATGTTAAACTTCGGCATCACAAACAATGGCGCCCCTGCGTCTGTCCCTCGTCGCGGCACTCGCCGCGGTCCTCTTCGCCGTCCCAACGAACGGCCAGGGGATGTGCTCCTCCCCCGATGACGGCCACGGCGGGCACATCGTGGACATCACCGCCACCATCAGCGCGTCCCTGCCCACGTGGCTGAGCGACACCGGATTGGGCGAAGGTCACAGAACGGAGACGTGGAGCATGCTCAACGGCGACGACGCGAACGCGTCGGAGCTGACGTTCAGCGCGCACACCGGGACCCACGTGGACGCGCCGAGGCACTTCGTCCCATGGAAGAACCAGATGGGGATGGAGACGGTGGACATCGGCGCCATGAACGGACCCGCGCTGCTCATCGAGGCGTACGACGTGCCCGTGCTGAACAGGGAGGCGCTCGAGGCGTTGGGCATCCCGCACGAAGGGGTTTCGAGGCTCATCATCCGCACGGACAACACCAGGCGGAAGCTGATGCACACCACCGCGTTCACCCCCGACTACGTGGCGTTCGACGAGGAGGGAGCCAAGTGGCTGGT
>Ga0115572_10003733_pt1 | contig 11979 bp, 11 predicted proteins | sample COGITO_mtgs_1206_FD_88681 | JGI IMG/M metagenome (GOLD analysis project Ga0115572, IMG submission 88681) | Pelagic marine microbial communities from North Sea - COGITO_mtgs_120607 | ecosystem: Environmental > Aquatic > Marine > Epipelagic | place: Germany:Helgoland, sampling site Kabeltonne... | reverse complement strand
CCGCTGGTGATAGAGGGTTAGGTTATGCCAGTTCCTATAACACAAAACTCCAAGGAGTTATGTCTACGATTGATCAAAACTTTTACGCTTCTTTCTCTGCAAAGAATAAAGAATTTAAAATGGACGGTGCTGTAGATGCACAGTCCTCTTTAATTAATAGTGGAGATGTTGTTCAATTAAACGCAAACAAGAATGCACTAGTAGAAATGGGGATTTGGACAGGTACTGAGATTACTGAAATCACTAACAAGTCCTTCACTCAAAGTTTTGCTTTGGCAGAGACTATCGCAGAAGTTGATAACCGCTTTGCTATGTACCAAAACTTAGAAAGTGGTTCTGGTAAAATGTATGACATACCTTCTAATAAACTGTTAGCGATAACAGAACGTGACAGAGCGTATGCACGACTAGCATCTAACGAAAGAACTGCACGGTCTTTACAGAATGCAGCAGAAGATTCCGCTGTTGAAGCAATACAGAATACAGCAGCCGAGTTGACGAGTAACGGTGAAGATGCTACGCCAGAGGCAATAGAGGCTATAGTAGGTAATGAACTGTTTGATACTTTAGGTGAGTATCGTTCCAACGTAGCGATTAACCAAGGCCGCAACTCTTCCGACTCTATGCTGGTTTCTAAAGAAACTAGTATTTCTGCATATGATAGTTTACTCGAAAAGTTTAATAACGAACCTACTAGAGATGATAAAGAAGAGTTATTGAGAAGTTTGTCTCCAAAATTTAAAACTACCCAAGGCAAAGCATTTGCCACAAAAGTCATGCAGGATTCCTTAAAGGGTGAAGATGACCAGTTAATGAAAAAAACTAAATCCCGTATTCAGTCAATGTATGGGTTTGATAAAGCAGCAGGGCCTAACGTAGTTACAGATAAAATACTTGGAGCAAGAGCAGAGCAATTATTTGCAAGAATGAAGGCGTATTACGTTACTGATTTGATTAATAATGATGAAATTGAAATGAAAGTCTATGAAGATATGATTAATGTCGAAATTGATAGGCTTATGAAAACTCCAGAATTTAGTCAAAACGGGACAATAGATGATTTCCTTTATCCAAACGGAAAGCCAGCAGTAGTTCCAGTAGCAGGAGCGCCAGTAGTAGTTCCAGTAGCAGGAGCGCCAACACAGGTTCTTGGTAACGGTAATCCGAATGGTAATATAGTATCCAGTAACGGCACACCTGTTCAAATCAATGTAACGAAAAAAAACCCCTAATCAAACATTACGATGTTTAATTATTAACTTAGGAAATTTCATATATGTATGATAACGAAATTACGATAAATGGTGTAACGCACCGGCATCCTACTAAGAAAGAACTTACAGATTCTGAGATGCAGACTCTTGTAAACGAACTTGAAGCAGGAGATGCTTTTAACCCCGAAGCGCACGAACAAGAACAACGCTCACGAGCCGTTAATCTTGCTGACCCAACCCTACTTGCATCTGCTAGACGTTTCATGACAAAAGAAGATGGCTACATCACTATAGATGGCGCTGTCACAGACTATGAAGCCCAAGATGATAAGGGAAATCCTGTTGTCTCTGATGAAGAAGTCATGGATCAGTACTACGAGCGTATGCGCCACTACAACATTAACACTGGTAGTGTCTTAAAACTAGCCGCAGGACTTGGTGGAGACACTTACGATGACGGTGATCGCCAAGCATTACGCTATATGTGGGATACTTGGGATAACACTGTTCCATTCTATAACGAGAAAGGTAAATTCTGGCAAGGTATCGGTGATATAGGAGAAGCCATTGTAACTGACCCTGCTAATATAGCGGGTTTAGCAACATTTGGTACTGCTACTGCTGTTGGACAATCTGGTAAGTTTATTGCCCGTCAAGGTGTTAAAGAGTTTTTAAAGAGAAGTATACCTACAGCCGCTAAAGTAGGGGCTATTGAAGGTGGTGTAATTGCAGGTTCACACGTTGCAGGTCAAGAGTTAGTTGAAGAAAGTATAGGCAGAGATGAATTTTCATGGGGCGATGTTGCCCAAGGCGTAGCAATAGGCGCAACCGCAGGGGGTGTCTTTGGTAGCCTATTTAAAGTAGGCGAGGGCCTCCTTCATAAATCTGCCCAGAACTGGACAGGTAAAGGAACTTCTAAACAATCTACAAAAGAAATAACTCAAGAAGTAAAAGCTGACGTAAAAACAAAGCTAGGATACGATGGTGACTTAGATGCCACTGTTGTGACTACAAGCAAACTTAAAGACGGCACTACTCAAATCATTGTCTCAGACAAGACCACACTATCGCTAGTCAAGAATGGCAAGCAGTGGGAACTAAGCAATCCAGCAAAGCCTGATGAAGAACCTCAAGTGTTTAAAAAGAAAGGCGATGCTATTGCTAAGGCAAACGAAGATGCCCTTAATACTAAAACCAAACGTGCTACAGGTCTTACTGCACAGCAGTTAAGAGATCAGCAAGACACTCTAACCAAAGAAGCAATGGGAGAAACACTCACTGCCGCAGAGAAACTGGCACTACAGCAATCAGACCCTACTCGTTTAGGTAAGCAACGTCAAAAAGACTTTAAAGAGTTTGTGGCGGCTATGGACGGTCAAACTGCACTACTATTTAAACTATCAGGGGCATTAAAGATAGGCTCTAAAGAACGAGCAATGAACACCCAACAAGCCTTGAAAGATTTAAATGTAGATGCCGACAACTTTGACCTTGATGATATTATTAAAAAGCTAACTAAGAACGGTGGAGGCTTAGATAAGAAAGCACGAGAACTGGCTACGTTTGGTATCAATATAGAAGAGATGGCTCTTAGACGTTTACAGAAGTCGGCTAATGAAAACTCCGCAGATTTCGTAGATCACTTTACAGCTTATGGTGCTATTGCCAGTAAGAATAGAGGTACTGCATCATCGGCTGGTAGCGTCTTACAGCAACAGAAAAACCGTTTCCGTATGACTGCTGATCAACAAGTAGCTTTTATGGATGCTGTTACCAAAGCACCTGATGCTGCAACTGTCGCTAGACTTATAGACGAGATTGAAGGTAAACCTGCTAAGTACGTCAACAAGTTTATAGCAGGGGCTAATGAATTCTTTGTACATAACATTCTAAGTGCGGCAAGCACAATGTACGTTAACCAAGCATCATCACTAGCTAAAGCAACCATGCGTAACATGGAGTTATCACTAGGCGGTCTAATCAGAGGCGATAAGGTTGCAATGCGTATGGGCGCAATTAGGTTTGTGTCTGAAGCAAGTCAAACTATCCATGCCGCTAAGATGGCCCTAAAGACTCTACAAGAGTCTAGAACTCAAACTGTACAGCGTAACTACACTGAACTTGCTAATGACTCCCAAGAGAACATCATTGGGCGTGATTATAGAATGAGTGAGGGGTTAGCGACACTTACTAACCGTGATAAAGTTACAGTTAACGAAGCAGGTGAGACAGTCTTAGGTGTAGAGAACGGAGGCGTTCTAGCAGGTGCTTGGAACCTCGTTGGTAATCTAAACCGTGTTCTAGGTAAACGTGTCATGTTTGCTACGGATGAATTTGTAAAAGCATCTTCATTTAGAGGTAGCTTAAAAGGATCATACGTTAATAAGTACATGGAAGAAGGCATGGGCTTCTTTGAGGCTTTTTCCAGAGCAGAGGCTGATGTAGATGCCCGTTACATTCAACATTTAAGAGAGCAAGCTGACGGTGTTGTCAGCGATGACCCTTTGGTTAAAAAAGCAATTAACGATGCAAACGAAAATACCTTCCAACAAGATATGGCAGACGATGTGTTTGGGTTTTTCGGTAAAGGTTTAAACACTATACGAGGAGAGCATCCTTGGATAACTCAGTTTGCACCTTTTATTCGTACCCCAACTAATCTACTGTCTTATGTAGGTGATCGTACTCCAATATTACAGAACCTAAGTAAAACCTTCCAAGCTAAACTAAACAGTCGTGACCCTCTGGTTGCCGCAGAAGCACAAGGTGCTTTGATGTTTGGTACAGCATTTTGGGGTGGTGCAATGGCGATGGCAATGAGTGGAAACCTGACAGGTAAAGGGCCAGAAGAAAAAGGCCGTAGGAATACTTGGAAGGCTAACGGTAACATACCGTATGCTATTGTAAATGACGATGGTTCTCAGACCTCTATCAGCAGGTTAGCCCCGTACTCACAGTTTATGATGGTTACTGGTCAACTACACGATAACATTGCCTACAGAGGTCAAGAGGAAGCTAGAGAGTTCTATGCAAACTTAGCACTAAACACGGCCATAACTGTATTACAACAACCGCAACTACAAGGGTTGTTAGGTGCTGTTGAGGTAGTTACAGGTGATACAGGTAACATTATTAGTAGAGGCGAGAAGTTAGCAACTAAGCAACTCTCAGGCTATGCACCTTTCTATCGTGTTTACGAAGAACTCGTAGGCTACGGTCTAATGGAGCAGATGGAAATGACCATGCCAGAAATGCACCAGCTTTCGTTAGCACTTGAGGCGAAACCTTCTGCACTCTCATTGTTAAATGATGGTTGGCATCCTTCTGGAGATATTAAACGCAATCCTATTAACGGTGGGGCGCTTATTAAAGCAAACCCTATCAACTCTTGGGGTATTCCAGATGGTGCGCCTAAACACGATCCTAATATATCCGCTGAAGATAAAGAGGTTTTTTATGAAATGGATAGATTAGGGATGTCAGTGAGCAAGCCTCAGTATAAATCTAGTATTCTAGGCAACGTAGATATGCGAGGCGTGTGGTTTAACGAAGGAGAGAGCAATCAATCTGTCTATGATAAGTATCAAGAGTTGATAGGCACTCTCAGTATGGAAACCTTAAATGGTGATCGTACATTAATGGAGGCACTGCATGATAAAATTAATGATCCTGCTTATATCTATGATGGCACTGAAACATTTAATCAGGTCAGCACTGTAAAACGAAAAGGGTCTAAAGATAAAGACTTACATTCCATTATTACACGCTACAGGACAAATGCCCAACAGCACTTGGCTAGGACTTTACCAGAAAACCACCCGATCTTTGGGGTAGCAAATGTAGGTAAGGCGGCTCTAATGCGCCAAGATGCGAGAAATGATGAACGATTTGAATCTAACAAGATATTTAGAAAAGGAGGTAACTAATGGCTAATAGCTTTGTACAATATACAGCAACTGCCACAACACAATCATTTGCGGTTACATTCCCTGTACTGTCTACCAGTGAGATTGTTGTCTTTAAAAACGGAGTACAAGTACCGTCAGCGGAATTGACTGTAAGCACAGCCCATATTGCCTTTGTAGGTTACTACCCTTCATTTGGTGACATCATTAAGATCGTTAGGGTAACAGACCTCGCAACACGGGCAGTGGACTTCCAAGCTGGTTCGATGATTAGGGAGATAGACTTAGACACCTCTGCACAGCAAGTCTTTAATGCTGTTCAAGAGATAAAAGATAATGTTGATTTAGCCCTCAAGCAAGACTATCAAGGTAATTTAAATGCTTTAAACAAGCGCATCATTAATGTTGCTGATCCAGTTGACAATACAGATGCCACCAACAAGCAGTGGGTTAACACAGCCGCTGCTTCTACCTTGGCAGCCGCTAACCAAGCTGTAATAGATGCACAGACAATCAAAGACCAGTTAACTAATCTGTCGATTGTCTACGTAGGTATACAACAGAACGTATCCGGTTCGGTATCATACGATGCCGCCACTGGTATTGCTACGTTCAGTATTCCCGAAGGCCCTCAAGGGCCAACAGGCCCTACAGGTGCTACAGGTTCAATAGGTTCTACAGGCCCCACAGGAGCCGCAGGGCCAACAGGCCCCACTGGGCCAACAGGCCCGAAAGGTGATGATGGTGATACAGGGCCAACAGGCCCCCAAGGGTTGCAAGGTGTTGTAGGAGCGCAAGGGCCAACAGGCTCTCAAGGTCTTACAGGTCTTACAGGCCCCACAGGTAATACAGGCCCTCAAGGGCCAGTGGGATCACAAGGGCCAACAGGCAACCAAGGCCCCACAGGAGCGCAAGGTAACATGGGCGCAACTCCTTTAGGCTTGGCGTTTGGTAGAATGCAAGTGACCAGTGCAGGAATACTACAAATGGAATATTACGGCAGTGCTAACGACAACGACTTTAGCATTAACTCTTCTGGCGAATTAACAGTAACAACGGTATAAAATTATGGGAACAATTAATATAGGTAAAGTACGTCAATCCTTTGAAGGTACGTACAGCGCAAGCACAGCTTACACAGTGCTAGATACAGTCTTTTTCAGTGGTGAAAGTTATGTATGTATTCAAGCGACCACAGCAGGAACTGCCCCTACTAATACAACACACTGGCAGAAGATAGCCGCTAAAGGCGCAGACGGTACTGACGGGGCTGACGGCTCTGACGGTGCTACTGGTGCTACAGGGCCGCAAGGTACTACCGGAGCCGCAGGGCCTACAGGGTCACAAGGCCCCGCAGGTAATGACGGAGCCACTGGAGCGCAAGGAGCCACTGGAGCCGCAGGGCCAACAGGCCCCCAAGGGCCAACAGGCTCTACCGGAGCGCAAGGTGCAGATGGTAATGATGGTGCTACTGGTGCCACAGGGCCACAGGGAGCCGCAGGGCCGCAAGGTGCTACAGGTTCAACGTCTTATGACGCAGGAAAGCTCGATGGTATCGACAGTTCACAATTCTTACGTTCTGATCAAAATGATACATCCTCTGGGGTATTGTCAGCTAATTACCTAAGAGGTAACAGGCTTTACGCTGCCGCTGATGGTTCTACCGGCTACTTCTACAATGACAGTAGTACTCGCGTAGCCTACACAGGCGGTGACTTCTATATAATGTCAAGTGTACCTAACTGCTACATTTATGCTACTAATACCTATTTAGGTAACACCTCTGGCGATACGATAAATTTACGTGGTAATCGGATGGTTTCTAACAGTTGGGACTTCCAAGCTGACGGTCATATCCGTATGAACGACAGTAAGCACATGCGTTTTGGAAATGCAGGTGATGTTGAGTTGTTCTTTAGCGGAAGTCATTTCTACATGGATTTGAATTCTGGAGGTAATAACTTCTACATCCGTGATGGAAGTACAACCCGCTTTACCTTTGATGATGCAGGTGCCTTCACAGCGACAGGTAACGTCACAGCTTATTCTGACAGAAGATTAAAGGATGACATCCAGCCAATCGAAGGTGCATTAGAGAAAGTAGGCACACTTAGCGGTAACACTTATCAGCGTAATGACTTACTCGACAAAGACCCTGAGAGACGCTACGCAGGTGTCATTGCTCAAGAGGTTGAGGTTGTACTACCTGAAGCTGTCTCTGAGGCAGAGGACGGTACTAAGACTGTAGATTATAACGCAGTGATCGCCTTGCTAGTGGAGTCCATTAAAGAACTTAAAGCAGAGGTTGCACAACTTAAAGGAGGTTCGTAATGGCCCTACAATCATCAGGCTATATACGCCTAGCGGGTAATGACACTGGACGTAGTGTTGCTAAAGAACTTAACTTAGGAACGTCAGGTGTTCACACACCAACTATAAGCCTTGGTCAAACCAATGTTAGAGCATTGGCACAACGGACTGGAAGCGTAAGCGTTGGTTTAGGCCACTTACGAGGAAAGTCTAATGCGCTAGAAACTCAAACTGTAACTGTAGGTTATAATGCAGGTAACGACTACGTAAGCGCATTTTATGGTACAGGTTTTAGTGGTATTCCTATTTTCTACGATGAAACAAGAAATGTAGGCTCTTGTAGCGATGGTACACTTGGTATCAGAAGTAACAAGTACATCCTAAATTTAAAATGGCAAACTAATAATCAAGTGGTACTACAGCTACAAAATGATGGTTCTACTATAACTAACGCAGGTTTCACTACCATGTCAGTAGGTGGACAAAATTTAAGTCGAAGTAGTGCTACTTTTTCACACAACGCTGCTGATGGAGCAACAGGTAGTAATAACCATACATCATGGGTTTGGAGTAGCATAACTACTAACCCCTTCGGTACAACGACAAACGCAACAAAAGCGGTGGTGTTCTCATGATTAGCAGAAATTATACAACTAGAGTAAATGACTTGGATGCTTCTGAGTCATACGCTACTTTAACCAGAGGTACTACGTACATTGAAGTTCCTAAAGGTGCGTTAAGTGAAGAGGATGTTCAACTTTCGATAGATCAGGCCCTTTTAGAAACGGCTATGCAAAACTTTTGGGGAACGCAAGTTAGAGATGATGTCTACGTTGACCAGCAAATAGTGCGACAAGACTATTCCACTGGTTTAGCAGCGGCTGCACCTTTAATAGAACAATTGCAAGAAAACTTCCCAAATTATGAAGAATGGTTGCGATGGGAGTTTAATATAGTTGGCAGCTACACTGCTTATAGAGAACCTTATACCAACTCTGGTATTAGCTTTTACAATTTTGGTGAAAAACCAAGTGAAGCGTTGCTACTAAGGTTTAGTACATCTTATCTGATGGATAACCTAATAGGCTGGTACGGTTTAAAGTTTGATCTTGAAACTAAAGAAGTGATGCTAAAGGTAGTTTTCAGGAATTATGATGGCGATACTCCTGAACTACCTCAAAATCCATCTAACTTTTACGCCCATACCCATCACCAAGATGGGACTATAGATGACCTCGTGGACTATTATGCTTATGCAACGCCTAAACTAATGAGGCAGTTCTGTGAAGATAAAGGTTTAGCCTATCCACTACCGCCTACTACTCACACTGACTGTGATGTAGTTTGGTGTTGGGGCTTTGTGTTTAACAAGCATACTTTAGAGTACGGCCCTGTCAAAGCATACGCTCGTTACAACCAACCTAACGAGGTCTAGGATGAACATGGATGATCTTAAACGCCTCGATAGAATCGAAAACAAAATAGACAAGCTAGTGGAGGTAGTCGCCACCCTAGCGCGTCTGGAAGAACGGATGGATGCAGTTAACCAGCGTGTTGACAGGCATGAGTATAGACTTGACGATCAAGAGCAGCATACAGAAGCCTTGACCGAAAAGGTTAACGAAAACACATCATCCAGAAATGCACTTGAAAGGTTCGTATGGCTAGTCGTAGCTGCTATAGCATCGACAGTCGCTTATATGTTCCGAGAATAGGAGACAATAATGTTACAATCACTAATAGGCCCTGTATCGGGCCTTCTTGACAAATTCATAGAGGACAAAGATAAGAAGAATGCCATTGCATTTGAACTCAGCACGATGGCTGAGAGACACGCGCAGGAACTTGCGAAGGCTCAACTTGAAGTTAATAAGACTGAAGCGGCACATAAGTCGCTCTTTGTTTCCGGCTGGCGACCTGCTGTTGGGTGGGTGGCTGTACTTGGTATGGCGAGTAACTTCTTGGTTATACCAATGGCAAATTTCACGCTGGCTCTTTTTGGGTCTGCGATCACTGTCCCAGTCCTTGATCTAAGTCAAATGATGCCAGTAATACTTGGTATGCTAGGGCTTACTGCCTCAAGAACCGTAGAGAAAGTTCAAGGAGTGCAAAGAGACAAATGACAGACTTTATATACTTCGACAAAGATGATTTCCGTTGCATGGAGACAGGCAACAACGAGATTAAAGACGAGTTCATACATAAACTAGATACCCTAAGAGAAGTGTGTGGCTTCCCGTTTATTGTAACCAGTGGTTATCGTGATCCCACGCACAGTGCGGAGCGACATAAGCCCAACGGTGGTGGTACGCATACCAAAGGGATTGCCGCTGACATTAAAGTGTCAGGAGGCGCACAGCGTATGCAGATCGTTAAGTTTGCAACGTCTCTGGGTTTCTCCGTAGGTGTAGCTAAAACATTTGTCCATGTGGACATCAGAGATACCGAAGCAATGCTTTGGTGTTACTAAGGAGTAATAATGTCTAAGTTAAATAAAGACAGCCTCAAGGTAAACACACCTAGAGCAACCCCCAGTCACAAAACTAAATCTCATGTCGTTAAGACACGAGTTGGCGGTAAGTTAAAGATTATCCGCTTTGGTGAGCAAGGGGCTAAGACAAACAGAAGTGCCAAGCAACGTAAGGCTTTTAGAAGCCGTCACGGTAAGAACATTGCTAAAGGTAAATCATCAGCCGCTTACTGGGCTAACAAAACAAAATGGAAGGGTTAATATGTCGAAAGATCGTGAAATTATAGACACGTTGCATGACGCACTTGCCAAAGACCTACTCGTAAGAGTTAAGTCAGGCGAAGCTACTGCATCAGAACTAGCCGTTGCCGCTAAGTTCCTAAAGGACAACAACGCAAGCCTTGATGTTATCCAAGCAGATACTGCCATGGGTAACTTGTTAGAGGCCCTACCGTTCCAACCGAAGATAGTAGGACAAAAAGATGGCTAGAAATTACCGCAAAGAATATGACAACTACCACAAGCAGCCTGAACAACGCTTACGGAATGCCGCACGAAAACGTGCAAGGCGTAAAGTGATCCGTAAGATGGGCGCAGCCGCTGTACAAGGTAGAGACGTTGATCACGTAGATCGTAACCCACAGAATAATGCCCCTAGTAACTTACGCATTATGTCTAAGAAAAGAAATAGGAGTCGAAATGGCTAACAAAGGTTTATACGCAAACATTAATGCGAGAAAAAAGAATGGCACCAGCCGTTCAAAGAAAAACTCAACTGTATCAAAGAAAGCCTACGCTAGTATGAAGATAGGCTTCAAGAAAAAATAAAGGAACTCAAGATGAACCCACAACTGCCTCAAGAGTTACACGACTTCAGGAACTTCCTGTTTATTGTATGGAAGCATCTGGCACTACCAGACCCGACAGAAGTACAATACGACATGGCCGAGTATCTCCAGAATGCTCCTAGACGAGCAATCATTGAGGCATTCCGTGGAGTTGGTAAGAGTTACATCACTGCCGCCTTTGTAGTGTGGAAGCTACTGCTTGATCCTGAGATTAAGTTTATGGTTGTCTCCGCATCAAAGGCTCGTGCAGATGACTTCTCCACATTCACCCAACGTCTGATTATGGAACTACCAATGTGTAGCCACCTGATCGCTAAAGATCACCAGCGGTGGTCTAAGATTGCATTTGATGTTGGCCCAGCCAAGGCATCAGGTTCCGCTAGTGTTAAGTCTGTCGGTATCACCGGACAGCTTACAGGTTCTCGTGCAGACATTATTATTGCCGATGACGTTGAAGTACCAAACAACAGCATGACCCACATGATGCGAGAGCGTCTTGCAGAAGCTGTTAAGGAATTCGATGCGGTACTCAAGCCAGAGGGTAAGATACTTTACCTTGGCACACCACAGTGCGAAATGAGTCTTTATAATACACTCACAGAGCGTGGTTATAAGATGCGAGTATGGCCCGCACGTTTCCCTTCCACAGAACGCGCTGAGAAGGCGTATGGGAGTCGTTTGGCACCCCTGCTATACGATAAGATGTCCTTTAGTGACAAGCCGTTAGACGGGCAACCAGTAGACCCTAAGAGGTTTGATGCTGATGACTTGTTAGAACGAGAACTCAGCTACGGTAAATCAGGCTTTGCTTTACAGTTTATGCTGGACACCAGCCTCAGTGACCTTAACAAATACCCACTGAAGCTAAGTGATCTTATGATCATGTCGTGTGACGCTAAGAAAGCCCCAGAGAAACTCGTGTATGGCATTATGAAGGAGATTAAAGACCTCCCTAATGTTGGCCTAGCGGGTGACAAGTACTACGCCCCAGAAGCTGTTGTAGGAGACTACGTTGACTACACAGGTTCCCTGTTGGTCATTGACCCGTCAGGTAGAGGTTCGGATGAAACCGCTTACGCAGTCATTAAGATGCTTAACGGTTACTTGTACGTTGTCGAGTGTGCTGGCGTTGACGGTGGTTACTCCACCCCCGCACTAGAGCATCTTGCAAAGAAGGCTAAAGAACACTCTGTCAACATGGTGCTGATCGAGAGTAACTTTGGTGACGGTAT
>Ga0115572_10003731_pt1 | contig 11984 bp, 11 predicted proteins | sample COGITO_mtgs_1206_FD_88681 | JGI IMG/M metagenome (GOLD analysis project Ga0115572, IMG submission 88681) | Pelagic marine microbial communities from North Sea - COGITO_mtgs_120607 | ecosystem: Environmental > Aquatic > Marine > Epipelagic | place: Germany:Helgoland, sampling site Kabeltonne... | reverse complement strand
ATTTCGTCGCAAAGGCACATGCCAAGGGCAATCCTACATAACCGAGACCGATAATTCCTATTTTCATTGTTTCAATGTTTTATAATACCACTCCAATGAGGCCTCTAGCCCTTGAGCAAAATTGTGGTTAGGTTGATATCCTAATAACCTTTTGGCCTTGTCAATACTTGCCTGCGAATGAGGAACATCTCCTAAACGTTCGGGCCCAAATTCAATTTTGACTTTAGACAATTCTGGAGCTAATTTCTGAAGTCCATGAATCAATTGTTCTGTCATTTCGAGTATGGATATTCGTCCCCCCGCAGCAGTGTTATATACTTGATTAAAGGCTTTTTCATTTAATGTTGTTGCCGCAAGATAATTCATTTGCAGCACGTTGTCGATGTAGGTGAAATCCCGCGAGTAGGATCCGTCGCCATTGATGATCGGATTTTCACCTTTCAATATTTTCCCTACAAATTTTGGAATGACAGCAGCATAGGCTCCATTGGGATCTTGTCGACGTCCAAATACATTAAAATAACGCAGCCCTATTGTCTTTAACCCAAAGGATTGAGCATAAACTAAAGCATAGAGTTCATTGACATATTTTGTTACCGCATAGGGTGAAAGAGGATTCCCAATTTGGTGTTCAACTTTGGGGAGTGTGGTTGAATCCCCATATGTGGAAGAGGATGCCGCATACACAAATCTTTCGACGCCATGGGTTCGGCAGGCCTCCAACATATTGACAAAACCGGTAATGTTGACAGCATTTGTTGTGGCTGGATCTTTTAATGAACGTGGCACCGAACCCAAGGCCGCTTGATGCAAAACTATATCCACTCCTTGAGTTACTCTTTGGCAATCTTCTGGTTTGCGAATATCTCCTTCAATAAACGAAAAATTGGTATGGGGAATTAGTTCAGCAATGTTATGATGAAATCCTGTGGCAAAATTGTCAAAACCAACTACGGAGCAGCCTTTCTTTAAAAAAAAATGGCAAAGGTTAGACCCGATGAATCCAGCTGCTCCTGTGATTAAAAATTTCATTAAAGTCTTTTAAATAAATTTAGCATTTTATTCATAGTTCAAACTGTTATGTAATTATATCTATAAGTTTTAATTCCTATAATTTTTTTTATTTCTAATGACAATTTTTTTCGTTTATTGATTATAGTTCAATAAGCATTCAATAATTTTATTAGCCGCATTACCATTCCCGTAGAGATTTGTTGAGGTGAAATTGTTGTTAAAGTTATGACTGCTGACTTTATCCACTATATTTTTTGTTTTTGCCCCAACAAGAACATTAAAGTTTTTATCGATTAATTCGACCCACTCGGTTTCTTCTCTAAGAACGACACAGGATTTACAGAAAAAATAAGATTCTTTCTGAAGACCTCCGCTATCTGTTATAATCAAATTACTGTTTTTGATCAACCATAACATTTCAAAATATCCAACTGGATTTATAACGTTTAATTTTGATAAATTAATTTTGTATTGTTTACATTTTTTTAAGGTCCTTGGATGAATTGGCAAAATTATTTTAGTTTGAGTACTTATCTGATCCAATGCTCTAAAGATGCTTAGTAATTTATTTTTATTATCTGTATTTTCAGCTCTATGAATAGTACATAAATGATATTCTCCATCAATTCCCTTTAAGGGTCTTTGAGCTAATGTGGAATAAAAATCAGCCCCGTCTTTCATAACATCCCCTGAATAAATTATTGTAGATGGCATTTGGCCATATCCTTCTGATTCTAAATTTTCTACCGCTTTTTTTGTTGGGCAAAAAAGTAGTGTGCTTAGCCTGTCAGTAACAATTCTATTTACTTCCTCAGGCATTTTTAAATTATAACTTCTTAAACCTGCTTCAATATGTGCCAGTTTTACATGTAATTTACTTGCCACAATGGCACCTGCTAAAGTTGAGTTAGTGTCACCATATACAAGAATCCAGTCTGGGTTTTCTCTAATCACAACTTCTTCAATTTTCTCCATCATTTGACCTGTCATTGAAGCATGAGATTTCCCCTTTACACCCAAAAAATAATCTGGCTTAGGGATTTTCATTTGGTTAAAAAAAACATCACTCATATTCTCATCATAATGTTGCCCCGTATGAACTATGATTTCCTTAATTTCGGGGTATTTTTGAATAACCCTGCTCACTGTCCCTGCCTTGATAAACTGTGGCCTTGCGCCTAAAATTGTAATTATTTTCAATTGTATGTGACTATTAGTTAATACATCTAATAAGAATCTGATTAATCAACTTTACATGTTCTTCCAAGGTTGGGAAATTCTTTTCAATAAACTTTTTACCGTTATTACCGATATCAGCTAATTTATCTTTGATCTGAAATCTATTTAATAGCTCTTCACTCAATTCCTCAGTTATTCTTTTTTCTTGTTTCAAATTTAATTTTGTTGATTTTTTTATATCCTTACAAATTACTTTGACTGCTTTGCACTTTTTAAAAATATCATTAACCTCTCCATATTCATATGTTATTACTGGAGTACCATTTTGAAGTGATTCAATAATAGGATTATAGGCAGTTAAAGAAACTGTGATAAAGGAACTTTTCAATTTATCGCTCAATTCACTTAAACTTAGGTTATTAATGAAAAAAACTTGATTTGACATTTTATTATCTAAAACATATTGTTTTAATGTTCTTTCATAAGACTTATCCTGAGTTAGTCCAATAATTTGAATATGATAATTATTTTTAAAATGGATATCTTTCAATGCTGCAATTGAAATAGCTTTCAGAAGTAAATGAATTTTTTTCCATGTTGATATCCTGCCTACTTGACTAATCACAAATTTATTTGACTCCTTTTTAATGGAATTTACTGGACTTTTTATAGGGGTTCTTTGATTTTTTATTAAATGAAAAAAAGACGGAGATACTCCCAAACGATCAATAAATAGGGATTTGTTTGCACAGCCATCCTCAGTACAAATAATAGCTTTACAGCCTTTAGAATTTGAAATGATTTTATGAAGTATGAATTTTATAACAACCTTCGGGTTAAAAATAAAAGACCCTAATTCATCATTAAAGGTAGATCCAAATTGCCTCCAGACAAATGGAATACCTTTTATTCTGTAAAGAAGATAAGATATCAAAACAGCATGAAAAGTTTCACCAATCGACAAAGCGTAATCATTTTGTTGAATTAAAATCGTCCTTATACTTTGAAAAATAGATTTATTCTCTTTGTGGTTTATATAATTGATGTAATCAACTTCTAGATTTGCAGGTCTTAGCTTGTAGTAATCCAATTGTATATTATGTTTTTTATACAAATCATAAAAAACTGCCTTCATTCTATTGTTGGTTGAATTATCAGAGCTATTTAACCCTGTATTTCCCAAAATCAATATTTTCTTTCTTTTTCTAATCTAGCATCAAATTTTAAAAAGGGAATAACTCTTATAATCTATTATTTTATTGCATTCTATTTTCGATAAAACTTGGTCAATTTCTTCATCTGAATATATTGAAAGATTTAATACAATAACATTAGGTCGATACTTTTCATAAAAGTAAATTAATGATTCTGGGGTAAGACATCCATAATGACACTTATTATAAAAATGTAATTCCTCAATCGATTCAATATATTTTGAGGTATCTGTTGTAATTATATTTAAAATTGGACTACAAAATTTCATGAAATTTTGATCATTTGAGATCAAAATATCTTGAGAATTAAAATTTTTATCTAAATGGTCTATAATTGGTTGAAAATCCAATTCTTTTACCTCCCCTTTTCCTTTTAAAGTAGAAATTAATCTTATAAAAACAAATAAAACTACTACCGTAAAAAGTTGAATTTCAATAGTAGTTTTTTCAACAAAAATAATAGTAATGATTGGAATAATAAACTCAATATATCTTTGAGGCTCTCCCAGAAATCTGAATGGATTAAGTGTAATCATGAAAAATAAAAATAATACCGAGCCTATTATTTTAACTTCAATTAAGTCATATTCTCCTCTTGTAGAGAATAAAAAAATAATCAGATAAGGGAAACCATGAATTAATTCGATTAATGGATTTAAAAAGATGTACTTAATTTTATCTACTAACTTTAATTTTTGATCACTAAACTCAGTCCAAAAGTCTTTTATGAAATCCCTGTAAATGTTTGGGCGATACTTAAAAATAAATATTTCTGCAAAGTAATTTGAGTAATTTTTATAATAATTCAAAACACCTACAAAATGTTTTTTAGCTTGTTTGTTAAATAATATTAAAAAAATAAAATAGCTGATTATTGGTATCGAAATAACTTCTGCTTTGTAAAAAATCAAACTTAGTAAAGGGGCTGAAAGTACAATGAACTGAAAAGCCATCATAGAGGATAGAATAATCAGAATAGTAATAGCAATTAAAAAAACATATGTGAACTCAGAGTTATACAATAAATAGTGATAAAGGCCATACACATACATTTGTCCTAGCAAAAGACCAACACCCCTTGCAGATAACCCTGTATTTTTAGCATTCCAAAAAGAATAAGAAAAAGGAAACGTTAAGTAAACAAAATTCAAAATAAAGTAGTCATAATCGTTAAATAAATAATGTGAACTTAAGCTATATAAAAAAACATTGAATGAAATTAATTTTAAAAAATTTATGTTCCACTGTATAAGGTGTGGTTTATTTATTGCTGTTTTATAGAAAAAACACGAAAGTATCCAATGATATAAAAAAGGGTAATAAGTTGCATATTCATCAAAAGTAAATACGTCCTTAATAGAATACTTATATCCATTACGTTTTATCATTTTTATCACCCTAACATGAATTGGATGGTCAGACCCGATTGGATAAATAAAACTTCTTGATATTTTGTTTAAAAAATCTATAATATTTTAATATTATTTGTGTTAACTAATACGCCCATACCTTTCTTTTGATAAACAACCATATTGCCAATTGCTGCTGCATTTACGTTTAACTCAAATACCTCTTCAATATGATTACTAACCCCAGCCCCTCCATGTGCAATTATTGGAATATCAACTTGTTTAGTCATTTTTTCAACTAATTTTAAATCAAACCCATTCCAAGTTCCCTCTTGATTTATTGAGGTAATCATGAGCTCGCCCGCTCCTATGCTTTCTAGTTCTTTTGCCCATTCAAAAGGATCTTGTTTTTCTTTTTGTTTTCCCGAGTTGCTATAACATATGTAGTTCCCAAAAATATTTTTCTTTACATCTATTGCCGCTACTACACACTGATTTCCTAATTCATCGGCAATTTGCGTAATGAGATGCTTATTTTGATATGAGGAACTGTTGATTGTTATTTTTTCAAAGCCCATTTGAATTATTTTTTTGGCTTGTTCGACAGTACTTATTCCGCCTCCATAAGCTAATGGCATAAAACATTCACTTGCGATATCTTTTATTAATTCATAATTAGGTTCAAAACCATTTATAGTTGCTTTTATATCAAAAATAATCAGCTCATCTACTTCTAGTTCATTAAATATTCGAACCGTATTAATTGAATCACCTATATAGATTGGGTTCTTAAATCGAGTAGTTTTTACCAAACTTTCATTTTGCAACAACAAACAAGGAATTATTCTTTTAAAAACCAAATTACAATTTTATAAAGTTTGTGATTAGTTTTTTACCATACTTATGGCTTTTTTCTGGATGAAATTGGACACCATAAATATTGTCATTATTGATTCCTGAGTCAAAATCAAAACCATAATGGGATTTCATAAAACTATTTTTTTTTTCATGACATCTAACATAGTAAGAATGAACAAAATAAAATCTTGAGGGTTCAATCAAGTTTTCAGTTAAACCGTTACTATGTAATACATGTACATCATTCCACCCCATATGGGGAACCCTTTCCTTGATGATCTGTTTGCTAAATTCTTTTTTAAAAGAAAGAGTTTCCGCTTGTATTAAACCTAAGCCTTTTTCTTTCCCCTCTTCACTAGAATTGGTAAGTAATTGCATTCCAAGACAAATTCCAAGTAAAGGGATTTTATCAATTGTAGCTTTTTCAAAAATAACCTCTTCAAGTTGGATCTCTCTCAATTTGTTCATTGCCCTATCAAACGAACCAACGCCTGGTAAAATTAATTTTGAAGCACGTTTAATTACTGAGGGGAAAGAAGAAACTTCGCACTCTCCACCAACATGTTTTACCATATTAATTACAGAACCTATATTACCTATTCCCAAATCGATTATTGTAATCATCACTACTTATTATTTTTTATGGGGAAACAATACTTCAAATAAAAACTCATTGGAACAAGGTTGGCTTTGGCCAAGATGAAAAATAAAGGACGTAAACGTTCAAATCTCTTTTTATACGTTTTATAATCCAGATAAGATTTTTTTTCACCCTTCATTACTTTTTCATATTCTTCATCAGAAATATTAGTTCTTTTTTTAAAATATTCAACTAACCCATTTTCTACATAATGTGGTTTATTATATTCCATAAGTCCTTGCTCTCTAGTCATTTTACCTGATCTGACCAAAGCTGAAATTGTATTGTTACGTTGATCTTCATTAAATTTAACAGGAAAATAAACACTATGATTGAACGCTGTCATCCTATTTTCTAAATGATGTCCGCCGTAATCTTCCCAATCATATAAATTCATTAATATGTTTTTGGCATTTTCTTTAGAATAATCAATAAACCAGAATGGTCTTATTTTTTTAATTCTATATAAAATTACCCACTTCAAAAAGGAAAAAAAGGTCATATTTGGAAATGTTTTCATTTTTATTCTACCAAATTTCTTATGAACATCCTTAATATAACCGCCGTCAATATACGCTTTAGTCAATGGAGAAATACCTTCTTCCAAAAAAGAGTGACCTTCAAAAATATACTTTATTTTAAATTTAGATGCTGCTCGGTAAAGGGTTTCAGCTAAAGCAATATCAGTTGGGCCGTCAAGTTCTGGTACATTAGCATAAAAAAAAGATCTGGCAATATCACTCGACTCCTTGTTATCAACAACCAAAGTATACAAATCTATTTTTAAGGACTGTGTTATTTTTCTAATATTTTCTGAGGCTATAGAGGTATTCCAAGTATTATCATAATGAACAGCCAAGGGTCTTAATCCCCATTCGATAGATTTATGTAGCATGAAACTAGAATCTACACCGCCACTTACTCCAACAATTATATCATAAGGCCTATTTTTACCAGCCAATTTAATTTCATCAATAATCTTTTTAAAATCTTCTTCCCCTCTTTTTGTTCCTGTTTTATATTGGTTTTTAAGGTTTTCAATCAATAAGCAATAATTGCAAACACCATTATCATCAAAAATAACAGTAGGCATAGAGCTATCATAAATGCAGTTTTTACAAATAATTACTTTGTTATTCATTAAAATTATATTAGAAAATCTTTAAGTGTAAATATGTTAATGCTATTAGTTTGATCAATGACTTTACTTTTGATTTTATCTCCAAATGCTTCACTAAGAATGTAAAGTGTATCAACAGGACTAGTAATTAAATTTTCCATGTTTTCAACAGGAATATTAAATCCATCAAAAAAAGTATTTTTTAAAGCCGGATTATCGTCAAAAAAACGGATTGAATACTCTTCTTTATTATTTAATAAAGATAAATAAGGTAATGCTCTTAATGGGATATAAAACCCTATGCTTTTCCCTTGTTCACCCTCTGATATAATGTGGTTTAATATATTGTCTTTTAGCGATAAAAGATTGTTTTTAAATAATTCAAATTTCCTGTGATCTGAGGAAAGCGTGTTGGGATTACTATATTTTTCTTTTCTAGCAATGCAATAAAGTACTTTTCCGTAGTTAGATTTTTTTATCGTTAACAAATTTAGTTTGGAGGCCTGTACAACGTTTTTTAATGAATGCTCATCGAAATAATTAATGTGCTCGTGTAAAATCATTGAAACATCTCCATATTTTATATACTCAGTACAATCCGGAACTGCCATTACAACTATACCTCCTTCCTCCAAATCATCATAATTATGATTTAAAAAAGTAACAGGGTTTTCTATATGCTCAAGTACATCGTAATGAAAAATTAGATCAGATAATATATTATGCTTATCACAAGGATAAAATTCTTCGATTACCTCTATACCTAGTTTCCTTCCTGACTCAACAGATATTGGGCTGGGATCTATGGCTTGAACTGTAAAATCTTGTTCTTTAAGTTGATTTAATATAAAGCAACCACCAGCTCCTATTTCAGTTATTTTCTTGGCTTTTGGATTGTAATTTTGTACTCCTTCGATCAAAAGATTTAAAAAATCATCGCCGTATAGATTTGCTAATGCATGCCCATCTTGTAGGTAGCCTACGTTAAAGTTTTCTTTATAAATAGTATCTAAATACTCTAAAGTTTTTTGATTTTTTTGTTGAATAATTAATTGATTTATTGGATCAAAGGAAAAAGCAAAATCAACAAAATCGGGAACTACATTAGGTTCTGTTTCGGGGTTATTTCTCATCCTCCAATAAAATTGAAGTTTTCCAAGATTTAATGCTTCTTTCATATTTTTATAATTTTACTGTAAAGGTTTTTTAACACATCCGTCTGAAAAAATAAGTTGTCTTCAGATAAAACCCCAGCAATAATAAGATTATTTATTTGCTCTTTTTTAATCTTATCCCGAACTGATTTCATGAAATTCGTATTATTTATACTTAACATAGGAATACCGCTAACTAACTCCTCTACTTTAATAAATTTTATGGTAGTTTTTTCATTTAATACATTAAAGAGTTTTAGTTCTTTTTGAGCAATTTCCTCTATCATTTTTAAGGTTAATTCCTCTGATGGATCAATTAAAAGTTCTAATGATATTGGGTAAAGTCCATCTCTTATTGATTTCTCACAATAAGCTGAATAATTTGTAAGTCTAAATGTTTTGAACCCTTTTTCATAACAAAAAAAATAGTATATGTCTTCTAACTCAGGTTCAAGATCAACTAATATATTTACTACAAACGTCTTTAAAGGTCGATCATACTTAAAACCTTTAAAAGAATAATTCAATATTTTCCCTAACCCAAAGATATTTGCTGTCCATATTAGAGAATTTATCTCTTTTATTTCTTTGATTTCATCTTTATGACTAATAGTTATTTTATCAATTTTATGTTGACTTATTTTGATACTCTTAACAGATGAAGATGTTAAAATTCTTCCCCCATTGAATAATATTTCCTTTTTTAATGCTTCTGCAACTCTAAAAATTCCAAATTCCTTAGGGTAATAACCCCTCCTCCCTGAGGATAATTCTAGGGGTAAATTACGTTGCTCTGGATAAGCAATTCTTTCTCTTAAAAAACTAGACTTATAATCTTCACATATTTGGTCTTCATTAGAAATCACTAAACGTGATAATGGTGTGAAATGAACAGCCCCAATGTCTAAATCTTTCGCAGATTTTTGAAAGATTTTTTCTAACACAATATTTCCTGTGATATCAGAAAGTTCTTTTCCAAATCTTTCTTCAAGGTATTCTTTAGCATTTTTGGGAGGCACTCTCAGATTTCCTTCTGAAAATTTAAAGTGTTCTCGTAAATCATTAATTTGTTTTAAGGGAAAATGACGTATATCAATATAGGGCGAATTAAATTGAATTCTTCCATTGAAATACACTCCAGCAATGTCTCTTTTTTCACCTTCCAAAATATTCCATTGATTAAAAGGGAGAAGATCTAAAATCATTTGATCTATTTCTGGAACCCCTGTTTCCAAAAAATTATGCATTCCATAATCGAACAAACCAAAATCCCCGTAATTGTATGATTTTAATAATCCTCCAATTCCCTCTTCCCTTTCAATTATGGTTACTTTATGTCCGTTTTTTAATAACAATAGAGCTGAAATAAGACCTGAAATACCAGATCCGACAATTACGTTATTCATTTTTTAATAGATATTTAAATGGTATTACGTAAAAATTTGAATATTCATTTAAAAGAGTACCCTCGTCAAGTGTGAAGATTTCCTCGTTATTTAACTTGGTTAGGTAATAATAATTTTGATCAATTGTTCCCCATTTTTTTTTAAAGGAATAAACTCCTTTTTGACTTTCCCATGTTCCACCCCAATTCCAATTCTTAAATCCAAATACAGATGCTTCTGTCATCGCTTCAAAAATCAATAAACTCAGTGCTTGTAAATTTCTATATTCATTATTTATTACTGGCATATAATACTCAACTGTAACTTTGAAATAGAATACTAATAGTCCTGCTACAATTTTATTTTCATACTTAGCTATATAGACCTTGTAGTCTTCATTTTCTTTATATACGTGTTTTATATGATCTATTATTTCAATTTCTTTTGCAATCCCCCCTATAGATTCCATATTGTCTTTGTGAAGCTGATATAATAAATTCAGCTTAGAATTATCAATAACTACATTTACATTATGTTTAAGTGCTTTTCGAATTACATTACGGGTCTTATAATGGAATTTTTTCAATAATTTTTCTCTATGATTGTCTGAAAACTCAATATCAGTTAACTGACCTATTCTATAGTCTTTATGTGTAAAATCTGTTTTATTGAAAATAGACTTTATTTCAAACGGATTCGTTATTATTGTTGAAGATGCTACTTTTGAATCACTTGATATTTGATCATAAAAATTTAAAATTAAATTTGTAGACTGCTCACAAGAAGTTAAAACAGATCCATTACTTCCATAATAGGGTAATGAATTCATAACTCTCCCAAATTTACCATCTTTATACATTATTGGAAGAACACCATCTATTTTTCCTTCTTTTCTACATACTACACAGAGTGTTTTTGCTCTAATTAATCCTTTCAAAAAATTAAGATATTTAATTGAATGGTACATCATTGAATTTTCATGATTCAGAATGAAATTTTCGTACTCTAACTCAAAATCGGCAGTGAAGCTTTTGATTAATTCAACGCTTTTCATTTACATTGTATGTATTAACTGGAATTTGAATTTCTTGATGACAAAAAAGTGTGATTGTATACTCATAGGGCATATATGTTTGATCTATATTTAGTCTTTTTGTAATATTTTCATAACAAAAATCATAGAGCTCTTTTACATTTTGATGATATGCTTTGGGAGATTTAAAATCAACCTGATCTGTCATGAAATTTATAGATAGAATTTTATTTGTATGCTTAAAAAGCGTTTTTATAGTTTCAAAAACAACTTTTTTATGTTCAACTTCATCATCATAATATAAAATATTAAATGCCCCCGAAACAACAGTATAATCATAGTTCAAATTAATCTTTTGATTCATTGAATTAAAGAAGTTGCTTTGTTTATATTTTTTTGAATTATGTTCAATGAACTCATTAACTATATCACATCCTGTATAATCAAATTTTTTAAATTTTTTTTCTAAATATTCTATAAGATGAGCAAGACCACATCCGTAATCTAAAATCGAAAAATGATTTTCTTTTGGCATAAACCGCAATAAAGCCTCGAATCTTTCTTCCTGCCTCCCTTTTGGCCACATGACTGATTTTGGGGAGTCTCCATGGGTCATAAAAGATTTAGAGTAATCTTCAATTATTTTATTTATCATAAAACTCATTTTTTAAGAATATCCTGCACCACCACTCAAAGTTCATGAAAGACCAGATTAATAAACGATGGTTTTTGTTTTCATGTAAATGCTCGTGAACTATTTTTTTGACATAATGTGGATTAATGTATTTCCTAGAAAGTGATGAAGGGTCTAATAATAATTCTTTGATATATGATGCGTTTTCTCCTCGATACCAGTTTTCGTCAGGAGCAGAAAAACCTTGTTTTTTTCTTTCTAACACGTGTTCTGGAATGTAGGCTTCCATGGCTTTTCTTAATACATTTTTTCCATCATCATACTCGCTATAGGCCTTTTTTTTGCTTTCAGTATTTTCATCAATTCGTTTTATTTCTCTTTCCAAATTGCCCAGTTTGTGCTCT
>Ga0115572_10003730_pt1 | contig 11984 bp, 10 predicted proteins | sample COGITO_mtgs_1206_FD_88681 | JGI IMG/M metagenome (GOLD analysis project Ga0115572, IMG submission 88681) | Pelagic marine microbial communities from North Sea - COGITO_mtgs_120607 | ecosystem: Environmental > Aquatic > Marine > Epipelagic | place: Germany:Helgoland, sampling site Kabeltonne... | reverse complement strand
GATGCAATTACGGCAGGTAATGCAGATAGCTTACCAGCAAGATTAATTAGAAACACACTTGTTAAAGTGTCTACAGGTAGATACTATGAAATGCTACCTATTATAGTTCCTGCAGAATGTTGTATTATCGGCGACGAACTACGTTCAACGAATGTACAACCTAGAAAAGCATCAAATACAACTTTAACACCTATATTTGATAGCAACTATAGTTTCCGTGCAATTCAAAGAATAGAAGATGTTATAAGTGATGTTGTACAAGGTATTGCTGTTACTCCTACTACAGGTAACACTACTGCACAAAGTAGAGAGTATCCATTTGGTATTGATGTACAAGGCACTGGCGCAACACAAGCAGTTCGAACAATCAAAAAAGATATAGACTTTAGATTAGGTACTAAGATAGAAGCTGTTTTACCTCTTCCATCTGGGTTTGATTCAGAATACGGATATGCAAGAGATCTTATTAACGCTAATAAAGATTTTATTAATGCAGAAGTATTAGCATACATTACAAATACCTATCCAGATGTAAAATATAGCAAAACAAAATGTAAACAAGATGTAGGTTATATTCTTGACGCACTAACATATGATTTAACATATGGCGGCGACTGGCAGAGTGTTACAGCAGGATCTGCATATTATTCGGGCACAGGCGGCGCATTACAAATAGATTCAGAAGAAAAAGCTGCAACACTTGCAGCATATGGTTATCTCAAAGATATACTTGTTCCAATATCTAGAAGTATTGCAGTTAGTCCTACAGAACAATCAGCAACAAGTCAAAATACTGGGGTTGGCGGCAGTGTCGCAGCAGGTACTAGTATTGAAACATTGATGGATGTTATAACAGGAATTATCGACACAGGTACAATACCTTCAATTAACTATCCTGATATTACTGGAGCAAGTGCAGGATTACAATCAGATCATGCAGCTATTATTAATGCAGGAAATTTAACAACAGTTAAATCAAATGTAATTACATTTATTACAACGAACTTCCCCAACTTAACATATAATCAAGCAAAATGCGAAAGAGACATTCAACTTATTGCATATGCAGCAGCATATGACGCAGCACTTGGTTCAAATATGGCTTCGATAATTGCTGGTATTTCTTATAAGAGAACTGCATCAGCCAAAGTATACGGCGACCAAGCAGAAGCAACTTTAGCAGCAAATCTTTATGCAGCAGAACTAGTAAAAGCTAATGCATCAGAAGCATCAGCTGACGCAGCAATTGACTTTGCATATCAGTATGCAAACGATATGATTTTTAATGCTTCAGTAAATCAAGGTAGTAATAAAGTTACAGCTGATCCTAACAACCACTTTGCAGTAAGACAAATTGAACTTAACAAAGATTTTGTTAAGTCAGAAGTACATGCTTATGTAGCTGATTATTTTAGTGGTACAATTACTGAAACTAGCGCAATAGGCAATACACTATCTATCGTTGATACATCGTGGTTAGTGTCAGGTATGCCTTTAGAATTTATAAATCTTGAAGACTCAGAGTTAGCAGTCGGCAATTCAGGACTACTTGAAAACACAACATATTATGTTGCAAATATTATTTCTAGTACACAATTTACAATAAGTGATTCTTTAAATGGACCAGTATCTATAATATCAACAAATGCAGGTAGTTTTAAAGTAGAAGCAGATTACACATATAGTCAAGCAACATGTTCAAGGGATGTTGATGCTTACTTAGATGCTGTTAAAGATGATCTATTATATCCTGTAAACTTTATTAGAGATTATACAAATGATATTAGAGTTGTAATGCCGAATAACTATAAAACAAAGTTAGCAGCTCGTTATTACGCTAATTCAATTATAGGCTGTCAAGAAGAAGATTTCTATTACTTGCGTAATGGTACTGGTATAAGACTACAAACACTAGACGGATTACAAGGTGACTTAGGACCACTAAACGAATATGGTACAAGAAGAGTTACAGCAGGCGCATATGCATCGTTGGATCCAGGTTGGGGACCATTACATGAAGCAGTTTGGATTACTGCACGTTCTCCATATGTACAAAACTGTACAACATTTGGTTATGCAGCGACTGGACAAAAGATTGACGGTGCGTTACACGACGGTGGTAATGACTCAATTGTTAGTAATGACTTTACACAGGTTATTAGTGACGGTATCGGCGCACATATTCTTAACAACGGTAGAGCAGAACTTGTTTCAGTCTTTACATACTACTCACACATAGGTTATCTAGCTGAAAGCGGTGGTAGAGTACGTGCTACAAACGGTAATAACTCATATGGTACATTTGGCTCAGTTGCAGAAGGTGTTGATGCAGAAGAAACACCAGTAACAGCAATTGTAGATAACAAGTTCCAGTATAATGCAACAATTAGTGATGTGTTTTGTGACGGTGACGGATTAATTGTTATGGAGTATAGTCATGCTGGTAATGAATATACTGAAGCAGAACTTAATATCTTTGGCGCAGGTGATAATGAAATACTTACATTTGAAGATACAAAAGACTTTAGAGATGATGCAGTATTTAATGTACGTGTTACACAACTATCAGATGCTGATGAAGATTTAGCAGGCGGTAGTGGCTATACTATTGCACAAAATACTGCACAAGCAGGTACTACAACACAACTTACACTAGCACAAACAGATGGTAATTTAAGTACAGCATATCCTGGTATGAAACTTATTATCACAGGTGGTGCTGGAGTAGGAAACTTTGGTATTATTGATACTTACAATGCAGGTACTAAAGTAGCAACAGTTCTTAAAGAATCAGATGGTTCAGCAGGATGGGATAACTTCCAAGAAGGTAAAGATATTATAGCGCCTAACGCAAGTTCAACTTATCAAATTGAACCAAATGTTTCATTTAGTGCTCCGCCGCAATCAGCTACACAAGGAGCCTTTAGTAGTAGTAAAAACTGGGGACAAATAATACATCATGCAACTACTGCACAATATATCGGTATAACATCAACTACAACTGGTGATGGAACACTTGCAACATTTGATATAGATAAAGTAGGTGCAAAGTATTATGTAAGAGTAAATGCAGGCGGTAGTGGATATTCTAGACTTGATACATTAACTATAGCTGGTACATCAGTAGGTGGAGCAACTCCAGCAAATGATATTACACTTACACTAACTAGTGTAGGATCAAGTGGCGAAGTAGTTGAGTTTGACTACGAAGGACTAGCTCAAAAAGGTATATTTATTGCAGGCGCTCAAAGTACAAATTTATATGAATTTAGTATTGATGGTGTTACATGGAGTAGTGGAGCATTTCCAGCAGGAATCAGCGGTGTATCTAATGCAAAAATGGCATCAGGATCAATTGATGACGGATCTACATTATATGAACCATCATATATTGTTGTAGGCGATACGCAGGATTATGCGTATAGTGAAAACGGAATATCTTGGACAACTGGTACTTGGGCATCAGGCACAGGTGCAAGTCATGTTGCATATGGTAATAATATTTTTATGAGATTATGTGATAATGACACAGCAGTTTATACAAGTGTAGACGGCGGCGAGAACTGGGTAAGTAGAGGAACAGTTACATCAGGTCCTGATACAATTGCTTTCGGAATGGGACACTTCTTTACATGTTATAGTGGAACTGCTAATTTTGCTTATTCAAATGACGATGGCGATACCTGGACAACATCTACATTACCGAGTAGTAGTACCTGGAATAAAATTATCGCTGGTAAGAATAAAGTTATTGTTTGCGACGGCTCAGGAAACTCAGCATTAAGTACAGACAATGGTGTAACATGGACAGCAATAGCAATGCCCGCAGCAATAGACAGCATAACTTATGGTAATGGTGTATTTGTTGCTACTTCTGCAGGTACTAATAATAGAGTATACTATTCAGAAAATGGTAGAACATGGAGTACATATACTCCAACTTTTGCAAGTAGTACACAGTTAGGTACAATAGCATTTGGTAATCCTGGACAAACTGGTAAATTTATAGTAGCAGGTGATGGCACATCGAATCTTGTACATGACTTCCGCATAGGCTGTACAGCAAGAGGTAGAGTTAGTGTTGCTAGTGAAAAAATCTTTGAAGTAAAACTTTGGGAACCAGGCAGTAACTACACATCAGCACCATCTATTACAATAACTGACCCAGGAAACATTAATGACGCTACTTTTGATGTAAGAGTCGGTAAAGGTGCGTTAGCTCAGCCATCATTTGAAGCAAGAGGAACAAACTTCGAAGCAGCTGATGCTGATGTTAACGGTGATTTAAGTAATGGGTATGCAGACTTCTTCCAAACTGGATTATTTGTTGCAGTAAGACAGTTAACAAACAGACCAGTACCTGGATCTAACATAGTATTTGATAGTTTACCAGATACAATATTTAAATTAGTTAATACTGTTAGTTTCTTAGGAAGTAATGACGGAAGTTATACAACATTCCTACAATTGAGTCCAGATATGGAAATACCAGATGCACCAGCACATGGTGACGGAGTTACAATACGTATCAGATTCTCACAAGTTAGACTTACAGGACACGACTTCCTGGATATAGGTACAGGCAATTTTGTTGATACTAATTATCCAGGTGTACCGGTTAATAGTCCACAACCAGACAATGAAACAGTTACAGCAGACGGTGGACGAGTATTCTTTACTGCTACAGACCAAGATGGTAACTTTAGAGTTGGTGACTTGTTTAGTGTTGAACAAGCAACTGGTATTGCAACATTGAATGCAGAAGCATTTAACATTGCAGGTCTACAAGAACTAACACTGGGCGAGGTTACACTAGGTGGTAACTCAGCAGCAGTGAACGAGTTTTCAACAGATCCGTTCTTTACAGCGAATAGTGATAATGTTGTTCCAACTCAACGTGCTATCAAAGCATATATTGAAGCACAAATTGGTGGCGGTGGTGCGTCACTTAACGTTAACTCTGTAACAGCAGGCGATATTTTTATAGCTACTAACACAATTACAACAGTGTCAGGAGAATTGATAAATATTAAAGCAAGAGTTAATTTCCAAGGTGGTGTATTAGGATTACCACTCGCATATAATTACATGTTAAGATAATAGAGAGGATAATTTATGGCAAACGGAAAACTAGGGGCAAATGCGCTAACAGCAGCAACTAATACAACTGTATACACCGTCCCGGTAGATCATTTTAGTGTAGTGTCGGTAAACTTTACTAACCGAAATTCACAAGCAAGAAACATTAGAATAGCACTAGCAGATGCAGACAGCCCAACTACAGCGGAATGGGTCGAATATGATACAGAGCTAATCGGTAATGGTGTTTTAGAAAGAACAGGTTTTGTGCTATCAGCAGGACAAAAAATTGTATGTTTTTCAAACAGTACGGATTGTAACGCTGTGGTGTATGGAATCGAAACATCAACAGCTTAGAAGGAAAATAATATGCCAAGAAGAATTAGTACAAGTATCCAAGGTGGACCAGTTTTAGGTACATTTACGGCTCAAAATAATATACTACAAACCATCGAACCAAACGATGATATTATTTTCGACCCAAATGGTACAGGTGATGTTCGATCTAATGCACATGTTTCGTTACAATCAAACAGTCAACTAAGACTAGCAGATTCAGATAGTTCAAATTATGTTGCACTTGCTGTACCTGGAACAGTTGGATCAAATATAACCTATACACTACCATCATCCGGCGTCACTGACGGATATTTTTTAAAAACAAACGCTAGCGGAACATTAAGTTGGGCTGCTGCTAACGTATCAGTAAGTAATAACACAACAAGTGGAACTACTTATTACCCAACTTTAATTACATCAACAAGCGGAATTATTACAGCAGTTACAACAAGTAACAGTAAATTTAGTTTTACGCCAAGTAACGGTACAATTAGTGCAACAAGATTTAGCGGTAATTTATTAAGTGGTAGTGTTGATATTAATGGCGGTGCAATTGATGGTACTACAGTCGGATCATCAAATGCAAGTTCAGGTCGATTTTCAAGTATTACTGAAACATCAAGTATAACATATAAAGAAAATGTAAGACCTATCGAAGGCGCTCTAAACTCTATTAAGAGATTAGTAGGTGTAACATACGATAGATTAGACGGCAGTGCAACAGCAGAACCTGGCTTGATTGCAGAAGAAGTAGCTAAAATACTTCCTAATGTGGTTAAATACAACGATGATGAAACTGCAGATGGTATTACATATACTAAATTGACTGCATATCTTATTGAAGCAGTAAAAGAACTTACTGCTGAAGTTGAAACATTAAAAGGAAGAAATTAATATGGCTAGTTTAAAGAATACGACAATAAATGACACCGGATATTTAAAAGTTGCTTCTGGTACAACAGGTCAACGCCCAGGCGGGGCAAGCGCCGGAATGATGAGATGGAACACAAGCGATGGTAATTTTGAAGGTTACGACGGTAGTGATTGGCTGCCGATTCCATTAACAAATCCGCCTATTGCACCCGGTCAACAAAACTATACAAACCCAGGTTCGTATACATGGGTTGCACCTTCAGCAGTTTACGAAGTAAACGTACTTGCTATCGGCGGTGGAGGCGGTGGCCAGAACAGCTGGGCTAACCCAGGCGGCGCAGGCGCAGGTTTAGGTTGGAAAAATACTATACCTGTAACACCAGGCGGAAGTTATACAGTTGTTGTTGGTTATGGCGGCGGTAATGGTCAAAATGGTGGTAATAGCTATTTCCAAAGTACTAATACTGTTTGCGGATATGGCGGCGGGTCCGCACAAGGTCAAACAGGTGGACCGCGAAGTAATAGTAGAGGCGGCGGATATAACGGCGATGGCGGCGGAGCTGGTGGTAGTGCAAACGACTGGACTGGCGGTGGCGGCGGTGGCGGCTACACAGGACGCGGCGGCAATACAAACGAATATCCGCATCCGTATGCAGGTTCAGCCGCAGGCGGCAGAGAATACTCATCAACATTTGGAACAGGCGCAGGCGGCGGTACTGGTATATACGGACAAGGGCCTAACGGCAACGGTCAGTATACTCCATGGTCAACATCAGGTTCACCACAAGGTGGCGGCGGCTTAGGCGGCTCCGGCGGTGAGAGAGGCTACTATGGACAAAATCCATGGGGCGGAACTGGCGAAAGTTCAAATAATATACGAGGTGGTGCATACGGTGGCGGCGGTGGCGGTCCAGGTACAAGTTGGCCTTCTTCATCAGGTGACGGCGGTCGAGGCGTAGTAAGAATCATTTGGGGAACCACAATCCCAAGATCATGGCCTGGTACTAACACCGGCGATCAATAATAGGAGATAATAATGGAATTATATATTGAAATAGACGAACACGGTAATGCTGTAAATCATCCTATAGAAAAAAGTAACTTTGATGCAGCGCCAGATAGCTTTAAGGAAGGTAAAACATTTGTTCCTTTTACTAGAGTTGACAGACCAGTTGAAGGAGTATATCAAACTAACGAGCATGCTTATAGTGTAGCTACTGACAGATCTAGTGCATCTGATGACTGGGTTTTAAGAGAAATGACAGATGCTGAAGTAGTAGATAAAAAGAATACTTTAAAAGCTAGCTGGAGAGCTGACGGCGGATTTCCTTCGTGGACGTTTGATGACGCTCTCGGAGTGCATGTTCCGCCCACAGCATATCCCACAGATGGCGGCGATCATTTATGGGACGAAGTAACTACTTCATGGACAGCAAAAGACACATTAATAACACCTCATGCAGTTCAAACAAACATTACACAACCTTTGCCGGCGTCAGCTGAATCAGGAGATGAAAAGTTTGCATGGAATGATGATACAGGCGAATGGCAGCCATTTACACCTTTAGCTGATCCTGAAGGTCAAGCTGAACTATAAAAAATTTAGTCCTCTAAATCCAGTTTAATAATACATGTAAGTATAAAACGATAATTACTACTAGTATTAAAAAAAAGGATTTAGAGGATGTCTGGCAGATTTAAAAGACTAATAAACAACCCCATACAACGATCACAACATTTTTCTCCGTACTGTTATTGGATGGAGTCTTTTTCTAACGAAGAATTAGAAAAAATTCAAGTACTAATGGCATCACAACAGCTCGAAGATGGAAAAGTTGGAAACAGAGATAATGATCCAACTAAACAAGACGGAAGAAAATTAGAAGACGTTAGAAGATCTAAACTTGGATGGCAGTTTCCGAATGAAGATAATAATTTTATATTCCAACGATTAAATAATATAATCGAAGCTGTAAATGAAGATTTTTATAACTTTGATTTAAATGGATATGAAGCATTTCAATATACAGAATATCATGCTGAAGATAAAGGCACATATGACTGGCATATTGATTTAGAAACAGGTCCTCAACAACTAGATCCTCATCAACGTAAATTATCATTAACACTATTATTAAATGAACCTGGCGTCGATTTTGAAGGTGGTGAGTTTATGATGGGAAGAACTTCGGATCCAAAGAATGATATAGTACCTTGTGCAAAGGGACAATGTATCTTGTTTCCATCTTTTGTAATGCACAGAGTTGCACCTGTAACAAAAGGTGTTCGAAAATCAATAGTTATTTGGGTAAGAGGACCTAGATTTGTTTAATTAATTATTCCATTCGAAATAATTTAAATTTAAAACAACTCGAGTACGCTGGTCTGTGCATGTACTACCAGTATGTAACATATTACTATCAAATATTACTAATCTATTTTCTACAGCCTCAACAGACGCAAGGTCTTTAAAATATGTTTTACCATTATTAGTGTTTACATAGTAGATAGCAGTTTTTCCTTTAAACTTTGTAATGTCTTCATGATATTCGTGTATTACATTTTTATCTGCTCTCGGTATAAGGTTTGCTTTTACTCTCATAATTGATGCAGGATTAATCTTAAAAAATAAAGGATCACAAATATCATTAAAATAGTTACTACAAGGAGAATAATCTCGATATAAAGTGTGCGTAAATTGATAATTATAAAAATCAAGAAATTCATCTTTATTTTCAGGACGAACAATATTACTATTACAGAACCATGGAAAGTTTGCACCTAAACAAATATCTTGTATTTGTTGAAATTCTTTTTTGTCTAAAAAATTATCAATTATATTCATAAAAGTATTTATAATATACGTATATAACTAAATAGTTTTATGGCAGATACAAAAATACATAATTTATTTCCAACGCCTGTTTATACAACAGGGTTAGATTACATACTCCATCAAGACGAACTTAATTTTATAAAATCTCAAGATTTTCAACAAAATAAATATAATCATAGATCAACAGATTCGTACCTTTTAGAAAGAGAAGAACTTTCTACTTTGCGTAATGAAATCGACAAGCATGTTCAGTTTTACTTTAAGGAAGTTTATCAACCTAATAATCAAGTATCGTTACATATAACACAGTCGTGGTGTAATAAAACTTTTCCAGGAGAAATGCATCACAAACATGCTCATACCAATAGTATTGTAAGTGGTGTATATTATATTAGTGCAAATTCAAATACAGATAGTATATGGTTTGATAAAGGAAATTTTGATTCTTTACAAATAGAACCGGTTAATTTTAATATACATAATTCATCTTCGTGGTATTTTCCTGTAAGCATGGGAATGTTAGTATTATTTCCGAGCAGCCTTTTACATTATGTAGATGTTGTACAACAAGATCAAGAAAGAGAATCTAGAATGAGTTTATCATTTAATACATTTATAAAAGGATCAATCGGAAGCGAATTCTTTTTATCGGAGTTAAACTTATGATTAACGATACAATTGACAAATATATAAAAGTTTATGAAAATATTATTGATGAAGATACTTGTAATAATACAGTAAAAAGTTTGAAAAATGACGAGTTATGGGAAGATCATTATTTTAATAATAATACAACACAAGAAAGAGTTGCGTTTGTAGATGATTTACAAATGTCTTGGAGTGATATAAAAGAAAAACAAACAATACAAGATAAACTTTACAAAGCTTTAGAAAATTATATTATTAATGATTTAGACTGTGAATGGTTTGCAGGCTGGCGCGGATACAGTCCGTTAAGATTTAATCGGTACAATGAAAAGAAAAAAATGAAATTACATTGTGATCATATACATGATCTCTTTGGACCTGGTATAAATGGTATACCGATTTTAAGTATAGTAGGTGGGTTAAATAATAATTATGAAGGTGGCGAGTTTGTTATGTGGGATACGATAATAGATATTCCTCCAGGTGCCGTTTTAATTTTTCCTAGTAACTTTATGTATCCTCACAAAGTAGAACCAGTAACAAAGGGAACTAGATATAGTTATGTTTCGTGGGTATACTAATTTACTTTATATAATTTAAATTTAGAACAATTCTATTTTTTGTATCTGTGCTTGTGCTTCCGCTATGTTTTTTTGTAGTTGGAAATTCTAAGAATCTATTTGATTTAGATAATACTTTTTCTTTTGATTCTTCAAATATTGTATACCCATTATTATCATTTAAATAAAAAATACCAGTAGACATTATTTCATCTCTAGTACCTTCATAATCTGAATGATATCCGTGCTCGTGTATAGTTTCGCCGCTATATAAATTTAAATTTAATTTTATTTTAATAATTGCTAAAGGTTTTATTTTAAATAATAAAGGTTCAAACACTTCAAAATATTTTGATGTAATTCTTTGATCTACAAAAAGTGTATGCGTAAGTTGATAATCTCGTAAATTTTCTTTATGGGTTCCTAGAACTCCGTTATTATAAAACCAAGGAATATCATCAAACATTACTTCACGTTGTATATTTTTAAAAATATTTTTGTCTAAAAAATCGTCATATACTTGTATCATTTTTTAACCTTTTATAAAAAAATAATTGTACTAATCTAGAATTTTGTAAATTATTTCCAAAATTAACTCCATGACTATGCCATAAATGGCTATCAAATAATACTAGTCTATTAAATTTGTAAGGTATTCTACAATATCGTTCCCATTTTGATCTATCAAGACAATCGCCATAAATCATTTCGTTTACAAAATTTTCATAACCTGGAAATCCTAGTTGTTTAACTTCTTCTAAATTTTTTGGACCTTTATCGATTCCTAATATTTTATGTGTATAAAAACTAGTACCGGCATTGTTTGTACATTGATTTGCCGGATTTAAAAACAATACACCTCCATAGTCAAAGTCTGGATCTATATGTATATCTTGTGCAGCATCGGCATCTTCGTGAGAAATACGAAAATATCCAGCTTGCATGTCTTTTGGATTTTCTAATTTTGTATTTAAGATACCTTCGATATTTTTATGCATTTCATTATTATATAAAAATCCTAAAGAATTTAAACCAGGATATGTAGCACCTTCTATTTTTTTATATTCTAATTCTAATGCACGTTGTCTTATCTCCCAAGGGTTATCGTAAAAGTCGTCAACTATAATATAATTAGTTTTCATAAAGATTCCCACTATGTATTAAGGTGTTAATTTCAGGCAGATATAAATATTCTATTTTACTATTTCTTATAGATTCTAATGCATCTTGTACTGTATGTACAATAGGGTCGCCTGCTAGATTAAATGATGTATTGAAAAGTAAAGGAATATTTGTAATTTTATAAAACTCGTTAATTAAATTATAATAATTTTTATTTTGTTCTATATTTACAGTTTGTACTCTACAAGTCCCATCAACATGTATTACACTAGGAATTATTTTTTCTACATCTTTATTACATTCAAGGGCAAACATCATATAAGGGGAAGAATTTTGACCTTTAAAGTCAAACCAGTTTTTTGCATGTTCTTCAAGTATACTACATGCAAAAGGTCTAAAGCTTTCTCTTCCTTTTACTTGATTAACTATGTCTTTACCATCTATTATACTAGGATTAAATAATAAACTTCTATTTCCTAATGCTCTAGGACCAGCTTCTCCCTTTCCGTGGAAATACGATACAATTG
>Ga0115572_10003729_pt1 | contig 11986 bp, 12 predicted proteins | sample COGITO_mtgs_1206_FD_88681 | JGI IMG/M metagenome (GOLD analysis project Ga0115572, IMG submission 88681) | Pelagic marine microbial communities from North Sea - COGITO_mtgs_120607 | ecosystem: Environmental > Aquatic > Marine > Epipelagic | place: Germany:Helgoland, sampling site Kabeltonne... | reverse complement strand
GCGAGTCGCTCAGGGGGTATTGAAGCACCAACCATTGTTTATCGCCAAGGATACTACTATTTATTTGTCTCAGTAGGAAAATGCTGTGATGGCACTGATAGCAAATACCGTATTGCATACGGGCGTGCTAGCGATATTCGCGGCCCATACTTAGATAAAAACGGTAACGACATGCTCTCTGGCGGTGGTAGCATTTTAGATACAGGAAATAGTCAATGGGTAGGTCCAGGCGGACAAGATATCTTAAACACCGATGTTATGGTACGTCATGCTTATGACGCTAGTGATAATGGCGTACCTAAATTACTTATTAGCACGTTAAACTGGGATAGCAGCGACTGGCCTAGATTTTAACTCAATATTTCCCTGGTCTAAGCGCGAATATTCGCGCTTTTATCGCACAAAATTAACCTAACCTAAATATTCCTAACAATTGCTTATTCACCCAATAATAGTGTAGCGTAAACTCATACCCCATCATAAAGGCGCGCTATGCAATCTAAACAAACATTCCATATAAAATATGCTGTCTTTGTTTTGCTTATGCTGCTGTGTTGGGTTGAACATTATAACCATTTTATTTTGCAATTTTTAGATGACGCGTTGCTCCAATCGAGCATAGTGTATGCATCTGCCCGCACCGTCAATGCCGCTATTTCATTGTTACAATCAGCCGAAGTGGGTATTGGCATTGCCAGCATTGAACCCGCGCAATTACTTGATCCTATCAATGATTTAGCAGAATACACATCTGATGCTATGCGTATAGCCATTGGCTCACTATTCATTCAGCGAATATTATATACAATCTCTTCTGGCATTGTTTTTAGTGGGGTGTTTACAGCAGTCATTATTGGTTATTTTATTTGTTTATGGCGCGATTATTTACCGATACTCCGCGATAAGATTATCTATACATTCATCCTCATTCGCTTTTTGATCCCAGCCATTGTTTTATCTACTGGAGTCGTAAGTCAGGTATTTTTAGATGCCCAAATCAATCAACAAAATCTAGAGGTCAGTGATAAAGTTGCTTCTATCAGTAACACTGCAACAGCCACTTCTGATTTATCAAATGAGCTTACAGCCAAACTTAACAGTGAAAAGCAAACCACGCTGGATAACCTCGCATTACTTGGTTCACAGCAAGTACAAATTCATCAACAAGTCACCACGCTTAAGCTACAAATATCACAACTAGAACAGAAAGTTGATGCCATTCAGCAACAACGTAGCCTGACAGAAAAGCTCACATTTACTGAATTAGAGCAGGCTCAGCCACTACAAAATCAGATTGCGCTAAAGCAAAATAGAATCGACAACCTACAACATCAACAGCGCAGCCTTAATAAGCAAAAGTATAGCTTTGAAGATCAATTAGAGTCTATTAATGAGCAACTCGCCGGTGATAAAAGCGGCCAAATTAGTCAAGTAATCGAAGCCGTAACAAATGGCATAGAAACCATGCTCGCTAGTGTAGAAGAGCTATTTACTGACTTCTTAAATTTACTGTCGCTGCTGGTATTAAAATTATTATTGATGCCCTTGTTGTTTTTATACCTTTTCAACAAAGCATTTAAAGCGATTTGGCAACGCTCCATCGAGCAAACGCTAATACACGCTCAAGAGCATAACAGGTATATTTAAGAATAAACTTTACAATGTGCTCAACCACCAACCGGATAACACTAACGCAGATAGCAAGATCAATGCTTTAGTCTTGTGCTTTTTGATCACTTTTTCTGCTTGATCGCCAGCATAGTAAACCACCAGTGCAAGGGCAAAGTAACGAATTGAACGAGCTATAGTGGTCGCTAGCAAAAACAGCCACACCGAGTACTTGGTAGCCCCAGCTGCCAGCATGGCAATTTGAAATGGGATTGGCACAATCCCTAAGGTCAGTACAAACCAAAAGCCTTGCTCTTGCATTTTTTGTTTAACATTTTCAAACTGTTCGGGGCTTGAAAATGTATTAATAACCCAATCACCAATCAAATCAAACAAGTAATAGCCCAGCGCATAACCCACTAAGGCACCAACAATACAACCAATCGTCGCCATTAAAGCGATTAGCCACAGTTTTTCGCGGCGAGCTTGCATAAGCGGCACCATAACCGCTTCAAGTGGAATTGGTACGATGGTAGATTCTAAAAATGATGCAACCGTGATCCCCGTTAGCATATGTTTAGAATCTATAAATTTACGTGTTTTTTGTTTAGCTTTCTTAACCAGGGACATTGCCTTTCCTTGTATGTTTAGCTCACTTCATGAAGTTAGATGCAACACTGGTGCCAAATAAAAATTTATTATAACCAACTAGAATACATAACTATTAATTATTTTAAGAACATTTTAAATAAACCACTTTAATCTAAATCGGTAAATTTTTTAGAGTGTGATGTAAATATGCATAATGGATGAAACGCCTAAAAAGAGGAAAGTTATACAACCAAGAAATATTTTTTGATTATAAATTAAACTCTACATGATCACTTTAAACAATTACTGCGTAAAGGTTATTCGATTGTTAATTAAATTGTTAAAAGGATCACAAGATGGATAGGTTCGTAAAGCTTTTACTTATTGTTTTAACTCTTGCGTTTTTACAAGGGTGTAATGATGACGATGATGACAAAAAAATTGTAGTAGCCCCCCCAACAGTATCTCAGTCAACAATTGTTGATGTTGCAGTGAACGCAGGTAACTTCACTACCCTTGTTGCAGCATTGCAAGCCACAGGCTTGGACGACACACTTGCAGACACAAGCAAGTCATACACAGTATTTGCACCTACTGATGACGCGTTTGCTTTACTTGGCGAAGACACTATTAACGCATTACTTGCTGATACTGACAAATTGAGCAAGATATTGACTTATCACGTTGTAGAAGGTTCTGTCGATGCAGAAGCGGCTATTGGTTTAGCTGGCACAACCGTAACAACGGTGAATGGCCAAAAAATCGCGTTATCATTAAGTGGTGAAACATTACTTGTCAACACAAGCTCTGTTACTAATGCTGATGTAGCAGCTGACAATGGCATCATACATATCGTTGACGCTGTGTTAATGCCAAGCGAAGAAAACCAACCAGCACCGACTAGCAACATTATTGAAACTGCTCAGCAAGATGGTAACTTTACAACTTTGCTAGCCGCTCTTGAAGCGACAAACCTTACATCTGTACTTTCAGATTCATCTTCTGAGTTTACAGTATTTGCACCTACAGATGCGGCATTTGAAGCCATTGGTGAAAAAATGCTTAATACATTACTAGCCAACCCAGACGTACTGGCCAGCATTTTAAAACAACATGTTTTGGCCGCTAAAGTAGATTCAGTAACAGCCATGTCACTCAATGGAAAGAGCGCAGAAACGGTTCAAGGTAATCAACAAGCAATTGCTATTAACAGCGAGACGAACACTCTGACATTTGGTGGTGCTAATATAACGATGACTGACATCAATACTACTAATGGTTTCATTCATGTCATTGATGCTGTAGTTGTAGGTGATATTGAGCTTCCTCAAAGTTACGGCACACTTGCAGATGTTGCTACGAGTAACGGCAATTTCACTACATTGCTTGCAGCTCTTAATGCTACAGGCTTAGATTCGCTAGTAGCAGATCCAACAAACACGTTTACTGTATTTGCACCCACAGATGCAGCATTTGCAGCCCTCGGACAAGACACTATCGACGCGCTACTAGCAGATACAGATACACTTAAAAATATTTTACAATACCACTTAATTGCGGACGCGAAAGTACTTCAAGATGCGGCAGTAAGCGTAGCTACAAGTGAAAATAACAAAACAACAATGGCGAACGGCGACATGGCTGCTTTGTCCTATGTTGATAGTGCCTTGTTTATTAATGATGCCGCAGTTACTGCAGCAAACGTTACAGCTGACAATGGTGTTATTCACGTTCTAAATAAAGTATTAATGCCACCAAAAGACATGGGCACGCCAACTAAAACCATCGCTACAGTTGCAACTGAAACTGAATCACTTTCAACATTAGTAACTGCGTTGCAAGCAGCCAACCTAGTAGATACTTTTAACGATACAACAAAAATGTTCACTGTATTTGCACCAACTAACGACGCATTCAAAAAAATTCCAGCAGACACATTAAATGCGCTGTTAGCTGATAACGATGCTCTAACCCAAGTACTAACTCAGCATGTTTTAGATGCACAAGTAAGCTCAACAAATGCATTTGCTGCAAATGGTAAGATGGTTGAAACTCTTGCGGGCAACAATTTATCTGTAAGTATTGTTGATTTTACCAGTACAGCTAACACCCAAACAGACACTATTGCATATGACAGCACTAACAGCCGTCTTGTTACTGGCATGGGCTCAAGTAACTCTGGTGCCACCATATATGTATTTAATGCTGATTTAGAGCAATCAATGAGTGTATGTAATGATACCTGTGCTCAAACATGGCCACCGGTTATTGGCACAGAGCAAAGCATTGAGAATATTCCAGGTCTTTCACTTATTGAACGTCAAGACAGCACAATGCAAGTGGCTTATTTAGGTCGCCCACTTTATACCTATTCAGGTGATGAAGCACCGGGCCAAGCGAATGGACAAGGTGTAGGTGATAATTGGTGGCAAGTAAGTTTACCTGCAACTTCATTACAAGTAGCTGGTAGCAATGTGGTGACTACCGATATTTACACCAGCAATGGCGTGGTACATCTAATAGACACTGTTATTACACAAGCTAAATAAACTGATTTATGGGTGAAATTAAAAAAGGGGCTGATCGGCCCCTTTTTTGTATGGATTGAACATAAGGAATTTAATCGTCGTCAGCTTGTTCGGCAGCTTTAATTCTCTCTTGGTTCTCTTGCATTTGTTCAAATGCCGCTTTAATTTCATCAAGCACAGAGCCCACATCAGCAGTGCTGTTATCTTCTTCTAAATCGCCATAAAGCGTTGTCTCAGGTGTGAGTTCACCCGCTTGATATAATCCCCACATTTCTTCACCAAACCGTGTTGCAAGAATCTCAGGAGCAAACTGACCATAATATTGGCGCATATTACGCACATCGCGTAAAAACATTTCTTGTGCGTTATTATTCGCTGATGCATTGACCGCTTGAGGCAAGTCAATGATCACCGGACCGTAGCTGTCCACCAGCACATTAAATTCAGACAAATCACCATGCACAATACCTGCACATAACATCAATCTAATGTAATGAACCATAGTGGCATGATCTTCAATGGCTTGCTCTGCGGTCATGCTGACATCGTTTAATCGTGGTGCTACATCGCCGTCGTCATCTGTAACTAAATCCATGATCAATACGCCATCGTAACAGCCGTAAGGCTGAGGCACTTTGACACCCGCTTTAGATAATGTGAATAGCGCATCGACTTCTGCATTTTGCCACACACTCTCTTGCTCTTTGCGGCCAAATTTAGATCCTTTTTCCATGGCACGGCCACGTCGACTATTGCGTACCTTTCGACCTTCTTGGTATTTAGCAGCCTGCTTAAAGCTTCTATGTTGAACATCTTTATAAACTTTGGCGCAGCGTATAGCCTCCCCACAGCGTACAACATAGACTGAGGCTTCTTTACCACTCATTAATTGGCTGATGACTTCATCAACAATACCGTCTTCAATAAGCGGTAAAATTTGTTTAGGTGTTTTCATACCGCTCTTATACCGCACTTAGTGCGTATATGTAATCCCCTATTGATAAAATTACAAAAAACTTGACTAATTTAGTTAAATACACAAACTGCAAATAAAATTTTTCTAACAAGAGGTCCAATATGAACTCAGAAATACGCTATCGTTTTCAATCGGCACAAATTGCCAATCGCTTTTTAAATGAACTCAAAGATTGGCCTATTGCGAAAGTAAAAACAAGGCTACTTAACGGTGGCTTTGATGTCAAAGTAAGCTATCAATTTGATGGCACGGGGTTTGATTATACCTGTTCAGAGTTAGATGATTTAGCCTCCCAGCATCAAGGTGTAGAAGTGAATTAAATTAGACCTATTCAGTTATTGACAATAGATTGATATACATTTGCGTACAGCTACGTTAAATTAGTGTAAACACTGTTAATTATAGAGTTCTCTATGAATAAGTCAGCCTCTGATCGTATCCCTCAAGAAGCATTCGATTGGTATGATGAATATGCTCACGGCATGATGGATAGACGCACCTTTATGAAAAAGCTAGGTACGCTAGCAGTTTTAGGCTATTCAATGGCGACACTTACCACAGCCTTATTGCCTAATTATGTGCTAGCTGAGCAAGTTTCATTTAACGATGATGATATAAAAGCAACCTATCAAACTTTCAGTTCACCGAAAGGTTATAATAAAGGCCAAGGTTATTTCGTTGAACCGGCCAATATAGCTGGCAAGCGCCCTGTCGTCCTGGTTATTCATGAAAACCGTGGTTTAAACCCTTATATTAAAGATGTCGCTCGGCGCTTAGCAAAAGCTGGGTTTATCGCATTTGCGCCTGATGCACTCTACCCGCTTGGTGGTTACCCCGGCAATGATGACGAAGGCCGTGCAATGCAACGCTCTATGGACAGAGCCAAAATTCAAAATGACTTTGTAGCTGCCGCAGAGTTTTTAAAATCACACCCACGCAGCAATAACAAACTTGGCGCTGTTGGCTTTTGCTTTGGTGGCTATATCGTTAATTACCTAGCAGCTATTGATGCAACATTACTTGACGCAGGAGTACCATTTTATGGCACTCCTGCAACTAAAGAACTACGAAAAAATATCAAAGCCCCATTATTGATCCAACTTGGCGAACTAGATAAGCGTGTAAATGCCAGTTGGCCTGAATATGAAATGGACTTAAAAGCACATACTGTACCCTATCAAATGCATATGTACCAAGGGGCCCATCATGGTTTTCATAACGACTCTACTAGCCGATACAATAAAGACAGTGCAGAGCTTGCTTGGCAACGAACATTAGCCTTTTTTACGCACACGCTCGTTTAAGGTAAATACCACTATATGATTAAAGTTTTGCACTTCATAGCCACTGTTTTCGTTATCGTAAATTGTTTTAAAAACCCTGCGCTAGCACTGACATTTGTGGCCGAAGATCTTCCCCCTTACCATTATACAAATGAGCAAGGCGAGATTGTTGGCGCATTGGTTGATTTATCAAAAGCGGTGTTGGATAAAGCAAAGCTTGATGGAACATTCGAAATTATGCCAATGGCACGGGCATATCACCGATTCGAAACACATTCTGACATTATTATGATGTCATTGTTAAAAAACCCAAAGCGCTCAGAACTATTTGATTGGATTGGTGCGGTATACTTTGCAGACGCTTATTTAATAAGCTTAAACACTTTTAAAGGAAAAGTGGGCAATTTAGAGCAAGCCAAAGAGTATAGAGTAGGCACAATTAATGGTTATTCTAGCGAGCAATACCTTCGTGATGCTGGCTTTTCAGATAACGAAAACTTAGTGCTTGTTAGCCACTATACCCAGTTATGGCAGATGCTATTTAAACAACGTTTAGATTTTGTATTAACAAATACGCTTACTTTAAAAAACGAATTAAAACTTGCTGGGTTCGATGTAAGCCAAGTTAAAAAACAAGTACATTTAAACGACTACCCCGCAACACTGTATTTTGCAGCCAATAAAAAACTTGATAAACAAACCAGCCTTAAGCTTAAACATGCCCTGCAAACGGTTAAAGAGACCGGTGAATATCAGGAAATATTGGCTAAATGGCAGTTACCTATGAACTCATTATAGATTATTTACGCCCTGTCATTTATTCTACCCCAATGACTAAATTCTTTATTTTAAAATATATTGCCTTTTTTTTCGGGTGTAGCCTTTGCTTCGTTTTTCACACGCAATTTGCAATTCCACCGCTAATTTCTTCGTGTTTAGTCGGGTTAGCCGGCAGTTTTATCCCTGTACCAAAGTCATATGGACAACACCCTCACTCTGCAATTTATGCCGGTAGTTTTGCCGGAATGTGCTCTGAGGGACTGATCACTAGTTACTGGGAGTTAGCCGTTATTTCTTTGATTGGCGCGGTGTTATACGCAACAAGCACAAAATTATTTACCGGCTTTGGTGGAAAGCTTGGCAGCATAGCCTTTGTTAGTATTGCACTTTTTGTAATTGCTCGAGGCATTGTTATATGAGCTTACTGTCAATCATTGTATCGCTACTAGGGGCTTTTTTAACGTTTTTTTTAGCCAAGTATGACCGTGTTGGGGCCATTAGAGCATCAGCTACTTTATCTATTGTCGCTTACACCTTATTTTTATTTTTAGACCTCAATGCTGAACTCTATTCGATGCTATTCTTTGGCGGTACTTTCATTGGGATGAGCGCACCCAAGCGCTTCGGTTTTTACACTTTATGTTCGGCAAGTATACTTTTTTCTTTTTTATTTCATTATCTTGTACCACTACTTAATAGCTATGGCGGTGCGCTGGGGTTAAGTGCTTTTCTATCCGTGTGTGTATGCCACTTAGCTATTCAACTCGGCGCACCGAGAAGCCAATCTAGAAACAAATAAGCTTAAAATCCACTTTTTATCGCCAACCAAAATCAACACTAAATAACTAATTAATAATTTAAAGGTAATGCTTTTTGATAATAAAGGGTGATTGTTTCATTGCCATATCTAAATTACCATTTATTGGTACAAAAAATGATACACGATAACATTACCTTGGAAAACAATGAAAATAATGACTAAAACACTACTTACCCTAACCCCTATTGGGTTAGCACTCTTACTACCTGTGTCACAGCAAGCATCAGCCCATGGCTATATTTCAAAACCAGAAGCTCGCGGTTACTTATGTCGCCTAAGAGAAAATACACACTGTGGCAATGTAGTGTATGAGCCACAAAGTTTAGAAGGGCGCGATCGCTTCCCACAATCAGGCCCGATTGATGGTCATATCGCCAGTGCGGGCTTAAGAGCATTTGGTGCTTTGGACGATCAATCCATCAACCGCTGGACTAAACGCCATATAAAAACTGGTCCAAACGAATTTAGCTGGCGCTTTACAGCTGCGCACTCATCACGAGACTGGCGCTATTTTATAACCAAAACATCATGGGATCCAAATAGCCCATTAACAAGAGACCAGTTTGAAACAGTACCATTTTGTGAGTACCAAGGGTATAACCGACAACCGCCAAAAACTTTAACCCACCTGTGCAATGTACCTGAACGAACTGGTTACCATGTTGTACTCGGTGTATGGGATGTCGCCGATACTCCTATGAGCTTTTATAATGTGGTTGATGTCATGATTGATAACAACGATACACAAAAAGCAATTTGGCAAGATGTGGGTGATATCGTCACAGGTCGCGATTTAAAAGTGGGCGATAAAGTAAAAACTCGTGTATTTGGTGACTCTAAAGAAATTCCATCTCTTCAAACTGTGTTAACAATTAACAATGAGAACGAAGGGTTAAATAAAAACTGGACCATCGCGCTCGCTGAGAAAATTAATGCATCTCAATCTTGGATCCAAGCAGGCCAACTTAACGAGAACAATGAAGTAGAAATCACTGTTGGCCGAAATGAAATTTTCGCTCAGAGCAACGCAGGAATAAGCTCTGTGGAGCTTGAATTTGAAATGGCGCCGTTACCCAAGCCTGATTTTTCTGTTACAGGTGTATCGCACAACTATTCGATAGAGGACGACGCTGTCAATTTTGACTTTACTGTTAATTTAGATGCGGATGCACAAATCCAAGCTACATTAAATAAATCGTATAACAGTATTGTTACTAAAGCTTACGAAGTGGTTAAAGGTCAATCTCAACTTTCGCTTAACTACCCAAGTGCACAAACTGGCCATTATAATTTAGCAATTAGCTATATTACTAATGAGGGAGTTACAGATGAAAAAGTGTTTCATTTAAACATTGTAAACTCTGAACTTCCTGTAGAGCCAACTCCACCCGTTGTTGAACCAATTGCAGACGTAGAGTTTATTTTTCCTGAAAGTTTAGCAAGTTATAAAGCTGGCACTGTGGTTTTGCAGCCTAAAAATAACAAGGTGTATCAATGTAAGCCTTGGCCTTACAACGGCTACTGCGTGCAATGGTCACAAGGGTCGAATCAATATGAACCAGGAGTCGGTTTATACTGGAACATGGCATGGATCGAAATAAAATAAGTTAGAGAAATTACCTCTAATGGAAGCCACTTACACTAAGTGGCTTCTTTATTAACACACTGCAAGAATCAAAGGCTACAGTTTGCAATTAAGCATCCTGATCTTTACTCATAAAATCAGCCATTCGTTGATTAATCTCTTCATTGGACAAGTCTTCTTGGTGAGTACCAATAGTCCAAACATGACCAAATGGATCTTCTAATGTACCCGCTCTGTCACCATAAAACTGATCATGTACCGGGCGCACCTCTTTTGCACCTAACTTAATCGCATTATTAAAAACCGTATCGACGTCATCAACATAAAGCATCAAACTCACAGGCGTTCCACCTAGCTGACTAGGGCTTTTAAAATGTGCCTCTGGACACATGTCTGAGAGCATCAAGTGAGAGTCTGCAATTTTTATTTCAGCATGTGCAACACCTCCATCAGGCAAGGGCATTTGCATAACAAGCTTTGCTGAAAACGCTTTTTTATAAAATTCAATCGCCTTTGTCGCACCGTCGACAATTAGGTAGGGCGTTATTGCATGAAACCCTTTAGGAATAAATGAAACAGACATGTTGTACACCATTTTATAATATCGACTGTTAACAAAAAGTAGTCAAAAAGTCCTCATAAAACAAGCAACGCTAGTCTTTACACAAATGCAACGCTGAACCCAATAAGTCAGCAATGTAAAATAGCTTAATCGCCTCCTGTTTAGTAAATTCACCACTAAAACGCGCCACATTTAGTGTACCAACGCATTGTTTTTGATAAATAATAGGGGCATCCATACAGGTAACTAAACCAGCCTGTGCGAGCATACGACAGTCTTGCTCATTACTTAAGCTAAGTTGCTTGCAAATGATCAATCTTTTTGTTTTAAACACACGTCCTACCAAGGTGTAATCTATCGGTAATGGGATTTCATTTGCTATTGCTTCGCTCCCAAACGCAGACACTAAATTAAGGTAACCTTCATGTTGCGCTAACACCACACTCGCCCTGTCCCAGTTAAACAAAAAGGGTGACCAATGCGTCAATACATGCAATATAGCTAAGCGTTTATGAGCTTGATTAAGTTCATTAATAAAACGATTAGGCAAACTTACCTGCTCGTAAAGCGGGTGTTCTAAAAAGCATTCATAACTTAAGTGGTACTCGTTCGAAGACATACATATAGATTCATCAATTAGCGTACTGAAAGTATATTATTTGCACGCCATTAAAAACGTAAGAAAATTCAGTTTTTAACACTAAAAAAAACAAATTTAGTGTTAGGGATATTTAAATTGCTCTACTCACCTTTAAAAAGTAATTTTTCCCCCAAGGTCTATTGGTACTTAGAAACATTATCAGAAGGAATTAAGCATGAGTAAAACGTTAATCATTGGTGCCAGCGGGCAAATAGGTAAAATGACATCAAAATTATTATTGTCAAAACAACAGCAAGTTGTAGCCCTTGTTAGAGATAAGCGTAAATTAAATGACTTAGATAGCTCCCTTTTGACCATCGTAGAGCAAGATCTTGAAGCCGATTTTAGCCACGCTTTTGAAGGATGTGATCAGGTAATCTTTGCCGCAGGCTCAGGCGGTAATACAGGCGCAGATAAAACAATATTGATAGACTTATGGGCAGCAAAGAAAGCTGTCGATTATGCAGAGCGCCAAAATATAAAGCACTTTATGATGGTAAGCTCTATTGGCGCGGATAACCCAGAGGCCATCGACACCGAACTGAAACCGTATTTGGTGGCCAAGCATATGGCTGATCAACACTTGCTACAAAGTGAACTAAATTACACTGTG
>Ga0115572_10003728_pt1 | contig 11986 bp, 10 predicted proteins | sample COGITO_mtgs_1206_FD_88681 | JGI IMG/M metagenome (GOLD analysis project Ga0115572, IMG submission 88681) | Pelagic marine microbial communities from North Sea - COGITO_mtgs_120607 | ecosystem: Environmental > Aquatic > Marine > Epipelagic | place: Germany:Helgoland, sampling site Kabeltonne... | reverse complement strand
TGCGCAATATTCCCGATCCCGTGTCACGCATGTGGATAATGACTGTGCTTGCCTGGATGTGGTCGGTGGTATTTGGCGCCTACCTGGGAAGCGTTATCTATATGGGCATTAGCATTGCGTCCCACTTTATACTGATATTTATGGTCGCCTTCACTGCCGCTGTCTTCTACGATGCGGAAAAACGCCATGATAGCTGGCTGTTACAGCTGCGTGCTTTGCAACAGCAGTAAACCCTGATCCACAAAAAACCCGCTGTTTGCAGCGGGTTTGTGTTTTCTGCAAATCGCCTCGCCCTAGCGTATAAAACCTTCCACTGGGGTTCTGTTATCCGATGTAAATGCGGCTACGGATTTCATTAGTTCCGGGCTGGCATTGCCTGCAACCACAAATGACCTAATGTTGATCGAGGCAAGAAACTCTGCTCCAAATGGACTGACGGCAAAGGCTGTCATATGGAATAGCGCAGCGTCGCTGTTGGGATATACTTCAATCAGCGTGAGTTTTTTATTGTCTGGGCTCATAAAGTACTGATAGCGATCTGTGTCCGGCTCTGAGGCCTTTACCGCTGGTACCATGTCCTTGAGAAGTGCTTTGAAGGATTCCGCTTTGCCCTCCACGATATCTGCATTAATCGCAAAGATAATCTGATTCTCAGTGGCCTCATGGTGACCGGCAAATGAAATTGGAGCCCAGAGTACAAGCAGGGCAAGCAGGGCAAGCAGGGCAAGCATGATATTTTTCATTGTGGTTTCCTTCTTTTTAGTCATTATCAGGCAAGTTCGCGGTCTGTTATCACAGTAACATCAGCAGCTTTAGAACCTCCCCCCAGACTGTTAGACTACCGACTAATCAACCTGAATGAAACCTCTGACATCATGACCCAATTATCTGACCACACCGAAATTGAGGCCGCTGCCTTCCGCCGCCTGCTGCAACATCTGGACGATCATAAAGACGTACAGAATATTGATCTTATGATTCTTGCGGATTTCTGTCGCAACTGCCTGAGCAAATGGTATGCCGCTGCGGCGGAGGAAAGGGATATCCCTATGGACTACGAGCAGGCGCGGGAAATTATCTATGGCATGCCCTACAGTGAGTGGAAGGATAAACACCAACCCCCTGCCACTGCAGAGCAACTTGAGGCCTTTGCGGCGCGCCAGAAATAGATTATTCGTTAAGGTGGAATCCCGGAGTTGACTGGGACAGGGCCAGTTCTGCCTCATTCATATCTTCACCCACGTCCTCGAACAATGGTGATGACAGGTAGCGCTCGCCAGTATCCGGCAACATGCAGAGAATAACGGTACCTGGCTCTGCCGTCTTGGCTATATCCAGCGCCACGGAGAATGTTGAGCCTCCGGATATGCCGGTAAAGATGCCTTCTTTTTGCGCCAGCAACTTCGATGCTTCTATGCCGTCCTGGGCATCTATGGGAACCAGCTGATCGAAGCGGTTTTGATCAATGGATTCCTGCAGTACCGCTGGAATAAAGTCCGGGGTCCAGCCCTGAATCATGTGGGGTTCGAAGGCTGGATGGCTGCCTGCCGGTGAGCCGTCAGCTGTGCGCTGCTGGGCCTGACCACTCTGGATAAGCTGGGCATTTGCCGGCTCACTTAGTACTATTTTGGTCTCTGGCCGCTCTTGTCTGAGCACTTTGGCGACACCGGAAAAAGTACCCCCTGTGCCGTAACCTGTTACCCAGTAGTCGAGTCGATCGCCGGCAAAGTCTGCAAGTATTTCGCGGGCTGTGGTGTTTTCATGGATTTTGGCATTGGCATCGGTTTCAAACTGTCGCGCCAGAAACCAGCCATTGGCGTCGGCAAGCTCAACGGCTTTTAGGTAGCAGCCCATAGCTTTATCGGTTTTTGGCGTAAGAATGACCTGAGCGCCTAGGAAGCGCATCAACTTGCGTCGCTCTATGGACACGCTGGTGGGCATGGTGGCTATAAAGGGATAACCTTTGGCCGCACACACCATTGCCAGTCCAACACCTGTATTGCCGCTGGTGGCTTCAATAACGGTCTGGCCCGGCTTGAGCTGACCGTTGCGCTCTGCCTCTTCAATAATACTGATCGCTAACCGGTCTTTGACTGACCCGGCGGGATTAAAGAATTCGGCTTTGACGTAGAGCCGCACATTGTCCGGCACCTGAGTTTTGACCTGCACACAGGGTGTGTCGCCAATGGTGTCTAAGATGCTGCTGTATAGTGTGCCACGCCCTTCGGTGCGCCTTGAGTCCGCCATGGGAATTGCTCCTTGTCATTTGATTAGCTAAAGACACAAGCATAGAGCAAAGCGAGTTAATCGTAAAAGCCGATTTCAGCCACATCAATCTCGGCCTGGTAATCACTGCCAAAGGCTACTACTGCAATGCTGCGAATGGAGTCGGGTTTGACCGAAGATTTCAACCATGAACTGGACCGGGAAAAATCAGCAAGGGGCAGTTTTATCACTTGCCAGTCATCGGTTGGTGTAAAGCTGGCCTGGTAATACTGCCAGGGCAGCAAGGTGCCTGCAGTGCGCAAATGTACAAAATAGCCTTCTGCGTTACCCCGCACCCGGAGGTAGACCCCAAGAGCTGATTCAGTGGTACCTCTGGCTATCTTTTTACGAAACTGGATAAAGCCGCCATTATTGTCGGTGCTGACCTGCCCTGTCATACGAGCGTACAACTCGTCGCCCTGCTGCTCAAACTGCAGCTGCCCCTGGGATACGCCACCCATTACCTGATCGCTGATATAGGTCCATCGCTTTTCGGGATCTGCTTCGAATTTATCGGCCTGCATGGTTTCGCCTAGAGTCAGGGGCGCAATGGCAGAGATTGCGCCGACCAATATGCTGAGGGTTATTGTGCCAAAGAGCTTGTTCAAGACAGGCCTCCATAGGAACTTATCGTTTGTATTGGGTTGGACAGTAGCCCCGACTCACATCCGGGGAGCGAAGAGAGAGATGCTTGGTTTTGCGGCTGGTTACACGCTTGCGCCACAGGCGAAATGATCTGGGCTTTAGCTGCCCTCGCATTAGATTGATCACCGAAGACTCATTGAGACCAAAATTAAACTCTATGGCTTCAAATGGTGTGCGATCTTCCCATGCCATTTCTACAATTCGCGATATCTCGCTGGCAGTAAACTCCAGAATGGGGTTGGGCCTGAGGGGCAGCGATGACATGATAAATGTTAACCTTGGGCGACAGACAATAGTTTAAATACGCAGAAAAGGGCCATTTGTATCAGCCTCAACAGGGCAGTAAAAGGCATGGGATGTCTATTATTTTGGCTAAAAAGTACTTATAGTCGTTGGACAAAAATAATAAAAGTCATCACTGCAAACTTGCAGACCAAAGAAATGACTGGAGGCCTACTATGATCACATATTCTATTGAAGATGCTCAAAAGGGACCTATCACTTACAGCGACAGGAAGCGCTATCTGTGGCTGATCTCAGTCATTATGCCGACCTTCCCTCTAATGGGCGTGTTTATCTTTTACCAGACTGGCCTGGAATGGACGCTGTGTCTGCCATTGATTATTAACTATACCGTTCTCCCTGTGCTTGACTGGCTGGTCGGCAGTGATGAGAACAACCCGCCGGAAGAGCTTGTACCTCAGCTGGAAGCAGACACTTACTATCGCTTTTTAACCTATATTACCGTGCCACTGCACTTTGTGGTGTTGATCGCCTTGGCCTATGTGGTGGGCACCAATGATCTCAGCTGGTGGGCCATTCTGGTAACAGCCATTATCGCTGGTGGCTACAGCGGTCTGGGTATTAACACTGCCCATGAACTGGGCCACAAACAGACTGCCATTGAACAGCTGCTGGCCAAAATCACTCTGGCGGTGCCCGCCTATGGGCATTTCTGTGTCGAGCATAACGGTGGTCATCATGTATTGGTCGCAACGCCCGATGATCCTGCCAGCGCCCGTCTGGGTGAATCTATCTATGGGTTCACTCTGCGTGAGATTCCCGGGACCTTTGCCAGGGGCTGGAACCTGGAGAAGAGCAGACTGCAAAAGCAGGGTAAAAAAACCTGGTCTAGACACAACAATATTCTGCAATCCTATTGTTTGAGTGCCCTGTTACAGGGTGGTTTGATCTATAGCTTTGGCTGGGTAATGCTACCGTTCTTGGCTGTACACAACTTCTGGGCTTGGTTTCAGCTTACGTCGGCCAATTATATTGAGCACTATGGCCTGCTGCGTGAGAAACAGGAAAACGGCCGCTACGAGCGCTGCCAGCCCCATCATTCTTGGAATGCCAATTACATTATGAGCAACCTCGCTCTGTTTCATCTCGAACGCCATTCCGACCATCATGCCAACCCTATTCGCCGCTACCAGAGCCTGCGCAATTTTGCGGATATACCGGAACTGCCCAATGGCTATTACGGTATGTAAATGTTGGCCTACTTCCCCTGGTTGTGGTATCGGGTTATGGACCACAGAGTACTAGCCCTGCCCCATATCAATGGCGATCTCTCCAAGGTCAATATAGCACCGCAAAAACGGGCCGAAATACTTGCTCGCTATGGTTCTGACTGAGGCTCCGGCCGATACTCTGACAAAGGCTCTGACAGAGCCTTCCCCATCCCCTTAAACCTCTGGCTGCTCCATCTTGTTTGGAGCAGTCAGGCCCCTAGTGCAAGTCAGGAAATGATGATCTCGAGCCTATATTAGTTCGAATAAATTGCATTCATCATAAAAATCGAGCGTTTAGTCGCAAACCGCTGAAAACTCTATATATACAGCTTGATATGGATTTCATTCATGCATAGAGTGGGCCGGTTTTTCTAGAGCTCGTTTAGACCGAGCTGTAGCTGAACTCACAATATCCTGAATCAAAAAGGTAACAACTCAACATCCGAGGGGAAAAATGAATTCTTTTCATTGCAAAAACATATGTCTTTCTGCTGCTATCGCAAGTGCGTTAACTACGGGAATGGCTCAAGCCGCTATTGACGAAATTATTGTCACAGCGAACAAGAGAGAACAATCACTGCAAGATGTACCTGTTAGCGTAACAGTGACCAGCGGTGAAACCATCCAGCGTGCTAGCATTGTCGATCTGGTCGACTTGCAGACGTCTGTACCATCACTGCGTGTAAACCAGCTGCAAAGTTCCGCACAGACCAACTTTACCATTCGTGGCTACGGTAACGGCGCTAATAACCCAGGGATTGAGCCTGCAGTAACCGTTTATATTGATGGCGTTGCCAGAACTCGGTCAGCTTCAGCGCTCGCCGATTTACCCACCGTACAGCGTATTGAGGTGCTTAGCGGCCCCCAGTCAACTCTGTTCGGTAAAAATGCATCTGCTGGTGTTATCAGCGTTACCACAATGCTTCCTGAAGACGAACTTGGTGGCATGATCGAAGCAACCACGGGCAACTATGGCACTCGCATCGTGAAAGGTACCGTCACCGGGCCAATCAGCGACACTGTGTCCTATAGAGTATCTGCCAGCGATAATTCATCAGACGGTTATGGCACCAACATCACTACTGGTGCTGGCGTTAACTCCAGAGATCGCAGTGCCATCCGCGCACAGCTATTGATCGACCCTGCCGACGACTTAACTATTCGAGTAATTGGTGATTACAACGAAATTGATGAAATATGTTGCTCTGCAAGCTCTTTGACCTATGGTGGCGCCTCAGCAGTTGCCTCTATGATCGCCGCAGGTAATGGTTTTGCTACTACGCCAGTAGATCCATGGGCACGAGATCTAAACATGAGCTTTGACCCGTCGAACAAGTTGGTGGGCAAAGGCTTGTCAATTCAAATTGACAAAGACTACGATTTTGCGACTTTGACATCTATTACTTCTGTTAGAGACCAGTCTTTGAGATCTAATTTTGATGCGGACTTCAGTGCAGCAGATATTTTGGGCGAGAATCGCGTCGATTATGATTTCGAGAACTTTACCCAAGAGATTCGCTTAACGTCCGATGGAGATGGCGACCTGCAATGGATGGTTGGTTTGTTCCACTCAGACGAGCAAGTAGAAAGCTTCCGTACCCTTAAATACGGCAATGATGTTTTCCCATTTGCTGACTTCTTAATTGGTTCGGCACTCGCGCCAGAAGGTACTGCACCAGCAGATATCACTGGCGGTTTAGCACCAGTAGCTACGATCCTCACCCTAATGGGAGCTGCCGAGCAGACAGCGCTAGCTGGAGATCTAGCTGGAGCAGCGGCTATCGGCGCTTTAGCAGCACCGGGTACAGACCCCACTGTGATAGATGCTTTCCTTGTCGATGCTGGACTCGCCGCTGTACCTGGCCAAATGGTTGGTACCTGGTTTGTCCCTGGCACTGGTTTAATAGCTGAGGGATTCGATTTGGATGCAGTAGCCACGTCGATCTTCACGCAGCTCGATTACAATGTTTCAGACAACCTCAGGGTCACTCTTGGCCTAAACTACACTGAAGACGAAAAAACAGTTGTTTCAGCGGTAGAAATTGTTGATCCATTTGCAGAGCTACCACTCGCAGGCACAGCACTCGATGACCTTACAGGCTTGCAGCTGATTCCTCCATTCCCTGCATATGGTGGCGATGCGGATGAGACAGGTCGGTTTAAATCAGATGATTTGACTCATACATTCCGTGTGGCTTACAACATGAATGATTCAGTTACTGTTTATGCCAGCCACTCAACGGGTTTCAAAGCAACTTCTATCAACATGTCTGTCGATGGTCGCACGCCTGGTAACCGCACAGCGGATCCCGAGGAAGCAACTAATATTGAAATTGGTTTAAAAGCCGTTTTTGATAATGGCTATGTCAATATTGCATTGTTCGAGCAGTCAATTGAAGGATTCCAGTCCAATGTCTTTGGCGGAACCGGGTTTAATCTGGAAAATGCCGGTAAAGAAACCCACGAGGGCCTAGAACTAGACGGTATGTATGCCCTGTCTGATGATCTGGTTATTGGATTTTCTGCAATGTACATAGATGCAGTATATGACGAATTCCTCAATGGAACCTGCGACGCTACTGGTCTGTCTGATCCTGAGTTTGCGTGCCCAACTGGTGCATCAACTATTGATCTAAGCGGCAATTCACCTGCTGGCATTCACGAACTAAGCTATAACGTAAACGCTACGTATAGCTTTTCAATGCCTCGCGGTGGCAATGGTTTCTTCAGAGTTGAGTATCTCCATGAGAAAGACGTTAAGCTTGCTGATCTGATCCCTTTCAGCATTGCCAAGCGTGGCTCTGACAACCTCAATGCCAGTCTGGGCTTTACCAGCGCTGATGGGGAATGGGATGCGATGCTGTGGGGTCGCAACCTGACCGATCACGAGAGCTTGATCTCTGCGTTCCCAACGCCTGCGCAACCAGGTAGCTTCAGCGGATATCCAAATGCTCCGCGCACCTATGGTTTCACCCTGCGCAAGAATTTCTAAGGCGCGGTAAAAGCAGTACCCAAAAGGGCAACTCATTTGAGTTGCCCTTTTTTTGGCTGTTGAATTTAATCTACAGTGACAGTTTATTCTTAACTCTAGCAAAGGCCTGCAGGGCAAGCTCCAGATCATCCTGACTGAGGGCCGCCGACATCTGAGTGCGGATGCGCGCACTGCCCTTGGGAACCACAGGAAAAGAAAACGCTACCACATAGATACCCTGCTCGAGCATAGCTGCTGCAAACTGGCTGGCCAGTGCCGCGTCGTCCAACATAATTGGTACGATGGGGTGCTCGCCTTCCAAAAGCTTAAAACCCAGCTTTTGTAATCCCTCTCGGAAGAATGCCGTGTTGGCCGCGAGTTTATCCCTCAGCTCAGTTGATTCAGATACCAGCTCGAGGGCTTTAATGGCTCCTGCCACAACAGGAGGCGCCACTGTATTTGAAAACAGGTAAGGCCTTGAGCGTTGCCTCAGCAATTCAATCACCTCTGACCTGGCACTAGTGTAACCACCACTGCCACCACCCAGAGCTTTGCCCAGGGTGCCGGTGATAATATCGACCCGGTCCATGCAGCCGCGCAACTCATGGGTACCGCGACCATTGGCACCGACAAAGCCGGTGGCATGGCAGTCATCAAAATGCACCATGGCCTGATATCTGTCCGCCAGATCACAGATCTCATCCAGCCGCGCTATGCTGCCATCCATGGAGAACACGCCATCTGTGGTGATCAGTTTAAAACGTGCGCCGGCCGCCTCAGCGGTTTGCAGCTGGAGCTCTAAATCAGCCATATCATTATTGGGGTATCTGTAGCGCTGGGCTTTGCACAGACGCACACCATCAATAATGCTGGCGTGATTTAAGGCATCACTGATCACCGCATCCTCTGCACCCAAAAGCGTTTCAAATAGACCACCATTGGCGTCAAAACAGGAGGGATAGAGAATCGTGTCCTGTGTACCGACAAATTGACTGAGTCTGGATTCCAGCTGCTTATGCAAGGTCTGGGTGCCACAGATAAAACGTACGGAGGCCAGACCATAGCCCCATTCGTCAAGTCCAGCTCTAGCCGCGGCATTAACCTCGGGATGCTGAGCCAGGCCTAAATAATTGTTAGCGCAGAGATTAATAAGCTCGGCACTGCCCTCAACCCCTACTCTGGCACCCTGAGGTGTAGTGATCTCGCGCTCAGTCTTGTACAGCCCGGCTTGTCGTATTGCCTTTAACTCTGCCGCCAGATGATGTTGAAATTGTGCATACATGGTTGCTGCTCACTATTGCCAGTTAAGGATGACTTTGCTGGCTTGCCCTGCATTCATCGCATCAAAACCGGTCTGAAAATCTTTATAGCCCAAGCGATGGGTAATCACCGCAGAAATATCTAGACCGGACTCAATCATCGCTGACATTTTGTACCAGGTTTCGTACATCTCGCGGCCGTAAATCCCCTTTAAAGTAAGCATATTAAAAATCACCTGACTCCAATCAATTGCCAGCTCACCACTGGGTATACCCAGTATCGCCACCTTGCCGCCATGGCACATATTGGCCAACAAATCTGCAAAACCCGCGGGGTTACCTGACATTTCCAGACCTACATCAAAGCCTTCGCTCATACCCAGGGCAGACTGAATATTCGTTAATTTTTCTGTGCGTACATCAACAGTGCAGCTGGCGCCCAATGTTCGAGCCATCTCCAGACGCTGGGGGTTAATATCTGTAACCACCACATGTCTGGCACCCGCATGTTTGCACACCGCTGCGGCCATAGCGCCGATGGGTCCTGCGCCAGTGATCAATACGTCCTCACCTAGAAGGTCATATTGCAATGCTGTGTGCACTGCATTGCCGAGGGGATCAAATAATGCGGCAATATCTAAATCAATACCCGGGCTGTGCTCCCACACATTAGACATGGGCAGAGCCACATATTCGGCAAAGGCCCCAGGTCGGTCCACACCTACCCCACTGGTCTGGGCGCAGAGATGACGCCGCCCGGCCAGACAGTTGCGACAGCGCCCGCAGACCACATGGCCTTCGCCAGAGACAACCTGCCCCTCGCGGAAATCGTTAACATTGGAGCCCACCTCAACAATCTCACCAACAAACTCGTGACCCACCACCATGGGTACAGGTATGGTTGACTGGGCCCAGGCATCCCAGTTGTAGATATGCATATCCGTACCGCAAATGGCCGTGCGATTGATTTTTATAAGTACATCATTAATACCAATCTCTGGGTCGGGCACATCTTCCAGCCAGAGCCCTTTCTGTGCATGCTTTTTAACCAGTGCTTTCATGTTAGCTTTTACCTTGGCTTTTACTTGACAGTTGTCTAATATAGGAGAAATTATTCTATTATCGTAGACAGTGTATTTCCTTTATGCAAGATTAATATCTTATATAACGGATGCAATTAGGAGCCACCCATGGCAACACCAGCAGACAATCAGCCTGATAACACCAGCCTTACCCTTGGCAACCGGGTTATAGAGCTGCGCAAAAAACATCACCTGACATTAGACCAGCTGTCTTCCGCCTCTGGCGTCAGTAGATCTATGCTCAGTCAGATTGAGCGGGGACAGGCCAATCCCACCTTGACGGTGACTTTCAGAATTGCCCAGGCTTTTGGTATGAATATTGGCGAATTGATTGACCAGCCCTGGGCCTCATCCAATATTGAGATTGTTCACGGGGAAGATAAGAGCAACCTGTTCCGCTCGGATAAAGAATGCCAGATAAAAACCCTGTCACCGCTGCATATTGAAAAATCTGTGGAGTTTTATGAGCTGAGAATCGCGCCCAGAGCCAGCCTGACCAGCGCCCCCCATTTTGAGGGCACCAAAGAACTGCTCACTGTGACCAGCGGCTGTGCAAAAGTAATTTCCGGAGAGAGTATCTGCGAACTGCGGGATGGGGATTCAGCTCATTATCGGGCAGACCTTAGCCACAGTATCGAGAATTGCGGCGATTGCGAGTTAATATGTTATCTGGTGGTGACCAGCCCCTAGGCGGGCCTATCGGTCAACCTGCTCAGCTATTGGCTCGATATCTGGGAAATTTCCAAGGGGCGATGGCTCCTCTAGTGACTCCTCTAACGGCTGCACGTTCGGCGCCAGTCTCGGTCTCAGCGTTGGCTCAAGGTTTAATCCAACATCAAAATAAGCCAACCTGTCTCCCATAAATGTACCAACAATAACCTGATTCAGGGTTTCCGTTTGAAACGGCATCGCCACCGAAGGCAAACCAAAAGGCTGCTGGGTAAATGACCAATGCTCAATCTCAGTGAGACTACTGGCATCTAATTTGGTAACGGTAAATGGCAATGGGCAGAGACTATTTTCCTCACAGACCAACACATCGAGGACGGCATGATCCAGGGAGGTCAACCACAGATTGCCCTGATCCAATACCAGATTATCCAACGCGTCGGCATAAAAACTATGCAGCACCTGCCCGGTAATTACGTCGATAGCACTGAGTTTGTCGGCAATATTAAAGGCCACATAGAGAATATTACTGGCCTCATCAAACACTAGGCCATTGGGCTGCGACCCCTCTGTACCAGGCACCTGGCTAAAGCCGGTGTGATCATCCCAGTGCAACACATAGCCAGTATCCTGCTTGGCGATCAGCTGATACAAAAAGTCTGCCGTGGTAAATTTATGGGAGTACATATGGCTGACAAAAAAACTGCCGTCACTGAGCAGGCTGACATCATTGATAAAGTTCTCTTCTGGCGCTTCAACACAGCCGCGCCAAACCAGCCCCCACCTGGTTAGCCTCGCAGCATTATCTTGCGCAGCAGAATCCACGGCCACCAGCTCAAACATTTCAATCGACTCACCGCCCATATGATTAACCACAGCCAGCTGGTGGCGACCATCACTGCGCTCCACCAGATCGATACCATGGGGACCAAAAGGGCTATCGGCAGTTTTGACGCACTGGCCATCACCCCAGGTATTGTCCGAGTAGATAATCGCCAGAGGCACAGGCAACTTGGTCTGTGCATCCACCAATGCCAAATTGCCCGGCCCTGCTTCATTTAAGGGGCCGGAGCCACCAAACTCAGACAGCAGAATAAAGCGGTTATCTGGTGTAATCACCATATCTTCGGGATTACTGACCACACAGGATACCGACAGTGTTGAGCCAGACTTACAGCTGGAGACATCGGGAATCGGCCCAATATAGGAGCGGGCAAGAATAAAAATTGATAGCAGTAGACAGATCAACGACATTGGAATGGCGATAAGGTAGTAATGCTTAGCCATAAAGCGCAGCAGTTTTTGCAGCGGCGCTACATCTACCATAAGAATATAAAGCCCTTCCCCCATAAGCAGCAGACCAATAACAAACAGGGCAATACGAGCGCTGTAAAAATACCAATCAGCAATTCCAGCACCCCATATCAGCAACGGCAGAGCAAGCAAAATCTCACCAACTGCAATCAACCGCCAGGAAGCGAGAGACAGCAACCAGTCAGCACATCTGAGCGCCAGAGGCTTAAATGGCAGAAGCAGAGCAACAACTAGAAAACCAACAGCAACAGCAATATTCAAGACAGC
>Ga0115572_10003726_pt1 | contig 11988 bp, 12 predicted proteins | sample COGITO_mtgs_1206_FD_88681 | JGI IMG/M metagenome (GOLD analysis project Ga0115572, IMG submission 88681) | Pelagic marine microbial communities from North Sea - COGITO_mtgs_120607 | ecosystem: Environmental > Aquatic > Marine > Epipelagic | place: Germany:Helgoland, sampling site Kabeltonne... | reverse complement strand
GTGCAGATAAGTTAAGAGTGCCACAATACCAAGATACAACAACCTCACCAGCACCCGTGAAGCAAGATCAGCAAGGTGTTAAGTTAGCTGCATTGGCAGGCACTTGGCAGTTTGCTGATGAGCAGCAAGTTTCAAGTCTACAAGGCTTAGCGGCGAATGGTATGTTGGCCGATGTGACATTACCTACACAGACTCAGTTTACACACTCGCCTTTAACGCAATCAAAAGTGATGATTTATGTTCACACTGGGGAGATTGATACTGACCAAGCAGGAACGGTTAAAGCAGGTAGCTTGCTTATTTTACAGCCAGGTAGTGATATTGCTTTTAGCTCAAGTAAGGGGGCGGGTGTATTGCTGCTCGCAGGTGAACCGCTTAAACAACCAATTGCACACATGGGGCCGTTTGTTATGACTACTCAAGCTGAGTTGCAACAAGCTGTTCGAGATTATCAAACTGGTAAATTTGGTACTTTATAGGAGATTGTTATGGGCTTACTTGTAGATGGTCAGTGGCATGATAAATGGTATGACACTGATAACAACCAAGGTGAATTTAAACGTGAAGCAGCTCAACTACGCAATTGGGTTACGCCTGATGGCAGTGCTGGAAAAACAGGCGAGGCTGGTTTTAAGGCTGAAAAAGGGCGTTATCATTTGTATGTGTCACTGGCGTGTCCATGGGCACACCGCACGCTTATATTTCGTCATTTAAAAGGGCTCGAAGACTATATTAGTGTGTCGGTGGTCAGTCCTGATATGCTTGAACATGGCTGGACGTTTGATAAATCTAACCACAGTTCAGGAGATGATTTATTTGATAAAGCTTATATGCATCAAATTTATACTTCGCATAAAGCTGATTACTCTGGGCGAGTAACCGTTCCTGTATTGTGGGATAAAAAAACTAACCGGATTGTCAGTAATGAATCTGCTGAGATTATTCGTATGTTTAATTCAGCCTTTGATGCTTTAACTGGCAATACCTTGGATTTTTATCCGCATGAATTACGCTCGCAAATAGACGAAATAAATGACTTTGTTTATCACAATATCAATAACGGAGTATACAGAGCTGGGTTTGCAACGACTCAACAGGCTTACAACGACGCATTTGATAACTTATTTAGTGCGCTTGATAACATAGAAGCCCGCTTAGAAAAAAATCGTTATTTAGTCGGAGATACGCTCACTGAAGCTGATTGGCGTTTATTCACGACTCTAATCCGCTTTGATAGTGTGTATGTTGGTCACTTTAAATGTAACTTACGCACCATTGAAAGCTACCCTGCTATGAGTAATTATCTGCGTGAGTTATATCAGGTCGCTTCTGTGAAGGAAACGGTTGATTTTTATCATATTAAGCGTCATTACTATTTTAGCCATACAATGATTAATCCAACGCAGGTAGTACCAAATGGGCCTTATATTGATTATCTAAAGCCACATAATAGGGGTTAAGTTGTGTGCCTTTAAATCAGTCGTAACTTTTCATTACCTTTTTAATGGTTTCAATGCCAAACATCACTTTTTGAATAAAAGACTCTGAGCTTTTAACTAAGTTGAAGTTAGGGTGTTGGGACCAGATCTCTTGTAGTTTGTCATCGAGTAATATGGCTTGTTGGTCAGACTCATTACGTACAGGGTTATTGCTATGGATGCTTTGCCCTGATTTAGCTGCTGTTTCAAAAAAAATAACCGCATCGTATTGAGCAAGCTCTGTTTGCAAATCTGTATTGAGGCAATCAAAAAAAGCGCTAGCTTCGTCGGGCCAATAAGCTAAACCGTCTAAACTGCCGCGGTCACAGAGCATTAGCCGGTCAGGATGTTCAGTGCGTTGAATATGTTCTAGGTGTTTTTGCAGGTTAAAAATGGCTTGCTGATGTGCATTTATAAGATGAGGGGAGTCGTTTCGTTTTATGCCGCCAGAAAATAACATGGTTGCTGACTCAGGAACTACAACTATTTCTTTGGAAAACTCTCGGCGTAATAAATCAATAGCAGTTGTTTTCCCGCCGCCTGGGCCACCTGTTAATACAATGCGCTTTTTCACTTTTTAGACTCACTTATTATCGTAATCGCTTTACGGTAATAAAATTGAGCAAAAATGAGAAGCTAAATTGCGTGTTTAAATGATTCGGATCATATTAAAATAACCTTAAAAGCCAGGTAAATTTACTGAGTTTACTCAGTTTGCTTTGGCTTGAATCATTGTTTTGCAATGCTTGATAGCCCATTCCTGCTGTAAATGCACTGGCAATGCCAACGTTGGTAACTGCGAAGCGTTTTAGCCGGTAGTTTAAAGCTTGATGATGTTGACGCTTAAGTTCATCGCGCAAGTCCATCTTTTCAGTGAGTTCTTCCACCCTTCGTTGTGGCTTATTAATGAAATAATCAATAATCATGATTCATCCTTATTAATATTTAATAACTGACGAAGACTACGAAGCGATTTATCGAACCCGATTTTACCGCTGATATACCCTATATTTTTCCAGAGCCAAGTAAGGCAAATAAGCTGTAATACAATTAACGATGCGGCTGTTAACCATAAAGATTCACTAAAAGCAAAAATGGCGATGCCCAATGTTGCAAGTAAACCAGCCCAAAGTAGCACCAACCCGCCAGCAAAACATACCAGTAAAATAATTGTAAGCGCTAAGGAGCGCGTAGATAACCGCCACTCTGCAGCAGCAATGTTTTTACAGGTTTTAGCTTGTGCGTTGTAGTCACTATAAAGTTGTTTGGAGTAGTCTGAGATTTTTTCAAGATGAACTTGCCACTGCTCAGCCGTCTCAGGATGATCAGTGGCATGTTGCTGTTTCTCACTTGCATGTTGAGAATGAGACATAATTAAGATTACTTACGGTTAAATAATGCGGTAACTAACATACCTGCAGCAAATGCAATACCTGCTGTTGCAAGCGGGTTTTCAGAGGCTAGTTGGCGTGTTTTACCACTGTATTGCGTGATCTTTTCGCGAGCAATCTGCTGCTTTTCTGTTAATGTTTCAGCAGAGCTGGTGGCACCTTCACGAATACTTTGTTCTGCGGTTGCGGCTCTTGTTGATAAGGCATCAACTGCGCTGTGTGCAGCAGAAGTTGCTTTGTCTGTAAGCGGAGCTTCACTAGTCGATAAAGTAGGATCAACTTTACTGCTATTTGATGTTGACGCTTTAGAGTTTGTTGTTGCTGTAGCCATGATATTCTTTCCTTAAATAATTAAAACAGATGTGGTTGAATAACAGCAGTTTCCATACCAATAAATTAAATTGTTTTTATTCAATTGCTTATGGTTTTTTATTGTGAGGCAGCTAATATTTTTTAACTTTTAACAGTAATAATTACAGGCTGTTTAGGTAATTATTACATCAGCCAAAATAGGTACGTTAATAAGGTTGATTATTTGTAATTATTCATCGTTTATTCAGTAACCAGCTATAGAACCCAAGTTAGCTTGATTAGCAGAAAAAAATATTTTTTTATTGTATTCCACTTTTTCCCACGTAATTCAGTAGCTTTGTGCGAGGCCTTATTTTTTCTGGCTTGCACAGTCAACTATAGAGTTTTGCTGACTTGACAAAATAGCTTGTCAAGCCCTAAACTGGAGCACTGTGGTAAAAAGTGGTTTTTAGTGGATCAAATTGGATCAAAACTAATTTTAGCCAGTTAACAACAAAATTTTCTGTAGGCTTTTATGTTTCGCGGTGCGAGTTCGCTCAGTATGGATGACAAAGGACGCTTTGCGGTACCAACCAAGTATCGAAACGAGCTGCTGTCTGAAGATATGGGCACTGTAATTTGTACCATCGCGTTGAATGAGCCTTGTTTATGGTTGTATCCGCTTGCTCAGTGGCAAGATATAGAAGAACGCCTGGCGAAAATTTCTAATATGAATCCACGAGCTAGGCGCATGCAACGCATGTTATTAGGGAATGCAACAGAATACCAACTCGACAAAAATGGCCGAATTTTGCTGGCACCGTCATTACGTGCTCATGCTGATTTAGGCAAAAAGATAATGTTAGTTGGGTTAATGAATAAATTTGAGATCTGGGATGAAGAGCGCTGGAATAAACAGATGCGTCAAGACACCGAAATTGAAAGGCTCGGTGATTTTGAATCAAGCCCAGATCTAGACAACTTCTCACTTTGAGTAGCTAATAAAAAAGGCAATTAATAACTAATGACAGCGCAATTTGAACACATTTCCGTGCTTATGGACGAAACCATCGATGCTCTCGCAATTCAGCCAGACGGCATTTACATGGATGGTACATTTGGCCGTGGCGGACATTCAGGGCAAATACTTGCGCGATTAAGTGATGCTGGTCGCCTGCAGGCAATTGACCAAGATCCACAAGCTATAAAAGCAGCTGAAAAATTTGCCGACGACAGCCGATTTGCTATTGCCCACACTCGATTTTCAAATATATACGACGTTGCACAGCAAAACGATCTGTTGGGTAAAGTCGATGGCATTTTATTAGATATTGGGGTGTCTTCACCACAGCTTGATGATGCGGATCGTGGTTTTAGTTTTATGAAAGATGGTCCATTAGATATGCGCATGGATCCAACCAGTGGTCGTAGCGCTGCGCAATGGCTTGCAGAGGCTGAACTTGAAGATATTACTCACGTTATAAAAACGTATGGTGAAGAAAAGTTTGGTCGCCGCATTGCGCATAAAGTACTTGAAGTACGTGAGCACACACCGATTACAACAACAAAGCAACTTGCTGATTTAGTTGACGAAGCAGTGCCAGTTAAGGATAAGTTTAAGCATCCTGCGACACGTACTTTCCAAGCGATTAGAATTTATATCAACAGCGAATTAGAAGAGATTCAAACAGCATTACAAGCATCTATTGATGTATTGAAGCCTGGTGGTCGATTGGTTGTGATTTCGTTTCACTCACTAGAAGATCGTATTGTTAAACAATTTATTAAAAAACAGAGTAAGGGAGCAGCATTACCCAGAGGTCTGCCTTTAACAGATGCACAAATAAATAAAAATCTGACGTTAAAAGCAGTGGGTAAAGCTATCAAGCCAAGTAAAGATGAAATTGAGCGTAATCCACGTTCTCGTAGTTCAGTGCTTAGGGTTGCACAGAGGTTGGGATGAAACCAAAAGCGAATCATCGCCAGCCCAACTTATTTTTAGAAATTTTAAAAGGCCTAGGAGCAAATAAGCTAACCTCGGCCTTGTTGGTTGTGATATTCGCATCTAGTTTGAGTGTGGTGCAAATTACCCACCTCGCTCGCCAAGAGTTGATAGAGCAAGATGAATTGCTACAAGAGCGAGATGAACTTGATCTTGAGTGGCGCTATTTGCTTGTTGAGGAAGAGTTTTATTCGCAGCATGCGCGTATCGAAGAAATTGCGATTATGCAGCTAAAGATGAAACGCCCAACAAGCCAAGATGAACAGGTGATAACACTGCCATGAGAAGCAGAGCGAAAAAACCAGTAAATAGTTTGATCACATGGCGTTTTATGCTGGTGTGCTCTGTTGTGCTGCTTGTTTTTGTAACTTTGATGTCTCGTGCTGCTTATCTTCAGGTTATTGAGCCTGATAAAGCACGCTCTGAAAGCAATAAACGCACGGTAAGAGTTGAAAAATTGCATGTTCAGCGAGGAATGATTTTTGACCGTCATGGTAAAGAGCTCGCCGTCAGTGTACCTGTGGTTAGTGTGTATGCTGACCCCAAAGCCCTTCATAAATCTTTAGTTGCAAAAGTGCTTAGACAGGCACGCAAAAATGGCGAGGATCAAAAGGCGCTAAGTGAAAATAAAGCCCTGCTTAATCAACGTGTCGCGCTATATTATAAAAATGACTTACGCTGGCGAGAGCTCGCCGATGTTTTACGCATTGAACCGAAAAAAATAAACAGCCGCTTGCGTGATGATGCAACTCGACGTTTTGTATACCTTAAACGCCAAGTAACCCCTGCTGTTGCAAATTATATTGGTGATTTACGCCTACCGGGGATTCATTTGCTCGATGAATCTAAGCGCTATTACCCTGCTGGTGAAGTGACCGCCCATGTATTAGGGTTTACCAATATTGATGGTAAAGGCATTGAAGGTATTGAAAAGCTCTATGAAAATGCCCTTACGGGTGAGGAAGGTCGCCGTACAATTCGTAAAGATGGGCGAGGCCGAGAGGTTGAAGTACTAGATGAACGAGAGCGAGTAGAGCCTGAAAATATTCAGCTAAGCATTGATCAACGTATTCAAGCAATAGCATATAAAGCCGTTAAATCAGCTGTTTTGACTTATAAAGCCACATCAGGCTCAGCCATGGTAGTTGATGTGAAAACCGGCGAAGTGCTGGCGATGGTTAACAGCCCCTCTTTTAATCCCAATAATCTAACCGATGCAGCGCCTCATAAGCGTCGTAATCGCGCAATTACAGATTTGTTTGAACCAGGCTCAACCGTTAAGCCTCTGGCCATTTTAGCTGGATTAGACTACGGCACAATCCAACCGGAGGATACCGTTGATACCTACCCAGGCTGGATGCGATTAGGCGGTAGTTTGGTTCAAGATACGCGCAATCATGGTGATATGACGCTACGGGATATTTTAAAATATTCAAGCAATATGGGTGTCACGAAAGTGAGCCAAGACGTACCTAAAGATTACTTTGTTGGTTTATATCAAAAAGTAGGCTTTGGTATTGATTCAGGAACCGGTATGGTCGGTGAAAGTAGTGGTTTATTCTACCCCAATCGTCGTTGGTCTGATCATGAAATTGCTGCATTATCATTCGGTTATAATATTGCTGTTAGTACTGCTCAAATGGCTCGTTTTTATGCCATGTTAGGTGCGGGTGGTGTTAATAGACCGCTCACTGTATTAAAGCAAGACTCTATCCCTGAAGGTGAACGGGTATTTCAGCAAAAAGATGTTGAAGCCGTTGTGCATATGATGGAGAGCGTGTTCGAAGATGGAGGCACTGCAAGCCGGATTAAAGTAGACGGTTATCGTGCAGCTGGAAAAACAGGTACTTCTAAAAAAGCGGCGGTAGGCGGTTACGGTGACGAATATGTTGGTTATTTTGCTGGCATAGCACCTGCGAGTAATCCACGTTTAGCTGTTGTGGTATTAATCAATGAGCCCGGTGGAGATGTTTATTATGGCGGTGCGACGGCTGGACCTGCATTTGCTGAAATAATTTCCAATTCCTTACGAATTTTAAACGTAGCGCCAGATAAAGGTTCTGTGGCCTACGTGAAGGGCAAAGATGATGGTGCGTGATTTACACACAATATTAAAACACATTGAAATAGATGCAACGAGCTTGATGGTAAATGAGCTGCGCTTAGATAGCCGCGATGTAAAACCGGGCGATGTATTTGTTGCTATTAAAGGCCATCAATTAGATGGCGGGCAATTTATAGAGCAAGCGATTAAAAATGGCGCTGTAGCGGTTATTGCAGATCGCTTATGTGAGTTTGACAGTGATTTTGAACAATTATACTTAGCATCAGATTTAGATAAAAAGCTTCCAGCCCTAGCTAGTCATTTTTATCGAAAGCCCAGTAAACAAATAGATTTAGTGGGTGTGACCGGCACCAATGGCAAATCTACAACTACCGCAATGATAGCCCACCTAGCCAACTATTGTGCAAAGCCTGCAGCAATTATTGGTACATTAGGATATGGCGAGCCAGACTCGTTAACACCATTGATAAACACCACGCCTTCATGTGTCGAAGTGCAACGAATTTTATCTGAACTTGTGGCACAGGAAAAACAACTGGTGGCGATGGAAGTTTCATCGCATGGACTAGTGCAACATCGTGTATCGGGCAGTCGATTTAAAGCGGCTGTATTTACTAATCTTTCGCGTGATCACCTCGATTATCATGGCGATATGGCCAGCTACGCACAAGCTAAATTAATGCTATTTCGAGATTTTGATTCTCAATTGATTGTTTTAAACCAAGATGACAACCAAGTGCAACAATGGTTAGAACAATATGATTTTGCAAACTTGGTTTGTTATGGCCGTAAAGGTTTGGTGCCAGCGGGTGCAAAGTTTGTGTATTTTACCGATGTAAATTACCACAAAGCGGGTATTTCGGCACAGTTAACTACAAGTTGGGGTGACATCGCGATACAATGCCCACTGTTTGGTGAATTTAACTTGTATAATTTAGCTGCTGCAATTGCGACTTTGTTAGGTTTAGGCTACCCGCTTGAAGCTTTGGCGGCAGGTTGTGCGAGTTTACAACCGGTTGCTGGGCGTATGCAGGCTTTCAGTGAGCAAGGCCAACCAACGTGTATTGTTGATTATGCACATACACCTGATGCACTCGCATTAGCACTGCAAGCACTACAGCAACATGTTCCTGGCGGAGTGAGTTGTGTGTTTGGTTGTGGGGGCGACCGTGATAAAGGTAAACGCCCGTTAATGGCACGTGCTGCGGAACAAAATGCCGATAAAGTGATTATCACTAGTGACAACCCTCGCAGTGAAGATCCAATGCAAATAATAACAGAAGTTGCAGCGGGGTTGGATAATCCGCATCACGCACATTTAGAAGCGGATCGTGGTGCTGCAATTGAGTTTGCTATTGATAACGCAAAAGAAAATGAAGTTGTTTTAATTGCCGGTAAAGGCCATGAAGATTATCAAATTATCGGTTCGCAGCGCATAGATTTTTGCGATCGTAAATTTGTACAACAAACCTTAAAAAAACAAAAAAGAGGATCGCAGTTATGATCCCTATGGATTTTGATTGGCTTGCTAATGTGTTAGCAACGCAAAGCCCAAGTGATAATAAAACGATAAAGAATATAAATACTGATACACGTACTTTGTGCGATGGTGAGGTGTTTTTAGCGTTACAAGGGCCTAACTTTGATGGCCACAAGTTTGTAGAGCAAGCAAAAAGCAAAGGTGCTATTGGGGTTATTGTACATCGTAGAGTGGATGTAGATATTCCTCAATTCTTAGTTACCGATACCCGTTTAGCGCTTGGTCAAATTGGCGCTGCGGTAATGGCCAATATTGCGCCTAAGACGATTGCTATTACGGGAAGCGTAGGTAAAACCACGGTTAAAGAAATGTGTGCCGCAATTCTTAGCGGCCACGGTGAAGTACTTGCTACAAAAGGCAACTTTAATAATGATATTGGTGTGCCTCTAACGTTATTAAGGTTAGAGCCGCAGCATCAGTATGCCGTCATTGAACTGGGCGCTAACCACATTGGTGAAATTGCGTATACCGCAGCAATGACTAAACCGGATGTGGCTGTAGTCTGTAATGTAGCGGCGGCTCATATTGAAGGTTTTGGTTCACTCGAAGGCGTTGCTACAGCAAAAGGCGAGATTTACGACGGCTTAAAACCTGGTGGAATTGCGGTTGTTAATTGCGACAGTGAATTTAGTCAGTCCTGGCTAGATAAACTTCCTAAAGAAAAAATCAAGCGCCTTTCAAGCACGCAGAAGCTTGATGTCTGGGCTGAGGAAGTGTCACTTGATGAACAAGCCCACGCATCATTTTATATTTGCACTGCTAATGAGCGCGTAAAAGTAACATTAGCTTTGCCTGGTCGACATAATGTAATGAACGCACTCATTGCAACAGCGCTTACCTCTGAGTTTGGCGTTAGTCTTGAAAGTGCTGCTTATGCACTTGCTAATATGGGTGAAGTCAAAGGGCGAGTAAATATGATTAAAGTAAGCGATATGCTAACTGTAATCGATGATACTTATAACGCGAACGTGCAGTCTGTAAAAGCCGCCATTGACTTACTGAGTGATATTGAAGGTCAACGAATTTTAGCTTTTGGTGACATGGGGGAGCTTGGGGAAGAGGCTCGCATGTATCATCAACAAGTGGGTGAATACGCAAAACAAAAAGGTATTGATGAGCTCTACACATTAGGTGTATTGAGTAAGTACGCCAGTGATGAATTTGAAAAGCCTAATCGTCATTTCTCCAACCGAGAACAGTTGTTACAGCAGTTGCAGGCTCGGTTAACTGAGAAATCACAAAAAACCACTATCGTCGTGAAAGGATCGCGCAGCTCTCGAATGGAATTACTTGTACAAGATTTAGTTAACAGCCAGCAAAGTGGCAGTAATGGAGCACCGACATGTTAGTTTGGTTGGCAGAGTATTTAACCCAATATTACAGTGCATTTAATGTGTTTTCCTACCTTACAGTACGCGCTGTGCTCGGTATTTTAACCGCCTTATTAATATCTTTGTATTTTGGCCCTAAACTGATTCGTGGTTTACAAAAAATGCAAATTGGTCAGGTTGTGCGTGATGATGGGCCTGAATCTCATTTGTCTAAAAAAGGCACCCCTACCATGGGTGGCTTGTTAATTTTAGCGTCTATTTTTACCAGTACATTATTGTGGGCTGATTTAGCTAATAAGTATGTATGGGCAACGCTGTTTGTTATTGGCTCACTCGGGATTGTTGGTTTTGTTGATGATTACCGAAAGGTTATTCGTAAAGACCCCAAAGGGTTAATTGCAAAGTGGAAGTACTTTTGGCAATCAGTGATAGCGTTGGTTGTTGCTTGTGCGTTGTTTTTTACAGCAAATCACGCCAATGAAACCTCGCTTGTTGTGCCATTTTTTAAAGATGTATTACCGCAATTAGGTTTGTTTTATATCGTAATGACTTACTTTGTTGTGGTGGGCACATCGAACGCGGTGAACTTAACTGATGGTTTAGATGGCCTAGCAATCGTGCCGACTATTTTAGTGGCAGCAGCCTTGGCAATTATTGCTTATTTAACAGGTAACGTTAATTTCTCTGCTTACTTACATATTCCGCATTTACCTCTAGCAAGTGAATTAGTTGTTGTTTGTACTGCGATTGTCGGTGCTGGACTTGGCTTTTTATGGTTTAACACGTATCCAGCGCAAGTATTTATGGGCGATGTGGGCTCATTAGCGCTAGGTGGCGCACTGGGAATTATTGCTGTACTTGTTCGCCAAGAGTTAGTTTTAGTGATTATGGGTGGCGTATTTGTTATGGAAGCCTTGTCTGTTATTTTGCAAGTGGGTTCCTATAAATTAAGAGGCCAGCGAATCTTTAGAATGGCGCCAATTCATCACCACTATGAATTAAAAGGGTGGCCAGAACCCCGTGTTATTGTACGTTTTTGGATTATATCGATCGTACTTGTGCTGGCAGGTTTAGTAACGTTAAAGATTAGGTAAATGAGCTATTTAAACGAGATACAAAACAAACGTATAACAGTGCTCGGACTCGGTGTAACCGGTCTGGGCATTGTGCGTTTTTTATTGTCTCATAATATTGCACCAACAGTAGTAGATAGCCGCGAGTTACCCCCTGGTATAGACTGGTTGCACAGCAATGCGCCTGAACTTAATACTCATTTTGGTGACTTAAGTCGTGCTAATTTATCGACAGCCGATATTATAATTATTAGCCCTGGCCTTAGCTTAACAATACCTGCAGTGGCAGACGCTATTGCAGCGGGTGTTGAAGTGATTGGTGATATAGAGTTGTTTGCGCGTTTAAATGACAAGCCAGTAGTCGCGGTGACCGGTTCTAATGGTAAATCAACGGTTGTTACTCTTGCCTATGATGTTCTAAAAGCGGCAGGGTTTAATGTTGGCTTAGGCGGTAATATTGGCACTGCTGTACTTGATTTGTTAGCGGGTGACTTTGATGTATATGTGCTAGAGCTTTCAAGCTTTCAGCTCGATACTTCGACCAGCTTAGAACCGATCAGCGCTACAGTGCTAAATGTATCAGAAGACCACCTTGACCGCTATGCTAGCTATCAAGCATATATAAGCTCCAAACAAACAATTTATACTAATACAGCATTGGCTGTAGTTAACAAAAATGATTCAGCCACTCACACTGATGTTAACCCGCAAGTGAGCTTTGCTCTATCTGACGCGGATTATTGTATATCAACAATAAACGATGAGCCTTACTTTACTGCTAAGGGTAAAGCTATTTTACCGGTTAGTGACCTGAGCG